>WNFM01308601.1_pt1 | contig 15737 bp, 16 predicted proteins | sample 5400271 | NCBI WGS metagenome assembly WNFM01 (sample SAMN13153352, study PRJNA577476) | soil metagenome | isolation source: 60 cm saprolite on Douglas fir-dominated hillslope | place: USA:California | collected 2013-09-17
GAAGACCATCTGGAACAGGAAGTAGGCGAACACCGGTGCCGTGTAGGCGACGCCCGTGAGGAAGAACCCGGTCCCGCCGAACAGGCCCCACGCCTTGCCGCCGATGGTCACCGAGACTTCGTGCGACAGCTGGTCGTAGCCACCGAGGGTGCCGAGCGGCCCCACGCCACCCGCCTGCAAGGCGAAACCCACGGCCCAGTAGGCCAGCATCGCGATGCCGTACACCATGAAGTTCATCGTCATGGTGTGGGCGGCATTCTTCGCGCGCGTGAAGCCCGTCTCCACCAGCGCGAAGCCGGCCTGCATGAACATCACGAGGAACCCGCAAACCAGCGTCCAAACGAAGTTGACGGCAACCGTGTTGGCGTCCATGCCTCCCCCGAGTGTTAAAGTGTCATTGATTTCGTGCTAAATATGCACAAATATGCACAATTTCGTGTACACTCTGCAACTACCAATTCTGCACTAAGGCAAAGATGTACAGCGATTCGTGCACTGTATGCACTGATGTGCATACATCATGCCATGGGGATGGGACTGGTGGGGGGGTGCTACGACGACCTAATACTGGGCCAGGTAGCGCTCGATCTCCCACTCGCTCACGCGGCCGATGTACTCCTGCCATTCCTCACGCTTGGCTTCGACGAACCGCTCGTAGATGTGCGAGCCCAAGGCGCCCGTGATCACGTCATCCTTGTCGAGCAGGTCCAAGGCCTCGTGTAGGTCGCGCGGCAGCTCGTCGATCCGGTACTTGCGCCGCTCGCGGAAGCTCATGGCGAAGATGTTCTTGTTGACGGGGTCTGGGGGGGTGAGCTTGCGCGCGACCCCGTCCAGGCCGGCCGCGAGCTGCACGGCGAGCGCCAGATAGGGGTTGGCGGACGGGTCGGGCATGCGCAGCTCGCAGCGCGTGCCGACGCCGCGCCGGTCGGGGATGCGCACCAGCGGCGACCGGTTCCGCATCGACCACGCCACGTTCGTGGGAGCCTCGTACCCCGGGACCAGCCGCTTGTAGCTGTTCACGAGCGGATTCGTGACGGCGCAGAAGCCGCGGGCGTGCTTCAGCAGCCCGGCGATGTACTGCAGCGCCACGGGGGATAGCTCCCACTTCGCTTTGGGATCGTGGAAGGCGTTGGTCCCTTTGCGGAACAGCGACTGGTGCGTGTGCATCCCGGAGCCGTTTTGGCCGAAGATCGGCTTGGGCATGAACGTCGCCAGGAATCCATGCCGGTAGGCGACGTTGCGCACGATGAACCGGAAGGTGGCGAGGTTGTCCGCCGTTTGCAGCGCCTCCGCGTACTGGAAGTCGATCTCATGCTGCGCTGGCGCGACCTCGTGATGCCCCGCTTCGACCTCCAGCCCGATGGACACGAGATCCCTGATGATCAGCCGCCGGATCTCCTCCGCCCGGTCCACCGGGGTCAGATCGAAGTAGCCGCCCCGATCGTGCGTCTCCGTCGTGGGATCGCCTTTCGCATCCAGCTGGAAGATGAAAAACTCGGCCTCGACCCCCGCCATCATCTCGTAACCCAGCTCCTTGGCCTTGGCGATCTGGCGCTTCAGCGCCTGGCGCGTGCACCCCGCGAACGCCGAGCCGTCGGGGTTATAGATGTCGCAGATCACGCGCGCAACCTTCCCACCCTCGTCGTCATAGGGCAGCACCCGGAAGGTCTCGAGGTCGGGCTTGAGCACCATGTCCGACTCCTCGATCCGGACGAACCCTTCGATCGACGAGCCGTCGAACATGATGTCGCCCTCGAGCGCCTTTTCGAACTGGCTTTCGGGCACCTCGACGTTCTTGTTGACGCCGAGAATGTCGGTGAATTGCAGCCGCAGGAAGGACACGCCCTGCTTCTTGGCGAGCTCGAGGATTTCGCGCTTGGTGGTCATGACGACTCGGGCGGCAACGGACGGCAATGGGCGGCAAAAGGCGGCAACGGGCACCTGCCGCCCATTGCCGCCCCTGCCACCTAGTGCCGCCCTAGTTTGTCAAACGTCGTAGTACAGGAAGAACTCGTACGGATGCGGCCGCAGCGCCACGGCGTCGACGTCCTTGACGCGCTTGTAGGCGAGCCAGGTGTCGATCAGGTCCTGCGTGAACACCCCGCCTTCGGTCAGGAAAGCGTGATCGGCCTCCAGCGCCGCCAGGGACTCTTGCAGGCTGCCCGGCGTGTTCTTGATGTGCTTCCGCTCCGCCGGCTCCAGCTCGTACAGGTCCACGTCCATCGGCTTGGGCGGCTCGATCTTGTTCTTGATGCCGTCGAGGCCGGCCATGAGCAGCGCCGCGAACGTCAGGTACGGGTTGCTCGCCGGATCGGGCGCCCGGAATTCGATGCGCTTCGCCTTCGGCGACTTGGAGTACATCGGAATGCGGCAGATCGCCGAGCGGTTGCGCTGCGAGTACATGAGGTTGATCGGCGCCTCGTAGCCCGGCACGAGCCGCCGGTAGCTGTTCGTCGTCGGCGCCGCGAACGCGAGGATCGCCGCCGCGTGCTTGATCAGACCGCCGATGTACCAGCGCGCCTGGTCGGACAGCAGCGCGTAGCCTTTTGCGTCAAAGAATAGGTTGGTATCGCCATCCCACAGGCTCATGTGGACGTGCATGCCCGACCCGTTATCGCCGTACATCGGCTTGGGCATGAACGTCGCCGTATAGCCGTGCTGGTGACAGACGTTCTTCACGATGTACTTGTACATCATGATCTGGTCCGCCATACGCGTCAGCGTGCCGAAACGCATGTCGATCTCGGTCTGTCCCGCGGTGCCGACCTCGTGGTGGTGCACTTCCACGTCGATCCCGGCGGCCATCATGGCCAGGACGATCTTCGACCGCAGATCCTGCAGCTTGTCCACCGGCGGCACCGGGAAATAGCCTTCCTTGTGGCGCGGGCGATGGCCCAGGTTGGGCGCGCCGTTCGTCCCCGAGTTCCAGATGCCTTCTTCCGAATCGATGTGGTAGTAGCCCTCGTGCGCGTTCTGATCGAAGCGCACCGAGTTGAAGATGTAGAACTCCGCCTCGGGCCCGTAGTATGCCGTCGTCGCGACGCCGCTCTTCTTCAGAAAGGCTTCGGCCTTGCGTGCCACGAAGCGCGGATCGCGCGTATACGCCTCGCCGGTGACCGGGTCGACGATGTCGCACGTGAGCGACAGCGTCGGCACCTGCAGGCAAGGATCGACGAAGGCGCTCGCCGGGTCTGGCATGAGCAGCATGTCGCTCTCGTTGATCGCCTGGAAGCCGCGGATCGACGAGCCGTCAAAGCCCAGCCCTTCGGTGAACACGCTCTCGGTCAGCTCCTTCAGCGGCACGGAGAAGTGTTGCCAGGTGCCGGGCAGGTCGGTGAACTTGACGTCCACCATCTGCACGCCGGCCTCCTTCGCGCGGCGAATCACCTCCGCCGCGGTCGGCCCGGCGGCGGTTTTCGCGCCTCCGGCCACGGTGGGTTCCAACGTTGCGGTCATACGGTCGGTCTCCTGGGGAGTAGTTAGGGTGCGCATGAGGCAAGGTACGGACCACTGCGGGAGGTGTCAAGGATTCTGTGCAATAACTGCAGGAAAAACGGTTCATGACACCCGGCATAGCCAGGAAAGTGACACGCTGATGTGGAGAATGTGCTACACTAGCTCTCCAGGGACTCCACGAAGTGGAGCAGCTCCACGGCCGAAAACTCCCCGAAACGGTCGTGCACGTCCCGCTCCTGCCACTCGAGAAAGATCCACCCCGTCGTCCGGTGCAGCGCGCCGCTCACGAAATGAATCCGGCCCCGCACGGCGCCCAGCCCAGCGTCGGGCTGCGCCTCGACGTAGACGTCCCAGCGCTGGTCGCCCCGCTTCAACTCCCCCATGTGCTTGGCGCGCTCCTGCCCGGGGAAGGCGTTGGTCATGGGCCTTACACTACGCTGCCCTCCCGTTTCCTGCCAGTTAGATTCTCCGGCCTATGACGTGTCATGCCTGCGGGACACAACTCTCGGCAAACGTCCGCTTCTGTCACAAATGCGGTGCCGCGGTCGGCGGTGCACAAACGAACGGGTGGCGCGCCGGTCTCCCGTGGGGCGTCGCCGGAATCGCCGTGGGCGCGCTTGTCACGGTCCTGGCGATGCGCGTCGGCGGTGCCTCGCCCCCTCAGACCGCTGCCACGCTCGACGGTCCCACAGGCATCAGGCCGCCGGACATTTCGCAGATGTCTCCCGAAGAGCGCGCCACGCGCCTGTTCGATCGGGTCATGATCCTCGCTCAGGCCGGCAAGGATGACAGCGTGCAGTTCTTCCTCCCCATGGCCATCGGCGCGTACGACCAGCTTCCCGCCCTGGACTCCGATGCCCGCTACCATGTCGGGCTCTTGCATCTCGCCGGGGGCGACGCCGCGGGAGCCACCGCCCAGGCCGATACGATCCAGAGGTCCGTCCCCACCCACCTTTTCGCATACGTGCTCCGCGCCCATGCCTTCCAACAGCAGGGGAACCGGCAGGGAGAGCGGCGCGCCTACGCCGACTTCCTGAAGCACGAGGCGGCGGAGTTGGCGCGTAAACGGCCCGAGTACACCGACCATCAGAACGCGCTGACCGCGTTTCACGAAGAAGCGCGCCGCCAGCAGCCCCCCCCCGCCGGGCGCCCGAGCTCGTGACCGCCACGGCGCCGCGCGTGATTCACCTCGCGCACAGCCCGGACGCCGACGACGCGTTCATGTTTTGGGCGATGGCGGAGGGGAAGATCGACACCGGCGGCCGCCGCTACCTCCACGAGCTGGCCGACATCGAGACGCTCAACCGGCGCGCGCTCGCCGGCGAGCTGGAAGTCACCGCCGTCTCGATTCACGCGTATGCGCACCTCGCGGATCGCTACGCGCTGCTCGCGCACGGCGCCAGTATCGGCGACCGCTACGCCGGCCGCACCGTCGCCATCCCCGGCACCCTCACCACCGCCTGGCTCGCCTTGCAGCTCTACCAGCCTGACGTGCGGCCCGTCATCGTGCCATTCGATCAGATCGAGGACCACGTGGCCGCGGGGAAGTCCGACGCCGGCCTGCTGATCCACGAGGGCCAGCTCACCTTCGGCGACCGGGGCCTGCACCTCTGGGCCGACATGGGCGAGTGGTGGCACGGCGAGACGGGACTGCCGCTGCCCCTGGGCGGCAACGTCGTGCGCCGCGACCTGGGTGACGAGCTGCTGCGCGCCATCGCCCGCGATATGAAGGCGAGCATCGAGTATGGGCTCGCCCATCGTGCTGAGGCGTTGCGCCACGCGCAGGGGTTCAGCCGGGGGCTCGATGCCGTTCGTACCGATCAGTTCATCGGGATGTACGTCAACGCCTACACGGTGGACTACGGGCCGACAGGGCGCCGGGCGGTCGCAGAGCTCCTGCGTCGAGGCCACCGCGCCGGGCTCATTCCCGGGCCGATTGACGTAGCCTTCTTGAGCGCCAATCCTTAAGGCTTATGGTCTCCGTGCTGGTCGTCGACGACGAAGAGCCTATCCGGAACGCGCTGCGCAAGTTCCTGAAGCAGCAACAGTTCGAGGTCTACTCGGCCGGGTCTGGCGAAGAAGCGCTCCAGCAGCTGCGCCTGCATAAGGTGTCGCTGATGCTCTCCGATATTCGTATGCCGGGCACGAGCGGTGTGGACCTCGTGCCACAGGCCCTCGAGATCGAGCCCGATCTCGCCATCCTGATGCTCACCGCCGTCAACGACGCCACCAGCGCCGCCCTGTGCATGCAACGCGGCGCGATGGACTACCTCACGAAGCCGATCGAGCTCGCCGACCTGGGACGGGCCGTCCAGCGCGCGCTGAAGCGGCGCGAGATGCAGCTCGAGAACCGCGAGCTCAACCAGTGGCTCAAGGAAGAAGTCACCACCCGCACCGCCGAGCTGCAGCGGGAGCGCCACCGGTTGGAGCGCGTCTCGACTGCAACGCTTGAGGCGTTGGTCAACGCCCTCGAGGCCAAGGACCCCTACCTCCGGGGGCACTCCGCCCGCGTAGCCGACTTCTCCGCCAACATCGCCTCTGAGCTCCAGCTTCCCGAGGAGGAAGTCGAGCGGATCCGCATGGCGGGCCGGCTGCATGATCTGGGCAAGATCGGCACCCGCGAGGGGGTGACGAACAAGGAAGGCCCGCTCACCCCCGAGGAGTTCGAGCACGTCAAGCAGCACGTCATCATCGGCGCCCAGATCCTCGCCCCCCTCACCCATCTGGGTGACGTCGTGTCGATGGTCCGCAGTCACCACGAGCGCTGGGACGGGACGGGGTACCCGGAGGGGTTGCGCGGCGAGGAGATCTCCGTCGGCGGACGCGTCATCGCCGCCGCGGAGGTGTTTGATGCGCTCACGACGTCGCGTCCGTATCAGGACAAGATGACGCCCGAGCAAGCCATCGAGCGACTGGCGGATCTCTCAGGAACGGTGCTCGACCCGAAGGTCTTCGACGCACTCACGCGCATCGTCGGGCGGCGGGGCACGCTCGTCTTCCTCGACGAGGACCAAGGCCCGGCGATGTGATCCTCGCTTTTCTGGTTCAAGCTGTACTGCTCACTCACGGCGAGGTCTGGTTCGACGCGAAGGCCTCCGTGGCCGACTTCCAGGGTCGTACGAACATCGCGACGGGCTCGCTCGATTGGGTGGAAGTACGCTGGGCGGACATCGACACGAAGAACGGCACGCGCAACCGGCACATGTTGAAGACCGTCGATGCGGAGCACTTCCCCACCATTCGCTTCGATCTCGCCGCAACGACCGGGGATACGGGGCAGGTACGGCTCAAGGGGACGCTGACGCTGCACGGCGTGTCGCAGGCGGTGGAATGGCCGGCCGTAATTCGCGCGTGGCCTGACTCCGTCGCCGTCGCCGCCGATTCTCCGGTGGACATGCGGGATTACGGCATCAAGCCGCCGGTGAAGTTCGTGATCGCGCGCATGGGGCCGGTGGTGCAGGTGCATGTGAGATTGGTGTTCCAAAAAAACCAAACCCGGGGCTGAAAGCTCCCCGGGCTGGCGGTCGGGCGAAGTGGCCGTCACACTTCGGCCGCGACCCTTGCTCAACGATGCATGCGAACAACTGGTTTCACGTGATTAGATGCCTGATCCCAGCCGAGGGTTGCGTCTACCAGCGTTTCACCCTGCCGAGTCTCGACACCGTGATCGTTTCGACCTGAGACCCGCGCCGCAGCACGACTTTGGTATTCGCCGCTCCCCATCCCAGGCCCGTCGGTCCGAACACGACCTCGGGGTTCGAGACCTCGATCTGCACGCGGTGATCCGCCGGCCCCGGTTGTCGCCACCACGGCTCCCACTCCGCCCCCGTCCCGACCTTCAGCCGGTCGATCCGCAGCGAGTCCTCGGCGATCGTCACGCGGGCGCGCGTGGCCTGCATCACCGCGCCGTGGCGACCCACGGCCAGCGCGGTGGTGATCTCGCGAGCGGCTTGGTCCGTGGCAATGCGATCGAGGAAGGGCCCGAGCCGCGGAAGCCCAACAGCGGTGAGCACAGCGACGATCAACAGTACGAACGCGAGCTCGACGAGCGAAAACCCCCTGGCCATGCTCCGTTATAAGGGGTTGCACGGCGAAAATCAGCACCGAAAAAACCGGGGCGAAAAGCCAAAAAACGCGCCATTTGCGCCCTAACGCGTTCTCGGCTGAAACGCTATGTTCAAGCGTCTATTGGCCTTGCGTTCGGGCACGCGGACTGCCTTAGGGAAGATCGATGACACGAACCGCCCCAGCCAAACCGATGGGACTCCCGCACGCGGTGTTCCTGCAGCGCGTGGCCGACGAACCGGCCACGTCGCCGGAGGTGCGCCTCGGGCAGGGGGCGTTCTTGGCTCTGCGGTTCGTCGATCTGCTCTCCCCCGACCGCGAGCCCCCCGCCCCGGACCTGTTCCGCTACCAGTGGGCGGCGACGGAGCGCTATTGCAACGAGCTGGCCGGGGAAGGCACGGAAGCGGCCCACCTCGCCGGGATCGTGCGCGCGACGAGCGAGGCGCATCGTACGGAGGACGTCCGGGCGCTCGCGCCCGCGCTGCTCGCCTATGCGTTGTACCTCGAGCAGGACGCGCACCTCGACGAGGCCGAGGACGTGTTGCTGACCCTGATCCGGGTCGGCGGGACACGACTGGCTGCCTCCGATGCCACAGCCGCCTGGATGCGCGTAGGCCGCGTGCGGCGTATCCAGGCCGACTTCGATCGCGCCGATACAGCATACGTCGAGGCCGGCCGCATCGCCGCGGCCGCCGGCGACCGCGCGGCGCTGCTCCTCAGCCGTGTCGGTCAGACCAACGTTCTCCATTTCCGTGGTAACCTCTCGGAAGCGGAACGCGGGTGGCTGGGCGTTCTCGCGGACGCCGCGGCTGGCGGGTTCACCGAGGTGCAGGCACAAGCGGAACACGGCCTCGGGACCGTGCTGGCGTACGAGCTGTACGCGGACGAAGCGTCCCGTGTGCGCGCCCTCGGTGACTTGGGAATCGTGCTATTGGCGCTCGGCGACATCGCCGGCGCCGAGCACGCCCTCGCGGAAGTAGTGCGCCGCGCCACGCTACCAGACCTCTTGGCAAACGCTCAGATCGAGCTGATGCACTGCGCGTCGTTCCGGCGCGACCGCGTCGGCTTCGAGCGGTGGCGGGAACGCGCTCTCGATCAGTTCGAAGATGCACTGCCGAACATTCGCGCCGACTTCCATTTCAAGGTTGGGATCGGGCTGGCGCGGTTCGGGAATTACGTCAAGGCGGAAGCACAGATACAGCAAGCGCTCGAGATCGCGAGCGCCCACGGACTGCACGAGTTCGTCTTCCGGGTCGAGCGGATAAAGAGCGGGCTCCGCGAGTGCAACGCGCTCGAGCATCTTGAGAACGCCGCGGCGGAGCCCGTCGTCTGGACCGAGCAGCTCAGGGAAGTGTCAGCTTCCCTGGCCGCACTTAGTGCGTGATGCTTAGTGGCAGGTGTTCGGGTTGTTGTGGTCGCAGGTGACGTCGGCGCTGGGCGTGGGCGCAGTAGCGTCGGCGCAGGCGGCCGCGGTCATCGCGAACGAGACGAGCAGCAACGATAGGGCAAAGCGGATCCGGCGGGCCATAAGAGCCTCCACGGTCAAGTTGGGCGGTGCGTCAGGAACACCCCTCAACTTGACTGCGGCCACCCGGCGGGTTTAGGGCGTTTTTGCGGCATCGTAGGGCGTTTTTGCGGCACGGAGCCGTGTCGGGGGGCCATGCTCGTACTCGCAGCGGTACCGGACATCCAGTACTACAAGCTTCGCCGCGCGGTCGCGGAGCGGTTCGCCGTGGCGCACGCGCCAACCTGGGATGCGGTGCTGGCGGCGATCCGCAGCCGCCCCGTCGAAATCGCGGTCGTCGATCCGCTCTTGTCCGGCGAGCCACGGGGGCACGAGATCGAACGGTTGCGCGTCCTGTTCCCGTCGCTGCCCCTCATCCTCTACACGGCGCTGACGCCGCAGGTCGCCGCCGTGCTGCTCGGCCTCGGCCAGCGCGGTATTCACCACATCGTGTTTGCGCGCTTTGACGACCACCCGGCGCGGCTGCGCGAGGTGATCGAAGCCGAGGAGATCCACGCCGCGTCGCATCAGATGCTGGGGCAGCTCGCCGCCGCGCTCGCGCCGCTGCCGCGTGAGCTGCGCTGGGTGCTGGAGGAAGCGCTGCGGACGCCCGGTGAGGTCCAGACGATTCAACAGGTGGCGGCGCGGGCGCGGGTCGACCGCGGCACCTGCGCGCGGTGGTTCGCGCGCTCCGGGCTGCCGAGTCCGCGGCATTTTCTCGCGGCGACGCGCGTGCTGTACGCGCACCGCCTGCTGCAGGATCCTGGATTCACCATCGAGGACGTCGCCGAGCGACTCGGCTACGCCCAGGCGAAGACGCTGCAGCAGCATGCCCGCGCCTATCTGGGACTCACCGCCGGCGAGATGCGCCTCTCCCTCACGCCCGATGCCGCCGCACAGCGTATTCTCGGAGGCTTCCTCACGCCCCCGGTCAGCCTTGCCGTGAGTGCATCATGATGAACGCCCCGACCGCCAAAGCACCGACCATTCTGGTCGTGGACGACGAGGCGGGCCTGCGCCGCGTGCTGGAGCGCATCCTGACGCGGCATGGCTACCGCGTGCTGACAGCAGGGAGCGCCGAGACGGCCTATGAGCTGCTCACGTCGGAGCCGGCCGATGCCCTGCTCCTCGACATCCATCTCCCGACGATGTCCGGGCTCGCTCTGTACCTGGCGATCATCCATCGCTGGCCCGCGCTCGAGGGTCGCATCGCGATCATGACCGGCGACGCCGAAGCGGACGAGGTCCGCACCTGGCTGGAGCACCACCGCTGCGCCGTGATCCGCAAGCCGTTTAACCTCGATCAAGTGACCGATTGGATCGCGGCCGTGCTCCACCCGCGCGATCGCTCGACGGGGACCATGGACGCATGACCGGCGCGGTCCAGCCCGACCCACTCCACGTCCTGCGGGAGTACTCGGGGTTAGCGCCCTGGAATCTCCGCGACCTGTCGGCGCTCGTCGGCGCCGTCCTCGATGCCTCGGCGGTGACGCCGATCAACGCCGCCGCCCGCGCCTCCCCGAGTGAGCGCACCATCCGCTTCTACGTGACGCGCGGCCTCGTGAGCCCGCCCGAAGGCCGCGGGACGGCGGCGACCTACTCGTACCGCCACTTCCTGCAGCTGCTGTGGATCAAACTGCGTCAGATGGAGGGCGCAACGCTCACCGCCCTCACCAAAGACATGAAGGACAACACGGGAGACGTGCTGGAGCGTCGCTGCGCCCAGGTGCTCGGCGCCTCGTTGCCGCTCCCCGACCGCCTGCAGCTCAAAGGCGCCGAAGGGATGCCGCGCGGCCGCTCGGGACGCGCGCTCACTGCCTGGCTCACGCGCGATACGACCAAAGAGCCGGGCCTACCGACGACGTGGCGGCGCATCCCCGTGACCCGTGGCGTCGAGCTGCACGTGGACGCCGACCATCCGCTGGCACGCGTCGGGCCCGGCGACGCCGGCGTCGCCGACGTGGTTCGGCAGGCACTCGCGAAACTCCTGCCGCACTCGCCCACGTAACAGTACGGGCACGGCGCTGCCGTGCCCCTTACAACCGGGAGTCACGATGGTTTGGGTTCCCCTGATACTGATCGTTGTCGTGGTGCTGTGGATGGTGGGCGCGTACAACGGTTTGATCGCTCTCAAGAACCAGACGTTCAACGCCTTCAAACAGATCGACGTGCAGCTCAAACGGCGGCACGACCTGATCCCGAACCTCGTGAACGCCGTCAAAGGCGCGATGGATTTCGAGAAATCGACGCTCGAAGCGGTGATCCAGGCGCGCAACCAGGCGGTGAAGGTCAACGCGTCCGGGCCCGAAGCGATCAAACAGATCAGCCAGGCGGAGAACGCCCTGTCGGGTGCGCTGTCGCGTCTGATGGTCGTCGTGGAGCGGTACCCCGACCTCAAGGCGACGGGGAACATCGGGCAACTGCAAGAGGAGCTCACGTCGACCGAGAACAAGGTCTCGTTCGCGCGCCAGCTCTACAACGACACGGCGACGCAGTACAACACCAAACAGCAGCAGTTCCCGACCAGCCTGGTCGCGGGGCTCGCCAAGGCTCAGGCCGCCGAGCTGTGGGAGATCGAGGACCAGGCCGAGCGGGCGGTGCCCAAGGTTGACCTCACCTCCCGCTAATCTCTTTCAACAACAGGAAGCCAATCGCCGGCGCACGACCTGGCTGGTGATTGGCTTCGTTCTGTTTTTCGCCTGGTTGGGCTTCGGCGGCGACTACATCTTTTGGCTCAGCACCCGCTACGCGTCGCCCGAGCACTACCACCACGTCTTCCCCTGGATCGGCCTGATCCTCTCCGCCATCGCGATCGGCCTCGCCCGCTACGCGTACCAAACGGGGCCGGAGAAGGTCTTGTGGGCGACCGGAGCACGGGAAGTCATCGATCCCCAAGACGACGCCGAGCGCATGTTCGTCAACGTCGTAGACGAAATGGCGATCGCCGCGGGTGTGCCGCGGCCCCGCACCTGGATCGTCCCGGACGACGACCCCAACGCCTTCGCGACCGGCCACGACCCGAAGGACTCGCACGTGGCGGTGACGCGCGGCCTACTCGCCATTTGCAGCCGCGACGAGCTGCAGGCGGTGATCGGTCACGAGCTGGGACATGTGAAGAACCTGGATGTCCGTCTCATGACGACCCTCGCGTCGCTAGTCGGCGCCGTGCTCTTGCTCCGTGATGGGGTGGGTCGGACGATGCGGGGCGGCTTGCGCCTGGGTTCAACCGGAGGCTCCCGCAGCGGAGACGGGGGCGGCGGCGGCGGCAAGAAAGGCGGCGGCGCGGGGGCGCTCATCGCGATCTTGCTGGTTGTCTGGATCATCTCGTGGATCATCGCGCCGCTCGTGACTCAGTTGCTGGCGTTGGCGGTGAGTCGTAAGCGGGAGTACTTGGCCGACGCGATGAGCGCGCAGTTCACGCGCAACCCGCTCGCGCTCGCGAGCGCGCTCGGAAAGATCGAGCGCGCCGAGGCGCCGACGGCCTCGATCAAGCGCGGCGCCGCACACCTCTGCATTGCGGACCCGCTGGGCCGGCGCCTCACGAGCAGTGAGGGCTGGCTCGCCGACAGGCTGGCGACTCATCCACCGATGAGCATGCGCATTTCGCGCCTCAAGGGGATGGGCTACGCCCAGATTAAGAAGGAGCAGGGCACTCTCCCCGACGCGCCGTGACCCTGACCCGCTGGCTCGCCGCCGGCCTCGGCGCGCTGGCGCTGGCCGGTCTCATCCTCTGGTTCGCGCGCCGCCGCCTGCGCCGCGCCGCCCTCCACGCCCTGCACGATTTCCGCACGCGGCTCGCCCGCTACAAGCTGCAGGAGCGGCGCCTCGTCAAGGCGGCCCTGGAGGACGACCCCGCCATCACGGTCGCAGTGCATGAGCACATGGCGGCGCATGGCCTTCAGGAGGCCGCCGTGCGCCGCCGAGTGAACGTCTACGTGGACGAGATCGTCCCGCACTTCAACGTGCTGTCGTACTACAAGCTCGGCTACAACCTTGCCAGGATCTTCGTGAACCTGCTGTACAAGGTGAGCGTGGACTACCAGGACGAGCGCGCCCTCGCGGCGATCCCTCGCCGCGACGTCGTGGTGTACCTCATGAACCACCGTTCCAACGCCGATTACGTCGTGGTGGCATACGTGCTCGCGCATGGCGTCCACGTCAGCTACGCGGTTGGCGAATGGGCCCGCGCCTGGCCCCTCGAGTACGTGTTCAAGTCGTTCGGCGCCTACTTCATCCGCCGCCGCTTCCGCGAGCCGCTGTACCACGCCGTGCTGGAGCGCTACATCCAGCTGATCACACGCAACGGCGTCACGCAGGGGATCTTCCCCGAGGGTGGTCTGACGCGTGACGGCAAACTGCGTCTCCCGAAGCTCGGCTTGCTCGACTACATCTGCCGCACGCTGCTCGATCCCTCATTCACGCGCGACGTCTGGTTCGTCCCCGTCGCGATCAACTACGACCGCGTGCTCGAGGACCGCTCGCTCATTCGCGAGCTGACCGACGAACGCGACCGCCCGGGGCGTGTGGCGCAGTTCTTTACCGTCGCGTCGTATCTCGCGAGCAACACGGCGCGGCTGCTCACGGGACGGTTGCAGCGCTACGGCCGGGCCGCGGTGAACTTCGGGACGCCGCTGTCGCTGCGCGCGTGGCTGCGGACCGCCCCCGATGGCGTGCTCGCCTGGCCTAAGGAACGGCGGCTCCCCGAGCTCGAGAAACTGGCCCGGGAGATGGTGACCCGCATCGGCGCGATCCTGCCGGTGACGCCCGTCCCGCTCGCGGCGGCGGCGCTGCTCTCGTTCGACCAGACGGTCATCCCTCGCACGGCAGTGCTCGAGCGGATGGACGAGCTGCGCGACCGGCTGCACGAGGTGAACGGCAAGGTCGTGCGAGGAGGGGCGCGCATCGGGGACATCTGGGATCGGGCCTGGCGCATGTTGCGAATGCGCCGTCTCGTTGTGGCGGAGGGCGACTCGCTGGTCGTGCTGCCGCGCGGGCGCCCGCTGCTCGAGTACTACGCCAACGCGATCGCCCACCTCGTCCCGATTCGGGGGCCGCGGCGCCCGTTCCACAAGGCGCACGAGGTCGAGAGCGATCTGCCGAAACTGAAGAAACTCTAGAGGAGGATTGATGAGCGGAATTGGGATGCTGCTGGCCACGCTGGCGCTGCAGCAACAGCCGGCCGACCTGGTCGTTCTCAACGCCAAGGTCTATACCGCCGACGTCAACCGCCCCGTGGCCGAGGCATTCGCCGTGCGCGCCGGCCGCATCGCGTTCGTGGGAAGCACGCGGGGAGCCCTGGCGCTCGTGGGGCCGCGCACCGAGCGCCTCGACCTGGCGGGCCGGACAGTGATCCCGGGGATGGTGGACGCGCACGCGCACCTGCTCGGCCTCGGTCAGGCGCTGCGGACCGTGAATCTCGTGGGCACGCGGTCGTACGACGAAGTGATCGCGCGCGTGGTCGAGCGGGCGAAGACGGCCCGCCCGGGGGAGTGGATCCGCGGCCGCGGGTGGGATCAGAACGACTGGGCCGACACCCACTTCCCCACCAACCTGGCGTTGTCGCGCGCGGTACCGAATAACCCCGTGTGCCTGACGCGCGTGGACGGTCACGCCGCTCTCGTCAACGCCAAGGCGCTGGAGCTGGCCCAGGTCACGGCGGCGACTCCCGACCCGATCGGCGGGCGATTCATTCGAGACTCCGCGGGCAGCCCCACGGGCGTGCTCGTGGACGGCGCCCAAGGCGTCGTTGGGCGCGTGATTCCGGCGGCCACGCGCGTCGAGCTGCGGGAAGAAACGCTGGCGGCGATTGCCGAGGCGAATCGCTGGGGATTGACGGGCATCCACGATGCCGGCGTCGGCGCCGAGGGAATCGCGGTGTACGAGGACCTCGCCCGCGAGGGACGCTACTCACTGCGCAACTACGTCATGATTCGTGGCGACGACTCGACGCTGGAGGCATTCCTGCGGCACGGCCCGCAGCTCGCGCTGTTCGACCGCCTATGGATCCGGTCCATCAAGCTGTGGGCGGACGGGGCGCTCGGCAGCCGCGGCGCCGCCCTGCTCGAGCCGTACGCCGACGATGCGGGCAACACGGGGCTCATCACGACGAGCGCAGAACGCATCAAGAGCGTCGCGGTGCAGGCGCTCAAGGCGGGATTCCAGCTCAACGTGCACGCGATCGGGGACCGCGCCAACCGGATGGTGCTCGATCAGTTCGAGGCGGCGTTCAAGGAGGTTCCTGTCGCGGACCACCGCTTCCGCATCGAGCATGCTCAGATTCTCCGCTACCAGGACATCCCCCGCTTCGCCGAGCTGGACGTGATCCCATCGATGCAGGGGAGCCACCAGACGAGCGACATGTACTGGGTGCCGAACCGGCTGGGCTGGGCGCGGGCGCAGGGGGCGTACGCGTGGCGCTCGCTGCTCAACACGGGTGTGGTGATCCCCAACGGCTCCGACTTCCCGGTCGAAGCAGTGAACCCGCTGATTTCCTTCCATTCGTTCTTCACGCGACAGGACGCCGACAATTTTCCCCCCGGGGGCTGGATGCCCGAGCAACGCACGACCCGTCAGGAGGCGCTCCTATCGATGACCCTGTGGCCTGCCTACGCGGCGTTCATGGAGAACGAGAGCGGTACGCTGACGGCGGGCAAGTTCGCGGATTTCGTGGTGCTGGACCAAGACATCATGACCGTGGCGCCGGAGGAAATAC
>WNFM01006872.1_pt5 | contig 15735 bp, 12 predicted proteins | sample 5400271 | NCBI WGS metagenome assembly WNFM01 (sample SAMN13153352, study PRJNA577476) | soil metagenome | isolation source: 60 cm saprolite on Douglas fir-dominated hillslope | place: USA:California | collected 2013-09-17
GCGCCATCAACGTCACGCCGCATGTGGCGCAGAACCAGGCCGAGACCAAGACCGGTACCCGGCGCAAAAGCGCCCTCGATGGCCGCCCCACCCGCCATGCCGGCTACCGAGCTTCGCAGACCAGGCGGGCGATGATCGACTGCATCTTCGGTTGGGGTAAGCAGCATGGCACCCTGCGCAAGACCAAGCATCGCGGCATCGCCCGCGTCGCCACCGACTTCCTGCTCAACCTCATCGCCTATAACCTGATCCGGATCCCCAAGCTGATCGCTGCTTGAGCCACCGCCGCCCGTAACGGGGGGCGCACATCACCCGCCAACCATCCAGCGCCGTCCAAAATCCCGCGCCGATCGCCGCGTAAAAGGTCAGAACTGGAAGTTCAGGCAGTTTTTCAGCAGACTGCTAGACCACGACACGTCATCCGCGGCAGCTGCGCCGTCTTGCGATTAATGTTACGCTACGGCGCGTCCCTCATGTTGCCACAATTTACTGTCACGAAGCGCTCGCACTCATGCCGCTCACAAAAACCAGATCAACCACCGTCATGGGTCGACCGCGCGACGACACGGCCCGGCTGGCCGTGTTGAAAGCCACGGCGCAAATGCTCGAGGAATTCGGCTTCGATAAGCTCAGCATCGAAGGCATCGCCGCTCGTGCCGGTGTCGCCAAGACAACGATCTATCGCTGGTGGCAGAACAAGGGTGTCTTGGCGATCGAGGCGTTTTTGACGGCCGTTTCGCCGAAAATTGCGTTTGCCGAAACGGCAGAACCGCTCCAGGACCTGCGGGCGCAAGTGCATAAGGTGGCGAAACTCTATCGCGGCAAGACCGGGCGTATCCTCTGTGAGCTGGTCGCCCTCAGCCAGGCCGATACAGAAACGCACCGTCAGTTGATCGAGGGCTATCTGGAACCGCGTCGCCTGACCGCCAAGGCCTGCCTGCAGCGCGCCATCACCCGGGGTGCCCTTCGGAAGGATGTCGATCTCGACATCATGATCGATGCCATCTATGGGCCGATCTGGCATCGCATGGTGCTGAAACATGGACCGATTGACGCAGTCTATGTGGATGCACTGCTCGACCTCGTCCTGCGCGGCCTCGCAGGACCGGCCCGTCGCTGAGCACCACCAAGAGTCGGTGGGGTCACAACGAAATCCGCCCAATCAAATAGGTATGCGCCAAGTCCAGATGACCACCATGGATATCTGCAAGCCGGTCGGTGTTTCAACCGCAAGGCAGTTGCGAGAAAATGTCACTTGTCAAGCGCCAGTCGCTCTGTTTCGCTACGGCACGTATCGTATCTTTCGCATCGGCGACAATTGAGTGAGCATCATGGCGGATTCCGGCATTGTCAAAAATGAAACGGCAGAGGGTCAGGCCGACGTGACGCAATCCGCGCATCCGACGCCGGTCCTCAATACCCGCCTCCTGACGATCATGACCGTGGCGACCTGCCTGGCCGTCGCCAACACCTATTACAATCAACCGATGCTGGGCCTTTTCATCCGCGATTTCGGTGCGACACCGCGCGAAGTCGCCGTCATACCTTTCCTCTCCCAGATCGGCTATGCCATCGGCCTGTTCTTCCTGGCGCCACTCGGCGATCGCGTCGAACGCAAGACCCTGATCATTGCGACGCTGCTCGGCCTCAGCCTCGCCTTGACCGGTGCGGCGCTCGCCCCCAGCCTGATCTGGCTCGGTGTTGCCTGTCTGCTGATCGGCATTCTGACGACTGTCGTGCAGCAGATCGTGCCCCTGGCCGTGCACCTCGCCGATCCGGCTCAGCGCGGCAAGGTCGTGGGCACGGTGACCGGTGGCATTCTGGTCGGCATTCTGCTGGCGCGCACCATCAGCGGCTATGTCTCCGACCACCTGCATTGGCGGGCCATGTTCGCCATCGCCGCCGGGTTGATGCTGGCGCTGGCCTGCCTGCTGGCAACCGTGCTGCCCCGCGTCGCGCCGGTGACCCGCGACAGCTATGGCCGGATTCTCGTTTCACTGTTCGGCTTCTTTGCCCGCTACCGGGCGCTGCGCCTCGCCGGCCTGACCCAGGCGATGATGTTTGCCTGCTTTTCCGCCTTCTGGGCCAATCTCGCTTTGCTCTTGCGTCTGCCGCCTTATCACTTGGGCGCCACCGAGGTCGGCCTGATGGGCTTGATCGGTGCGGTCGGCGCCCTGGCCGCGCCCTTTGCCGGCCGCATCGTCGATCGCCACGGCCCGCAAACCGTGGTCATGCTTTCGGCCCTGCTGGTGCTCGCGTCGTTTCTGCTGTTCATGCTCGTGCAAGGTTCGCTGATCGCCCTGGTGATCGGCATCGTCCTGATGGACCTTGGCGTGCAATCGGCCCTGGTCTCCAATCAAGCGAGCATCCATGCTTTGGATGGCGGGGCCCGCAGCCGCATCAACACCGTCTTCATGACGACCATGTTTTGCGGCGGCGCCCTCGGTTCGGTGCTGGGTGGTACCGCGTTCGAGGCTTGGGGCTGGACCGGGACCTGCGCGATTGGCATCGGCGCCGCCGTGATCGGCTTTGCCATCGCCTGCCTTAATCGCCCCAGCCTGGCGCGGGACAGCTGACGGCTGCTTGACGGCATCCGGTCAGGGGGCTACAGCGATGAGATGCAGCACCAGTCTTCGACCGATCCACAACCTATCACCGACCAGCCGCCCGTCACGGCCTTGCAAGGCGCCGGGCCCTCGGCTTTCGCCCGCGATCTGGTCGATCTTGGCGCCGAGCTGCGACAACGGGCAGCCGCCCTGCCGACCGACAGCCGACGCCGCTTCCTCACCCGTCTAGCCGGGGTCGGCCTGCTGCCGGTCCTCGGCATGGGCCTTGGCCGGCCGGCGCAAGCAGCCGAAGCGGATGAACTGACCTTCGCCGTCTGGGGCAACAACGACATCGCTCACCTGACCCAGGCCTTCGGCAAGCCTTTCAAACGCGATACCAATATCGATGTCGTCTTCGACGGAACCGGTCCCACCGAGGGCAAGATCAAGTCGATGGTCGATTCTGGTCATGTCGACTGGGATATCTGTGACACCGATGGCTATTCCTGCCTGCGGCTGGGGCAAAGCGGCGCCTTGAGTGCGATCGATTATAGTGTGATCGACCGCACCCAGATCATGTCTCCCTTCACCTTCGACTATGGTGTTGGCGGTTATACTTATTCCTTCGTCCTCGCCTATAACGCCGCGGTCTATAAGGACAACCCACCCCAAAGCTGGGCCGATTTCTGGAACCTCAAGAAATTTCCCGGCAAACGTGGCCTATGGAAATGGATGGTCGGCGGTTTCGAGGCTGCGGCCATGGCCCATGGCGCCAAACCCGGCGCGGTCTATCCACTCGATGTCGCCGAATGCGTGACCCGCATCAGCCAGTTGAAACCGCATCTCGTCAGCTGGGAAAGCGGCAGCGATGTGAAGCAGATGCTGACCGACAAGGTCGTCACCATGGCCTGCATCTGGCACACCAGAGCGGCCCAGCTTGCCGTCGAGACCAAGGGTGGCATTGCTTGGAGTTTTGATCAGGGCATTCTGTGTCCCGGCGTCTGGGTGGTGCCCAAGAACAATCCGGCCGGCAACACGGTTTTCAAATTCCTTGCCTCGATGCAGGAACCCGCACGGCAGATCGCTCTTTCCAGCCTGCGCGGCGTCGGTCCTGCCAATCCGCGCGCCACGGCGGCGATGCCGGCCAGCCTGCACCCGACCGACCCCACACAGCCCGATGCTTTGGCGCAGCAGGTGATTGTCGACAGCGCTTGGTGGGCCGCGAATTACGACAAGGCCATGACCAAATATATGCAGATGTTGACCCAGACCTGAAAGCGGTCGTGAGCGCGGTCTGTCGCCCCGGCCGCTTCGAACCAGCCCTCATTGCGACAGAATGAAGCCGATCAGAATGCCGATCAACACCAGCACGACGCAGACGATGCCAAAATAAAGCGGCCAGAGCGATCTGGTGGGCTGCTCAACGAGGACGGCACCCGCCGGCAGGCTGCGATCCTGGATTGGCACTTTGACCTGGGCGACAGCCGACTTGATCTTGTCGCGATTGGGCTTGAGGCCAAGATTGACGGTGCGTTGGCGAAGACCGAGCTGACCCTCATCAACGCCGATTTCCAAGGCACTGGCGCGCATCTCGCTGGCGATCTGATCGGGATTGGTCTCTGCGCTGTGCAACAGGTTGTAGACGCCGGGAGCCGACTGGCTGACGACACCGTCATAGGCATTGGTGATCAGACTCTTCTCGACCTGCCGCCGCAATTGTCCGCTGGTGCCGGGCCGTTGGGCATCGAGATCGGCCGGTTTGGCGAGGCTGCCGACTTCGAACACCGTCAAGTCGAGTGGCACCGTGGCCTGCTCGGCGGCGAGTTCGATCATCATCATCAATTCATCATCGGTGCCCATCGGCAGCGGCGCATCAATCACCGCCAAAGTGTTGGCCGGACCGGTCTGATCTGAGGGTAAGGTCAGCAGAATCCAGTGTACTGAGGCCGACCAGCCGTTTTGCACTTCCATGAAGAAGGGCCGGTCGCCGTGCGCCGCCGTGCGCAAATGCAGCAAAGCCCGGCGAACCGCATTCTCCTTGCCAAGCTGGCCCAGGAAACGCCGGAAATGCGCACGATCGGCGCCGGCAATGAAGGGCATCATCGAACGACCAATCATCGCGCGTGCTGGTTCGCCGAGAATTTCCAGGCATTTTCCGCGCGCTTCTTCGATCTTACCCTGGGGGTCAAGCAGAAATGAGATATCCCAGGTTGCGGTCATCCGGCGCGGCCCCCCTTCGCCGTCGCAGCTTCGCTCAACTTCAAATAGCTTTCCATGCGTTAAGTCCCCATCAGTTTCACGCAGACATAAGGGGAAGTCACGTGATTTTCGCTCACCAGCTGCAATTGCGCGGATGCACCAGGCGAAGTTGAGCAATAAGCGGCAACCGGTCGCATTGCTGGGCCAAGTCCGGGATCGTAGGTCTTTGCAGCAGTGCCGAACTGTCGTGGTCGGCCAGTCACTCGGCCATGCCCAATCATGCAAGATGCTAAAGCCGGTACCAGATGCCCGGCGCCAATTGCCCATCCGGTCACCGATGACCGTCGATCCGAAGGAAAGAAAGCCAATTGCCTCAGCTGAGCAGCACCCGGTCAACCCTTTGGATCTGCCTGCAACGCGGCTTCCGACGCCATTGCCCGCGTTGTGGCGAGGCAAAAATGTTCACGGGCTACCTCACCATCGCCGAATGCTGCGGCAGCTGTGGTCTGGCTTTCGAACCAATCCGTGCCGACGACGCACCGGCCTATTTCACGCTTTCGATTGTCGGCCATATCGTCGTCAGTGGCCTGCTGCTGATGGAACATCTGTTCCATCCGCCATCCTGGTTACAGGCCTCGATCTGGCTACCGGCCACACTGTTTCTCTGCCTCGGCTTGTTGCCCTTCATCAAGGGCGCGGTGATGGCTGCCATCTTCTGCAGTCAGACCAAGCGCCGGCCCGGCTGAGGCACAGAGGAACCGATGCGGACCGAACTGCGCGCCGGTCGGTCGGCAGCATCGCTCAGGCACCCTTCGGCTCGAAGATCACATACCATTTCTTGACCGGCTCGATCGTCTCCCAGGTGCCCTTGAAACCGCGCGGAATGATGAAGGCGTCACCGGTGACGAATGTCTCGGATGTACCGTCTTCGCCGGTCAGGATCGCCTTGCCGGTGAGGAAGGTGCAGAATTCCTCTTCGGTATAGTTCACCGCCCATTTCCCGGGCGCTGATTCCCAGACGCCAGCAAAGAATTGACCGGTCGGATCGCTGTAGTAATTCTGCAGTTTCGTGACCGGATTGCCCGCCAACACGGTCGTTGGCTTGCCTTCTTCGATCGCCGGTGGATTGACCCCGAAGCGGACCAGTTTCTTGCTCATCATGATCTCTCACCATCCTTGCCGCACAACCCGTTGGCCATCGCGCCGCAGACTAGAATATTCGGTCTGGGCAAGCCAGCGCCGATAGAAATGGCGACAAATCCTCTGGATCATTCTGACAGAAGACGAGGGTCTGGAGTATTGGCGCGGCGATCGCGTTATCAGCGAGCTGGTCGCGTTCGCCCCAGGCTGTCCCGTGCGGCGACACGTTCCCACCATTTTCGCAAGGATGGCAGCGCGCCCAGGAGCCGCACCGATTCCGGTGCTTGCATAAAATAGTCGAAGATGGCGGCGGCATGCAGATCGGCCAGCGTCAGCGCCGAGCCAGCAAGCCAAGGCCCCTCTCCCATCAAATCCGACAATGCGCCGAGACACAAACGCGCCTTTTCCACCGCCGCAGTAATCTTGGCCTCATCCACGGTTTTGCCGGTTGCCGGTCGCAAGACCCGTTCGACATAGATGTCCCAGACCAGGGGTCGATAGGCATAGTTATCGAGAATGCTCAGGACCTGTGTCATCCGCGCCCGCCCCTTAGCAGTGACCGGCTGCAGTGGTGGTCCGGCAAAGGCTTCGTCGATGTAGCGCGTGATAGCTGCAGTCTCATACAGCCGAAAATCACCATGTTGAAAGGCGGGGATGCGGCCGAAGGGATGTCGTTGCAGATAGGCTGCGGGCGGCCCGGCTTCGGCGAAGATATCGATCTCGACGAGGTCGTAAGTGACACCCTTCTCCTCCAAGGCCAATCGGACGCTGCGCACATAGACGCTATAGGCAGCACCGAAAACGGTCACGGTCGTCATCATGATCTTTCTCCGGGTAATTTCCGCAACCGATCAGAGCCTGATCAGGAATATTGTCGGGCTGTTGGTGCCAACCGACAGGGCCGGGTCACCGCTTAACGATCAGACCGGTTCGGGCGTTACGTCAATCCCGTTTCAAGCAAGCGCAGATAATCCTTGCCGTTGCAGCAAGGCAGTGATGGGCGTGCAGATCAATTATATGTCGCATGGATTCTCCCGGAGATCACCGGAACCAAAGCGCGCCGCCGATGGGAGAGTCGGCGGCGCGCTGGCCGGTCAGTCGCGGAGATTTTCAAACGCCGCGTACCACTTCTTGACCGGCTCGACGGTTTCCCAGGTGCCCTTGAAGCCGCGCGGCACAACAACCGCATCGCCCGGGCCGAAGGTTTCGGCACGACCAGCCTCATCGGTCAGCGTGATCTTGCCCGAGATGATGGCGATGAATTCGTCTTCCTTGAAATTGATTTCCCATTTCCCGATATCGGATTCCCAGACCCCGATACAGAACTGATTGCTGGGATCGACATAAATGTCGTGCCATTTCTTAACCGGCTCGACCGCCAGAATTTTGGCCGGTATGGTGTGTTCCAGAACCGGCGGATTGGGATTACACCGCATCAATGGCCGGGTACTTGCCCCCGCCCCCACCTTCTTGATCATGTTCATCATATCCACCCTGCTTGATTGATGTCGCAGCCGACCGATCGCTTCCGCGATGCGTCGTGGTCGTTCCCGGCGTTGATGACTTTCCCGTTTCGCCTGTCACCCTCGATCGGCCTGTCATCATCGATCGGTTAGGCGCCTGCTTCCCCAGCAACGCCCTATACCCATCACCCAGTATGCGGACGCTGCTTTCTGTCGACAGACTCGGTCAGTCGCCCAGCACGATCCACGATAATTCATCCAGAGACTTTTGCGACAGATTCGGATCAGGGCGCGCAACAAAAATCCTGTTGAAGACTCTTCTGCAAGCTCTCACCAAGGTGTTGTCATGAGTATTCCCTAAGACTGCGATGCCCTTGGAAGCACATCATGAGCGTGACCCATGGATTGCCGGCACATTCTCCTCTCGGCAATCCTTTGGCACCGCAACAAAATCAGATGTGACGGTCAGGTGACGAACCGGTCCGGATGACAGGGTCGAGTCGCACGACGCCATAGGCCGGCATAAAAGATAGCCGGCGTCGCCGGCAGTGCTGCTGGGCAAGATGAATTGAATGGACGCGGCACCTCTACCTCATTGGCACCAAACCGCATCCCATAGCCCAACTGCCGGCAACTTTCGGGCAAATATGGCGGTGGACGCAGAATCTGCCGCTTATTGGACCTTCCCCCGGCGCAGCGCCTGCTTATAGTGGCGGCATCTCTTCCCGCTGGCCGCGGCTCGACCGAACCGGCCCGCCAGCCCCTGTTTCCTGTCCGCTGCGTGTTCGCGTGGCTTCGACATCCCGGAAAGACCATGCAGACCAAGACACCCGCATCCTCGACCCAACCGGCAGCAGCGGCGGCCATTTCCGAAAAACCCGCAGCCTGGCTGGATGTCTTCCGCAACGGCCTTGGCATCTACACGCTGACCATCAATCTCGCCATGGCGCTGCATGCGATCGATGTCTTCATCACTGCGGCCGTTATGCCGAAGGTGGTCAAGGATATCGGCGGCATCAGTTTCTATACCTGGCCCACCACGCTTTACATGGTGGCCTCGATCATCGGTGCCGCCAGCAACGCGCCCTTGCGTGCCATCCTCGGCACCAGACGCGCTTACATGCTGGCCAGTATCACCTTCCTGCTGGGATCGATCGGCTGCGCCGTCGCCCCCAGCATGGCGGTGATGCTGCTCGCCCGCTTTCTGCAAGGCTGGGGCGGCGGCCTGCTGATCTCGCTTTCCATGACCCTGGTGCAGTCGGTGTATCCTGAGCATCTGCGCAAGCGGGCTCTGGCCTTCATCTCCAGTACTTGGGGTGTCGCTGCTTTGCTGGGTCCAGCGGTGGGTGGGCTCTTTGCCGAGTATGGCTTCTGGCGCGGGGCCTTCTGGTTCAATGTGCCGATTGTCGCCATCTTCATGGCCGGCGCCTGGATCAAGCTGCCGCGTCATCAGGCCGATCCCAGCGGCCTCAAGGCACCGCGTTTTCCCTATCGGCGCCTCGCTTTGCTGAGCCTCGGCGTCTGCGCCATCGGTCTTGCCGGCGAGGTTTATGAAGCCATGGGCTTGCTGGGACTGGACCCGACACTGCCCTCGTTCCGCAGCATTGCGATCACTCCCCCGATCGGTCTTATCGTTCTGGCGATCCTGGCGGTCAAACGCACCATCACCCTGGATCGCCCGGAACGCCTGCTGGCCCTGGAAGCGGTCGCCGCGACAACCGATACGGTCAAACGCCAACCGGCCAGCCGGTTACTGCCGAGCCAACCGCTAACGCCCAGCACCAGCACCGGCATGGCCGGCTGGGTGATGCTGCTCTCCTCAATGACGCATGCCGTGATCGGCGCCTATCTGCCCCTCGCGTTGCAGGTTGTCCGTGGCACCAGCGATTCCGTTGCCGCCTATATCATGGCCTGCCTTGCCGTGGCCTGGACCTTGGCCTCGGTCACCACCTCGCATCTGCAGGGCAAGGCGGCGCAAGCCTGCATCACCATCGGCCTGCTGCTCTCGACCATCGGCCTCATCATCCTGACCGTTACCATGCGCGACGGCTCGCTTTGGGTCATCGCCGCTGCCGATGCCCTGGTCGGGCTTGGCCTCGGCACCACCAATCTGCATCTGGTCGCCGCCGTATTGCGCCATGCCACCAAGGGCGAGGAAGGCCTTACGGCCGGTGCCATTCCCACCATCCGCTCACTCGGCATTTCCTTCGGCGCCGCTGGCGCCGGCGTGATCGCCAATACGGCCGGCTTGAGCCATGGCGCCGATCCCGCCACGATCAGCCTCGCCATTCACTGGGTGCTGGGTCTCGGCTGCGCGCTGCCCGTCGCCGCCGCCATCGGTGCGGCACTCTTTGTCCGCCTGATCAATCGCCAAGCCGCGACGCCGCCGGCGACACAGCGTGCGGCTGAGATCGCGGCGGAGAGTGACGCGGAGATTGCCGAGGAAGTCGGACCGGAGGCGACGGCGTAACGATTCATGATCGGCAGGTTACCACGATAGCACGCCTGTTACCGGAGAAGCCAATCGTCGGCTATGACAGCCACAATGAATATCAAGCGATGAAAGCGGTTGGATTCCAGGGGTTGGGTCTGTTACGCGTCTGGATGTCCTCTTAAATACCAGGAAATTTCTTCACCCATCCACCGTTCCATCGCGCACAAAGCCGGCTGCGGCGATGGCGAGGCGGATGATGTCGCCATGCCTTGTCGTCTCCATCTTCGCCATGATCGATTTGATCTGCACGCGGACCGTATGGATGCTGCTGCCATGTTGGGCGGCGATTTCTTCGGGCTTGAGGCCGCTGGCGAGGCCCTGGGCAACACGCGCTTCGGCACTGGAAAGGCCATAGACGAGACTGAGTGCGCGCCCTGCTTGATCGGGGGTGGCGTGCAGATCCGTTACGAAGCAAAGGGCCGCCACCTTGCTGCCGCCAATCGCCGCCATGTCCATATTTGCAGAGGTAATACTGATCGAAAATGGACGGCGACCCGAGGGTCGATGCACAGCGACAGTCGGTTCAACAGTCTCACCCGAAATCGCCGCCTGCAGCGCCAGGCTCAATTGTTTCATCGCCACGTTGTCCCGGGTTGTCAGCATGCCGAAGGACTGACCGAGGCCGTCCTTCAGTGCCAACATCGTTTCGGCACTGTTATTCATCCAGAGAATCTTGCCGTCCTTATCGAGCCACAGAATGCCGGTGCGAAAAAGATCCAACGTCGCGCGCGCGGCAACAGCGGCACCTTCGGCATCGGCGAGGCGCCAATGCAGATCCATCGCCGCCGCGAAATGTGGCCGAATGTCGTCAAACATCCGTCGATTGGCAACGGTGTCATGCTCGTTCCAGCGTGTGCCATACATGCTGAACAACATGAAACGCTTATGCCGGCCGTTGACGACCAGGCCGGTCGTATCCTCGAGATCGAAATCACGCATCAGATTGTTATAGATCTCGGATCTCTCGAAGCTCTGTCGTGGCATGAGCTCCGCGACATTGCCGAAACTGAAATGATCGCGATGGCGATTTTCCAGATGTGCCAAAGCCAGCTCGTCGCGATAGCCGAAATAGGCTTCATAGGTTGCGACATAGCCGTCCGGTTCCTTCCAAAGCGATCTGATCGCCGCAGGATCTTCACCGAGAACCAGCGGTGACACGATGATGCCGCCTGGCTCGCCGGGGATGAATTGACTGATCTGTTCGATGACGGAGGTCCAAGATTGGGTTGCTGACGCGGCCTGATAAATGGCTGTGACGACATCCGACAATGCCGCCTTGCCCCACTCTTTATGCTTGTTCATTAGTCCCCATCTGGCGCGACGTCGCCCTCGATCCTGCGCCCATCATATAGGAGGCCAATCTTACGGTGTAATTGCGACTTTGTGGCAATGTGCGGCCGGTCACACTCGATCAACAGATTGGAATCAAATCTAATTATTCCGGGCCCACTGACCGATTTTCCCATCTTATAGCCAATTTTGGTGATGCCGTCAGGATTCTGTCTGGCTAAAAGCCCTGGCAATGCGCCGGTGTGACGGGACCATCCCACCCGTATGTGTGGAATGTCTCGCCTGCGATCGCATCGATCGACTGTTTTCTGATCCAATTGGGGAGCCACGCGTGTCTTGTGATCTCGATCCCACTGTCGCCATCGCCCCTTGCATCCCACGGCGCCGCATCGGCCGCCCTTCCCTGCTCACTAGCGGCAGCATTCTCGCCTTGCTGTTGATCTGCCTGGCGCGTCCGGCGCTGGCGGGCTGTACGATCACACCATCCGGCAATGCCATCGACAATCTCGCCAACAGCGATACGGCAAATTGCATCGACACCACGATTTCGGTCAGCGGCAGCCCGGTCGCCGCCATCGGGACTGTCGGCGCGCCAACCTTCAACATCATCAACTTGACCAATACCACCGTTGATGTGAGCACGCCCGGCAATGCTTATGGCATCCATACCGGCAATGGTAGTGGCGTGACACTCAACCAGTCGACGATCGGTATGACAAGTAACGCGAACGGCGCTTTCCTGGTCGGCATCGATGGCGGCACCAATGACTCCATCCATCTTACCGACTCCATCATCAATGTGACGGCGCCCAATGTAGGCAGCGTCGCCGAAGGCTTCCAGGTCAATACCGGATCGGAGATTTTCCTCGATGGCTCCACGGTGAACGTTACCGGTGGCCTGACCGACGCCGGCGTCGCCGGCAGCGGGGCGACGGTCGTCCTGCAGAACTCGACGATCAATGCCTCGACAATGAGCGTCAATCTGGTCGGCTCCACACTCATCTTAACCACCGGCGCGCATCTGAACAGCGCGGCTGGCGCCTTTGGTGGTGGCAACAGCCTCTTGGGGCTGGGCGGTACCGGCAGCGAGGACGAAGTCTTCACCGGCTTCGGCGCGTTGGTGCAAGGCGACTGGTCACTCTCGGGTGCCAGCAATTTTGTCGGCATCCAGGTCGGCATGGGGCGTCTCGCCATCAATGGCCCGATCACCTCGACGGGATTTGGAACATTGATCAATCCTGACGGCACCCTGGGCGGTAACGGCACATTGACCAGCACGTTGCTAAGTTTCGGTACCTTGGCGCCCGGCAATTCGGTCGGCACGCTGAACGTCATCGGCAACGTGACACAGACCGACGGCAGCTTCGAGGCACAGTATGACGAGCATGGCATCGACCGCCTGACGGTCACCGGCACCACGACGCTCGCCGGGGCGCCGGTCGTCAATGTGATATCGCTGGGCGGCACCAGCGGTGGCAGCGGCATCATCCTCTCCAGCACCGGCGGCATCACCGGCAGCTTCGCTGCCGTCAACGTCCACGGCAACAGTGCCGCTACCCTGATCCAGAGCGCCACCGATATCCGCCTGATCACCCTCGACGGCACCGCGATCGAGGCCAATGATGTTGCCGCAACCCAGGCCGGCCTCGATTTCCTCGATGTGATCAGCAGCGAACAGATCGCCGGCCTCGCCATCTGCGATGAAACCTGTGCAATAGGTTCCAACCCCAATCGCCGTCATGCCTGGATGCGGGGCTTCGGCCGCTTCGCATCGCAAGAAGCCAATGACGGCAACCAACCTTTCACCTATGACACCGCCGGCAGCGCCCTGGGCGGCGATATCGCCATCGCCAAGGGTCTGCGGCTTGGTGGCAGCTTCGGCTACAGCTATACCGATGTCGATCTCAGCCAGCAGGCGGGCGATACTGGCATCAACTCAACCCTGGGCGCCCTCTATGCCAGCTATCAGAGCGGCCGCTTCTTCGCCACCGCATCGATCGGCGGCGGCTGGCAGGGCTATGACATCTCCCGCAAGGTGACGGTCAATGGCGCCGAGGATGATGCCAGCGCAACGACCAATGCCTGGCTCGCCAATGCCGGCATCCAGGCCGGTATGCATTTGCGCTTCCCCGGCAACTGGCTGTTGGTACCCAGTGCCGGCATCACCTATCAGCATCAATGGGTGGACGGCTATCAGGAGCATGGCGCCAGCTCAGCCGATATTGCCGTCAATGGCCATCAAAACGACGCCGTTCGTGTGAAAAGCCAGCTCTGGCTGGGGCGTGACATCGACTTCACCGATGTCACGCTGACACCGCATCTCACGGTCGGTGTTGCTCAGCAGTTTGCCTTTGGCGGCAATGCCGGTGGCAGCTTTTCGAATGGCAGCGATTTCGACATCGCCCTCAATGATCAGGATCGTACCGTCGGCCTCATCGGCCTGGGTCTCGATGCCACCTTGAGCAACGGTCTTACCACCTATCTCGCCTATGACGGCCAGTTCGCCACCAATGATCACGTCCATGCCGTCAGTGCAGGCCTGCGCTATAGCTGGTGAGCTTATGCCGCGCTCTAGCATATTGAGGAGAGACAGATTCACGTTTTAAACGGGGCCGCAAAGCGGCTCCGTTTAAAACGATCCGGCTCTAGATCGGCGCCCCAGCCACATCCAGCCGGTTGCCTGATCGTGTTCGCATGATCAGACACTGGCGCAAGCCGGGAGCTACGTCCCCGCTCCCGGCTTGCAATACCATACGCCACTAAGCGCGGTTGTCGCGTGCCCCCGTCATGTCGCGCCCTGCATCTCCGACCGGAACCGTCACGGCATTTGCCGCGCGCAAATCTCGTCATCTGGTGTGGATAGAAGGGGAATGTTGCGCGCAAAACCCAGATGACAGCCCTTTGGGGAGGATTAGAACCTCACCGCCGTAGGTCGCACAATTTTACGCAACTTTAAGCATCGTCATCTATCGTATTGACTGGGGTAAGACGTTTGCATCACAGGGTGCCATGATACGCGTTCTCAGTTGTGTTGTTGGTGCGCACGATCTGCGCTTGGTTGTTGTCGCCGCCATTCTCTGCATTTTCGCCTGCTTAACAGCCGTCAATCTGATCGGGCGTGCGGCCGATGCGCAGGGTTATACGCGGCAATTGTGGCTCGCGGGAGGCGGCTTTGTTTCAGGCGGCGCCATCTGGGCGACGCATTTCGTGGCGATGCTGGCCTTCCGGCCCGAACTTCCGTTTGGCTATGACATCCGACTGACGATCGCATCGGTGTTCATCGCGATTTCGCTCTGCTGGCTTGGTCTGCAGGTTGCCCTACTATCCAGCCTGACGACGGGACCGGGTGATCCCGCGCAGGCAACTAGGAAGCACGTCATCGGGATAAAGCGAGGTGGTGCCATCATTGCCGCCATCGGTGGGGCAATTATGGGCTGCGCCATCGCCAGCATGCATTTTGTCGGCATGGCCGCCCTGCGGGTCCCCGGTGAGTTGCATTGGGATGGCCATTACGTACTGGCATCGATCGTCATCGGCATCGTTGGCGGCGGCTTGGCAATCCGCACCATCCTTGGCGCAAACTCCGTACGCAACCGTGTATTAGGCGGCGGGCTACTGGTCCTCGCCATTTGCGGATTGCATTTCACCGCAATGAGCGCTGTCACCATCGAATTGAATCCAACAATCGCGATCCCGGACGCCGTCCTGGATCCGAAATGGCTCGCCGTTTCGATTGCCATCATCACGATCCTGATCGTCGCCCTGGCCTTGACCTGCGCCATGGTCGATCGCCATCTTGCGCTGCGCTCGGCACAGGAAGAGAAACGGCTGCGCGCGCATATTGTCGAGCTTGAGGCCACGCAGCTTCGGTTGGAGGAGACCTCAGCCCAATTGATGCGCGCACTCGAAGCGGCGGCGGTCAGCAGCCAATCAAAATCCCAGTTTCTGGCAACGATGAGCCATGAATTGCGCACGCCGCTGAATGCCATCATCGGCTTCTCCGGCATTCTTGCATCTGAGTTGTACGGCCCGCTGGTAGATGTGCGCTATCGCGATCACGCCGCAGATGTCCAGAAGAGTGGCGAGCATCTACTCGGCCTGATCAACGACATCTTGGATTTCACCAAGGTCGATGGCGGCCATCTGGAATTGAACGAAGAACCGGTCGAGATCAACCAGGTGATTGCGGAATCAATGCGCATGGTTCGCAATGACGCCAATATTTTGGTGCGAACTCAGGACGCTGCCAATCTGCCGATCGTCCGCATTGATCGTCGGCGTATCCGGCAGGTATTGCTGAATCTGCTGTCGAATGCCCTGAAATTCACACCGGCGCATGGCACAATTGATGTCTCCGCCGGCTACAACGAAGACGGTATCACCATCACGGTTTCCGACACCGGCATCGGCATCGCGCCGGAAAACATCATGTTGGTGCTTGAGCGGTTTGGCCAAGTCGACCATGATCTCAACCGCAAGCATCAAGGCACCGGGCTTGGCCTGCCACTCTCCAAGCGGCTGATCGAGCTGCATGGCGGCAGCTTGCAGCTGCAAAGCGCGCTTGGCATTGGCACCACCGTCATCGTCAAGCTGCCAGCCAACC
>WNFM01036449.1_pt1 | contig 15732 bp, 17 predicted proteins | sample 5400271 | NCBI WGS metagenome assembly WNFM01 (sample SAMN13153352, study PRJNA577476) | soil metagenome | isolation source: 60 cm saprolite on Douglas fir-dominated hillslope | place: USA:California | collected 2013-09-17
CTGAAACGTCGCCGCAGACGAAAGGACTTAATATTTCGTCGCGGCTGATGGTTTTGTAACATTGAACCCAAGATATGTCAATATGGCTGACATAAATTTTTCAGGCTCCGCGCCCGACACTGATTCGAGGCTGGCTGACGGGCGATCCCCTGGTCAGGAGATTTCCGATTTGCGCTGGGATATCATCGAGCTCTTGTTCTTCGCCTACCGGGATTTCGTCGGCGACGCCGACCACGAGCTCGAGGCTTTCGGGTTCGGGCGGGCGCATCACCGGGTCTTGCATTTCGTCCGCCGCTATCCCGGTCTGAAGGTCGCCGACCTCCTGGACGTCTTGCGAATCACCAAGCAGTCGCTCGGGCGCGCGCTCAAGCAATTGCTCGACGAAGGCTACATCGTGCAGAAGACCGGCAATAACGACCGCCGGCAGCGCCTTCTTTTCGCCACCGCAAAGGGCGAGGCGCTGGTCGGCAAGCTCGCGGGCCTGCAGACCGACCGCATCAACCGCGCGCTGCGACAAATCGACCCTGATGGCGCAGATATCGTCCGGCAGTTTCTGCGCGCGATGATCGACCACGACGATCCCGACAAGGTGCTGGAGACGATCCTCGGATCCGCCGCCGCAGAGCCAAAGGAGTAGCCGTGCCCCAGGCCGCCATCATCGTGCGACCGCCGCCGCAACCGGCCGACGACGCCCCGCATCTCCTGCTAGTCGACGACGACCGCCGCATCCGCGATCTGTTGTCGCGCTTTCTCTGCGGCGAAGGCTACCGTGTCACCACAGCGATGAGCGCCAGCGACGCCCGCGCCAAATTGCTGGGGCTGCATTTCGATCTCTTGATCCTCGACGTCATGATGCCCGGCGAGACCGGGTTCGACCTCGCCCGCTTCATCCGCAAATCATCCTCGGTGCCGATCGTGATGCTGACCGCGCGCCATGAGGCCGAAGCCCGGATCGAGGGCCTGCAACTCGGCGCCGACGATTACGTGGCAAAACCGTTCGAGCCGCGCGAATTGGTATTGCGGATCGGCAATATCCTGAAACGCACCGCGCCGCCGCCGGTCGAGACGCTGGAGCAGGTCGCGTTCGGCCCTTACGTGTATCATCTCGATCGCGGCGAATTGCGCCAGGGCGAGGAGACCATCCATCTCACCGACCGCGAGCGCGAGATGCTGCGGATTCTGGCGGTCGCGCCCGGCGAGACCGTGCCGCGCAGCGCATTGACCGGCGACGGCAGCGTCAACGAGCGCGCGGTCGACGTCCAGATCAACCGTTTGCGGCGCAAGATCGAACGCGATCCCGCCAATCCCTTGTTCCTGCAGGCGGTGCGCGGCATCGGCTATCGTCTGGTCGCATCCCCCTGAGTTTATTCATATGAGCACGCTCGACACCGGCCTGACGCTGATCCGCACCGCCGCCGGCCGCGTCTCGGCGGCCAATGGCTGGGTCGGGAATGCGTTCAAGGGCTGGATGCCGACCGGGCTCTATGCCCGTGCGCTCTTGATCATGATCGTGCCGATGGTGGTGCTGCAGTCGGTGGTGGCGTTCGTGTTCATGGAGCGGCACTGGAACACGGTGACGCGGCATTTGTCCGCCGCCGTGGTGCAGGACGTCGCCGCCCTGATCGACGTCTACAAGGGCTATCCGCAGGACAAGGACCGCGCGCAGTTGCGGCGCATCGCCCAGCAACGGCTGGGTCTCGTGGTCGATTTCCTGCCCGTCGGCGACATGCCGCCGCCGGGTCCAAAACCGTTCTTCTCGCTGCTCGACCAGACTCTATCAGTGCAGCTCGGCCGGCAAATCGCAAAACCGTTCTGGATCGACACCGTCGGCCGCTCCAATCTGGTGGAAATCCGCATCCAGCTCGATGACGCCGTGATGCGCATCTTCGCGCTGCGTAGTGCTGCCTATGCCTCGAATTCGGAGATCTTCCTGTTCTGGATGGTCGGGACTTCCTCGATCCTGTTGATCGTCGCGGTGTTGTTCCTGCGCAATCAAATAAGGCCGATCCTGCGGCTTGCGGATGCCGCCGAAAGTTTCGGCAAGGGCCGCGAGGCGCCGAATTTCCGGCCCCGCGGCGCACGCGAAGTCCGCCGCGCCGCGGGGGCGTTCCTGGAGATGAAAGCGCGCATCGAGCGCTCGATCGAGCAGCGCACCGCGATGCTGGCCGGCGTCTCGCACGATCTGCGCACCATCCTGACCCGCTTCAAATTGGAACTGGAGCTGATCGGCGACAGTCCCGAGGTCGACGGCATGCGCAAGGATGTCGACGAGATGTCCGGCATGCTGGAGGATTATCTGGCGTTCGCGCGCGGCGATAGCGGCGAGCACGCGCAGCCGACCGACATGGCGCTGGCGCTGGAGGAATTGCGCAGCGACGCCGAGCGCAACGGCCATGCCGCGACGGTTGCGTTCCACGGGCTGCCGGTGGTGACGGTGAAGCCGGCCGCGTTCAAGCGCTGTCTCGCCAACCTCGTCTCCAACGCGGCGCGCCACGCCAACGCGATCTCGATCAAAGGCCACCGCGATCATCGCTATTTGACCATCACCGTCGACGACGACGGACCGGGCATTCCGCCTGGCATGCGCGAGGAAGTGTTCAAGCCGTTCCTGCGGCTGGACGACGCCCGCAACCAGGACGAGGGCGGCACCGGTTTGGGACTTGCCATCGCCCGCGACATCGCGCGCTCGCATGGTGGCGACATCATGCTCGGCGACAGCCCGATGGGGGGACTTCGAGCTACGGTGCGGATCCCGGTGTGAGGGCTCCTCTCCTTCGCCCCGCTCTTGCGGGGAAAGGTGATCCAGCCACTTCGTCGTCCCGGCCCTGAGCCGGGACCCATACGCCGCGGCCGTGCTTTTGGCACAATGGCGGACGGCTTTCTAACACAACTAAACCCTGTGGTTATGGGTCCCGGCTCAAGGCCGGGACGACGTGTTGAAGGAGCTCGCTAGTCCCGTAGGCGGGGCGAGGTTGAGAAGTCACTTCGGCAACAAGCCCTTCAGCTTGTCCGCGTCCTTGATGTTGAGCTTGAACCCGCCCGGCATCACGATGTCGCCGGGTTTTTGGTCCGGCTTGCAGGCGCCCAGCCACTTCGCTTCGATCGTCGTCGTAGAGTCGCGCGGCACGCCGGCGGGCCCGCCCTCGCGGTGCGAGGTGCCCTTGATCGTATAGGCGGAATTGAAATCGCCCGAGATGTCGGAATGCGACGTCATCGAAACGCCGGCCACGCTGCAGACGGAGTCGGTCGTGTAACCGGTCGCGGTCTGCTGTACGTCGTTCTTGGAACAGATTTCCTTCGACATCGGCGAGAACGCGGTGCTCATCTGCTTGTCGGTGGTCTCGTCGGTACAATGCTGCATCGTCATCTCTGGCACCGCACCGGTCTTGACGACCTTCATTTCCCACAGCCCCGCCTTGCGGACGGGGAGTTCGGCGGCGTGCACCGCGGGCGCCGGCAGCGATGCCAGCAGGCAGGATGCCAAACCAAACGCGAGACGTTGTCGCGTCATGCTGCGCGCTCCCGATTGAATTCTTGGATTACGGATAAAACTCAGTATTTGGTGACCAGCGGCTGCACGTCGGTGCCATACGGCACCCAGCGGCAGGCGAAGGAAATATAGCCGCCATAGTGCGGATCGACCGCCAGGAATTTCACCACCTTGCCGTAACGGGCGCAGTGATCGACCGCGAGCTGACGGACGTCGCCCTGCGCCCCCAGGGGATAGGCGATGATGCCGCCGGTGTCGTTGCCCTTGAACGGCGGAACGGTATCGGCCCAGGCCGGCGCGCAGGCCAGCATCACGGCAACAAGGCCCAAAGCCCCAATCATTCGCATCGCAGACTCCATTTCGCGTGGCACCCACCTTAGAGCCCATCTGCCGTCATGAAAAGAACGCCTGACGGCTCGGTGTCGACTTCTCGCCAAGGTGTTGCCGCGTTGCACTTGACCTCGCCCAGCCTTCGCGGCACCGTCGTGCGGTTGGATCATCCGGCGGATTCCCATGCGCAACCTCTTCACATCCTTCAAAAACCTCAGCGTTGCCGCGCTCGGCGTGCTGTTCGGCCTATTGGCATTCTGCCAAACCGCCGAGGCGGCCTATCCGTGGGAGCTGAATTTCTGGCTGTCGGGTCCCAAATACGACGGAGCGGTGAAGCCCTGCGAAGCCGCGTTCGGGACCATTACCAATCAATTCCAGGAAAAAGAGAGCAATTACTGGAATTCCGCGCTGCAGATCGTTGCTTATGGCCAGATCCACGAGACCGCCTTTCGGCCCTGGCAGTCCGACAATATTCCGCGCCGCTATTGCAGCGGACAGGTGACGCTCAGCGACGGCAGCGTGCACAAGGTACATTACTCCCTCATTGAGGATGGCGGTTACGCCGGTTTTGGGCAGGGCGTCGAATGGTGCGTGACCGGGCTCGATCGCAACTGGGCCTATAATCCTCTCTGCAAGGCCGCCCGGCCCTGATTTCATGCCGGCGTTGCGGGCCCGGCCAATCATCATTTTTGGCCAGCTTCCGCTTTTTGTTCTTGAAATGTTCTTAGTGCCTGCTAGGCTGCCGCCGGGTCCGAGTAAGGGCGCCGAGTATTGGGGGCGTTAGCATGCTTCGTCTGTTGCTTGCCCGGATTGCCTGGCTTTTAGTCTCGTTCGGTGTCATCTCGCTCGGCGTGCCGGCCGCAGCAGCGCTGATCGCCCTCGCGGGGACGGCTTCGGCGCAGGACCGCCGCCAAAATGCGCCCGGCGAATTCGATTTCTATGTGCTGTCGCTGTCGTGGTCGCCCTCGTTCTGCGAGGAGGCCTCCGAGCGCGGCAATGAGGGGCGATCGCAGGTCCAGTGCGGCGGGCGGCCGTTTTCCTTCGTCGTGCACGGGCTGTGGCCGCAATATCGGCTCGACCGCAACATCATGTCATCGATGCTGGACCTGATGCCGGCGCCCGGGCTGATCTTCAACGAATGGGACAAGCACGGCACCTGCTCAGGGCTAAGCCCCCGGGCTTATTTCGAGACCATCCGCAAAGCGCGCTCGGCGGTCAGAATCCCCGAAGAATATCTGCAATTGGCTGAGCCGAAGACGGTTGCGCCCGACGAGATCGAGGCGGCCTTCATCAAAGCCAATCCGGGCCTGAGCACATCCGCGATCGCCGTGACCTGCAACAAGAACCGGCTCAGCGAGGTGCGCATCTGCCTGAGCAAGGACCTGCAGTTCCGCGCCTGCGAGGAAATCGACCGCCGCGCCTGCCGCCGCGACCAGGTGACGATGCCGCCACTGCGCGGTGGGTAAGGCTTTTTCCGCTGTCATTTGCGAGCCAATGGGTCGCGCGAATGCGCGCCCGATGACAGGCTCCGCGAAGCAATCCATCGTAAGGGACGAAGATTGGATTGCTTCGTCGCTGCGCCCCTCGCAATGACGTGATAACCCCTTCCCATGAACTACCGTCACGCCTTCCATGCCGGCTCTTTTGCCGATGTCATCAAGCACATCGTGCTGGCGCGCATCCTGATTTATCTGCAGGAAAAACCGGCCGCGTTCCGCGTCATCGACACCCATGCCGGCGCGGGTATCTACGACCTCACTTCCGATGAAGCGCGCCGCGGCGGCGAGTTCTTGACCGGCATCGCGCGCCTGATGCAGGCGCGGTTTTCGGAAAAGACGTTGCCGCTGATAACGCCCTATCTGGACATCGTCAGGGCCTTCAATCCCGGGCGTGAGTTGACGGCCTATCCGGGATCGCCGCTGATTGCCCGCGCGCTGCTGCGGCCGCAGGACCGCCTCACCGCCTGCGAGGTCGAAGGCAAGGCTCGCAAGCAGCTGATCGACGCGCTGCGGCGCGACCCCCAGGCCCGCGTCGTCGACCTTGACGGCTGGCTGGCGCTGCCGGCGTTCGTGCCGCCTAACGAGCGGCGCGGCCTGGTCCTGATCGACCCGCCCTTTGAGGCAAAGGACGAGTTCGAGCGGCTCGCCGGAGGTTTTGCACAAGCTTTTGCGAAATGGCCGACCGGCAGCTATTTGCTCTGGTATCCCGTGAAAAGCCGCCGCGCCACCGACACTCTTGCGCGGCATGTCGCGGAGGTGTCCGGCGCCGGGAGACCTCCGGCAAAATGCCTGCGCCTGGAATTCAGCGTCGCGCCGCAGGAAATAGGCGCCGGCCTGACCTCGGCCGGTCTTTTGATCGTCAATCCGCCGTGGACGCTGATGGGCGAACTCAAGGCCATCCTGCCCGAACTTGAAAAGCCGCTCGGCCAGGGCGGCGCCGGCCGCTTCAGGCTCGAGACGCCTAAACCTTGAGCCGCGTAAGCCTTGGTCACTTAAAAGCCTTGGTCAGGCGCCGGACACTCCGCAAAAGTCCGGTAGGCAATTTGCCGGGAACCGTATTATGCTTAAGTCCATTAGGACCGGCTTTACGTTCCGCTTCCGCGAATGGTAGCGGCGGAGTGACAAGGCCTCAAATTTTTTAACGGCTGGATCGGGGTTTGTCGCCTGATCCACCCCATGTGGCCAAGCTTTCCGGCAGCGAATTTCCGGTCGGGCCGATGCGCAACGATGCGCGTAGCGGCGGAAGCAGTACGGGGGAGGAGTTTCCCGATGGCCATGACTGGGACGGTCAAGTTCTTCAACGGAGAACGTGGCTATGGCTTCATCAAGCCCGATGACGGCGGCCGCGATGTGTTCGTGCACATCACAGCCGTCGAGCGGGCCGGGTTGAAGGACCTGACCGAAGGACAGCGTATTACATTCGACGTCGAACCGGACAAGAAGGGCAAAGGCCCCAAGGCGGTTAACCTGGTGATCTCGTCTTAAGACGCGCTTTCATCGTCGTTCCCTGGCATAGGCGAGCGAAAGCGACGCCGTCCTTTGGACGGTTATGCTTGGCCATGACGGGAAACATTCATTGCATGCGCAAAAAAATCCGGCCGCGCGAGGCGGCCGGAAGGTCAGGATTTCCGAGTTTTCTTGTTTGCTATCAGAAGTGATAGTTGACGCCGGCGCGCACCACGCCGAACTGGTATCCGTTCGGCATGCCGGTGATGGTGAAGTTGGAGTTCGCGAGATCGACATAGAGATATTCGATCTTGGCGCTCCAGTTTGGCGCGATGCCGAATTCGGCGCCGACGCCCGCGGTCCAGCCGGCATTGGTATGGCTCTCCGAGAGCCCAAAGGTCTCGCCGCGCAATTCGCCGAACGCGAGACCCCCGGTGCCATAGAACATGATGTTGTTGAAGGCGTAGCCGACCCGGCCGCGCACGGTGCCGAACCAGGGATTGGAAAACTTCCAGGGCGCAAAGGTATCCGACGCGCCGGTCGCCTCGATGTCGCCTTCGATGCCGAACACCCATGGACCTGATTGGAAGTTGTAGCCGGCCTGCGCGCCGCCTTCGAACCCCGACGGCTTGGTCGGATTGTTACTGACCGAACCCCACTCGTAGCCCAGATTGCCGCCGAGATAGGGACCGGCCCAGCTATAGGCATTGAGCGGCTGATTGACGGTGTAGGGAGCGCGCGAGCCGTAAGGAAGGTCGGCCGCCGCTGCCGGAACGGTCCAGCCCGCCGCAATCAAGGCCATCGCCCTCAATCCGAACCTCTTCATCGAAACTCTCCACGCCACTCACCGAGACCCGCTTGCACGCGCACGCCGAAAGCCCGGCGAAGCGCGAACTCGCGTGGTTACGGAATTCCGGTTTTTTCCGATAAGATTTATCGAGACTTTTAAGTTAAAGCCTTGTTAAGGGCTGTTGCCGCCCGCTTCCTATTCTTAAAGAAGCGTTACGAAGCGCTGCAGCCCGATCCCCTCGGGACGCTGGCGATGGGGGATGCCGGCGCTTAAGTTTAAGGCCATGGATCAAGATTCGACCGACAACCCGAGGCCACCCCGCCCGCCAAAGGGGCGGCGCGGCCCCGAACCGGACCAGCCCCCGCAGGACGCCGCCGCCGATATCGACCCGGCGACCTCAGGCCCTGACGAGGACGACGAGTCGGGGCTGCCGGAAGTTCCCGAGGAGCCCGGCGTTACCGTCCTGGAAGGCCCGCTGGCGATCGGACATGCCGCGATCGAACAGGCGGTGCGGCTCGCCCCGACCTCGCCCGGCGTTTACCGCATGCTCAACGCCGCCAACGACGTGCTGTATGTCGGCAAGGCGAAAAACGTCCGCAAACGGCTCGCCTCGTATGCCAGGGCCAACGCGCCGCAGCCGGCGCGCATCCTGCGCATGATCGCGGCCACCGTCACAGTCGAGATCGTGTCGACCTCGACCGAGACCGAGGCGCTGTTGCTCGAGGCCAATTTGATCAAGCAATTGCGGCCGCGCTTCAACGTGCAGCTGCGCGACGACAAATCCTTTCCCTATATCCTGATCACAGGCGACCACTGGGCGCCGCAAATTCTGAAGCATCGCGGCGCGCAAAGCAGGCCCGGGCGATATTTCGGGCCGTTCGCTTCCGCCGGCGCCGTCAACCGCACCATCACCGCGCTGCAGCGCGCCTTTCTGGTGCGCTCCTGCACCGACGGGTTTTTCGAAAGCCGCAGCAGGCCCTGCCTGCTCTATCAGATCCGGCGCTGCGCGGGGCCGTGCACCGGCGAAATCGATTTTCCCGGCTATACCGAACTGGTGCGTGAAGCCACCGAGTTCCTGTCCGGCCGCAGCCATCTGGTGAAGCGGGAGCTGGCGGGCGAGATGGAAAAGGCATCGGCCAATCTCGCCTTTGAAACCGCGGCGGTTTACCGCGACCGTCTCGCTGCGCTCTCGGCGATCCAGTCGCAGCAAGGCATCAACCCGCGCACCGTGGAAGAAGCCGACGTGTTCGCCATCCATCAGGAGGGCGGCTATTCCTGCGTCGAGGTGTTCTTCTTCCGCACCGGACAGAACTGGGGCAACCGCGCTTATTTCCCGCGCGCGGAGAAGTCCTATACTCCGGAAGAAGTACTGGCCTCGTTCCTGGCGCAGTTCTATGACGACAAACCGCCGCCGAAACTGATCCTGCTGTCGCACCAGATTGAGGAAAGCGAACTCTTGGCCGACGCGCTTTCGATCAAGGCCGGCGCCAAGGTGGAAGTTTTGACGCCCAGGCGCGGCGAGAAGAAGGAACTGGTCGCGCACGCGCTGACCAACGCGCGCGAGGCGTTGGGGCGCAAGCTCGCCGATACGGCGACGCAAGGCCGGCTGCTGCACGGAATGGTCGAGACGCTTGGATTACCGCAGCCGCCAACGCGGATCGAGGTCTATGACAACAGCCACATCCAGGGCACCAACGCGGTCGGCGCCATGGTCGTGGCCGGGCCGGACGGTTTTATCAAGAACCAGTACCGCAAGTTCAACATCAAGTCCGAAGGCCCGACTCCTGGCGACGATTACGCGATGATGCGCGAGGTGCTGCAGCGGCGTTTCAAGCGGCTGCTGGCGCCTGCGGCGGAAGGCGATGCCGCCAAAGCCAAGGGGGAGGACGATTCGTTCCCGCAATGGCCGGATCTCGTCATCATCGACGGCGGCAGGGGTCAACTCAACGCGGCACGCGAGATTTTCGATTCTCTCGGGCTCAACGACGTGTCGCTATTGGCGGTGGCCAAAGGACCGGACCGCGACGCCGGCCGCGAAACCCTGTTCATGCCGGACAAGGAGCCGATCAAACTCGAGCCGCGCGACCCGGTTTTGTATTTCATCCAGCGGCTGCGCGACGAGGCGCATCGCTTTGTGATCGGCTCGCACCGCAAGCTGCGCAAAAAGGACATCCGCGAGGCCGGCCTGCAGGAAATCCCCGGCATCGGCCCGTCACGCAAACGCGCGCTGCTGCATCATTTCGGGACCCTGAAGGAGATCGAACGGGCCTCGATCGCCGATCTCGGCAAGGTTCCCGGGGTCAGCGCCGAGAGCGCACGCAAGATTTTCGAGTTTTTCCACGCCCAGCCGGGCTAGTTGGGCCCTAAAGGCGGGTATGGAGTCATATTGGCGTCGTCGCCACGAGATCATGTGAACCACACGGTTGACCTTCATGCCCCAGCGGTATTGGTAAGACGGATGAACATCGCGACCACCAGAGGGGCGGCCAAAAGCTCGCTGTCCCTGCCGAATATGCTGACCTATGCGCGGATCGCCGCTATTCCCGTGGTGGTCGGCTGCATCTACGCGCAATCCATCATGGACGGCCCGCTATGGCTGCGCTGGGTGGCCGTTGCGGTGTTCATTGCCGCGGGAGTTACCGATTTTCTCGATGGCTACTATGCGCGAATCTGGGATCAGCATTCGGCCTTCGGCCGGATGCTCGATCCGATCGCCGACAAGCTTCTGGTGGCGTCCTGCCTGTTGATGCTGGCTGCCGACGGCATCATTCATGGCTGGACGCTGTGGGCCGCCATCGTGATCCTGTGCCGCGAAATCCTGGTGTCGGGCCTGCGCGAATATCTCGCGGGCCTACGGGTCAGCGTACCCGTGACAAAGCTCGCCAAATGGAAGACGACGGTGCAGCTGGTCGCAATCGGTTTCCTGCTCGCGGGCGAAGCCGGCGACATTGCGATCCCGATCGTCACCCCGTTGGGTCCAATCGTTACCGAGATCGGCCTGTTGCTGTTGTGGATCTCGGCGATTGTCACGATCTATACCGGCTGGGATTATTTCCGTGCCGGCATCCGTCACCTCATCGAGGAGGACGAGGGATGAAGGTCAAATATTTCGCCTGGGTGCGCGAACGCGTCGGCAAGGCTGAGGAGACGGTCGAGCCGCCGGCGAGCGTTCGCACCGTCGACGATCTGATCGGCTGGCTTTCGGAGCGCGGCGAGACCTATGCCGACGCCTTCGAGACGCCTCGCGTGATCCGGGCCGCGATCGACCACGCCCATGTCAAACCCGATGCGATGATCGCCGGCGCGCGCGAGATTGCGTTTTTTCCGCCGATGACCGGCGGCTAGAGCCGTTTATGACCGCCAATGTGACCATTCGAATCCAGGAAGCCGATTTCGACGTCGCGAAGGAGATATCGGCGCTCACCAAAGGCCGACATGACATCGGCGCGGTCGTGAGTTTCTCCGGCATCTGCCGCGGCAACGAGAACGGCGAGGCGATCGCTGCGCTCACCCTCGAACATTATCCCGGCATGGCGGAGGCCGAAATCGCTCGCCACGCCGAGACCGCGATGTCGCGCTGGCCGCTCAACGGGCTCGCCATCATTCACCGCGTCGGCCGCATCGCGGCAGGCGAGAATATCGTGCTCGTGCTGACGGCCTCGCAGCACCGGCAGGCCGCGTTCCAGGCGGCGGAGTTTTTGATGGATTACCTGAAGACCAACGCGCCGTTCTGGAAGCGGGAAGAAACGCGTGACGGAACGAGCTGGGTCGAGGCGCGCGATCACGACGATGCGGCGACCGCGCGCTGGACCAAATCCTGATGGCGAAACGCGCCAAGGCGGTGGCGAAGCGCAGCCGTGCCGTCCCGAAACTCGCCGCGCCGAAAGTTCAGGCAACGAAACCTGCCGCATTGAAACTGCCAAAAGTCGCATCCAGCGAGCTCGTGACGCTGCTCGATTTCGTCCGCTATGCGGTGAGCCGCTTCGTCGAGGCCAAACTCGTGTTCGCACACGGCACCACCGATCCCGTGGCCGAGGCCGCCTTTCTGGTGTGCGAGACCTTGCATCTTCATCCCGACCAATTCGAAACGTTCGCCACCGCGCGTGTCACCGCGCAAGAGGCCAAGCAAATCCTCGAATTGATCGCGCGCCGTGTAGCCTCACGAAAGCCCGCGGCCTACCTCGTCAACAAGATCTACATGCGCGGCCTGCCGTTTTATGTCGACGAGCGCGTCATCGTGCCGCGCTCCTTCATCGGCGAGCTGTTGGATTCCCATTTCACTGGCAGTGAGGAGGAAGGCGCGCTGATCGACGATCTCTCTGCGATCGAAAACGTGCTCGACCTCTGCACCGGCTCGGGCTGCCTCGCGATCCTGGCGAGCCGGATTTTTCCCAATGCGCGCATCGACGCGGTGGATATTTCCTCCGGCGCGCTCGATGTCGCCAAACGAAACGTCGCCGACTATGGGCTTGAAGACGTCATCACGCTGCACCGGGGCGACCTGTTCGCCCCGATCAGCGAGCGGCGTTACGACCTGATCATCTCCAATCCACCCTATGTCGACGCGCAGGGCATGGCTGAGTTGCCGCGCGAATGCCGCGCCGAGCCAAAACTCGCCTTCGACGGCGGCGCCGACGGCCTCGATATTGTCAGACGCATCCTGAACAAAGCGCGCCAGCACCTGACACCCGAAGGCGGGCTGTTGTGCGAGATCGGCCGTGGCCGCGAGGCGCTGGGGGCCGCATTTCCACAATTGCCGCTGATGTGGCTCGACAGCGAAGATTCCGAGGCCGAAGTGTTCTGGATCGGCGCCGCCGATCTCAAGCGAGGTTGAAAGCCGCGACCTATGCGGAATCAGCGCGAATGGGCGGAAATATCGCGGCCCATCGGCGTTCCCGTGGCGCGACGAAGCTGGTAGTTTGCTTAGCCAGACACCACGTTTCCGAAACATCAAGAGGCCCCTATGCTGGACAAGAGCCCACTCCCCGCCGCCGTCAATGTACCCAACGACCTCGCGGCGCACTGGATGCCGTTTACGGCCAACCGGGCCTTCAAGAAGGCGCCGCGATTGCTCGCCGGCGCCAAGGACATGCATTATTTTACCGTCGACGGCCGCAAGATCATCGACGCCGCCGCGGGCATGTGGTGCTGCAATGCCGGCCATGGCCGCAGCCAGATTTCGTCGGCGATCGGCAAGATGGCCGAGGCGCTGGATTATGCCCCGCCGTTCCAGTTCGGCATTCCACAGGCCTTTGAGCTGGCGAGCCGCATCGCCGATCTCGCGCCCGCCGGGCTCGATCACGTGTTCTTCTGCAATTCCGGCTCGGAAGCGGCCGATACCGCGCTCAAGATCGCGCTGGCTTTCCACCAGCTCCAGGGCCAGGGCAGCCGCACCAGGCTGATCGGCCGCGAGCGTGGCTATCACGGCGTCGGTTTTGGCGGAACTTCGGTGGGAGGCATCGTCAATAACCGCAAGCTGTACGGAACGCTGTTGACCGGCGTCGATCACATCCCGTCGACCTACGACCGGGAAAAGCAGGCCTTCAGCAAGGGCGAGCCTGAATATGGCGCGCATTTCGCCGATGAACTGGAGCGGCTGGTCAATCTGCACGGCGCCAACACCATCGCCGCCGTGATCGTCGAGCCGATGGCGGGATCGACCGGCGTGCTGCCAGCACCGAAAGGCTATCTCAAGCGGCTGCGCGAGATCACCCAGAAGCATGGCATTTTGTTGATTTTCGACGAGGTCATCACCGGTTTCGGCCGGCTCGGCTATGCCTTCGCCGCGGAGCGCTATGGCGTGCTGCCGGACATGATCACCTTTGCCAAGGGCGTCACCAATGGCGCAGCGCCAATGGGCGGGGTGATCGTGCGCGACACCATCCACGACGCCTTCATGACCGGCCCGGAGCATGTGGTCGAACTGACCCACGGCTATACTTACTCGGCGCATCCTCTGGCCTGCGCCGCGGGTCTCGCGACGCTCGAAATCTACCGCGAGGAAAATCTGTTCGAGCGAGCGCGCAATTTGGAACCCAAATTCGCCGACGCCGTGATGACGCTGAAAGGCGAGCCGAACGTGGTCGACATCCGCACCGTGGGCTTGACCGCCGGCATCGACCTTGCGCCACGCGCAGATTCGCCGGGAAAACGCGGTTTCGACGCCATGAACAGCGCGTTCCGCGACAACGACCTGATGCTGCGGATCGCCGGCGATACGCTGGCGCTGACGCCGCCTCTGATCGTCAGCGAGGACCAGATCGGCGAGATCGTCGAGAAAGTGGCAAAAGTGATCCGCGCGGTAGCGTAAGGCTTTCTTACTCGCCCCACCTTGCTCATTCATTCCGTCATGGCCCGGCTTGTCCCGGCCATCCCGTCTTCGCTCTCTTGAAACTCTTAAGGCGTGGATGCCCGGGACAAGCCCGGGCATGACGATGGTGATTTTGCGTGGAGAGGTCGAAATTCGCGCCAACGGGTCGGCGCAAAGCGCCGCCCGATGATAAACTCCGCGGGAATTTCGGGTGAGGGGCATGGCATGATGCCTGCCTCAGCTTCTGACTCGCGGATAGAAGCCCTCACCCCAACCCTCTCAGGGCGAGCTTCGCTCGTCCCGCCCCCGCGAAGGTGCGGGGCGAGGGAGCGCTGCCGCCGGAGCGCGGAACACTCAAAACATCCCGTTCCCGGTTTGCCTAAAGAACACTAGCTCTCCGAATCAACATTAGTGCTAAGCTTGCGGTGCCTTGGGGGAGGCGTAGCTGATTTGATGCATACGCGCGTTGCTCCCAGGCCACGAGACCTTGAGGACTTGAGGGCCATCCGCGCGACATGATCCGCATTTCCACGATTTTCATCGCCATCTGCATGGTGCTGGTTGCAGCCTCGCTCGGGCTGACCCTTTATTCCGTGGCGGGCATCAGCGGATCGGAATCCGCAATTGTGGCGCTGGCGGCCCTCACCGTGCTGATCCTCTACAACGCCGTGTCGATGCGGCTGCGCGACCGCACCGATGTCGGCGGCCAGATCGCCGATCTGTCGCGCGGCACCGCCGACCTCGCCCGCCAGGTCGCCGAATTCGGGCGCCGGCTTGCCGCCGTCGAAAACCGGGTGGCGTCGGCGAACGCCACGGGCGCCGAGCGCATCCAGGCCGTGGTCGGCGAGATCGGCGAATTGGGCACGCTTGTGAAGCAGCTTGCGAACTCGGTTGCCAACCATGACGACATGCTGACGGCGGGCGTGCCGACCGCTGCCCCGGCCATTGTGCGCCCCGTCGCTGCGCCTTCCGCCGCGAGCAAGCCGGAGGATCAATCGCAGAGCGCGTCGGCCTTTCCCGCCGAGGAAACCCGCCCCAATATTCAAGGCGAGGTGGCCGCCGCCATAGCGCCGGCGAAAATCGCCGAGGTACCCACCTCCTCCCGCAGCCAGGTCCAAATCCTCGCGGCCGTCAGAAGCGCGGTCGAGGAAAACCGGATCGACATCTACCTGCAGCCGATGGTGACGCTGCCGCAGCGCAAGGTGCGCTTCTACGAGGCGGTGACACGGCTGCGCGACGACAAGGATCAGCTGCTCGCCGCCGACGATTTCATTGCGGTGGCGGAATCGGCCGGGCTGATCGGCCGAATCGATCACACCGTGATGCTGAAATGCGTGCAGGTGCTGCGCCGGCTGATGGTGCGCAACAAGGACGTCGGCGTGTTCTGCAACGTCGCCGCGGCGACGTTGGGCAATCCCTCGACCTTCACGCAGTGCCTGGATTTCCTCGAGGCCAACCGGGCGCTGGCGTCGTCGTTCATGCTCGAATTCAAGCAGGCGACGTTCCGCAATCTCGGTCCGGTCGAGACCGAGCATCTCGCGGCGCTGGCGCAACGAGGTTACCGTTTCTCGATCGATCACGTCACTGATTTGCGGATCGAGCCGCGCGAACTCGCCGACCGCGGCGTCCGCTTCATCAAGGTGCCGGCGGCGCTGCTGCTCGATCAACGGCACACTTCGGCCTCCGACATTCACCCGTCCGACCTGTCGGATCTGCTCGGCCGCTTCGGCATCGATCTGATCGCCGAGCGGATCGAGGGCGAACGCGCGGTGGTCGATCTGCTCGATTACGACGTCCGGTTCGGGCAAGGGTTTTTGTTTGCGCCACCGCGGCCGTTGCGGCCCGAGGGCGCATCTGCTACCGGCGG
>WNFM01043975.1_pt1 | contig 15729 bp, 18 predicted proteins | sample 5400271 | NCBI WGS metagenome assembly WNFM01 (sample SAMN13153352, study PRJNA577476) | soil metagenome | isolation source: 60 cm saprolite on Douglas fir-dominated hillslope | place: USA:California | collected 2013-09-17
CTTAGCGCCAAGCAACGCAAGGTAGTAATCGTGCCCAGAGGACCTAAAGGCGAGAAGCGCCCCGCCGATGCAATCGGAAACGCCGTCATGATCGCCAAGATCGCGACCGGCGAGATTGAGGACATCACCACAGATGACGGCAAGAACGCCGCCGCCGTAGCGCTGGGGCGCATGGGCGGGAAGGCACGGGCCGAAGGCATGACGGCCAAGCGGCGCAAGGAAATTGCCAAGAAGGCGGCGGCTAGTCGTTGGAAGGACCGCTAGCTGGTAACTTTTTCTGGTTGGCCACTCGCTTTTTCACTTCCTTGATCGGGGGTTCAAGCGGGAGGCGTTCAGGCATGGTGCCGCCGCTCTTCTCAACTGTGCGCCTGACGTGCTGGGCAACCTCAAGGTTCGTTCGGATCGCAGCTTGCTCACCTTTGGTGCTCGACTTGTTGATCACGTCGGCAGCCAGGTTCATCTGGAAATCGTGCATTGATAGTTCTAACAACCCGGCGCGGTCGAGAAGCTGATCCTTTTCCCCGAGGCCCTTGAAGCCCTTCAAATCCTTTAGGCTCATGCCGTATAGGCCACGGAAGCGCTGATCATGGAACACGCCTTGCATCTGACTGCGAACACCAGCGCCCTGCGCGACAGCGCTGACGACCTTCACCGACTGCGTCACCTTTTCTCGCAGTTCTAAGCGCTTTTCGTCGTCCGAGCGCTCATCCTCAAGTTCCTTCTCGCGGGTCTTCACCACGAAGTATGCTTGCGCTGCGGCGATCTCCGGCTTCGACGGTTCCCCGTTCATGGCGATCAAGTAGCAGGCCGACCGAGAGAGAAAGTAATCGTCTCCCGGCCTCTGTGATCCCTTGCCGCCTTCCATCAATTTGTGAGTCAGCACAAAATGATGGGACGGATCGACGCCGTTTTGCCGAAGGGATTCCCCGGCGCGCTCCAGCAGCGCCTCGAACTCACGCCAGTTGGGGTAGCCGAGTGTGACGTTGATCTCGCGGGCGAGCCAGTACTCCACACCTTCCTCAGTTAGCCGCTTTAGGTGCTCTAATCGGTCCATTGTGGACCGGTACTGAGGTGATTGGGTAAGTTCTCTTGACATATGTGACGCCCTTGCCGTTGCTGGTCACATCACATACCATACGTCACATACAGGAGTCGATGATGGAAGAACGCAAAATAATCCACGAAAAGCTGAAGAAAAAAGAACAGGAGATTCCAACGCTTGAGGAGAAGCTTAGGTCTGCACGCATGCGCATTTATGTGCAGGCGCTTCAGGACGTGCTGAAGCTTGTCGATAGTGATTCCACGGTCGAGCACGGCGAATCAGCGCTCAAGGCCGGTAGTGCAGTCAACAAGGCAAGAGAAACCATACTCCGGCGCGGAAAGCCAGTTCATATCAATGACTTGCTTGAGGCTGTGGGCAAAGATGTAACCCGAGAATCTCGGGCCTCACTTACAAGCTCCATTGCCGCATATGTTCGGCGCGGCGAGATTTTCACCAGACCAGCGCCCAACACTTTCGGGCTGGTGGAACTCGGCCATAAAGCGCCCCCTCCGGGAGCACCGCAGCCACAACCGCCGCAGGGATTCGGAAAGGTTGTCGAGTCACCTCCTCCGAAAATCTCACACGACATGGACGACGACATCCCATTCGGCGATGACGATGGCGCAAAATTCTAACTGAACAAATATGCTTGATGCTAGGCATAAAAGTTCAGATACTCGGGGCATGAACAAATTGCCCCTAGAAACCCGCGTCCAAATCCTGAGCATGCTTTGCGAGGGATCGTCCATGCGGTCGGTCTCCCGGATCACCCGGGTATCGATCAATACCGTGTCCAAGCTGCTGATTGACGCGGGACTTGCCTGCGCAGCCTTCCATGACAAGACGGTGCGCGGCGTGGCCGCCAAGGCCGTCCAGTGCGACGAAATTTGGTCGTTCAGCTACGCCAAGAACAAGAACGTCAAGTTCGCCAAGGCCGCCCCAGAGGGCGCTGGCGACGTTTGGACGTGGACGGCAATCGATGCCGACTCCAAGTTGATTGTCTCTTGGCACGTTGGCGACCGCAGCCAGCACACCGGCATTTCGTTCATGGGTGATTTAAAGGCCCGCCTTACCAACCGCGTCCAGCTCACCACGGACGGCCACAAGGCTTACCTAACGGCCGTGAGTGAGGTCGATCTTGATGCCGATTACGCCATGCTGATTAAGATTTTTGCGACCGATTACGCTGGGCCGGGCCGCTATAGCCCGCCCAAGTGCATCGGCTCCATCAAGCAAACTATTCAGGGCAACCCGAACCCGGACCTTATCAATACGTCGTTTGCCGAGCGCCAGAACCTCACCATGCGGATGAGCATGAGGCGCTTCACGCGGCTTACGAATGCGTTCTCCAAGAAGTTTGAGAACCATTGCCATGCGCTTGCGCTGTATTTCGTTTTTTACAACTTCTGCCGCGTCCACAAAACGCTTGGCGTTACCCCAGCAATGGCTGCTGGCGTGGTGGAAACGGTTATGAAGATGACAGATGTGATTGGCTTGATCGACGCGCAGGCGGTCCCTGCCGTTCGTGGACCTTACAAGAAGCGCGATGCCGAAATTTCAAATGTCGCCGCCGCAACAGATTTCCTGTTCCTTGCATGGAACAGGATTTTAGACTCCTCGCGCACGGCCAACCCCGGATAGCCTACGAACGCCGGGGCGGGTTGGCTTTTTAGTTTCCAAAGAATTTTGAGCCCGGGAGGCCGCTGGATATATTGCCGGCGGCCTTTTTCATGGCGAATCGGGCACGGCCCCGCCGTGGGTAGTGGGGCTTGGGGGTGACGGAACCGTGCAGGCCGCTCGGGGGATCGGCCCGACCCGATAACGCAAGTCGCCGACGTGGCGTTCCTGCGACACGATGACCGACGCCGAAACCACCGTGCTCGCCAGCCGCCTATCATCATCATCGAGAATCCAAATTGTCGTGGCACCGTCGAAATCGCGCGTCGCGCGCCCATGACCGCAGACGGAGAATAACGATGACGATGATGCTTTGGCTTCTCATCACAACCGGCGGCCACGGCTATTACACGGTGCCCGGAATTTCCACGCCGCAAGAGTGCGAGCGACTGTTTCAAACGGTCTATGAAGCCAAGTGGGCTCTTCAAGGACCTGGCGAGACCCACAGATGCGTCAGCTACCAGGGGGTGCGGCCATGATCGTCAGCCTGAAAACCTGCGCCAAAATATGGTCGGAGTGTCGGACAACGGACAGACCAAAATAACGAATCACGCCTATCGCTATCGCGCGCTCGAAGGAAAGGAAAAATGAGCGGACGCGGACGTGAAACGCCTCGACAAGTCCCGCCATCGCGGCCCCCACCACCTGTCCGGCCGGAGGAACCGGCGCGCCAGCCGGAACCCGCCAGACACTGAGGCAATCGCGATCTCGCCGGTATTGACGTTAGTCATTCCGGCCGACCAGGGCGACCTGACATGATCAGCATAAGATCGCCCCAGCCCGCAGCCCTACGGCCTGCCGGCAATTTCGTCATGCAAATCTGTTCCAATCTCCAGATGATGCGGGGAAAAGCAGCGCTTAGCCCCCGCGAGGTGATCCAATGAGGCGAACAGCTATCATGACGAACCTGTCTGCCGAGGTGATGCGGCGAATTCGGCACTTCGGCGACTTCGTCACCGTACCGCTCGCCGTCGTGATTCTCGTGGACTTGGCCGGCATGTATCGCCTCCATCTGGTCCTGGTCGGCCTCGCGGCCTGGACGCTGCTGGAATATCTGGTGCACCGATTTGTCTTCCACCTTTATTCCGTGGGCCGCCGGCTTCATCAGCTTCATCATGATCATCCAAACGATCCGGACTCGGAAAGATCCAGCCTCAGTACGCCGCTCCTTGCATTCCCGATTGGATTTCTGCTGATTGGCTCCGCCGGGGTGGAAGATGGGTCGGCGATTTTCGCCGGACTTCTCTCGGGCTATCTGGTTTTCATCGTTGTCCACTATGCCGTGCACCGCTGGCCGATCGAGCCGAGCTCCTGGCTCTATTCGGCAAAGATTCGGCACCTCACGCATCATCGCTTGGAGGATTGTAATTACGGCGTGACGACGATTTTTTGGGACATCGTTTTTCGCACCAATGCGAGAGCCATCGGCGGACGCATCCGGTCAAGCTCTTCCTGACCTCAGGGGGCGCGGTCCACGCTTCGAGCTACGGCGGACAGGTCGGGCTAACGCCTCTGCGAATTTCGCTTGTTTCACTTCAATGAGGGACCGCTGCCAGCCCGGCTTGTGCGATTTGCACGTCGTGCTCCGGCGTATCGAAGCTCGCTCCGATGGCGCCGATCACCTCGCCATCGACCATGATTGGAAGCCCGCCTTGCATCTCGGTAAAACCCTGCGCCGTAACGGCAGCAATGCGACCGTGGTTGATGGCGTCCTCAAGCGCCTTGCTCGGTTTCTTGAACAGCGCGGCTGTTCGGGCCTTGCCGGGTGCAAGTTCCACGCTGGCGAGATAGGCGGCATGGTCCATGCGCTCGATCAGGATCGGCCAGCCGCCGTCATCGACCACGGCGACAACTCCGGCCAAGTGATTACGCGCGGCCTCGGCCTCGGCGGTGGCGACGATCTTTCGCGCAATCTCAAGGGTCAGCACTTTCTTTTCTGCAAATTGCGCGGCCGCGGCCGACGGGAGCAACGCGACCGCAGCGAATACGAGGCCGCACGCAATGGCGATGCGCATGATGCTTTCCTTCTGTTAGCGGCGTATGTGCGGGGTGGCAGGCCATCGAACGGACGGCGTCACCTCCGCCTCATTTCGAGGCGAGGTGTCCGCCGGTTGCGGCGGCAAGCTTCTCGGCGCGCTGCAAATGGTCGACGATCTTCGGCAGGGTTTTGCGCGCGAACTGCTTGAGATCAGGATCGGTGCCGTTCTGGATCTCCTGTTCGAACAACGCCGCGTTTCCCCTTTGATACTCGACTTGGCCGTTGACATAATCCCGGTTGAACGCGGCGCGACGGTCCGCCTCGAGCGTGGAAATCATCGCGTCATACGCACCATGCAACAGCGTATTCGAAGGAGTAATATTTTTTTGCTTCAGGATCACATTGAGCGCGTCGACGACCGGAATATGGCTGGTGACCATCAAATGGGCGTAACTGCGGATCGCTGCGGTCGTGCCCTTGGTTTCCGCCAGCCGGCCGGAATCGACCTGGAAGGGCGCGCCCAAATTGGCTTGACCGACAAAATTGAAATCGACGGCGTTCAGCGTCGCCGGCGCCTCCGGCGGTGCGGCGGTCTGCGCCATGGCGACGGCAGTGCCGGCGGCCGAGCAAAGCAGGGCGCAAGCAAGGCCAAGGCTGCCGATACGAATTGCAAATGCTCGTTTCATTTTGGAAGCTCCGTGTCTTTCGCCGCCTGTAAATAGAGTTAGACCGCGTCCGAAGGTAAACAAGCCAAGGATGCCGAAGCGGGCCTGGAATCGCGCAAGATTGGCGAAGCGACGGCAAGGATGGGCCAAGCTGCGAAGACCGGTGCAACGAACTTCCGTCTCGGCAAAAGGCGGGGCTCAGTTTGTTGATCCGCCCTATGGGCTATTCCGTCTTGCGAGCGCTCCCTGACCTCAAGGGGGCGCTCGGTCTCAGGCATTCCACGAGCCGCTTCGCATGAGCCGGCAATGATGCGAAGCTTCGAACGCAAATGGCGTGGCGCCGAAGCGCCCACTCATCGGTGAGGGAAATGATCCTGATTGCCATCGAATGCTGGAATCTTCGAGCCGCCGTTTCCGGTAGCATTGCCAGACCGATGCCGCTCTCAACCATCCGGCAGATGGCGTCAAATCCGTTGAGGCGGACGCGGACCTTCAATCGTCGCCCGGCGCGTGCCGCATGATGGTCCAGATAGTCCTGCAGCGCGCTGCCGATCGGAAGTCCGACGATGTCGTGGTCCAGGATTTCGCGAAAGGCGATTTGCCGTCGGCGGCCGAGCGGGTGGCGACGCGGCGCGGCCACGACAAGACGGATCGCTCCGAGCGGAAAAGTCTCGAGCTGTTCGGCAGGATCGACCGCATCCGTTACAACACCGATGTCGGCGCGGCCCTCGGCGATCGTTCGCACGATCTCCCGGCTCGGGCGATCCTCGAGTTCGATGTCGATATTGGGGTGAGCCGACAGGAATGAAGCCAGCGTCGTCGGCAGCAATTCCGCGATCGCGACGGTATTTGCGAGCAGCCGGACATGACCTCGCAGCCCCTTCGCATAGTCACCTAATTCGCCGCGCATCTTCTCCAGTTGTTGCGTGACGATCCGCGCATGATGAACCAGCGCCGAGCCTACCGGGGTGAGCCGAACGCCGCGTCGCCTGCGTTCCAGCAGCGGCGCGCCGAGTGCCGCCTCCATGGCGCGGATCCGCTCGCTCGCCGACGCCAGGGTCATGTTCGCGCGGGTGGCGCCATGCGTGATGCTGGCGGCGTCGGCGACGTGCAGAAACAATCGGAGGTCCGTCAGATCGAAGCGAATCGACATCGTTGGAAACCACTATTTTGGAGACCACTACGTGCCTACGGCTGAGCCTGAGGCAGGCTTAGCACCTTCCGCATTGTGTGTCTCGTGTGCTCCGGACAGGTTATCCGCGTGTTCAGAACTCCTCTCGGGACATTGCGAAAAGCGGGGCTTGATATGAAGGCATTCCTCCTCCCTCATGCAAAGTCAGGCATCGTCGCGTTGGCGCTCACGGCCGGCATTGCGGTCTCCAGCACTGCGCGCGCAGCCAATTCCGATGCTTTGATCGGCAACTGGAAGCTTGTTTCGTGGCAGGTGGTGGTTGGCAACGAGACACAGGACCCGTTCGGATCGTCCCCAACAGGTTATCTGCTGTTGACGCGCGAGGGGCGCGCGATGGCGATCACCACCGCCGACCATCGCAAGCCGGGAGAGGGTGTCGCCGAGCGGGCGGCGCTGCACAAGTCGATGCTTGCGTACAGTGGAAAATATCGCATCGAAGGCGACGACTTCATCACCACCGTAGACATTTCCTGGAATGAAATCTGGAACGGCACCGAGCAGAGGCGTCACTATCGGATCGAAGGCGATCGGCTCTTCATCGAGTCGGCGCCGGCGCCGAGCATACTTTATCCAGGCAAGACTGATTTTCGCCGGCTCGTGTGGGAGCGAGAGAAATAGAATAGTTACGTCGGACAGGTCGGCTGATTTGCCCGACGGGCAAATCAGTGAATTTGCTGTCTAGCCCTGTTTGTAAAAATAAATCCTTTCTCGTTTGACCCAAATCACTTCTATATCTATCGCCGTCCCATCCCACAGAGGGGCGTATCGCGATCGTCACGGACGCGGGATGGGATGCGGTGGACGCTGATAGTGCCTTTGACGAACGGCACGAAAGCGGACGGCGAAGTCGTGTGGTCCTGACACCCCGACGCTGGTGTCAAGTTGGTGGAAGCAATTCCGCTGATGACGGTGGCAAAAGAGCCCGGTCACCGCAAAAGAGCCCGGTCACCGGGGAGAGCACGAAATAAGCCGTAAAACCATTGCGTGCGGGAATGCCGGGTTGTTCCGGTGGACTCGTGGTGACTAACGCGCGTGCTTACTACACTACACGCGCGGCTGCGGGTGCATCGGCGCCCGGCATTCCCCACGCCCTCCGGGGCGGAAAGTTCATGCATCACTCGGGCGCATCGCGCTGCGAGATCGCGAAGCTTTATCCAGCCGTCATTGCAAGGAGCCGACGGGTCGCGCGAACGCGCGCCCGATGACAGGCTCCGCGACGAAGCAATCCAGCTTCTGTCTCTCGGCGCCAAAGCTGGATTGCTTCCGCCTTCGCTCTTCGAGCTACGGCGGACACGTCGCTTCGCTCGCAATGACGGCTAAAATGCTCTGTCTGCCAAACGCCAGAAGAGAAACCTCCATGGTCGAAAGACAATTAAAAAGGTCACGGCGAAATATCATGCGCGCGGTTGCCGGGGGAATATCGGCAGGACTGCTTCGAATTTCGCAAACCAAAGCCTCGGAGAAGATGACGCGGCAGCAGGCGCAATATCAGGACACGCCGAACGGCATTTATAGTTGCGGCTTGTGCACGCTGTTCGAACGGCCGAAATCCTGCAAGGTGGTCGAGGGCGAAATCAGCGAAGACGGCTGGTGCAAAGCCTTTGCGCTGGCGGATTGAACTTGAGCGCTGATGGCTGCGAACGCGCCACATCCTCCGTCGTCATCGCTCGCGAAAGCGGGCGAACCAGTATTCACAGACGCCAGTGATGGAATGGAAAAGCCGCGGCGTATATACCCTCCCCTGGAGGGGGAGGGTCGTCTCGCATCGCGAGATGCTAGACGGGGTGGGTTACGGTCTCTCAACTCGGGCGCCGTTCGAAAGGAGAGACTGTCACCCCACCCTGCCGTTCATTTCATTCGCGTCGACCCTCCCCCTCCAGGGGAGGGTGGAAGCAGCCCTCACAGCTCCCTTGCATTACTAAACGCGAACGACGACACCCGCCTGGTGTTCTCGTCGAGGATCAAGGTTCGGGTGATCGGCGGCTCGGCGCGCTGGCTGCAGTTTTCGCGTTCGCAAAGCCTGCAGTTGACGCCGATCGGCGTGCCCTCGACCTTTTCCAGATCCATTCCGGTGGCGTAGACCAGGCGCGACGCATGGCGGATTTCACAACCGAGCCCGATGGCAAAACGCGGCTGTGCTTGCGGGTGCGGCGCCACCGGCCGGCGCACCATCTGCGCGATCGAAAAATAACGCGTGCCGTCGGGCAATTCGATCACCTGTTTCAACAGCCGGTCCGGCGTGTCGAAGGTCGAATGCACGTTCCACAACGGACAAGTGCCGCCGAATTTCGAGAATGGAAAAGTGCCAGAGGAAAATCGTTTCGAGACGTTGCCGGCGTTATCGACGCGCAGCAGAAAGAACGGCACGCCGCGCGCGTTCGGCCGTTGCAAGGTAGTGAGGCGGTGGCAGACCTGCTCGAACCCGGCATTGAAGCGCTGCGCCAGCACGTGGACGTCGTAGCCGAGCTGCTCCGCGGCAGCATGAAAGGCCTGATAGGGCATCATGACAGCAGCCGCAAAGTAATTTGCCAGCGTAATCCGGTACAGCCGGCGTGGGGTGTCGTCCAGCGGACCGGCGCGGCCGACAATGGTCTCAAAACTGCCGTTGCATTCGGCGATCCCGATCTGAAACGCAAGCTGGAACGCGCGTCCGGGTCCGTCGATCAATTCGGAGATCAACAATTGCCGGCGATGGCGATCGAACCGCCGCAAGGTCTCGCGCATGACATCGACCGGCATGATGCGGGTGACGATCGAATGCTTTTCGCGCAGCCGCGCTGCAAGCGCCGCAAACAGGCCTTCGGCCGGCACGTTCAGTTCGTCGCGCAGATTCTCCGCCGCCTGCTCGAGCTCGGGGAAATAATTGCGGTTGGCCTCGATCAGGTCGCGGACGCGCTCGATCGGATTGGCCTCGAAGCGGGCGCCTTCGTCGCGATCGGCGAATTGCGCGGCCGCCATCGTCTCGCCGCGGCGCGCCTCGGTATAGGCGGCGTAGAGCCGTTGCAGAGAATGAGTAACCCCGGGGCACAATTCCGCGAGATCGCGCAATTCCTGCTTTGGCAGGTCGATTTGCCGGAACAGCGGATCGGAAAAGATCTCGTTCAGCTCGGCAAAAAACCGATCCTCGTCGGCGGTCGCGAGATCGCGCAAATCGAGGTCATAGGTTTCCGCCAGCCGGAGCAGGATTTGCGCCGTCACCGGGCGCTGGTTGCGCTCGATCAGGTTGATATAGCTCGGGGAAATCCCGAGACCCTCGGCGATCTGGGTCTGCGACAGGCCCAATTGCTGACGGATGCGCCGGAATCTGGGGCCGACAAACAGCTTCTTTCCGGAGTCTGTGGCCATGACAGCCTCGCTGACCTATTTTGTGACAAAAATTACAAATCGACAACTATGACAAGTTCATATGTTACATGACATCATCATTAGGATGCAAGCTGTCTATACGAATTAGGAAGTTTAGCGTTTAGCTCTCGCCATGCATTTCGCAATGCACTGTCACGAATGTCGATTGGAGAATACGATGGCGAAGACCTTTGAGCAGCTGGTTCCCGCGCCCGCAGGGCGCTTCGATGGCATCAGCCGTCCCTATAGCCCGGCCGAGGTGGAGAAGCTGCGCGGCTCCGTGCCGATCGCTTACACGCTGGCCGAGAAGGGCGCCAACCGGCTTTGGAATTCGCTGAAGACCGAGCCCTATGTCAATTCGCTCGGCGCCGTCACCGGCAACCAGGCGATGCAGCAGGCGCGCGCCGGTCTGCCTGCGATCTATCTGTCGGGCTGGCAGGTCGCCGCCGACGCCAATACCGCGGGCGCGATGTATCCGGACCAGAGCCTCTATCCGGCCAATGCGGGACCTGAACTGTGCCGCCGCATCAACCGCACCTTTCAGCGTGCCGACCAGATCGAGCACTCCGAAGGCGGCGCCAAGATCGACTGGTTCGTGCCGATCGTGGCCGACGCCGAAGCCGGCTTCGGCGGCCCGCTCAACTCGTTCGAGTTCGAGGACCAGCTCGCGTCCGAGAAGAAGTGCGGCCACATGGGCGGCAAAGTGCTGATACCGACCGCGGCCCATGAGCGCAATCTGATCGCGGCGCGTCTCGCCGCCGACGTCTGCGGCACGCCGACCTTTGTGCTGGCGCGCACCGATGCGGAAAGTGCCAAGCTCATCACCGCTGACGTCGATGAGCGCGATCGCGAGTTCATCACCGGCGAGCGCACTGCGGAAGGATTTTTCAGACTCAAGCCCGGCAGCGGTCTCGCTCACTGCATCAAGCGCGGCATCGCCTTCGCAAAGTATGCTGACTTGCTGTGGTGGGAGACCTCGACGCCGAATCTCGAAGAGGCAAAGGAATTCGCCGAGGCCGTGCACAAGGTCTATCCCGGCAAGATGCTGCCAGCGCGAGATCGGCGCAATGGGCTACAAGTTCCAGTTTGTCACGCTGGCGGGCTTTCATTCGCTCAACCACGGCATGTTCGAACTGGCGCGTGGCTACAAGGCCGAGGGCATGGCGGCTTACTCCCGCCTGCAGCAGGCCGAGTTCGCATCCGAGAAGCACGGCTATTCGGCGACGCGCCATCAGCGCGAAGTCGGCACCGGCTATTTCGATCTGGTGTCCACCACCATCACCGGCGGCACCTCATCGACAACTGCGCTACACGACTCGACCGAAGCCGCGCAGTTCAAGTCGCATGGTTCGGACATCCACGTTCAGGCAGCGGAGTAGGAGACGATCATGACCACAGGCAGCAATTTCTGGGTGATTGGCGGCGAGTTCGGTTCGATGAACTTCCACAAGCTCGTGGAAGGCTCGGCCCAGGTGCAAGGCCCGTTCAAGACCCGCAAGGAGGCCGAGGAGGCCTGGCGCGTGGTCTCGGAAGAAAACCGCCACAAAGCCGGCGTGCGTTTTTCCATCGTGGAAGAGCCCTCGCGCGTTCCGGCCTGATCGGTCTGGCTGAAGGCTAAGAAACGTCCAAGGACGAAAGCGGTCCCATCCGGATTTCCGGGTGGGGCCGCTTACGTTTTCCCCCCTCTCCCGCCCTTCGCAGGGGAGGGCCGGGGTGGGGGCCCTCTCGGCGAATTCTGAACCAAGTCGCGGCCCGACCAAAGGCGTAAGCCTTTGGGAACAAACGGCTCTTTGCGCGCGGCACGGTTACTGATAGGTTAAGGAGTTCAAAACCCTCAAGGACAAAGGCCGCCAAGGGATGTCAGACGCGCAAAATTCTGGGAGTAATGCCGTCAGCAATCCGCGCCCGATACGCCTGCGCGACGCGCTCCGTCAGGCGCGGATCGAGGCTGCCGACCGCACCGGCGTCGTCGTCGATTTGCGTGACGCCGAAGTGGCGCGGCTTGAAATTCTGAGCGAGGCGCTGGATCCGCTGTTCGCGCAAATCCCGGAACAGGTCGACCTGTTCGATCGCGGCATCAGCCAGGGCGACACGCCGCGGCTATGGATCGACGTGGTCGCCCATATCATGATGGGGCGCGACAAGCGCATCTATCGCTTCGTGCAGGACACCCGCTTCGGCCGCATCGTGATTGCGGAGTCTCATGACGTCGCCCCGCTCGTCGACGCCGTCACCGATTATGTCGCCCGCCGCATGATCGAGCGCGAGCACGCGCTGGTCGCAACGCCTGCGCCGGCACCGGTCGTGATCGAAAAGCCGCGCCGCAGCGGGTTCTGGACCTTCGCGCTCGGCTTCGTGCTCGGCGCGCTCGCCTTGTTCGGCGTCGCTTTGTTCGCGACCTTGCGCAACCTCTAGATCAGCCGCGTCTGCTGTAATTGCTGCACCCGCAAGCCATCATCCATTCCGCGGACGGTCTCGATCGAAAACAAATTGTAGGCCGCCGCCGGATAGCGCCCATGCGCCAGCGCGGAGGCCGACGGCACGCCGATCGCCGGTATTGTCCCGTTCGGCCCGTCGATCCATATCGTGGAATGAACGTGATCATGGCCGTGCAGGATCAGTTCCACGCCGTGCTGCCGCAGTAGCGCGCGCAGTTGCGATGAATCCGTCAGCCGTTTGGCGCGCGAAACCGAACGCAGCGGATGATGGATCAAAAGCACGCGAAACGCCTGTTCGGCCGATAGCTGCGCCAGCACGCGCCCGAGCGCGTCCAGTTGCGCGCGCCCAAGCCATCCCGTCGCCATCAAGGGCGGCGTCGGCACCGCCGAGGATACGCTGATCAGCGCCAGCGGCCCGCGCCGGCGCACAAACGGAAAGGCGGAGGCTCGACCGGGCGCGTCGTCGCCGTCGAGATAATGCCCCAGAACTTCCGCAAACCGATGCGCCGTAACGCGGACATAGGCATCGTGATTGCCGGGGATGACCGTGACACGGTCCGGCGCGCCGACGCCCTCGAGCCAGGCCCGCGCCGGCGCAAACTCTGCTTCGAGTGCGAGATTGACGAGATCGCCTGTTATCGCGATGTGGTCTGGCGCTTGCGCCTGCAGGTCCGAGACCAGGGTATCGAGCACGTCACGGCGATGGAATTTTCGGCGATTGCGCGTCCAGTTGAGATAGCCGAGCGCGCGTTTTCCCGCGAGATCGCGAAGTTTTGGCCTCGGCAGCGGCGGAAGATGCGGATCGGACAGGTGCGCCAGCGTGAAGACTGCCATCACACGCATCCGCTTCTGTTGCCCGCCAGAATGAGGCGCCGGACGATCATCTCGTGATACCCTGTGAATGCCTCGAATGTAATGGCAAGCTGGCCGCAGCGAGGCAAGGATCAATCGGCATGTACAAATATTCGAGATCGTGGCGGCGATGAACCTGCAGTCCTTACGAAAGAGGTTCGAGCCGCAGCTGCGGCGGGTGTTTCATCTCTACTGGCGTTTCGCCCGCGGCATGACGCTCGGGGTCCGCGCCGTGGTGCTGGATGCAGATAACAGAGTATTTCTGGTCAAGCACAGCTATCTCTCTGGCTGGTACCTGCCCGGCGGCGGCGTCGAAGTCGGCGAAAGCTTTCGCGAGGCGCTGCAGCGCGAGCTGGTGGAGGAGGGACGGATTGAACTTTCGGGTGAGCCGGTGTTGCACGGCCTGTTCTTCAACAATCACGTGTCGCCCCGGGACCATGTCGCAGTCTACCTGGTCCGGCATTTCCGCCAGGATCGGCTGCCAGAGCCGAACCGCGAGATCATCGCCTGTGGCTTCTTCGAGACGAGTGCGCTGCCGGCAGAGACGACCGAGGGAACACGGTTGCGGATATCGGAAGTGCTGGAGGGCAAGCCGCCGATCGCGACCTGGCGCTAGGCCCTTGCGGGCCTCGCCGGATTTCGCGACAAGCCTGTGAGCGCGCCCCGCGCCGGACGATGCGATGCCATATTTGAAAGCTGCCTGCGGCTTCCTGTGTTTTCTGATCCTGGCCAGCAATGTCTGGTCGATGTCGCGCTGGAACGAAGCCCGCGGCGTTTACGACGACGTCTGCTATTTGCGGCAGGCGCATCTGTTCGAGAGATTCGGCCTCGGTGGTCTGGATACGGATGTCGCGCGGGACGACGATCACTATCTGTCCTCAAAACTGAAGCAGATCGGGTTTCCGGCCTGGAGCGATGTTACAAAAGCGCCCTGTCATACCCCGATGCCGGCGACGAAAAAGCTGGTGATGCAATATCCGCCCGGCACCGGCTTCGTGCTGGCGCTGTTTCCGCAAGGCTTTCAGGTCATACCGCTATACGTATCGGCGACATTCATCGTGTTCGGCTTTGCGTTGCTTGGAATTTTTTACGCGCGCTCAACAATTTCGATTTTGTCAACCGCCGGCTTCGGGTGTCTTGCGATCTACCTGATGATCAATCCGGCCAAGGCCAGCTATTCGGTGGCGCCCACTATGGCGGTGTGTGCGCTGGCAGGCTTTCTCACCGCAAAGCTTTTCCTTAGCGAGCAGCGGCGGCAGCGCCTGCTGCTGGCGGGCCTCGTCGGTCTCCTGATTGGTCTCGCCGTGAATTTCCGATTGCCGAACTTATTTCTCTCGTCCGGATATTTTGTCTTCTTCGTCGCTTCGTTTTTGCTGTCCCGGAAGATCGAGACCGCCCTGCAGGGGGTATTGTTCGGGGCGGCGTTCCTGGCAGGCATGGCGCCGACGCTGATTGCGAATGCGATCAATGCCGGCAGTGCTTTCTCCACGACGTATGGAAGTGCTGATGTGACGCCGCCCGAGTTCAGTCTCCGCGTCATCTGGAGTTACGTCGCGGACATGCAATTCGTGTTGCTCGTGCTCGCGGGGGCGGGGACAGTTCTGATGTTGCGTCGGCATCGCGGCAACGGCATAAGGCAGATCGCACTCGTCACGGCTGCAAATCTTCTGGTGAATTTGGCCTTCTTCCTGAGCCACCCCGTCTTCACCCCGTATTACACCATCCCGATCGCCATGCTTTCGCTGTGGAGCCTGCTGTTTGCCTCGCTGATGGCGCCTGCGGAAGCAGTGGACGAAGCGCTTGTCGGGCAGGCGGCAAGCGCTTGATCATGTTATGGCAGAGTGAACAAGCGGGCTTGGTCGGGCAGATATTTCAGCAATGACAGTATCATCTACTCAGATTGCATCTACGCGGATTGCCGTCCTGGTGCCGTGCTTCAACGAGGAAGCCGCGGTCGCAACCGTCGTGGCTGATTTCCGCAAAGCGCTGCCGTCTGCCGAAATCTTCGTCTACGACAACAATTCCTCCGATCGCACCATGGCGGTCGCGCGCGAGGCGGGCGCCCAGGTGCGCAGCGAACGCCGCCAGGGCAAGGGTCACGTGGTGCGGCGGATGTTCGCCGACATCGACGCCGATATCTATATGCTGGTCGATGGCGATGCGACCTACGATGCCGCCAGCGCGCCGCGCATGATCGAGGCGCTGCTATCGGACCATCTCGACATGGTGGTCGGCCTGCGCGTCGATCAGACTGCTGCCGCCTATCGGCCCGGCCACCGCACCGGCAATCTCATGCTCACCAGTTTTCTCGCCTCGGTATTCGGCCGCGAGTTCAAGGATATTCTGTCCGGCTATCGCGTATTCTCGCGGCGCTTCGTCAAATCCTTTCCGGTGCTGTCGGACGGCTTCGAGATCGAAACCGAGCTGAGCGTCCACGCGCTCGAGCTGGCGCTGCCGGTCGCCGAGATCGAAACGCCATACTACGCGAGGCCGGAAGGATCCTTCAGCAAGCTGAATACCTGGCGCGACGGCTTTCGCAT
>WNFM01028359.1_pt4 | contig 15728 bp, 18 predicted proteins | sample 5400271 | NCBI WGS metagenome assembly WNFM01 (sample SAMN13153352, study PRJNA577476) | soil metagenome | isolation source: 60 cm saprolite on Douglas fir-dominated hillslope | place: USA:California | collected 2013-09-17
TCCGCGCCAGTCCGTGGTCCGGAAGACGAGGAGGATGGCGGCGAAGCCGAGAACGACGGACCAGGCCGCCATCGCGATCTGGGTCCCCACCGAGAAGGAGAGGACGGCGGTGCGGGTGGGCCCGGTCAGGGTCGCGACCAGGAGCGCCTGCTGGGCGCCGGCGCCGCCGGGGGTGAAGGGAATGATGTTGGCGATCGCCTGGACGCTCATCACCAGCATCACGTTGCCGACCGTGCCGGGGATGCGGAAGGCCTCGAGGAAGAACCAGAAGGCGGCGAAGCGGAGGAGCCAGCCGACCCCCTGCCAGGCGGCGACTTCGCGCAGGTAGCGGCGCGGCTGGGTGAGGATGACCAGGCCCTGGCGGACCCGGGCCCAGAAGCGCCGCACCCGGTGGGCGAGCATGTAGATGCCGACCGCGATCGCCAGCAGCAGGACCCCGACCGTGATCGCGAGGGTCTTCGGGTGTTCGGCCCAGAAGGAGATCTCGAAGGCCGGCAGATCGGGGATCCGCGGCAGCGGCGGCAGCAGCCCCTGGCTGATCGCGTAGAAGAGGACCAAGATCCCGACGCTGGTATCGAAGACGGTCTGGACGAGAAAGGACGAGGTCACCGCCGGGTAGGAGGAGCCGGGGATCTGGCGTTTGACCAGGAAGACTTTGGTGACGTCGCCGGCGTGAGCGGGCAGCACGGCGTTGATACCGGCCCCGGCGAGATAGGCGGCGCTCAGCGGCAGGAAGGGGATGCGCCGCTCCGGATAGGCGGCCCGCAGCACGTTGCGCCAGGCCCAGGAGCGGGCGAGCTGCATCCCCAGCAGGCAGAGCAGGGCGAGCCCGAACTGGGTCCAGCGGATCTCCGAGAGGTGGCGGAAGAATTCCGCCGAGACGTTGAAGAAATGTTCGAAGTTGGATCCGAGATCGGCGAGCGGCATCGCAGCTACACTAGCCCGCTCGTGCCGGAGACCGACACGCATACGCCACCCCAGATCCCCCCCCGCGACCCCGCCGACGAGGCGATGTGCGCGCGTGCCCGCGAGCGCTACGCGACCGACCGCAAGAGCCGCTTCCGCCGCCGCCGCAAACGCCACGCGCAGCTGCCCAACTTCATCATCGTCGGCGGCCTCAAGTGCGGCACGACGAGCATCCACCACTACCTCGGCCTGCATCCCGAAATCCAGATGTCGAAGCCGAAGGAGCTGAACTTCTTCGTCGAGGAGCTGAACTGGGACCTCGGGCTCGACTGGTACGCCAGCCGCTTCGACGACCGCTTCGAGGTCCGTGGCGAGTCATCTCCGCACTACACGAACCTGCCGCGCTTCGAGGGCGTCGCCGAGCGCATCCGCGAGCACTGTCCCGACGCGCGCCTGCTCTACATGGTGCGCGACCCGATCAAGCGCATCCTCTCCCACTGGGTCCACGCGACCGGTGCCGGCTATGAGACCGGCAATCTGGCCGAGACCCTCTCCGAGCCCAACTCCTCCTACATGAGCCGCTCCAAGTACTGGATGCAGCTGCAGCCCTACCTGGAGCGATTCGACCGCTCGCAGATCGAGATCGTCACCCAGGAGGAGCTGCAGAGCGAACGCGAGGAGACGATGCGCAGAGCGTTTGCCTTCGCCGGCGTCGACGAGACCTTCACCTCCGAGCAGTTCGACCGCGAGTGGGAGAAGTCGAGCGCCAAGCAGGGCGACAAATACCAGCTGATGGAGAAGCTGATCAAACTGCCGGGCTTCCGCTCCTTCGACCGCAACTTCGACCGCCTGCCGGAGTCGATGCGCTGGATCGTCGAGAAGGTCGTCCACGACCCCGAGAAGCCGCCGGCGCCGAAGCCGAAGCTCCCCGACGACCTCTTCGAGACCGTCCGCGGCCGCTTCGGCGACGACGTCGCGGCGCTGCAGAAGTTCGCCGGCCGCGAGTTCGCCGGCTGGCACCAGTACTCCTGAGCGACCGGCTGCGGCGTTCGCCGTCTGCGCCGCTATACGGACAAGCGACGAACTCCCCAATAGGCTCAGCCGCATGCAACGGCTGCTGCCCGATCCCGGCCCCACCACGGTCGAGCGGCAGCTCGCCCCCTACCGGCCCTGGGAGGAACCTCGCGACGAGCGTCCCCTGGTCGCCGCCAACTTCGCCGCCACGGTCGACGGGCGAGCGACGATCGGCGGCGTCTCCGGCCCGATCGGCTCCGTCGCCGACACGACGATGCTGGCCCGCCTGCGCACCCGCTTCGACGCGGTGATGATCGGCGCCGGGACGATGCGGGCCGAGCGCTACGGCCGGCTCGTGCCCAACCAGGAGCAGCGCGAGCGACGCGAGCGGCTCGACCTCCCTCACGACCCGCTGATGGTGATCGTCAGCGGGCGGCTCGACCTGCCGTGGGACGCGCCGCTGTTCACCGCCGGCGGCGGCCGGGGGCTGATCTTCACGGCCTCGGAGGCCGAGCCGCCCGAGACCGCCACCTCGCTGCGAATCGTCCGCCACGAGGGCTTCGTCAACCTCGTCGAGGCCCTGCGCCACCTGCGCCAGGAGCGCGGCATCCGGGCGCTGCTCTGCGAGGGCGGGCCCGGGCTGCACGGCGAGCTGGAGGGCGGCGGGCTGGTCGATGACCTCTTCCTCACGATCGCGCCGAAGCTGGCCGGCGGCGGGGCGCTCCGCATCCTCGAGGGCGAGCTGCCGTCGGTGGCAGACCTCGAGCTGGCCTGGCTGCTGGAGGAGGACGGCGAGCTGTTCGCCCGCTACCGGCGGCGCTGAGCTAGCGTTGCGGGGCCGAGCCCACCAGGAGAGGACACCGATGGACTTCACCCCCAGCCCCCAGGTCGCGACGCTGCGCGAGCGGATCCTCGACTTCATGGACGCCGAGATCTACCCGGTCGAGCGCGAGGTGATGGAGGCACTGGACGAAGAGGTGGGGCCGGGCGTCCCCTATCCCAAGGTCCTGGTCGAGATCCGCGAGAAGGCAAAGGCCGAGGGGCTCTGGAACCTCTTCATGCCCGACGAGCGCTTCGGCCCCGGCCTGACCAACTGGGAGTACGGGCTGCTCTGCGAGGAGATGGGGCGCAGCCCGATGGCGGCGCCGATGGCCTTCAACTGCTCGGCGCCCGATACCGGCAACATGGAGATCCTCGCCGAGCACGGGACGAATCAGCAGAAAGAAGAATGGCTGGAGCCCCTACTCGAGGGACGAATCCGGTCGTGCTTCTCGATGACCGAGCCCGAGGTCTCAGGCTCCGACCCGACGCTGCTGCAGGCGCGCGCGGTGCTCGACGGCGACGAGTTGGTGGTCGACGGCCACAAGTGGTTCACCTCCGGCGCCGTGGGCGCGGAGCTGGCGATCGCGATGGTCGTCACCGACCCCGACGCCCATCCCTACGGGCGCGCCTCGATGATCTGCGTCCCGACCGGCACTCCCGGGTTCAACCTGGTGCGGCCGATCCCGGTGATGGGCCACGACAAGGGGCCGGGGCATTGCGAGATCCGCTACGAAGGCTGCCGCGTTCCCGCGGCGAACCTGCTTGGCGAGCGCGGCGGCGGCTTCGCGATCGCTCAGGACCGCCTCGGCCCGGGGCGCATCCATCACTGCATGAGGGCGATCGGCAGCGCCGAGCGGGCGCTGGAGATGATGTGCCGGCGGGCGAACGAGCGCGTCGCCTTCGGCAGTCCCCTGGCCGACAAGCAGTTTGTCCAGGAGTCGATCGCCGCCTCGCGGATGGAGATCGACCAGGCCCGCCTGCTGACCCTCTACGCCGCCTGGAAGATGGACACCGAGGGCAAGCGCGCCGCCCGCCAGTCGATCTCGGCGATCAAGGTCGTCGCCGCCAACATGGTCATGGACGTCCTCGACCGCGCGATCCAGATCCACGGCTCCCTCGGCATGACCGACGACACCCCCCTCGCCGCCCTCTGGCGCTTCAGCCGCATGCTGCGCCTCGCCGACGGCCCCGACGAGGTCCACAAAATGGTCCTCGCCCGCCGCGAGCTCAACCGCTGGGCGAAGCGCGAGGAGGCGGCCGCGGCCGGTGAGCTGGCAACGAGGCACGCGCCGCGGATGGTCTAACAGGAACAGATATGTGCATGCTAAAAGCGCCGCCTTTCAGGTACTGGTCTATGACGAGCGCTTCGAGCGACTCGAGCAGGAGTCCGTGCGCACCGGAGCACCGACCGGTCGGGAGCTCGTCCGCCACGCGATCGAGATGCAATCCTCGCCACAGACCGCGCCTTCGACGAGGTTGGTGGCCTGGAGCGAATCGACCCCACCGACGAGCGAGCGGTTGCCACGCTGATCGGCTGAATTGAGGGTTCCCTCTGGCGGATGCGCCATGCGGCGATCTAGTTTGCATGGGGACCGGCCTAGAAAGGGCGACCCGAAGGTCGCCCTTTTTTCTAGCAGCTGTTGCCTGCCGAGACTCGGCTATGGCGTTGGCACACCCACGCAGCGGTACACCTGGGCGGTGGTAAACAGGACGGCCACGGAAGGAGTTCCGTTCGGTTCGACACTGAAGGCGACAGTGGGCGTGTAGAGATCGCCCGACCGCTCCGGCGCGGGGATCGTCTGGACTTTACGCGTGAAGCCGATCAGCTCGTTGACGCTCGGCAGCCGGCGGCCCAACGACGTGCAAGTGTCAACCGAGTCGTTGAAAGTGGCTGCGGCTCTAGGCGTCAGCTCGAAGCAGACGCCCTCCGCGAGCACCGTGCCCGAGGGACAGGCTGGCGTCAAGGTTCCTGCGACAAGGTCGGCAGAGGTCAGGCTCCCATCGAGAACCTTGGCCCCGGTGACAGCGTCGTTGGCGAGCCTGGAATTCGTGATGGCACCGGCTTTGATCTTGCCCGCCGTCACGGCTTCTTTTTTGATCTTGCCGGTAAGGACGGAATTGGCCTTCAGCTGGCCGGAGCCGATCTTGGTGGCGGCGAAGGCAGTGGCGCCGCCCAGGATCAGGAATACAGCGATTGACGACATCACGTTTGCGTACGTGAGCCGTTTGCGAATCTGCTTCACGGGGTTCTCCTTGATTGAACGAATGGACAAGGACCGTCCCGGGTCGGGATTGGGGCGGTACTACTCAGTTTGCTCAAACGAGCCTTTCAGGGTGCCGAGACACTGTCAAGCGGATCAGGAAGTCCTGTGTCAGGGATCTCGCCGCTCCACCTCGTCCGCCGCCTCGGCCAGTCGCTCGACCAGCTTCGCGAAGCCTTCGAGGCCGGGGTCGACTTTGCCGTAGCCGCCGGCCGCGTAGCGAGCGTAGACGCCCTCGAGGATGATCGCCAGCTTCCAGTAGCCGAGGGCGACGAAGAAGTCGAGGTCGGAGAGGTCCCGGCCGGAGCGCTCGGCGTAGCGGTTGGCGAGCTCCTCGCCGGTGGGGAAGCCTGGGGCGAGGTTGGCGGGCTGGCCCAGGGCGACCGGATCCTCGCCCCGGTCGGGCCAGTAGACCGTCAGCAGGCCGACGTCGGCGAGGGGGTCGCCGAGCGTGCAGAGCTCCCAGTCGACGACCGCGGCGACCTCGCCGGCCGAGGTGAGGATCATGTTGTCGAGGCGGTAGTCGCCGTGGACGATCGTCGCCGGGCCCTGCGATGGTATGCGGGCGGCGAGGCGATCGTGGACGGAGTCGATCGCGGGCAGCTCGCGCGTCTTCGACTTCTCCCACTGGCCCTGCCAGCGATGCAGCTGGCGAGCGACGTAGTCCTCCTTGCGGCCGAGGTCGCCGAGCCCGACCGCGTCCGGGTCGATCGCGTGGATCGCGACCAGGGTATCGGCGACGCGCTCGCCGATCGCGCGGCGCTCGTCCTCGGCCGGGAACGCCTCGGCCTCGGCCAGACCGCGCAGGATCGGCCCCTCGACGAACTCCATCACGTAGAAGGGGGCGCCGTTGACGGTCTCGTCCTCGCAGAGGCCGACGACCGGGGCCACCGGCACCTCGGTCGGGCCGAGAGCCGAGACGACCTTGTGCTCGCGGGCCATATCGTGGGCGGAGCCGAGGCGCCTGCCGAGAGGCGGCCGGCGCAGCGCCCAGCGATGGCCGCCGGCGTCGCTGACGCGGTAAGTCAGATTCGAGTGGCCGCCGGAGATGCGCTCGAAGGTGAGCGGGGGACTGGCGCTGGGCACGTTGAGGGCGAACCAGGCTTCGACGCCGTTGGGGTCGATGCCGTCCGGCGCGGTGGCGGAGCCGTCGCCGCTGCCTGTAGCCTCGTCGCCCATAGCCGCGCAAGCATATTCACGACGAGGCAGCCGCTTGAGTCCATCGCTTGCCAATCGGCTGAGGATTGGCTTTGCGATCGGCTTCGCCGTGCTGGCCGCGATGGCGGTGATCGGCGTCAGCCGCTTCATCCAGCAGCGGCAGGGCTTCGAGGACGCGATCGCCCGCTCATACCAGGTCGAGATGGCCGCGCGGGTACGGCTGGCGCACGAACCGAACTCCAAAGCGGCCCGTTCCACGGTCGTCACCCAAGCCCGGCGCCGCAACGAACTCCGCGACCAGATCTCCTCCGACACCCGCGACACCGCCCTGCTCGTCGCCGCCGGGTTGATCGCCGGCCTGACCGGCGCCCTGCTGCTGTTCAGCGGTCTGATCGCCTCGATGCGCCGGCCGCTCGAGGAGCTGGTGGAGGCGTCCGGGCGGCTCGCCGCCGGTGACCGCAGCGCCCGGGTGGAGGTGGGTGGGCTGTCGGAGACCGCTGCCCTCGGCGCCGCCTTCAACGAGATGGCCGACGAGCTGGAGCAGGAGGCGAGCCAGCGAGACCGGCTCGACCGGCTCAAGGACGAGTTCGTCCTCATCACCTCGCACGAGCTGCGCAGCCCCCTCACCTCGGTCCTCGGCTTCGCCGAGCTGCTGATGCTGGAGCGCGACACGCTCACGCCCAAGCAGGTGGACACGGTCGAGATCATCCTCGACAACTGCCGCCATCTCGTTCGCCTCCTCAACGACCTGCTCGACCTCGCCCGCAGCGACGCCGGCCGCCTGGCGATAACGCCGAAGCCGACCGAGGCGGCGCCCCTGGTGGAGGACGCCGTGAAGACGATGCGCGCGCAGACCGATGCCGCCGGGCAGACGCTGACCGAGCGGATCGAGCCGGGCCTGCCCCTGGTCGACGTCGAGGCGGACCGGATCCGCCAAATACTGGTGAATCTGCTTACCAACGCCCATGAGTACTCGCCGGAACGAGCGTCCATCGAGGTGACGGCGCGGGCGATCGGTGCTGAAGTGGAGATTGCAGTGACCGACGACGGACCGGGGATCCCCGAGAGCCAGCTGGACCACATCTTCGAGCGCTTCACCCGCGGCGACGCGGGCCTGACTCAGCGCGTCGGGGGCACCGGCCTCGGCCTGGCGATCTCGAAGTCCCTGGTCGAGCTGCACGGCGGCACGATCGAGGTCGAGTCGGCTCCGGGCGAGGGCTCCACCTTCAGCTTCCGCCTGCCCTCGGCGACCACGCCACCCGGTCCCGGTCCCGATCGCGCCACCGCGGAGGCAAGCTGATGGCCAGGGTCCTGGTCGCCGACGACTCGGAGACGATCCTGCTGCTGATGCGGACGCGGCTGGAGATCGCCGGCTATCAGGTCGAGACCGCGACCGACGGCCAGGAGGTGACCGAGCGCCTGCACGGCGGCGACCCGGACCAACTTCCCGACCTGCTGCTGCTCGACGCGATGATGCCGCGCAAGTCCGGCATCGACGCCCTGCGCGAGCTGCGGGCGGCGGGGGTGGAGACGCCGGCGCTGATCGTCAGCGCCCACCAGGACGCGACCGACGCCGACGCCCCGAGCGACCTCGAAGTCAGCGGCTACGTGACCAAGCCGATCGACTTCGACCGCCTGCTCGACAGCATCGCCGAGCTGACGCGGGGGTAGCCCGCCTCAGCTCTTGGCGATCTCGAGCCTGATCTCCTTGCCTTTGAGCTTGGTGCCGTCGAGGAACTCGACCGCGCGCTCGGCCTGGTCCGGGGCGACCTCGACGAAGGAGAAGCGGTGCAGGACTCGGACGTCGTGGATCGCCTCCTCCGGGAGCACCGCGCCCTCGCGCAGCGCCCAGCGCAGGTCCTCTTCGCTGATCCCGCTGCGCTCGCCGCGGTTGACGAAGAGCTTGACGCTGTCGCGGCTCTTCTCTGAGTCCGCGACCGCCTCCTCGGCGTCGCGGCCGGCGCCGTTCTCGCTCGGCGCGGCCCGCTCGACCTGCTCGCGGCGCTCATGGCGCTCGCGGCGCCGCGGCCGCGGCGCGTGCTCCAGCCGCTCCTCCGGCGTCTCCCACTCGCCGATCGACGTTTTCACGTCGCGCTCGATGCGGGCGATCTCGTCGCGCTGGGCGGGGGTGACGAAGGTGATCGCGCGGCCGGTCCTGCCGACCCGGCCGGTGCGGCCGATGCGGTGGACGTAGACCTCGGAGGAGTTGGGCACGTCGTAGTTGATGACGTGGGTGACGTGCTCGATGTCGAGCCCGCGGGCGGCGATGTCGGTGGCGACCAGCAGCCGCACCCGATGGTCCTTGAAGGAGATCATCACCCCGTCGCGGACGCCCTGGCTGAGGTCGCCGTGCAGCGCCTTCACGTCCAGGCCTTTGTCCTTCAGCGTCTTCTCCAGCTTCGAGGCGCCGATCTTGGTCCGGGTGAAGATGATCGCCTGCTCCGGTTCTTCGGTCTTCAGCAGCTCGACCAGGCGTGCCGCCTTGTCTTTGGCGGGGACCTCGATGAAGGCCTGCGCGATCGCGTCGACGGTGAGTTCCTTCGGGGTGATCCGGATCGTCGTCGGGTCGTACATGTAGCCCTCGGCGAGCTTCTGGATCGGCGGCGGTATCGTCGCCGAGAAGAGCGCAGTCTGGCGCCCGCTCGGGCACATCCTGAGGATCTTCTCGACGTCCTCGATGAAGCCGAGGTCGAGCATCTCGTCGGCCTCGTCGAGGACGACGTAGCGGGCCGCGGTGAGGACCAGCGAGCGGCGCGACATCAGGTCCATCATGCGACCGACCGTGGCGACGACGACGTGGGCGCCGGAGCGCAGCTGCGACTGCTGCGAGCGGATCGGGGCGCCACCGAAGACGGCGACGATCTCGATCTCGAGGTGCTCGGCGTAGGCGCGCAGCGCCTGCGTCACCTGGATGCAGAGCTCGCGGGTCGGAGTGAGGACGACCGCCTGCACCTCGTCGTTGCCGGGATCGAGGTACTGCAGCAGCGGCAGGCCGAAGGCGGCGGTCTTGCCGGTGCCGGTCTGGGCCTGCCCGATCACGTCGTGGCCGGCGAGCAGCTCCGGGATCGCCTGCTCCTGGATCGGCGTCGGCTCCTGGAACCCCAGCTCGTCCAACGCCTGCTGGATTGGCGGCGAGAGGCCGAGGTCGTGGAAGGGGGTGCTCAACTATTTAGAGGGGTCGAGGAGGAGCTTGCCGCTGCTGCGGCGGGAGATCAGGTCTTCGTGGGCGCGCGCGACGTCCGCAAAGGGATAGACGCGGCCGACGGTCACCTCGAGGTCTCCGGTGGCGACCGCGCCCAGCAGCTCGCCGATCATAGGGGCCGCCAGGTCGCGGCGGGCCAGCAGGTGCACCAGCCAGAAGCCCATCACCGACTTGGAGCCGCGCAGCAGGGCGGCGGTGGAGACGTCGCGCTGCTCGCGCGAGGCGATGCCGAAGACGACCATCCGCCCCAGCGGGGCCAGCACGTCCAGCTCGGCGTCGAAGGCGTCGCCGCCACTCATATGGAGAACCGCATCCACGCGCTCGCCGCCGTTGGCCTCGCGGATCGCGGTGCCGAGGTCCTCGGCCCGCGAATCGACGCAGACATCGGCTCCAAGTCCCGCGACGAGATCGCGTTTCTCCTCGCTGGAGGCGAGGCCGATCACCTTCGCCCCGGCCCGCTTGGCGATCTGCACGGCGAGCGTGCCGGTGCCCCCGGCGGCGGCCTCGACGACGATCGTCTCCCCCGGCTCGATCCGGGCGCAGCGCCGCACCAGGGCCATCGCGGTGAGGCCCTGCAGCAGCATCGCCGCCGCCTGGTCGTCGTCGACCTCGTCGGGGATCGGGATCAGGAGCGCCTCGGGGACGACGACCTTCTCGGCGTAGCCGCCGCTTCCGGACAGGGCCACGACGCGGCGCCCGTCGGGCGTGCGGCCGCTGATCTCGGCGCCCGGGACCAGCGGCAGCGACTGCTCGGCGAGGTAGTCGTTGCGGGTGGCGTGGGTATCGGCGAAGTTGACGCCGGCGCGCGCGACCTCGACCACGACCTCGCCCTCGCCGGGCACCGGGTCGTCGACCTCGACGAGCTCGAGCACCTCGGGGCCGCCGAACTCCTTGATCTGGATCGCCTTCATCGGCTGCTGAGTCTCGCAGGGCAGACGCTAGGCTGCCGTCCGCATGTCGCTCACCGTCGTCGGATCGATCGCCTTTGACGCCGTCAAGACCCCGTTCGGGGAGCGCGAGCGCATGCTCGGCGGCGCCGCCGTCCACTTCTCCCTCGCCGCCAGCTTCTTCACCGAGGTGCGGCCCGTTGGACCCGTCGGCGACGACTTCGGCGCCGCCGAGTTCGAGGTGCTGGAGAGCCGGGGCATCCTCACCGACGACATCGAGCGAGTCGAGGGCGGTCGGTCCTTCTTCTGGCGCGGCCGCTACGGGTACGACCTCAGCGTCGCCCACACCGAGGACACCCAGCTCGGCGTCTTCGCCGAGTTCGAGCCGAAGCTCTCGGAGGGCTCGAAGGCGGCCGACACCCTCTTCCTCGCCAACATCCAGCCCGACCTGCAGCGCCAGGTGCGCTCCCAGTGCGCCGCCCGCCTCAGCGGCCTCGACTCGATGAACCTCTGGATCGAAACCGCGAAGGACTCGCTGCGGGCGGCGATCGCCGAGGTCGACTGCCTGCTCGTCAACGACGCCGAGATCCGGCAGCTGACCGGCGAGTCGAACCTGGCCCGCGCCGCCCGCGCGGTGATGGAGCTGGGGCCCTGCGCCGTCGTCGCCAAGCAGGGCGAGTACGGGGCGGCCCTGTTCACCGAGAACGGCTTCTTCGCCCTGCCCGGCTTTCCGCTCGAGGACGTGCGCGACCCGACCGGCGCCGGCGACAGCTTCGCGGGCGGCTTCTTCGGTTACCTCGACGGCCATGGCGGCGGCCTCGACGAGGCCCACCTGCGGCGGGCGATGGGCTACGGCACCGTGCTCGCCTCCTTCGCCTCAGCCGCGAGGAGATCGACGAGCGCTTCGAGACGCTGCGCGGGATGACCCAGTTCGAGGGTCTCCCGGCCTCCGCCGAGTAGGCCCTCGCATTACCCGCTCGGCAACTGGCCGGGCGATCCGAACTGCGATACTGGCGGCTCCCGAGGAACAAGTTCGAGGAGGGGGGATGGCCACCGAGCAGCAGACCAGAGACGCGAACGCTGACGGCGCCAGCGCCGCCGGCGGGGAGTCGCTTTCCGTCACCGACAACCGCACCGGCAAGACCTACGAGCTGCCGATCGAGGACGGGACCGTGCGCAGCATGGACCTGCGCCAGATCAAAGTGTCCGAGGACGACTTCGGGCTGATGTCCTACGACCCGGCGTTCACCAACACCGCCTCCTGCCGCTCCTCCATCACCTACATCGACGGCGCCGCCGGCATCCTCGAACACCGCGGCTACTCGATCGAGCAGCTCTGCGAGCGCTCCAGCTTCCTCGAGGTGGCCTACCTATTGATCTTCGGCGAGCTGCCGACCGGGCCTCAGCTCGATCGCTGGGCCTTCGACATCACCCACCACACCTTCGTCCACGAGGACCTGAAGCAGTTCTTCGAGGGCTTCCGCTACGACGCCCACCCGATGGGGATGCTGCTGGCCGGCGTCGGCGCGCTTTCCACCTTCTACCCCGACGCGAAGCAGATCGGCGACCCCGAAGAGCGCTACATGGCCGCGGTCCGCCTGATCGCCAAGGTGCCGACCCTCGCCGCCTTCTCCTACCGGCACAACATGGGCCTGCCCTACGTCTACCCCGACAACGACCTCAACTTCGCCGAGAACTTCCTTTCGATGATGTTCAAGAAGACCGAAGACAAGCACGTGCCGAAGCCGAGCCTCTCCAAGGCGCTCGACGTCCTCTTCGTCCTCCACGCCGACCACGAACAGAACTGCTCGACGAACGCGGTGCGCGGCGTCGGTTCCTCCGACGTCGACCCCTACTCCGCGGTCGCGGCCGGCGTGGCGGCGCTCTACGGGCCGCTGCACGGCGGCGCCAACGAGGCGGTGCTGCGGATGCTGCGGCGAATCGAGTCGCCGGACAACATCCCCGACTTCCTCGAGCGGGTGAAGGCGCGCGAGGAGAAACTGATGGGCTTCGGCCACCGGGTGTACAAGAACTACGACCCGCGGGCGCGAATCATCCAGCAGCACATGGACGAGGTCTTCGAAGCGACCGAGTACAACCCGCTGGTCGAGATCGCCCGCGAGCTGGAGAAACGCGCCCTCGACGACGACTACTTCACCTCGCGCAAGCTCTACCCGAACGTCGACTTCTACTCGGGGATCATCTACGAGGCGATGGAGATCCCGACCAACATGTTCACGGTGATCTTCGCCATCCCCCGGACCGCCGGCTGGGTCGCGCAGTGGATGGAGATGCAGGAAGACCCGGAGAAGAAAATCGCCCGGCCGCGGCAGATCTACACCGGGGAGCGCGAGCGGGACTACGTGGCGCTGGACGAGCGTGACGGGCCGGAGAAAATCGTCGGGCCGCCGGCGCGCAGGCCGAAACGGCCGAGGCGGGGGGCTTAGCCAAGTAGCGGGGGAAGGCCGGCGTCCCTCCCCAGGAGACCGTACGTCTTGCAGAAGTGCCGGGCTCGGAGGAAGCCGCTCCCAGAGCCTCCTGGGGAGGGACGCCGGCCTTCTCTCAGTCTCGTAGGCTGGCCACCGTGGCTCGTTCGAGGTGGAAGCTGGCGGTGCGGCATGGATCTGAGGTGGAGCAGCTGAGCTTCGATTCGCTCGACGAGGCCGTTGCGGCGATGCGGAAGCGGGCGTTGGAGATTCGGGCTGAGGCGCCGCCCAAGACCGCGTCTCTGCTGGGGACCTACACGCCGGCCGACCAGGTCCACGCGCGGTTGCAGCTGAAGGGAGGGGGGCTGCTGCGGAAGCCGGTTGCCGGGGTCGACGTACGGGGAGACGGGACGTTCGTGCCTTTCCGGGGAGGCGTCGACCGCGAGGAGATCGACGCGACCGGCTACGAGACGCCGTTCGACGCCGTGCGGGAGACTCTGGCGGCAGAGGGACGATGAGCGACTCCAGCACCGAGATCCCCAAGGGCAGCTATGCCGCCGGCGAGCGGGTGAGGCTGCCGCGCGGCGCCGAGCCCCCCTTCACGGTCTTCATCAACGGCGTCGAGCAGAGCGAGGGCGCCGACTACTCGATCGAAGGCGGCGAGATCGTCTTCAGCCGCCCGATCGTCAAGGAGAAGGTCGGCACCGGCCGCTGGCTGGCGATGTACCTGGGCCTCTTCGGCACCTACCGCAAGGACGAGACGATCGACCTCCAGTTCACGCGGGACGGCAAGGTCCAGCTGCTCTCCGACCTCGCCGTCGTGCCCTATCCCGAGGCCCCATGAACATCGACCACAGCGAGGCCGTCAACGGCAAGCTCTACCTCAACGGCGGCGGCTGGAACGTCCTGCGCCTGCCGGAGCTTCCCCACGAATGGTCCTTCCACATCGGCCTCGGCATCGACGTCGCCTGGCACGAGACCAACGACCCCCACGAGCTGGTCGTCTCCATCCAGGACCCCGACGGCGTCGAACTCGGCGAGGGCCTCACCGCCAACTTCGAGACCGGCCGCCCGCCCGGCATGCCCCCCGGCCAGGAGCAGCGCCTGGTGATGTCGATCGCCGCCACCGCCAGCTTCGAGACCTCCGGCCCCCACGCCGCCGTAGTCCACGTCGACGGCGAGGAGCTGGGCCGCGCCCGCTTCTACCTGATGGAAGGCGCGCCCGAGGTCGACGTCGGATAGCCGACCGGAGCGCTTGGGCCAGGCCCCCTTTTTTCAACCCAACCGATCGGCTATCCTGTCCGTAAAGTGTCCTATTAAACGGACAGAAAGGAGACAGCTTGACCGCAGCCACCGCCAAAGATCCACAGCGCCGTCGGCTAATCGAGATCGACACCGAGGTCGAGGGCGTCAAAGCCGCATTCGAGGAGGCGCTCGATGAGGTGACCGGCCATCCCGAGATCGATGGCTCTGCGTACAAGCGCCTCGCCGACGTGGGCAGGAGGCTCGCCGACTTAAAGCCTCAGCTCGAGGCCGCGGATCTCAGCTACGAGCAACGGGCAACCCTGTACTCAGCTCTCGTTGACGTGAACACGGCGATGAACGCCGCTCCGGGCGATCTCAACCGCTTCGAGGCAGCCCTGGTCGGGATAGAGCGCGTGCGTCATGTGGTCCGCGATGCACTTGACGAGTTCGTCGGCGGCGCCAACGCCGATCGCCGCCGACTCCTGCAGGAGTTGGAGCGAAGCCTGCCGGGTATCCGGCAGGCAGACATAGCTGAGCTGCTCGCAGTAGATCCGCGCACGATTCGGCGCTGGTCAGGCGATGCCGGGGAACCTGAGCACCGCCTTCAACTCGTCGCTCGCCTTGTCGCGGTCCTCCGGCATGCGTGGACTCCGAAGGGCATCCTTGCTTGGTTCCACCGTCCCCGCCGGGATCTCGACGGCAAGCCTCCAATCGACCTCTTGGACGATCCAAGCTCGGAGCTAGCCCTCCTCAGCGCCGCTCGCAGCAGCAGGAACCAGTACGGCACCTGAGCAAATGGGAGAGATCGCCTTCAAGCGATGCCGCGGGGTCGCCTATCGGGCCACCACCTACGACACCCCGCTTTGGGTCTCACCTAACAGCCGCCCGGGCCGCTGGAGCCATCCGGAGGACCGCACGATCGCCCAGTACTGCACCCTCGACGTGGCGTCGGCAATCGCCGAGATGGTGCGCTACGAGGACTTACGACAAATCGACGAGGCACGTGAGTTGCAGGTTAATGTCTGGGAACTTCGAGTCGACGAGGGCGCGATCGCCGATTACTCGTCGCCGACGCGGGTCACTTGCCAAGGGTTCGCATGGGAGCCGCTCCTCTCCGACTCATGGGACGAATGCCGCGCCGAGGGCCTGAAGATCATGGACGCTGGTGGCCGCGGGATTCTCGCCCCAAGCGCCGCCTTTCCTCAGGGAGTCGCACTCACCCTCTTCGGTCCCCGCACCGAGATCGCCTGGCAGGCCGAGCCCAGCCTCTCGATCCAGATACCGGCCCGTCACATTCTCCGCGGCGCTCCCGGCGATCACGTCGTCCGTGACACGCGCTTCTTCGACGACCCTTATCCCGACCTCCCGCCAGCCAACGTCGACCGTCTCTTCAACATCGAGTTGTCGTCGGAGCACTCTCGGAAGAGCTGACTTCAGCCACTACTTGAAGACGTAGAGCAGCAGGAAGGCGATCAGGGCGAATGCGACCAGGGCGCCCTGGATGCCGCGATCCCCGGCGACGATTCCCGCCATCGAGCGGTCGTCGGAGCGGTCGTAGATCAGGTACAGGTAGCGGAAGATCCCGTAGACCGCGGGGGGGATCGTCAGCATCATGCGGCTTCCGACCTGGGGCGAGTTGACGGTGTAGATCGCGTAGCTGATCACGGTGCCGGTGGTGACCAGGGAGACCATCTGGTCAAGGAAGGGAAGCGAGTAATGCTCGAGGACGGGGCGGGTCGAGGTCCCCTCGTGAAGCTCGGACACCGCCTCCTGGCGGCGCTTGGTGAAGCCGAGGAAGGCGGCCAAC
>WNFM01230410.1_pt1 | contig 15727 bp, 11 predicted proteins | sample 5400271 | NCBI WGS metagenome assembly WNFM01 (sample SAMN13153352, study PRJNA577476) | soil metagenome | isolation source: 60 cm saprolite on Douglas fir-dominated hillslope | place: USA:California | collected 2013-09-17
AGCCGTCTGGGGCGGAATCGCGCAGGTCTATATCGACGGCGCGGAGAAGGCGACGGTCGACACCTACGCTCCGGCCGAACAGGCCCAGGCCGTGATGTATACCGCCACCGGGCTCTCCGGAGGCACTCACACGATCACGATCAAGGTCACCGGCACCTGGAACCCCGCCGGCAACAGCAGCTGGATCGTCCTGGACGCCTTCGACGTGCTGTAGGCGGCCACCGGCGAGAGGGATCTCTGCTGAAGATTCGGCTCCGGTTCCAGGGGTCATCAGAGCCCGGTCATCCGCTCCAAGTGCTCCGGGTAACGATCCCCCTGCACGGTGATCTTCGAGGCGGCGCTTTCGATCTCGCGCAGGTCGTCCGGCGTCAGATCGACGGCGGCGGCTCCGAGGTTCTCCTCGAGCCGCTCCAGTTTCCGGGTGCCCGGGATCGGAACGATCCACGGCTTCCGGGCCAGCAGCCAGGCGAGCGCGATCTGAGCCGGTGTCGCTTTCGTTCGTTTCGCGATCCCGGCCAGCAGCTCGACCAGGGCCAGATTAACTTTCCGGACCTCCGGCGTGAAGCGGGGCACGACATTGCGGAAATCGGAGCTGTCGAACGTCGTCGTCTCGTCGATCTTCCCCGTGAGGAAACCCTTGCCCAGCGGGCTGAAGGGGACGAGGCCGATCCCGAGCTCCTCGAGTGTCGGCAGCAGCTCCGTTTCAGGCCTTCTCCACCAGAGCGAGTACTCGCTCTGGAGCGCCGTCACCGGCTGGACCGCATGGGCGCGACGGATCGTCTGCGCTCCTGCCTCGGAAAGGCCGAAGTGCCTGACCTTGCCCTCCCGGATCAGGTCTTTCACCGCCCCCGCGACCTCTTCGATCGGCACTTCCGGGTCGACGCGGTGTTGATAGAAGAGATCGATCGCATCGACCCTGAGCCGCTTGAGCGAGGCCTCGGCGACCCGTTTGATATGGTCCGGACGACTGTCCAGCCCCGACCATTTCGGGCCGCCGTTCGGATCGAGCTTGAACCCGAACTTGGTGGCGATGACCACCCGCCCGCGGAAGGGTGAGAGGGCTTCACCCAGAAGCTCCTCGTTCGTGAACGGGCCGTAGACCTCGGCGGTGTCGAAGAAGGTGACGCCGCGGTCGACGGCCGACCGCAGCAGGGCGATCATCTCCTGCTTGTCGGCGGCCGGACCGTAGCCGAAGCTCATCCCCATGCAACCGAGCCCGACCGCCGAAACTTCCAGGTTGCTGCGACCCAATCTGCGCTTCTTCATTTCGTCCTCCTCATCGACGCCCGAGCTGGCCTCATATTGCTCGTCGGTGACCTTTTCCATCCAGCCGACCGCCTTGCCGTCTCCCTGCATCACTCCTTCCTCACCGCATCGCGGTGAAGGCCTGTCACAACGACATGCGTGACCGAATCCCAGGCATTGTGGATCCCGATCAGCAGGAAGCCAAGCGCCGCTGTGCCGATGACGAACAGCGTGGTCCGCGTGGTCGTCGCAAGAAAGAGCGCCGCCGCGGAGAGGGCTGAGTAGGCGCTGCACGGCAATACCGCGTACCAGATCCAGTCTTCCCACACCGGCTTGTAAACCGTCTGGCGGCGGGCGCGGCGGATCGCGACGGCGGCGATAGACGCCCGCGCGAGCGAATGCCAGGGCGCGCTCATGAGGGCGGAGACGACGAGGGCCGCGCCCAGATGCACCACGGTCGGGGTCCCGAAGGCGCGGATCGAATCCGCCGTCGTGAGATGTCGCAAGTTGGAGATCAGCGCGATCACGACGAACTGGACCCCGATGAGCACCGCGGCGGACGATCCGACGATGACGTAGAAATTCGCCCAGGGGGCCAGGTGCGGGTTCGCCAGGTCCGTCACAGGATTCCTCCACCGTGATGAAGTTCACGCCGCCGCAGCGCCGCTTCTCTTCTGTTCAAGCAACCCCGCCGGCAAGCTTACTCCTACGCCAACGATGGCGGATCGTGCAGCCGGAAGAGGTCGCGCGCCGCCGAGCGCACCGACAGGACGATCGCGGCGATCAGGAGCCCTGGGGCCGCCGACACCCACCAGGCCTCGTGGAGCGCCTCGCGCCCGGAGGCGAGGACGTCCCCGAGGGAGACGGCTGGAGGCGGGACTCCGAGACCCAGGAACGACAGCGCCGACTCGAGGACGATGGTGTCGGCGAAGCGCAGCGCCGCGAACACCGTGATGAGCGGAGCGATCTGCGGCACCAGGTGCCGGAGTATGAGGCGGGGCGCGGAAGCGCCGGCGGCGCGGGCCGCCTGCGCGAGACCGCTTTCCCGGAACGCCAAAGTCTCGGCGCGCGTCAGGCGCGCCAGACCGGTCCAGGTCGTCCCGCCGAGGACCAGGACGAGAAGCGGGATCGATGGGCTGAAGATCGCGGAGCAGACGAGGAGAACGAGCAGCCGCGGGACCGCCATGAGCACGTCCACGCCGCGCATCAGGATCTCATCCCAGAGCCCCCCGGCGAGCCCGGCGGAGGCGCCGGCCCCGATCCCGACGACGAGCGCCAGCGCGACGCACAGGGCTGCGAGGCCGATGCTGTGCCGGGCCGCGTAGAGCAGCTGGCTCAGGAGGTCCCGCCCCAGCGTGTCGGTCCCCAGGAGGTAGAAGCGCCGCGCGGGCTCCTCCGCGAGGTCCAAGGCGGCCAGCGTCTGCCGGCGCCCGGCGCGGTTGAACTCCCAGCCATCCGCCGTGCGATGCAGATCCGTGACGATGAGGATGCGGTGCGGCCCGGCCGCGAGAGCGTGCGCCCGTGTCAGAGGCGCCAGGAGGCGGGCTCCCGCAACATCCTCCTGTCGATCCGGCGGATACGGCGCGACCCACGGGCCCGCGAGGGCGAGCAGGGCGATCCCCGTGGCGGCCCACGGTCCACCGCCTCGCGCGCGCCGGGTCACGGCCCGCCTCGGGTCCCTCATTCCTGCGCCTCCCGGGCCCGTGGGTCGAGGGCGGCCGCCGCGAGGTCGGCCGCGAGGCCGCCGACGACGACCAGAACCGACATGAGGCAGGTGCAGCCCAGGATGAGCGGCAGATCGCGCGCCAGGACTGCCTGATATGCCAGACGTCCGAGCCCGGGCCAGGCGAACAACACCTCGATCACCACGCTCCCTCCGAAGAGTCCCGGGAGCGCCAGGCCGAGGAGAGCGGCAACCGGCAGCAGGACGACGCGCAAGGCGTGCCGCAGCTCCGCCTCGCGCCTCCCCAGACCGCGGACGCGGGCGGCGCTGACGAAGCCGCGACCGAGAGCCGCGCGCATCTGATCGCGGACGTACAGCGCGATCCCGGCGGCGGTCGGCACGATCAGCGCGACGCAGGGCAGGACCAGGTGGCGCAGGGTATCGAGCAACCACGACCGGAGCGGGAGTGGGCCGGCCTCCGGGGAGTGCATCTGCGAGGCGGGCAGCCAGCCGAGCCTCACCGCCAGGAGCCAGGCGAGCGGCAAAGCGAGGCAGTAGGAGGGGACGGAATAGAGCGCGGCGGCGACCGCCGAGATTCCACGATCCGTCAGGGGGCGTCGCGAGCGAGCCGCCGCGACCCCGGCGGCCAGTCCCAGTGCGAACTGCATCACGAGCGCCGGCCCGGCCAGGACCAGGGTATTGAGGGACGCGTCCCTCACCAGGACGGCCACCGGTTGACGGTACGACCACGAGGTCCCGAGGTCCCCTTGGAGCAGGTCCGCGAGCCAATCCAGGTAGCGCGGGAAGAATGGGCGTGCGGTCCCGAATACCTGGCGCAGGCGCTCGGCGGTCGCGGCGCCGGCGCCCGGCTCCCTGAGCTCGTCGAACGGCTCGCCGGGAGCCGCCGCGACCAGGAGAAAGACCAGCGTGGCGGCCGCCCAGACTAGGAGGATGGCCGCGAGCAGCCGACGCAGGACGAAGCCGATCAACGTGGAGTCACCCGGGTTACGCCGTTCCACGAATCGCCCGGAATAGTGGTGTTTCCACCGGCATCCGTCAAGCCACTTGAGCGCTATCAGGGATTTCCCCGGGTCCAGTTCAGGTGTATTCCTGATTTCACCGAGGAGGGTTACGCCGCAGATCTTAGCTTGAATCTGGAGACGATTCATGGCCCCAACGCATCGAGGTGCGGCCATGGTCGGCCTGCCGCTCGCCGCCACATTACTCGTCGTGGCCGCAGGGAGCGGGACCGCCGGCCGGGTCGAGGCGCGCTCCGCGCGGACGGAGGCGAGGCGTCTGGTGATCGGCGTGCGCGCCGATGTGACCTCCCTCAATGTCTACACGGCGGCGAGCGCCTTCGACCAGGAGATCGCCGACCTCCTCTATCCGAGGCTCGCCTACGAGCAGGACGATTTCGAGCAGGGACCTCCGACGTTCCTCCCTGGCCTCGCCTCGTCGTGGGAATTTTCCCCCGACGGCACGCGCCTCACCTTTCATCTCGATCCGCGGGCGACATGGAGCGACGGCTCGCCGGTGACTGCGGCGGATGTCCTGCTGTCGCACCGCGCCGCCAGGAGCCCGGAGGTCGCGTGGGCCGGGATCGACGTCAAGGAGTTCATCGAGGAGGTCTCGGCGCCCGACGCGCGGACCGTGGTCTACCGCTTCTCCCGGGTCTATCCCTATCAGCTCATGGATGCGGTCGAAGGAAACATCCTCCCGGCACGCGTGTTCGGCAAGACACCACTCGCCGAATGGCCCAAGCGCCCCTTCCTCGAAGCGCCCGTCACCGGCGGCCCGTTCCGCCTCAAGCGTTACGAGCGCGGTGCGCTCATCGAGCTCGAGCGCAACCCCTCCTATCTCAAGACCCCGCTCCCGCGGCTCGACGCTGTGGTCTTCCGCGTGATTCCGGATGAGCAGACGCTCCTCAACGAGCTCCTGAGTGGCGGCATCGACGTGATGGAGAATGTGCCTCCGCTCGCCGCGGCGCGCCTCGAGCCGTCACCACGCCTGCGCCTGGTGCGCGCTCCCGACCTGTCCTACACCTTCATCTGCTGGAACACGGCGCGGCCGCTGTTCGCCGACTCCCGCGTGCGCCGGGCGCTGACCATGGCGATCGACCGCGAGGCCATCGTCGATGGGCTGCTGCCGGGCGTGGGGCGGCCGGCCTCGGGCCCGGTGCTGTCGTTCCTGTGGGCCCATGATCCCGATCTGCGGCCGCTGCCGTTCGATCCCGACGTCGCCCGCCGGCTCCTCAAGGAAGCCGGCTGGGAGGACCGGGACGGCGACGGCGTCCTCGACCGCGACGGGCGCCCGTTCCGTTTCGATCTGGAGACCAACCAGGGATCGGGACAGCGGGCCGACGTGGCCCGCATGGTGGCGGCCCAGCTCCGCGCGATCGGCGTGGAAGCGGTGCCGCGCGTCTTCGAGTCGGGGAGCTTCATCGCGCGGCATCAGGCGCACGACTTCGACGCCTTCGTCGGCTCCTGGCGCGAATCGACCAAGGTCGATCTCAGGAGCAACTTCCACGAAGCCTCGCGCGACGGCGGGTACAACTACGGCCAATACGGAAGCCCGGAGCTGGACCACCTGATCGACCGGGCGCGGGCGGAGCGCGACCCGAAGGCCGCACGCGCGTTGTGGATCGAGGCGCAGCGGATCATCGCCCGCGACCAGCCGTACACCTTCTTGTTCGAGCGCGATCGGCTGCACGCCGTGCCACGCGACCTGCGTCTGCCGCGCCCCAGCCCCCGGAGCCTCTACGCCAGACTGGAGGAGTGGTCCCGGGAGGCGCTGGCGCAGGCTCGGCCATGACGCGCGCCGCGCCGCTGCCCGCGGTCAAGCTCCTGCCACCGGAGATCGGATCTCTCCACCTGACGCGCCCGCGCCTCATGGACCGACTGGCCACAGCGCTTGAGAGGCGCGCCACCATCGTCATGGCCGGTCCGGGGTATGGCAAGACAGCGCTCCTGGCGCGCTTCCTCAAAGAGTCCGGTGAGGGCTCCGTCTGGTACTCGCTCGACCCGTATGATCGGGATCCCTCCGTCTTCTTCCGCTACCTCGTCCAGGGGATCAGGGAATACGTTCCGGAGTTCGGTGAGCGCAGTCAGGGACTCTGGGAGGCCCTCCGCCTCGGGCCGGAGGAGCCCGAGCATCTCGCCGACGTCTTCATCGGCGATGCGGAGGAGTCACTCGGCGGGCGGATCGTCCTGGTGCTCGACGGGATGCAGCACCTGGAGGGGGCGGAGCCCTGCGCGCGGGCGCTGCGGCGGCTCCTGGCCAATCTGCCCGGCGCGATACACCTGATGCTCGTCGGCCGCTCCCTCCCCGGGCTCGGGCTCGAGCCCCTTCCGGAGGAGAGCGCGGTCATGCTGCTCGACGGGGAGGATCTGCTCTTCACGCCCGAGGAGACGGGCACGCTGCTACGCGACACGTTCGGCGTGTCGGCGGGCCCGAAGACGATCGAAAGGCTGCACGCCCGCACCCGCGGCTGGATTACGGCGCTGCAGCTCCTGCGTCAAACGTCACGCCTCGAGACCGGCGTCGATGACCTGCCGGAGGCGCTGTTCGCACGCTCCGAGTCGGAGATCTTCGACTCCTTTGGCGAGGAGGCCTTCGCTTCGGAGCCGGAGGAAACGCGCGAGCTCCTGCTCGGCTCCTGTCCGCAGGCGGTGATCGATGCCGAGGTCTGCGCCGAGGCGCTGCAGGGCCTCGACGTGCGCGGCATCCTGGCGGGGCTGGTCCGCCGCTTCCCGTTCGTCTCCGCGTTGGAGAGCCGCAACCCCTACTTCGTCTACGACCCTCTGTTCCTGGACTTCCTGCGCCGTAAGCTCCGCGCCGAGCGGGGCGCCGAGGAGGCGCGAGCGCTCGACGAGCGCTACGGGCGCGCCTTCGCGCGTCGCGCCTCTCCGGTGCGCGCGTTGCAGCACTTCCTGGCCGCGGAGAGCCCCCGGGAGATCGCGGCTCTCCTTCAGCGTCACGGCGAGGCGCTGGTGCGCACCGGCCTGGTGGGTATGGTGCGGGAGGCGGTACTGTTCCTCGCCGCACGAGGCGTGCGGGCACCCGCCGCCTCGGCCCTCTGGGGTGAGGCCTGTCGCCTGGGCGGAGCCTACGGGGCCGCCGTGTGCCACTTCGACGCCGCTCTCGCCGAGGGCGGGAAAGGGGCGACGGCGATCGCCGGCCGGACCAGGGTCATGGCACTCCAGGGACTGGCCTATTCGCTCCTCAAGACCGGGGACCTGGCGCGCGCCACCGAGACGGCCGGGCTGGCCCTGGCGGAGACCGAGGAGCGGGACTCCGCGCTGCGGGCCCGCGTCCTCAACACGCTGGCTCTCATCCACTACAGGCAGGACCGCACCGCCGAGGCGCGCGCCCTCTGGCAGGAGGCGCTCGCCCTCGCCCGGAACGGGCGCGATCACCACCTCACCCTGATGATCGCCCACAACCTCGGCCTGCCGCATGCCGTGGCTGGCGACTTACGGCGCGCCTCCGAGTGCTTCAGCATCCTGACGAGTCCGGAGAACCCGCGCCTCGGTCCGGAGGAGGGCGCCGCCTACCTGAATCTGGCGCGCCTCGGGGTGCTCGGAGGCGACTACGGCGGCGCCGCCTCGCTCCTCGCCAGCGCGCACGAGATCGCTCGGAAGTCGCAGCTCAAGGGGTTGCTCGCCGGCGTGCTGGAGGAGGAGGGGAACCTGTGCCGCGAGCGCGGGGACCTGGAGGCGGCGCGCGAGCGCTACCGTCGGGCGCGCGTCCTGCTGACCGAGCTCGGGCGCCTCGACCTGCTCGACAACCTCACGGAGGAGGAGGCCATCCTGACCGCCCTGCGCGGCGATCACGGAGAGGCCGTGTCGTTGGCCGCGGCGGCGGTCGAGCGTCGCCGTGCGGCCGGCGACCGCGAGGGCACGGCCTCGGCGCTCCTGGCGTTGGGAGAGGTGCGCCTGCGCGCCGGGACGCCGGGGCGCGCCGCCGCGGCGCTCGCCGGGGCGGCGGCCTTCTACTCCGCCAAGGGCCGCGCCTACCAGGAGTGCGTCGCGCGCTTATGGCTTGCCCTGGCCCGCCACCGGGAGCGCGACCGCAAGCGCGCGCTGACGCAGGCCCTGCAGGCGCTGGAGATCGCGGCGCGCCATGACTACCGGACGGCGGTCCTGAAGATCGTCGCATTCGACAAGAGCTTCCGCGACCTCCTGGCGTCGCTCGCGGAGGCGCCTTCGTACCTGCGCGAGGCGCCGGCCGAAGGGCGTGCGGCGGACCGCTTCGCAGCCGCGGACCTCGTTGCGGCGCCCGGCCTGATCGCGGCGCCGGACGCCGGGGCCGCCGACGGGCAGGACGCGGCGGCCGACGAGACCGCCGACCTGACGGTGCGTCTCCTGGGTCCGGTCGAGGTGTATCGGAATGCGTCGCGCAAGATCCCGGAACAGGCCTGGAAGATCCGGCGCGCGCTCCTGATGTTCTGCTACCTGGCGGCGGCGCGCGATCACCGGGCCACGCGCAGCCGCCTGGCCGATGTCCTGTGGGGCGACGTCCGACCCTCGGTGATCGAGCGGAACTTCCATCCCACGATCTCCTTCCTGCGCCGGGCTCTCAACTACGGACACAACGTCCCGAAGAATTTCATCCGTTGCGAGCGCGGGGCGTACCTGTTGAACACCGTTTTTCGTTACAACATCGACGCGGAAGCGTTCGAGGAGCGCATCCGCGCCGCGCAACGCAAGGCGTCGATCGGCGATGCGCCGGGCGCGCTGGCCGACTACGAGGCGGCGTTTGCGCTGTACCGGGGTCCGTTGATGGAGGAAGAGTATGACGAATGGATCGAGGCGCTGCGGACCTACTACGAGGAACTGTACACCGCAGCCCTGAGCGAGGCCGGAGACCTCCGCATGCAGAGCGGCGACACCGAGGCCGCGGCCTCCTGCTTCCGGACGCTGGTCGAGCGCGATCCGATCGACCAGCAGGCCTCGGATCGCCTGATGCGGGCGCTCGGAGCGCTCGACGATCGCGCGGGGATCGAGAAGGAGCTCGCCCGCCTCCGCCGCGCCCTCGCCGAAGAGTCAATCTCCCCGCGTCCGCTTGACAAGAGCTTCCGGCCTTACGACGAAGAGCCGACGGTCGCCCCCCTGCACGGCGGAGACCTCCCGCATGCGGCGGAGACGGTCCCACCCGGGCAACCGGCGGCGCGCCGCGCCTCCCGGCGGCCATCGGAGGTCGCCAACTCATGACGCGCCCCCTGAAGTGCGTGCGCAGCAGGCCGCTGGCGGCGGTTCTGGGGGCCGCTCACCTCCTCTTCGTGCTCGCCGGCGGCCCCGTTCTCGCCGGACCCTACGTCACCCAGACCTCCGGCATTCGCTGGGACGACGTCGGAGGCATCCGCTGGGACGATGTCGGAGGCATCCGCTGGGACGACCTCGGAGGCATCCGCTGGGATGACGTGGGGGGGATCCGCTGGGACGACACGGGTGGACTGCTGTTCAGCAGCGCCAGCGGCATCCGCTGGGATGACGTGGGAGGAATCCGCTGGAATGACGTGGGCGCCCTGGTGTTCAACGGCGCGCTGCAGACCGGCCTCGTCGACGTCGATCTCGATCTGCTGAGCCGGCTGTCGTCCCTGCCCGACACCTCAGCGATCAACGTCATCGTCACCTACCGCGCGGCGCCGACGGCCATCGATCTCGCCAATCTGCAGGCGATCGGGATCCTGGGCGGCAGCATCTTCCGCCGCCTGCCGATGGTGGTGATCAACGCCACGCGCGATCAGATCGCCCGCATCGCGGCTCTGCCGGCGGTCCGCTCGGTGTTCGCCAATCGCACTCTCTCGTTCTTCGACGTGGAGAGCCGGACGCTCATCGGCCTCGACGACGTGCAGGCCGATGCCAGTCTGCCGCGACCGGGCGGCGCTCCGCTGTCGGGGGCGGGCGTGACCATCGCCGTTCTCGACACCGGCGTCGACGCGACCCACCCCGACCTGCGGCTGGGGAGCAAGGTGGTCGGCAATGTCCGCCTGGGCAGCGCCCTCGGCGGCGGCCTGGGGTTCCTCTATCCTCAGAATGTGGAGGGGCTGCCGGACACGGATCTGATCCTCGGCCACGGCACCTTCGTCTCCTCGGTCGCGGCGGGGACCGGGCAAGCGAGCGGTGGGACGCTGAGGGGCGTGGCTCCCGGTGCCTCGATCCTGGGGCTGTCCGCCGGGGACCTGTTCATCGTGAACGTCCTGGAAGGGTTCGACTACATCCTCGACAAAGCCGCGCGCTACGGCGTGCGGGTGGTGAACTGTTCGTGGGGGATGCAGGGCTGGTTCGACCCCGACGACCCGGTCAACATCGCCACGCGGCAGCTCTATGACGCCGGGATCACGGTGGTCTTCGCCAGCGGGAACCAGGGACCCGCCCCTGATACCCTCAACCCCTATTCCGTGGCGCCCTGGGTCATCGGCGTCGGCTCGTCGCGCAAGGACGGCCGGCTGTCGCGCTTCTCCTCCCGCGGCATCTTCGAGGAGCTGCTGTACCACCCGACGCTCATCGCCCCCGGCGAAGCGATCACCGCCGCGAGCCCCGTTCTCCTCAACGGCGGCGCCTACTATACGACCGACAGCGGTACGTCGTTCGCCGCCCCGCACGTGGCCGGTGTCGTGGCCCTGATGCTGCAGGCGAGGCCCGACCTGACGCCCGGCGCGATCAAGCGGCTGCTGCAGGCGACCGCCACCCCGATCCTGGAGCGCGACCGATCCGAGATCGGGGCCGGCCGGCTCGATGCCTGGGCGGCGATCACCGGAGCGATCGATCCCGCCCGCCCCTTCGGGACGCACATCCCCGGCTGGCTCGACCAGCGCCCCTACCGCATCGAACATCTCCCCGCGGTCGAGGCCATGGCGGTATTGCCGGCGGGCGGGAGCCTGACGATCCCGGTCACCCTCGAGCCGGGAGCCCTGTCCTGGCAGACAACTCTGGCGTGGGGAACGTTGCCCGGCCTGAACGATCTCGACGTGGTTGTGAGGGACGCCGGCGGCGCCGAGATCGCGCGCGGCGACGCCGTCAACGGCACCTCCCTCTTCGGCCGCGCCGAGGGCGTGCACCTCCTGGGAGCGTTCCCCGAGGCGCTCCGCGCCGAAGTCTTCTTCAAGACGGGGAGCGGCCTGTTGGATCAGAAGTTCGAGATCCGGCAGGAGACCGCGGTGGCCGTCGTCACCGCCTACGCCGACGTGACGGGGCTTCCGGACGCCGATCGCGACGACGTCACACGCGCCGTCAGCCGGAACGTCATGATCGGCCGGGAGGACGGCTTCGACGCCTATACCGACCTGACGCGCGGCGAGCTGGCGCGCGCCCTCGCGCTGGCGGCGGGGCGACCGCAGCGGATCCCCCCGTCACCGTCGTTCGGCGACGTCTCGGCCTCCGACCCGCTCTACCCTTACGTCGAGACGGTGGCCGGCGCGCGCGCCGGGCAGGTGATCGTCGGCCCGCAGAACGCCAACAACTTCGGCCCGGATCGCGACGTCGATCGTATCGACTTCGCCGTCGCGCTCGTGCGCGGGGCCGGACTCGAGGCCGAGGCCAAGGCCCGCGCCGGCGAATCCCTCGATCTCGTCGATGCGAACCTGATCCCGTCCAGCCTCGACGGCTACGTCGCAGTCGCCCTCGAGCGCGGCCTCATCGACGCCATCGCCACCAGCGACGGCTTCGTGTTCAACCCTAAGGATGAGGTGCGTCGGATCGAGGCGGCCCGCTCGATCCTCAGGCTCCTGGATTTCAGAAGATAAGCCCCGCAGGATCGGCCGCGGCCATTCGCTTGCCCGCGACATCGCGGCGTTGGTCGGTGTTCTGCGAACCCACCGGGCGGATCAGTCCTGCTCGGCCAGCACCTGCGCCCCCGTTTTTCCGTACGGGTGGAAACCGGTCTTGTCGCCTTTCGCCCATGCCGCCCGCTGCTCCGCGCTGCCGATCTCCCAGTCGGGACGGCAGCGTTGCAGCACGGCGCGCAGGTCGAGCCGCAGCTCCTCCACCGTCGGCCGGCCGAAGAACCAGTAGCCGTTGTAGACCTTGTAGACACGCAGGCCGGGCTCCAGCACCAGCGTGTGGGGGATCATCGGATTGTGCTGCGGGTCGGTGTATTCCGCGATGTCGAGATCCTTCTGCAGCTTGCGCCCGGGGTCCGAGAGAAACGTCCAGTGGGCGCCGACGCCGGCGCGGAACTCGTTCGTCTCGAGCAGATTATCCGTCGAGATGGTCACGAGACGGCAGTAGCCGACCTGCATGTCGCGATGGATCTGCAGGAGCCCTTCGTGCTGTCTCCTCTCCTTCGGGCAGAACCCTCCGCGGGAGAGCACCAGCACCAGCGGGTCGCCTCCCTGCAGCTCCGAGAGCGCGCGGTGCTTGCCGCGGTGGTCCGAAAGCTCGTAGTCGGGAAAGAGGGCTCCGGGGACGATGTCGGGTCGCACGCCGGCCTCTATCCGCGCGCGCGGTCGCGGGTACGTTCGATCTGGAGCGCGGCATCCTTGACCGCCTCCTCGGGAATCCTCCCCTGCTGGCGCGCGACGACGTAGGCGGCGTACCACCCCGACCAGTGGTGCTTCGGCGATTTCGGTTCGTAGTCGCCATGACGAGTCTCCGCTTCTTTGAGAAGCTCGGTCAGGGTCGCGGCGTCCAGGTTGCTGAGCCCTCGTCCGGGAAGCCGCGTGTTGATCTCCTGAAGCAACCAGCTGTTGCCGTCGGGATCGCTGAACGCGGCATGCGTCACGTAGGAGCGGCCGAAATGGAAGAGCTCGCTCACGGCGGCGCCGCGGCCGACGAGCTCCCCGCGCGCCGCCTCGATGTCGGACACCACGAGATACAGATTCCGGACCGAGCCCGGGGCCGCCGTGGTGATTCCCTTCCCGAAGTGGATGGAGCAGGGCGAGCCGGGAGGTGTCATCTGCACCACCCGCCAGTTGTCGCCGGCCTTGAAATCGGCGTCGAGACGCCAACCCAGCCCCTCGTAGAAGCGCTTGGCGCGATCGACGTCGGACACCGGAAGAACGACGACCTCGAGCTTCAGATCGGTGCTCATGTGTGGCCTCCCTTTCTGTTGGTGAGTGGCCTCAGGATCGTGCCGCGCCGTGCGGCGATGCCTTCGCGGCGAGCTGCTCGAGACTTTCCCCGAGCACCCGGTTGAAGGCCGGGAAAGGATGGATGACGTCGGCGAGCGTCTTCAGCGGGGTGCCCAGCTTGATCGCCAGCACGAGCTCGCCCACGATCTCGCCGGCGCGCGGAGTGACCAGGGTCGCGCCGATCAGCACCCCGCGCCCGCGGTCGCCGACCAGCTTGAGCGCGCCCCGGTGGAAGTCATGGATGTACCCGCGCGCGCTCTCGGCCGGGTCGGCGGAGGCGGAGATGACGTCGATGCCTTTCGCCCGCGCGGCGGCCTCCGACAGCCCGACCGAGGCGATCTCCGGATCGGTGAAGGTCACGCGAGGGACCGCCGTGTGATCGGCCCTCGCGTCGATGCCCCGCAATCGCCGCGCGATGATCTGACCGTGGTAGTAGGCGAGATGGGTGAATCCGCCGAGTCCCGTGACGTCACCCGCCCCGAAGACGCCGGAGCGCGCTTCGAGGGTCGCCGGGTCCACCTTCAACCAGCCGCGCTCCGACTGCGCCAGCCCGGCTTCGCGCCACGCCTCGGCGTTCGGGCGGCGGCCGGTGGCGACCAGCAACCGGTCGGCCGGGACCTCGGCTCCGGACTTCAAGCGGACGACGACGGGCGAGCCTCGCGACGGCTGCGCGGATTGCTTCGATTGTTTTTCAATGGCGACAGATGGATCGCTGATGATCAGCGTGATGCCGTCCGCCTCCAGGTGCGGCCGCAGCGCGGCCCCGGCCTCCGGCTCCTCGAGGTGAAGGAAGGTCGGTCCGGCTTCGATCACGGTCACCTTGGAGCCGAGGCGCGCGAACGCCTGTCCCAGCTCGACGCCGATGGCGCCCCCGCCGAGGATCGCAAGCGACGCCGGCAGCTCCCTTGGAATCGCCGCCTGGCGGTTGGTCCAGAACTCGACGGTGTCCAGACCGGGGATGGATGGGATCGCCGCGGTGCTGCCGTTGGCGATCACCACGGCGCGGCGCGCCACGAGCCGCTCGCTTCCGACCGTGACGGTGCGCGGGTCGGTCAGTTTCCCCTGCCCTCGAAACAGCCTGGCCCCGGTCGCCTCCAGCGCGGCGGCCGGCCGGCTGTCGTCGAGGTCCCGCGCCATCCAGAGCACGCGCTTGGAGACCTTGGGAAAATCGACGGTCCATTCGACGCGCGAGGCCGCCAGGACGCGCGCGCGCTCGGCTTCGGTCAGGGTTTCGCTCGAGCGCAGCAGGGTCTTGGAGGGCACGCAGCCCCAGTACGGGCACTCGCCTCCGACCAGGTCCCGCTCGACGACCGCGAGCGTCAGCCCGCTGTCCCGGAGGCCGGCGGCGATCGCTTCTCCGGCGACGCCACCGCCGAGACAGACGACGTCAAATTCTTGGGACACCTTCCCTACCTCCGCGACCGACCATCGAAGGCACGCCGGGCGTGTACCAAATTGCGGCAATTGCCCGAATTCTAGGAAAGGACCCCTCGCGAGTCAAGTCGGGTTCGCCGATGACCTCGGGATTCAGCACGCTGCCGTGAGCGGAGGTGGTCGCAGCCGAATTTTCTCGTCTGGCGCGAGCCCGGCGTGCCGGTCGCGCTGGGCGCAACAGACGCACGACACCGGCGTCCGGGTGAAGGCGGCAGGTGTCGAACCCGATCTCTTCTACCCCTCGGCGGGGACGGGTCGCAGGCGGATCTCGATGCGCCGGTTCCTGGCGCGTCCTTCCTCGGTCTTGTTGGAGGTGACCGGCCGGGTGTCGGCCACCGAGACGGCGAGCATGCGCTTGCTCGAGAGTCCCGAATCTGTGAAGAGCCGGACGACGCTCGCCGCGCGGGCCCCGGCCAGCTCCCAGTTGGTCGGGTACTGCTTCGCGAGCGTCGGACGAATCGGCTTGTCATCGGTGTGGCGACCTTGTTCAGCACCACCGTGCCGCTCCGGTCGAGCGCGGCGGAGCCGGAGTCGAACAGGATGTCCTGGGCCACGTTCACACGCAGGCCGTCGCGCAGCTGCGTCACCTCGACCTGTCCCGACTTCAGCTCCTTTTGCAGGTTCTTGACGAGGCCGTCGTAGGTCTCCTGGAGTTTGCGGGTCTCTGCTTCGCGCTCGCGCAGCTTCGAGCCGAGCTCCTCCCCCTCCGTCTGCAGGGTCGCTACCTTCGCCTCGAGGACGGTCTTTTCGGTCGCGAGCGCGGACTTCTCCTGGGCCAGCGTCATTCCCGTGCGGTCGGCGTTCTCCATTTGGCTCCGGAGCCCCTCGTAGCGCGTCGTGCAGAGGTCCCGTTCCTGCGCGACCTGGGTGTATTGGGCCTTGGAGACGCAACCGGCCGGCGCGAGCGCTCCGGCCGCGAGGAGGGCCAGGGCGGGGAGGACCACGGGGAAGCGCACGCGCCGGGTTCGCAGCGAGGGGATCGACTGATCCATCATGACCGCATCCTCCCTTCCGTCATCGTGGAAAAGAACCTGTCTCGCGTGGACGTCGGCGATGACGATCTAGGTGCTCTTCTCCTCGGGTGCCACGGGTCGCAGGCGGATCTCGATGCGCCGGTTCCTGGCGCGTCCTTCCTCGGTCTTGTTGGAGGTGACCGGCTGGGTGTCGGCCACCGAGACCGCGAGAAGGCGCTTGCTCGAGAGTCCCGAATCTGCGAAGAGCCGGACGACGCTCGCCGCGCGGGCCCCGGCCAGCTCCCAGTTGGTCGGGTACTGCTTCGCGAGCGTCGGACGAATCGGCTTGTCATCGGTGTG
>WNFM01202502.1_pt1 | contig 15722 bp, 15 predicted proteins | sample 5400271 | NCBI WGS metagenome assembly WNFM01 (sample SAMN13153352, study PRJNA577476) | soil metagenome | isolation source: 60 cm saprolite on Douglas fir-dominated hillslope | place: USA:California | collected 2013-09-17
CCTTCGACCTCGGGATAACCAACGAATATGAAAAGTACCCGTTGGTGTATCAGGGCGCGTCGGACGATTTTCTCGGACCGTGCGATGACGTCGAATTGACCAGCGAATCGGACAACATGGATTTCGAGGGTGAAGTGGCCGTCGTCGTCGATGAGATTCCCATGGGGACTCCCAAAGCGAGGGTCGCGCCGCACATCAAGCTCATCATGTTGGTCAACGACGTGAGCCTGCGCGCGCTCGCCGCGCGCGAAATGAAGACCGGTTTCGGTTGGGTTCAGGCCAAACCGTCCACCAGCTTCTCGCCCGTGGCAGTGACTCCGGACGAATTGGGCGATGCGTGGGCGGACGGGCGCGTGCAGCTGCCCTTGCAGATTCAGCGCAGCGGCGAGTGGTTCGGGCATCCGAACGGCAGGGAGATGACCTTCAATTTCTTCCGGTTGATCGAACATGCGGCGTATTCGCGCCGCCTGCGCGCCGGTACCATCATCGGTTCCGGCACCGTGTCCAATGCGTCACGCAGCGCGGGGTCCGCTTGCATCGCGGAGCGGCGCGCCATCGAGACGCTCGATCAGGGCGGCGCCAAGACGCCGTTTTTGCGCTTCGGGGAGCGCGTGCGCATCGAAATGTTGGACGCCGCGAACCGCACGATTTTCGGTGCCATCGATCAGCGGTATGTGAAGCACGGAGTTCCGGCATGATCGTTGAAATCGCGCAGTTGACCATTCGTCCAGGCAGTGAGCGGCAATTCGAGGCGGTGTTTCCCGCCGCGATCCAGGTTCTGGGCGGCAGCAAGGGCTATTTGTCCCACGAGCTCAAGCGCTCGATGGAAACGCCCAACCGCTACGCGCTGATCGTGCATTGGCAAACCCTCGAGGATCACACCGTGGGGTTTCGCGGATCACCGGCATTCACCGAGTGGCGCCGACACATCGGGCCATTTCTCGAGTCGCCGCCGGTGGTCGAACATTTCGAACCGGTCGCCGGCGCGGGCTGACGCTGCCAGAAGGAATTCACCATGATTCGTCGTATCAAGACCGGCCTCAGCGCCGAGACCAAAGCCGAAAACAGTGTTCAAGTGCGCAATACCGTCGAGGGAATCCTCGGCGATATTGCGGTGCGCGGCGCCGCGGCAGTACGCGAGTTCTCGGCAAAATTCGATCAATGGTCGCCGCCGCAATTTCGGTTGACGCCGGATGAGATCGCGGATTGCGTGCGCAGCATGCCATCCTCCACGATCGACGACATCAAGTTCGCCCAGACCCAGATCCGCAATTTCGCGCTCGCGCAGCGCGGCTGTCTCGAAGACCTCGAGATCGAGACCCTGCCGGGCGTGGTTCTGGGCCATCGCAACATACCCGTCAACAGCGTCGGATGTTATATCCCGGGCGGCCGCTATCCCATGGTGGCCTCCGCGCACATGAGCGTCGTCACCGCCAAGGCGGCCGGCGTCAAACGCATCATCTCCTGCGCTCCGCCGTTCGGCGGGAGGCCGCATCCGGCCATCGTCACCGCCATGCATCTCGGCGGTGCGGACGAGATCTACGCCTTCGGCGGAGTGCAAGCCATCGGCGCCATGGCGTTGGGCACGGACGAGGTCGCCGCGGTTGACATGATCGTGGGGCCGGGGAATGCCTACGTCGCCGAAGCCAAGCGCCAACTGTTCGGCCGCGTCGGCATCGACCTTTTGGCCGGGCCCACCGAGACGCTGATCATCGCCGACGATACCTGCGACGCCGAAATGGCGGCCGTGGATTTGATCGGTCAAGCAGAACACGGCCCGGGAAGTCCGGCGGTGCTGCTGACGAACTCGGTGCAGCTGGCACACGAAGTGCCGCGAGCCATCGAAAGCCTTCTCGCCTGGTTGCCCACCGCCGACGTGGCGCGCCGGGCCTGGGAGAATTGCGGTGAGATCATCCTCGCCGAGACGCTGGAGGAACTGGTGCAGGAGGCCGACCGCATCGCGTCCGAACACGTGCAAGTGCTGACGCGCGATCCGGATTATTTCCTCGAGCACATGAGCAACTACGGCGCCTTGTTCCTGGGACCGCGCACCAATGTCTCGTTCGGCGACAAGGTCATCGGCACCAATCACACCCTGCCCACCATGCGCGCGGCGCGGTACACGGGCGGCCTGTGGGTGGGCAAGTTCATCAAGACCTGCACCTATCAACGAGTGACCACCGATGAGGCCAGCGCGTTGATCGGCAGCTATGGCTCCCGCCTCTGCGAATTGGAAGGATTTGCCGGCCACAAGGAGCAGGCGGATTTGCGCGTACGCCGCTATGGAAAGGGCAAAGCATTGAGCGATGCGGTCGGATAGCCCGGTCGCCGTCGTTACGGGCGGTACCGGCGGCATCGGAGCGGCGATTTGCAAGGCGCTGGCTGCCGCGGGATTCGTCGTGGTCGTAGGGTTCCGCCGTTCGAAAACCGCCGCCGAGCAATTGGTCGCCGCACTTCCGGGAGCCGGACACGCAGCCTTGAGTGCGCCCGTGACCGACACTGACGCGTTACGAGGTATGGCTCGAGCAGTTGGCGAGCGCTATGAACGCTGCGACGTGCTGGTGAACTGCGCCGGGACGACGCGATTCGTGGCGCACGCCGATCTCGAGGGCCTCGATGATGCCCTGATCGACGAGATTCTCGCCACCAATGTGCGCGGCAGCTTCGCTGCCGTGCGCTCACTCGCGCCGCTGCTGCGTGCGAGCTCCTGGCCGGGGGGCGCCGTGGTGATCAATATCTCGTCCATTGCGGCGCGTACCGCCATGGGCAGCAATGTCATGTACTGCGCCTCGAAGGCCGCCCTCGACAACATGACTCAATCGCTGGCGCGCGCGCTCGCGCCCGCGGTGCGCGTGGTTTCGGTGTCGCCGGGATTGGTGGACACCGAATTCGTCAAATCTTTGGATCCCGCCTGGCGCGACGCGCAGGCTGCGCGCACTCCCCTGGGCCGTTTGACGGCCCCCGACGAGGTGGCCGCCGCCGTGGTCGCCGCCGTACGGGACCTCAGGTTCACGACCGGTTGCGTGCTGGCGGTCGACGGCGGCCGGCCGCTCAATTGATCCGCTGAATCGTGCGCTACGATGCCGTCAATCAGAACATACAATTTCCCATGGGAGCGGCGGCCCGGTAACTTGAGGACCACGCTGGTTTGGCGCTGGAGCGGGAGCGTCGTGCGGTTGTTTACAAAAAGAGCGAGATGCGCCAACTAGAGGACAAAGTCGCGATCGTGACCGGTGCCGGCGGTGGAATCGGCTCCGCCACGGCCCGGCTATTGGCGGCGCGCGGCGCCCGCGTCGTGCTCGCGGATATTCACATGCAGTCGGCCGAACGCGTCGCGGCGGCGGTGGAACTCGCCGGTGGTACGGCACTGCCGTTGTTTCTCGACCTGTCCCGCGAGGACAGCATCATCGCCATGGTCCGGGCGGCGCTGGACCGATTCGGCACAATCGATGTCTTGCACAACAACGCCGCGGATCTTTCGCCGGACTTGGCCGGCCGGGATCGCGACATAGAAACGATGGAGGCGGAAGTCTGGGATCGAACCTTCACCGTCAATCTTCGGGGAACCATGTTGTGCTGCAAGTATGTGCTGCCGCACATGGTGCGCAATGGCGGCGGTTCGATCATCAACACCGCGTCCAATCTCGGTATGCAGGGGAATTTGGGTCAAGCGGCGTACGCGGCATCCAAAGCCGCGGTCATTCAACTGTCGCGTTCCATAGCGACCTCTCACGGTAGACGCGGCATTCGTTGCAACACGGTGTCGCCCGGCCTCGTCATGACACCGGCCGCACGCGACAATCTCCCGCCGCAACTACACCAGATCGTCGCGGGCGAAACCCTCACGCCGTATCTTGGGATTCCCGAGGACATCGCCGACGCGGTTGCGTTTCTGGCGTCGAGCGATGCGCGTTATGTGACCGGGCATAACTTGGTGGTCGACGGCGGAACCGTCTCCCACGTTCCCGGCTTCGCGCAGTTCGGCGCGATGTTCGGCGCGCACTGAATGGCGGCACAACCGCGCCATGCAGGCTTCTTGCAGGGCATCTTGCTGCTTCTGCCGATTACCTTGGCGGTCATGGGGATTTCGGTGCTGGCTCCGGTGGTACCGTTGCTATTGCAGCAGTTCGCGAGCGTGCCGTATCACGAGTACCTGGTCATGGGCGGCATCCTTACGATGCCCGCCATCTGGGTGCTGTTATTTTCGCCCGTTGCGGGCTTGATGGCGGACCGATTTGGGCGCCGCAATCTATTGGTGGCGTCGATGATCGTCTACGCCTTCGTCGGCATTGCACCGGCGTTTCTCGACAACGTGTACGCCATCATCGCCTCGCGGGTCGCCGTGGGCGTCTGCGAATCGATCGTCATGACCGTGTCGACGACCTTGATCAGCGACTACTTCGGAGGTCATGCCCGTGAGCGCTGGCTGGCAAGCCAGACCGCCGTCGCTTCGGTGTCGGCACTCGGAATCATCTATCTGGGCGGTCACTTCGGCGCGGTCTACGGCTGGCGAGGACCGTTCTATCTGTATATCTACAGCCTGCCGCTGGCGTTGTGCGTGCTCGCGTGGATCTGGGAGCCTTCCGCGTCGGAACCGCGCGCGGACGATTCTTCCGCCCGGGATGCCTGCTATACGACGCTCCCGTGGGCGCGCATTCTCTGCATCTGTGCGATTACCTTGCTCGCGTCGATCAGTTTTTACACGGTGATTACCAAGAATGCGGAGGCCTTGAACATTCTCGGCGTGAACGATACCGCAGCGGTCACGCGGCTGACGACCCTGGCGAGCATCGGCGTTCCTCTCGGCACGTTTATTTTCTGGGGCGTGTCGCGAGTGCCGATCGGTTGGCTGCTATTCATCGACTTCGCGCTGGTCGGGAGCGGTTTCGCCTGGATGGGGCAGGCGGGTGACCCGAACACCTACGCCTGGGGGTCGTTCATCAATCAGATTGGTTGCGGCCTCGTGTTGCCGACCATGCTGGTTTGGGCGACTCGCGGCCTCGCCTATGCGATTCGCGGCCGTGTCAATGGCATGTGGCAGGCGGCGTTCGCCATCGGGCAGTTTCTGAGCGGCATGGTGGTCACCTTGCTCAGCCATCTACTCGGCGGGTTGCTGCCGACGCTGACCGTGATGGGCAGGGCGATTCTGGTTTTTGCGGTGATCGCCGCCGTGGTGGGGTTGGTTTGGCCCAAACCCACGTCGCCGGCCGTTCAGAGCGCGCGCTGATCGGATGGGCGCCGGTCACAACGGCCTGGTCGCCGCGGCATACCTTGCGAAGGCCGGCAAGAAAGTGCTGGTGCTGGAGCGCAAGGCGTGGCCCGGCGGCGGCGTCGTGACGCGCGAAATCAATACCCCGGGATATTGGCATGACGAGCACTCGAGTGTGCACATCATGATCCAGGGCAACCCGCTGATCCGGCAAGACGAACTGGGATTGCAGAGCAAATTCGGGCTCAAATATCAGTATGGCATCCCGTACGCGATGATTTTCCCGGACCAGAGCACTTTGGTCGCGTATCAGGATCTCGACCGGACCTGCGAAGGAATCGCCAAGATTTCGCACAAGGATGCGGAAACCTATCGGCGCTTCGCCAAGCGGGCCATCGCCATGTTGCCGGCGTTCGGCGCCGGCATGTACGCGCCGCCCACCCCCATGGGCGCCTTCGTCGCCATGATGGACGGGAGCGACGAAGGACGTGAGGTGCTCGAGGCCATGCAGCGCAGTTCGCTGGAAATCGCCAACCAATCCTTCGAAAGCGAGAAGGTCAGGATTTGGCTGCTGCGATTGGTATCCGAGAATCTGCAGCTGCCGGACGAACTCGGCACGGGCTTCGGGCTGTACCTGATGCCGGGTCTCATGCACGGCTATGGGGTGTCGCAACCGGCCGGCGGCAGCGGCAAGCTGTCCGAGTCCTTGATCCGCTGCATCGAGCACTATGGCGGCGAGGTGCGCTGCAATAGCGAAGTGACGAAAATTCTCACGTCGGGCGGCCGAGCGACGGGCGTACGATTGTCGAGCGGCGAGGAAATCAGCGCCAGGGACGGAGTGATCGGCGCCATTCATCCACATCGCCTCAGGGCTTTCGTCGACGGCGTGCCCGAACGGGTGCTCGACCGCGCCGAACGGACGACGTTGGCCGCGTTCAGTATCATGGTCAGCCATTACGATCTCAGGCAGCAGGCGCAGTTCTACGCCGGCGAGGAGGTTGGGCACGCGATCATGCTGGAATACATGAGTTCCAACACATTGAGCGAGATGCTGGACGATTTCGACACTCTGAGGCGTGGGCGCATCTCCGAACGTGTGCTGATCGCCGGCGGCGACGAAAGCATCAATGATCCGAGCCGTGTGCCGCCGGGCCGCGGCATGTTCCACGGCATCACCTTTGCTCCTTACCAATTGGAGGAGGGCGGGCCGTCGCGCTGGGACGAGATCGCCGAACAGATGGGGGATCGCAGCCTTGCCGCCTACCGCAAGTTCGTCAAGAACCTGACCTCCGACAATATCATCAAGCGCACGATCGCAACCCCACTGGATCATGCGCGCAATTCGCCGAACAGCATGGTGGGCGGCGACGTTCACGGCATTGCGCCGTATTTCTATCAGACCGGCGGCCACCGGCCGACGCCGGACCTGGCACAGTACACCGTGCCCGGGGTCGAGCGGTTCTACCTGGTGGGACCATTCCAGCATCCGGGCGGCGGCGTCTACGGCGCGGGGCGCGCGACCGCGATGCGCATGTTCGAACAGTTCGGCATGGATTTCGACAAGACGGTCGGTGCCGACAGCGGCGGAGGCACCAAGACCACCAGCCTCGGCAGCGGCGCGGCGGCACGAACTGACGACGGCCGCGTCACTCTATATGGTCCGGCCAACGAAGATTTGCTGGTGATCCATGCCATCGAACGCGAAGGCAATAGCGTGGTGGTCAAGGGGCAAGCCTACGGCACGATGCCATTGTCGGCGACGCTGCGGCCGGAACAGGCGCGGCGCATCTTCAAATTGCTGAGGCTGTCGTTGATTCCGTTCCTCATCAGCTTTTTGTTCCGCCGATCGAGCGCTGGATCGTCGCGCGAGCGCTGACTGGTCGCGACCAGGAGACCTTGGAGATGCCCCGTTGACCAAAACTCTGGAATTCTGGCACCACCACGGCGGCATCAGCGTGCCCGATCTCGATGCCGCGATCGTTTGGTGGCGCTCGGTGCTCGGCTTCGAGGTGGCCGAGCGCTTTCCCATTCCCGCCATCCCGGCGGACGTTGCCATGCTGGTGAACGGGCCGCTGCACATCGAATTATTCCAAGTCGAGGGGGCCAAGCCGCTGCCCGCAGAACGGCGGCAGCCCGACACGGACGTGTACACGCACGGCAACAAGCATGTGTCGTTCGCGGTCGAGAATGTGCGCGAATTTGCCGAGGAGTTGAAACGGCGCGGCGCCGATATCGTGTGGGTCAAGGAAATGAAACATGGCTCCAACATCTTCATCCGTGACAATGCCGGCAACTTGATCGAGTTCGTGCAATCGTCCAAGCCCGCCGCGACGGTCGGCTGCTTGAGGTAGGGACACGGCGCGGCCGGGCACTCGTTTCGCCCGGGATATATAGTATGGTGTGGCCTCTCAAATCGGCCTTAGGGCCCATGACCATGCCCATGATTCTCAGCATCGACGATCTGCGCGAGCTCGCGAGGAAGCGTATTCCGCGGGCCATCTTCGACTACGCCGCCGGCGGCGCATACGAAGAACGGACCCTGGCGCGCAACAGCGCCGACCTCGATGCGATGACCTTTCGCCAGCGCGTCATGGTCGATGTGTCGAATGTGTCGCTGGCGACCACGCTGGTGGGAACGCCGGCATCGATGCCCTTGGCGATAGGCCCCACCGGACTTGCCGGCCTGTTCCATGCCGACGGCGAGATTCTCGCGGCGAAGGCTGCGGCGGCCTGCGGCATTCCATACTGCATGAGCACCATGTCGATCTGCTCGATCGAGGACGTTCGAGCCGCGACACGGCAGCCGTTCTGGTTTCAGCAGTACCTCATGAAGGACCGCGGCTTCAATCAGGAACTCATCGATCGGGCGGCCGCCCCGCAATGCTCCGCGCTCATGCTCACACTCGATTTGCAGGTGTTGGGCGAGCGGCGGCGCGATCCCCGCAACGGCCTTACGATCCCGCCGCGGCTCACGCTGCGCAATGCCTGGGATATGGCCACGAAGCCGTCTTGGGCACTCAAGGTGCTGTTCGGGAAACGGCGCACATTCGGCAATTTGGCCGGGAGAATCGGAGGCTCGAGCGGAATTCGTACGCTGTCGGAGTGGACCGCGACGCAGTTCGATGCGTCCGCAAATTGGCGCGACGTGGAATGGGTCAGAAGCCGTTGGCCCGGGAAGCTGATCCTCAAGGGAGTGCTCGATGCGGAGGACGCCCGCTTTGGACTCGCCGCCGGCGCGGACGCCATCGTCGTATCGAATCACGGCGGACGCCAGCTCGACGGCGCACCGTCCTCGATCTCGGTGCTGCCGGAGATCGTGGCGGCGATCGACGGCCGCTGCGAGGTGATGTTCGATGGAGGCATCCGCTCGGGCCAGGACATCGCGAAGGCCCTGGCGCTCGGTGCCCGCGGCACATTGATCGGCCGGTCGTTTCTGTATGCGTTGGCAGCCGGCGGGGAGGCGGGAGTGACCAAGGCCATCGACATCCTGCGTAATGAGCTGCGTGTGACGTTGGCACTGACCGGAACGTCGACGATCGGCGCCGTGGGTCCGCACATTCTGCGCACGCCCGGGCGAATGCCGGGTTAAACCATCGGCAGTCCGCGGCGCGGTCTTCCGCGCGGAAATGTCGCGTCGATTCTCGCCAACTCGGCGGCGCTCAGATCGAGAGTCGCCGCGTCGGCGTTCTCGTCCACATGGGCAAGGCTCGACGCCTTCGGAATCACGAATACCTCAGGGTGGCGCAGCAGGAATCGCAGCGCCACCTGCCGAGCGGTTGCGTCGTGGGCCCCGGCGATCTCCTCGAGCACTTTGCCTTGCGCGGTTCGTGCATCGAACGGGCTTCTCGACTCACCGAAAGGTGTGTACGCGACCACCGCGGTGCCATGCCGCCGGCACCAGGGCAGCACGGCATGTTCGATCGCGCGTTCCTGTAGGTGGTAGAGCACCTGATTGCACGCCGGATGTCCCGCGCCCGCGATCGCGGCCACTTCGTCGAGGTCGGCGACGTCGAAATTACTCACGCCCCAGGACAGGATCTTGCCATCGCGCACCAGTATGTCGAAAGCCGCGATCGTTTCCTCCAATCGATACGCGCCGCGCCAGTGAAGGAGGTAGCAATCCAGCCGATCGGTGCGCAGCCGCGCCAGCGATTTCTCGCACGCCGCGAGCGTGCCGCGCTTCGAGGCATTGCTCGGCAGCACCTTGGAGACCAAGAACACCTCGTCGCGCCGACCGGCGATCGCCGCGGCGATGATGCGTTCCGCAGCGCCCGAACCGTACATTTCGGCGGTATCGAGGTGGGTCAGCCCAAGATCGAGGCCGCGGCGCAAGGCCGCGACGGCAGCGTCCGCCTCCGATTCCTCGATTTTCCACGATCCCTGGCCGATGGCCGCGACGCGGCGCCGCGTGGGGCCGAAGGTGCGCGGTGTGCTCTCGTCGGTCATCGATTGAACTCGTATGCCAGCAGCCGCGCATCGAAGCTCTCGAGCAGCGCCGCATTCGTTTCACCGTGGTCAGCCAGCAGACACTTGGTCAGAGCATCGGCAATTGCCGCGCTCGCCGCGCTCACGCTGACTTTGCCCGCTCGGATCGCCCGGCGAGTCACGCCGTGATAATAGCCGGAGTGCTCTGCCGGTCGTGCTGCGCTGCAAACCTCGCTGGTCGCAACAGCGGCATTCTTGAGCTCAATCACGGAGTCGCCCGCCCCCCGGTCCCTGATGACGATGGCGTGGTTGCGGTTGCCGAACACCGCCAGGTCGCCGCCCGCGTTGACGAGAGCGCCGTGGCAGCCGGCCGCGCGCAGCGCCACGAGCGCGCGGTCGACTGCATAGCCTTTGGCGATGCCGCCGAGATCGATGTGCACAGGCGCGTGCGGAATTACGAATTGCGGCGCTACAAACTCCAGATCTGCCAATCGTCCCGCAGCACTGGGTAAGCAGGGATCAAACGCACCCTTCGATGTCTGATTCAGGCGCAGCGACAGCGACAGGACGTCCCAAGTCCAGGCATGAATCGCCAAGGGGCGTCCGAGCGTACCTTGACGAATGGCGAGCAAATCGCTGCCTGCCCGGGTGGGATGCATGAGTCTTTCAACTCTCGCGATAACCTCGAACGCCGCGTCTACGCCCGATAAGGCGCGCCGCGCCGTGCCGGCCTCGGCGCTGATCGCGATGATCGTTCCCATCCCGATCCGCAACCGGGATGCGCAATCGACAGGGTCCGACGTTTGCAGCACGTGTGTCAAGCGCTTATGAGAAGGCGTTCTTGGTAATCTAGCAGCAAATAGGCGCAGAATCTTTCACCGATAATTTGCGGTACCCGGCGCCGGCGAGCGCCCGGGTAGGCTCTTCTTTGAATTTTACACTGCGCTCGGCATATGGGATGGTTCGGAGAGCAGGGAGGTCTCGAACGTGACGATGCCGGCCGAGTCGGGTGGAGAGCGCAAGTCCGCGCTTGTGTGGGACTTCATGCGTGTTGGATTTGCGGGCCGGGTCGCCTCGCTTGCCGCCTTCGGTTTGATCTATTCGGCACTGGTGGTCCTCGGCCTGGTTCTACGCGAGAGTTCTCAGCAGCTGACGATCATATGGCCGGCCGCCGGCTTGCTGTTCATGACGCTTTGGCTTTCGCCGCGGCGCAATTGGGTGTGGATCGTGGCCGTACAGATGGCCGCGGAGATCGCCGTCGATGTCGGGCGGTCCGAGCATTTTAATTGGCACATGTACGGACCGTTCGTCCTCGCCAACTCGCTCGACGGCATCGTAGGCGCGCTCGTGGCCAGCCGACTCATGGCGACTCCGGAAATTCCTCGGATTCGGCATGCGTTGCAGCTCCTCGCCGCGGTCGCGCTCGGTGCGGCGGCAAGCGCCGTCGTGGGTGCCTACGGTTCGACGCAGCCCTTGGGCGGCTCGCATTATTTTCGCGAATGGCAGCTGTGGTGGGCGGGGAATTGGCTGGGGTCCTTATGCATCGCACCGGGCGTGATGGGTTGGGCCGTTCGGTGGCACGCGCGCGAACACTCAGCCCCGCCGGCGCCCACCGGCGAGTTGGTACTGATTGGGTGCGCCTTGCTGGGCATGACGATTTGGGTGTTTTCAGCGCCGCCCGGCAGCCTCGCGACGATCCTCGATCTGCCATTCGTACTGCTGGCGCTGGTGATCGTGTCGGCATTTCGCTTGCCGCCGCGCTGGTGTACGACGTTCGCGGCCGCGATCGCGCTGCTGGCGGCATACTTTGCAAGCCGCGGTTTGGGGCCCTTCGCGGGCGATCCGAGACCCTTTGTGCGGGTGGACGCCGTGCAATTGTACCTCGCGACTCTGGTCGCGATTAATTTCCTGCTGACGATCGTGCTGCTCGAGATGCGAAACACGGTGCGGCTGTTGCGCACCAGCGGCGAGCGGTACCACAATTTCATCGAACAGAGTTCCGAAGCCGTATGGCGCATCGAACTGGACGTTCCGATGGCGCCTGACCTTCCCGTGACCGCGCAAATCGCGTGGCTGCGTGAACACGCCTATGTCGCCGAATGCAACCTGGTGTATCTCAGGCTCAATCGGCTGTTCGGGCTGCCCGACGCCGACGCGCGTTTGTGGCGCGCCGACGTGCCGTGGTCCGCGATCTATCTCGAGCATATCGGGAAGGCTGCGCAACAGGGCTACTCGGTGGACGGCCTGCAATTTACCTTGTCGAACGATTCTCGGCAGTTCACCTATATCACGGGTTTCCGGGGCGTGATCGAGCAAGGAAAGTTGGTGCGCGTCTGGTGCGTCGCGCGCGATATCACCGAACTCGTCGAACTCAACCACCGGTTGCGCGAAAAGCAGGATCGACTGCAGCTGTATGCGCGGCAATTGGTCGGCGCGGAAGAGCGGGCCCGGCGCGCGACCGCCGTGGATCTGCACGACGGGATCGGTCAGCAACTGGTCGGTCTTGCGATGACTCTGGATGCCGCCGCCTCACGCTCGCCGCCCGAGGTACGGTTGCTGCTCGGCGAGGCGACCCACACGTTGCGCGAGGTGCAGTTGATCACTCAGCGGGTAATCGCGGACTTGAGTCCGCCGGGACTCTACGAACTCGGCTTGGAGCCCGCGCTCAAGTGGCTCAGCATCTACATGCGCGGAAAAGACAATTTGCAGGTCGAGTTGCAGGTCGCCCCGGACGCTGCTGCGTACAACCTAGAGCTTCGAGTGCTCGTGTTCAAACTCATTCGAGAGCTGCTTCGCAATGTCGTCAAACATTCCGGCGTGAAGTCGGCGGCCGTCACGGTTACTCAGACGACGGATGAGCTCTGCGTCGTAGTGCAAGACCGCGGCGTCGGATTCGAATGGCAACTCAGTTTGTTCGAGCCGCGGTCTGAAGGGTTCGGCCTGTGGAGCGTGGCGGACCGGGTGCGGGCCGTCGCCGGCGAAATGACGGTCGATACCGCCCCGGGCCGCGGATGCCGTGTATCGGTGGTGTTTCCCCACAACAGGGTACATCCGCTGATCCAGCGAAGAGACCCGGGCAACCCGCACGACTCAGGAAACAGTCGATCTGCGACGCTCTGATTAGCCGATTCATCTAAAATCAATGGGTTGCGACGGGCCCGTCAGTTGCTATCGCTACGAAACTAAATGATAATAATTCCTATTCGTAATAGCAATCTGACTAACGTGCACCATCGATATCAAATTCCGGGCCTGATGCTCACGGCTCTGCCGGTTCCGGTGGTGATCGCGGCCGACTATCTCAGCGTGGATGCGGCCCAGAAGACGATCTTTCCGCAAGCCGACGCCTTCCAAGAAGTACTGCTGCCGCAAACGCCGGACCAAATGCAGGCCTTATTGGCCCGCGCCGGTCCGCAGCCGCCGCACGGGATGATGCGTATTTGGAGCGCGATGCGCGGCGGCGTGCTGCTGGGGCATGTCTTCGTCGACGAAGTGATCGGTCGGCAAAGCTTGATTACCTATGCCGTGGGCATCGACACCGGCGGGACGCTGCGCAGCTTGGAAATCCTGGCGTATCGCGAGAGTCACGGCGGTGAAATTCGCAACGCCGCCTGGCGCGGGCAGTTCGAACACCGAGACGCGCTCGAGCAATTGCGGTTCCGCACCGACATCAAGAATATCTCCGGCGCCACTCTGTCTTCCGAGCACGTCACTCAGGGCGTGCGTTGGCTGCTCGCTCTATGGCAATCTGCCCTGCGGCCGGCCAATGGACCGGGCTAGGCAGGCTGCCATGCAGAGCCAGGAGCACGTGCGAGGGCATCGGCATGTGGATCATCGGCGCATGCCGTCCAAACAATCGGCGGCGCGCGACCGCATGCCGGCGCGCAAGCGGTTGGCCATCTATGCGGTGTTGGGCACGCTCTGGCTTTCAGGCTGCGCGTGGCTGGTATTGGATCAGTTTTTCGAATCGAGGGGTCAATTCGGCATGACGCCGCATCCTTGGGCACCGGCCGTCCTGTTGGTGCACGGGATTGTCGCGATTTTCAGCATGTACCTTTTGGGTTGGGTTACGGCGCGGCATGTGCTCAGGTGGTGGCCGGGTCGATTGCGGCGTTTGAGCGGCGGAGTGCTCGCCGCGTTCTTCGTGTTCCTAGCGATAAGTGGATTCGCGTTGTTCTTCCTCAGCGACGACCGATGGCAGCATCTCGCGGCGACTGCCCACGATGCCCTTGGGCTGGCTATCACCGTGTTTGCGATTCAGCACTGGGTCTTCGCCAGACGCCGCGACATGCGCAGCGCCGCTTCGCGGCCTTGGTAGTAGCCCTGCACGATTCCCAGTTGATCGAAGCCCAAACACTCGTAGAAGATGCGCGCCGACTCATTGCGCGCGCGCAACTCGAGGTTGATGCGAAACACGCCGGCCTCGATCGCGGTCGCCGTCAGCCAGTCCATGAGCTGTCGTCCAAGTCCCTGGCGGCGATGCTCCGGCCCCACCGCGAGCAGGTTCAAGTGCGCCACCTCATCGCCGAAATGCATGATGGCGAACGCCGCAATTTGCCGCTCGCGCCGCGCGACCACCACCGAGGATTCGGGTCCGGAAATGAAGTGCTGCACGCGCGCCGGCGTCCACGACCAGGTCAGTCCCTGTTCGATCAGATCGCGCGACATTTCGGCAATTTCGCGCGCATCCGCCGCGCGGGCCAACCCCAAGGTGGCGAGTTCCGACATTCTCAATGCATCCCGGTTTTGACGGGTGGAGCCGCTCGCTGCGGCAATCCGGCCGGCGCCGCAGGCAGGCTCTTCATGAGTTCCTGAACGCCACGCTCCAGTTGCGGATCATGACCTTTCAGAACCTCCACCGGGTCCTGTTCGACGACGATATCCGGATCCACTCCGTGTCCCTCGATGATCCAACGGCCATTTTCATCGGCCGTACCGAACTCTGGCACAAATACGGTACCACCGTCGAGCAGCGGGCCATGGTCGGTGATGCCGACCGCACCCCCCCAGGTACGCTTGCCGATCAGTGCCCCGATTTTCCATTGGCGGAACGCGTATGAGAAAATGTCTCCGTCCGACGACGTGTCCTCATTGATCAATGCCACCTTCGGTCCCGGCTGCACGACGCGCGGATAGGTATCCGCCGTCTGTTGATTGCGCCCAAAGCTGGTGCCGCGGAGCGTACGCGCCAGCCGTTCGATCAACAACTGGGAAATATTGCCGCCGCCGTTGTCGCGAACGTCGACCACCAAGCCTTCCTTGCGGACCTGCGGATACCACCATTTGATGAATTCACGGATACCGGCCTCTCCCATGTCCGGTAGATGAATGTACCCGATGCGCCCCTGGCTCAGGCGATCCACGCGGGCGCGATTTTCGGTGACCCATGCAAGATACAGCAGGCTATTTTCGCTGCTGACCGGTTGATAGCGGATGGTGCGCGCCGCGCTGCCGTCGGCGCCGGCCGACACGCGCCACTCCACCGGTTGGTTCGGCGCCGCCTGCAGCAACTCGTAAGGATCGGTGCCGGCTTTGAGTTCACGCCCGTTGATCGCGAGCACGTAGTCGCCCACATGGGCATCCACGCCCACTTCGGTGAGCGGCGACCGGTAGCGCTCTTCTTCGTTCTCTCGAAGCGAGCGCCGGGCAGAGCGACAAAAGGCCGCTTCGGCAGACCCAGGTCGCCGCCCTCGATGTAGGCGTGCTGGACCGTGAGTTCCGAGATCATTTCGGCGATGACGTAGTTGAGGTCCGCCCGGGACCCGACGAAGTCCAGCAGAGGCTGGTACTTTTCCCGCAGCTTTTGCCAGTCGTAGCCATGCATGTTCTCGACGTAAAAATAATCGCGATAGCGCCGCCACACGTCGGCGAAAATCTCGCGCCACTCGGCAGCGGGAATACGCGTGGTCACGAGGCCCGCCAGCGACACCGTCTTGGCATCCTCGCTCTGGCTTTTCGAAGCCGTGCCTACTTCGAAATATTTGATTTCCTTCGAAGAGAGTTGCGCCAGCACGTGCTTGCCGTCGCTGGTCGCACCCCAAGCCGCCACATCTTCCGCCACGGGCTTGGCCTCGCGGTCTTTGATCGA
>WNFM01014413.1_pt1 | contig 15714 bp, 11 predicted proteins | sample 5400271 | NCBI WGS metagenome assembly WNFM01 (sample SAMN13153352, study PRJNA577476) | soil metagenome | isolation source: 60 cm saprolite on Douglas fir-dominated hillslope | place: USA:California | collected 2013-09-17
TAAACCTTCAGCGACGGCCTCTTGAGTTGGGATATACCGGCTTTTATCAGCATGATATGTGCGTAGTTCGAGTTCAACCAATTTCTGGCCAATTTCCTTAGCCGTTATTCCGAAATATTCACCGAGTTCAGTCATAGTAGCCCATGTCGAGGAGCGCCTTTGTTTTGAGCCATGCTTTGCCATAGGATAATGATCCTTTCTTAAAGCCCGGCCTGCGGCCGGGTTTCTGTTGTATATGTTGTGGAGCTTGCGGCCCAGGGGCCGCAAGCTCCACAACATTAGTTTAAAATAGCCCTTCTACTTTAGGTAATACACATGAGCCCGGAAAAAGCGGAAAGCTCTATCTGAACAGTAGCAAGAGCAAAGGTTTGGTACCTCTAGACTCTGTTTGGAACATCTTGTACAGCAAGTGAATTGACTGATAGGCGCATGAATAATATTCTTCCTGTTTATTTTCCGCTTTTGGCTTTTTCCTATGTATTTAATAAAGTAGAAGGCTTAAGATTTCGGCTGTTCGAATGGATTATTATGGGGAAATTTGACAGGCTTTATAGGAATAGACTATGCTTGGCGTAGCACATATTGTTTTTCTGCTATCTCATGATATGCGTCTTCGATGGAGAAGGAAACAGACTGGAGGAAGGACGATGAATACCACTCTCAGTAACCTTCCACACTCATGGAACGAGATTGATCAACTTATCAGCCAGCTACGTTCCTGGGGGATTACTTATCTGGTAGGTCTTGATCATGAGAGTAACTCCTCCACCCTCCAACAAAGAAAGCCGATATCTCCTGTCACGCTGATACGACGTTTAGCGGAATGTGACGAGGATCCACGGGTGCGTGATGCGAGCATTTCACTGTTCTTACTCCATCCTGAACTTGCTGATAGCGTACTTAAAGCACTTCAAACAAGTGAGCCTGAGGTAGTAGAGCAGCTAGCGGTTCTAACGTTAGCGACACTCTACCTGCAACGGCTATGGTCCTTCCGCCTGACCCAGGCTTTGGGACATGTACCGGATTTTCCCGAGCAGCGGTTTGCGTTTTTGTGGCGCAGCAGGAACTTGCCGCCACCAGTCTGTCACTACGGTCAATGGGGATTGGCAGCGTTGCAAGAGAATGTACAACAGCGCACAGGCCTTCCTTTTACCTTCATCGGCGATTGGCAGAACCAGGTGGATCATCTTTTGTTTCAAGAAGAGGCCAAGCGGAATTGGAAAATTGTTCCGGTACACATACCCCAAGATGAACAACAGGATATAGAGGAGTGCAACATGAGTATGCGAGCAAGCGTTGACAAGACGGCAATCGAGTCATTCCTACAACAGTTGGGACGAACCTTCCGCAAGCCAGGACGCCTCTACATCGTAGGAGGTGCAGCACTTGTCCATGCAGGGGTACGACTTGGATTTACCCAGGATATCGATATAAAAGTCAGTGGAACAAACGAGGGGGAGCTCGTTGTCGCCATTCAACGACTGGTACAGCAGATGCAAATTAATGTTGAGTTCGCATCACCGGCAGATTTCATTCCTCTCCCTTCTCAGTGGGAGATGCATGCCAGGTACATCGGCCGCTATGGAGAAGTCGATGTCTTCTATTTTGATTTTTACAGTATCGCCCTGAGCAAAATAGAGCGAGGCAATAACCGCGATATTGTAGATGTCAAACTACTGGTTCAACAGAAAATCATTTCCCTGGACGAGCTTGATGTGGCATATCAAGAAGTTCTGGCGCAGTTGGGAAAAGGAAAATATCCGCGCATCACCCCGCAAAGATTCTCAGAGCGCTACCTCGCTGTACGAAAACTTTTGTAGCTACCAAGCCTTGCCCCTACAATAAACGAGCGATCCCAACGGTATCACATTGGGGATGATTCATATTGAGCCAGGCCTGATAATTGCATACAGGCTTGCCAGAGTTTCTGAGCAGCTACTTCGTCGTAGGATGCTTGCGAAGACTTTACAGCTTTGCGGGCGGTAGTAAAATATTTTCCGCTTATGCCTGCCAGGGCTGGCGAGGATGCGATGTAAATAGATGATCGTGCCGCCCTTGTGGTTGTCATGATATTGCTGCCAATTTTCATAAAAGGGTCTATAGTACGCGTATACCAGGGACGGGTACGGGCGCTTGCCGGATCGGGGGCGGAGATGGTAAAGCCAGGATCGGCAGCATTCACGGTACAACCTGATCCATCGAGCCTGCGAGCCAGTTCATAGGTAAAAAGGAGGTTAGCAAGTTTCGCTTTGCTGTATGTATCCATACCACGATAGTCTTGCGTTGCTTGCAGATCATCAAAGTTCACCTTTGATACAAAGCGGTGAGCGGTTGAATTCACGTTGATGATGCGAGCGGGAGTGCTGGCTTTGAGCAGAGGAAGCAATAGATGGGTCAGCAGGAAGGGGGCGAGAACATTGAGGGCGAAGGTGAGTTCGATACCATCAACGGTTTCCCTGCGCTGCGTTTGCATATTTCCAACGTTATTGATCAAGACATGCAGGTGCTCATGTTTGGCAATGACAGCCTGGGCCAGGCGGTGAAGCTCGGCCTGGGAGGATAGATCGGCCAGGAACAATTCTAACGAATTATTGCCAGTTTGCGCCGCGATGTCCGCAATAGCGGCTTCCCCCGCCTGGGGATTACGACCTACGATAATAACAGTGGCGCCCAAACGGGCAAGCCCTTCAACGGTAGCCCTGCCAATGCCGCCGGTAGCACCAGTCACCAGGCATACTTTGCCGTGCATAAGACCATGTTGTTCGCGCTCCATGAATTTTTCCTTAGTACATGTTGTATAAGGATATTGTAGCTTGTTTGTTGAACTTTCGCTCTCTTTTAGGAGCAAGAATCTATGCTTAAACGGAACATTGATCAGGGTACTTCCGTTTGGGCATGCTCTCAACTATAATGAGGGGGGTATAGATATACCCCGGGTAGCTGTGTGGAGGAGAATACGTCCATCCTACCCGGGAGTTCAACATAGTACGAAAATATTGGTTCACACACATAGAAAGCGAGAGAAGAGTATGGTAACGACTGTCACGATTGAATTTTTCTCCGATACACATCAACATCTCAAAGAGCTGGAGCACCAGTTAAAACACATACATGATGTGAAGGTTGACCTGGTTGAACCCAGGGATCATACCGCACCGGCGCTGGTCGCTGTTGGCATAGATAAAACTGGTGCGAGAGCAGAAGCGGCGGCCCAGAATGTGGCCCAGGTGTTGTTCAACTTTTTACACGATGAGGCAAGCGCGCAGAGTCAGAAGACAATCTCTCTGGTCACTATAGAGGGTGAACGGATTGATATCGAGCCCCTCACAGTCCCGCAGATTAAGGAGATTATTTACACAGCGCGCGAAGGTGAAGTTGATTAAAAAGCGGAGCACAAGAAGAGCAGAGGGGCAGCGTTGTGCTGCCCCTCTGCTCTTCTTGTGCTCCGCTTTTTAATTATATTATACTACCTGGAACGGGGGGGATTGGTGGCAAAACACATGCTCCGTATCAAACGTGCTATATATGAAAGAGATACTGAAAGAAACACACATACAATGCCTATACACGCTTTAAAGGGAAGTGATATACGATGTCTGCTCTTATTTACTGTGACACGTGCGGTGCTGCCAATCAGCCCGGTCAGACTTACTGTTTCTCGTGCGGGAGGGCGCTAACGGCCACGGCTGCAAAACCGGCCACGGTCAGTGCTCCTACGGGCATGCTTCCTGCTCATACGCTGCTGAAACAGCGCTACCGCATTCTGCATACAGTCGGTAAAGGTGGCATGGGAGCAGTCTATGAAGCAGAAGATAGCCAACTTGGCAATCGACTTGTAGCTATTAAAGAAATGAGCCAGCAGAACCTCATGCCGGGCGAGGTTCCTGCCGCTGCCGAAAATTTTAAACGAGAAGCCTATATTTTGGCCAGGCTGCAGCATCCCAATCTGCCTAGCATCCATGATTATTTTACCGAAGCGGGACGCTGGTACCTGGTGATGAGCTTCATCCAGGGAGAAACCCTGCAAAATTATCTAGCCAAACAAGGTGGGAAGTTGGCAGTAGCAGAAGTTGTGCAAATCGGCATAGCGCTTTGTTCTGTATTAGATTACCTGCATGCGCAGAAGCCGCCGATCATCTTTCGCGATTTGAAACCCACGAATATTATGCGCACTGCCGATGGGCAGATCTACCTGATTGATTTTGGCATTGCCCGTCACTTCAAACCTGGTCAGGCAAAGGATACCGCTATCTTCGGTTCTCAGGGTTATGCTGCTCCCGAACAGTACGGTAGATCACAGACTACGCCTCGCTCTGATATTTATAGTCTAGGCGTTATACTCTATCAACTGCTCTCAAGCCGCAATCCTGCACAGGCTCCGTTTCGCTTTCTCTCGCTGCACTCACAGGGAATCAATGTACCAGCCGCACTGGATACACTGATTATGGGCATGCTCGATATGAATGAAAACAACAGGCCGCAGAGTATGCACGCTGTAAAAGAGGAGCTTCAGCGTATTCCTGCAACGGCGTCGGTTACGCCGACTAAAACGGCTCTGCCACAAACACCAACATCCAAAGCAGGATTACCGGCCAAACCCATGCTACAACCAGCTCCTCCACAATCACCAACATCTATAGCAGGATCACTGGCCAAACCCATAGCCATACTACAACCGACTCAAGCTGTTCACGCTCCACTGGCCAAAGCTAATAATAACAAGGTGCCAGGGAATTTTAACTGGAAACTTATACGAATTACTGTCCTTGGCATTATTATCTGTGGTGCCATCACGTTCTGGTTAGATCGTGGCACCTTTCCAACATGGTCCACGTTTGTCGTAGGCAATGTCCCTTTTCGGGTCAGTCTCTTCCTGGTTCTGGACATTGTGACGCTGGTAATCGCTCTCTTCTACGGAGCCAAATGGGGTCCATGGGTGGGTCTCCTGGTCGGTGGCGTTGGGACACTCGCGGGAGACTATCTCGTTTTCTCAAGCAGCAAATTCGGCTGGAATTGGGATGTGCGTGTAGCTCTCACAGGCCTTATCGTTGGTCTGCTGCTCCTCAAAGCACACGCACATCCTTCGCGCTTGCGCTTGAATGTGATGAGCGCTCTAGCCGTAACCGTCGGCACAGCTTTTGCCAGCTATTCCGATCTGCGGTTGCGCAATGAAACGTTTGCAGATGCAACCAGCATCTTCATTGTCTACACAGCAATGTCCATCGTTGGCTGTTGGATACTGCTTTCGCTCTTATGGACGCTCTCCACGATGAATATGAAGAGCAAAGGAAAACCGTAATGAGGACTTGATGGATGTGACAAGTTGACGCTGAAAGCGACAAATAGAGATTGTTACAGCCATTTGCAACCAATGATACCAGTTCTGCACTGCACTGGCACCACTCTTTCAACGGACGAACTAACCAAAGATTTTTCAGGAAGGACAGCAATGTGGCGAATAGCAACAATTTCAATGGCCTGGGCATGGGCTTAGGCAATTTATCGCGCCTCTCTCAGGCTAAAACACGCTCAATTAGCGCGGAGAACTTCAGCGGAGAAAAAGGTCGGGGAGGGATGGCAACCGAAGGGAGAGGAGCACAGTGCGCGCGCGACCTGGGACAGGGCTGGAAAATCTCCCCTTCCATCGCGATTGCTCCACACAGCACCGTTACCCTGGCAGACATCCAGGGACCGGGAGCTATCCAACATATGTGGATCACCACTTTTCCAACCAACTGGCGCAAACTCGTCCTGCGGGCTTACTGGGACGGCGAGGAGAATTCCTCAATTGAGACCCCCTATGGCGACTTCTTCGCGCAAGGCTGGTGCGAGCGCGCCAACGTGAACTCCCTGCCCATCGCGGTAAATCCAGCGGGAGCCTTCAACTCATACTGGGAGATGCCATTCCGCCAGCACGCACGCCTGACCATTGAAAACCTGGGAACAGAGGAAGTGGTGCTCTACTACCAGGTCGATTACACTCTGACCGATATACCCGAAGATGCCGCATATTTTCACGCGCAATGGCGGCGCAGTAACCCGCTGGGCTATAAAGAGGTGCATACCCTCCTGGACAACGTGAAAGGCAAAGGTCACTACGTCGGCACATATATCGCATGGCAGACTAACAGCAACGGCTGGTGGGGCGAAGGCGAAATCAAATTTTACCTGGACGGTGATAAAGATTTCCCCACGATCTGTGGCACCGGTACGGAAGATTACTTCGGAGGAGCCTGGGATTTTGAGCAGCCCAAAGGTGAATACTGTCCCTTCTCCACAGCATTTCTAGGGCTGCCCCAGGTGATCAAGCCCGATGGCCTGTATCGCAGTCAGCAGCGCTTCGGCATGTACCGCTGGCATATCATGGACCCGATTCGCTTTGAAGAGGACCTACGGGTGACTATCCAGGCACTCGGATGGCGCAGTGGTCGCCGCTACCTGCCACTCCAGGATGACATCGCCTCGACCTCATTCTGGTACCAGACCGAACCACACGTTCCACATCCACCATTGCCAGATGCAGACGGACTAGAGGTATTTGCAGGGACAAGCCCATCCTAAAAATTTGCTTTCCTTAATTTCATGCTCACGTCTTCTTCGTGGGTAGTCTCGATTGAGCCTCCTGATGGAGAGCCACCCCTCCCGCGACAAGGAGAATGCCTGCGATCTCAATGACGGTAGGGATCTGACGCAAGACAACGACCCCAATGACGGTGGCTGATGCTGGCAGTAAGGAGAGCAAAAGCGCAAATGTCGCCTGAGGCAAGCGAGCCATCGCTAACTGATCGCACACATAGGGGATAACCGAAGAGCAAATACCTACACCTATAGCTGCAAGGAGGAGCACTGGCTGTACCAGCGCTGGCAAGGCACCAGTGAATCCGATGGGAGTAATGGTAAGCAAAGCGATGAGCATTGCTGCTCCGAGTCGATCAATCCCTGCAGAGCCGCCATCCTGGGCAATACGATGGCCGAGCACAACGTACAGCATGAAGAAGGCGCAGTTGGCAAAGGCGAACACGAACCCAAGAGGCTGCCCACCGAAGCGTACATCGGTCAGGAGCCATCCACCGCCCGCTGCTAGAAGCAGCGCGACAATGTTACGTGGGGTCCGTGCGCCGAGCGCAGCGAGTGTGATGGGACCAAGGAACTCGATAGCGCCAACGGTTCCTAAAGGGAGACGAGCAATCGCCAGGTAGAAGCAGGCATTCATGAGGGCGAGTACCACGCCGAGGGTGAGTAAAGTACGTCGTTTTGTCCAGGGTATGCGCAAGAACATGCGCCACGGTCTACGCCACAGCGCAAAGATGATGGCGGCAGTGGCGATGCGAAACCACGCCACTCCAAGCACTGGCACGCTAGTGAAGAGGAGCACCGCAAAGGCGGGTCCAAGGTAGTGGAAGATGGCGCTCACAAAAAAGAACACATGGGGCGGAATCCTTGTCGCCAAATTCGCTTTTCTCACTTGAAACATATTGCCTCCTAATATAGATATCAATCCCTCATATGGTACAATGGAAATCAGTGAAAATACATGGCAAGTTTAAGGAGATAATGGCTCTATGTCTCAAGAATTAAGGGAAAAACGGATATTTACTTACACGTCGTTTCATGGGGAAATTGACGCAGTCAACAGACGGGTGCTGGAAGAGTTGCAGCGTGAGCCCCGCTTGACCATGTCTGAGCTGGGTCGCCGAGTCGGGATGTCATCGCCTGCCGTGACGGAACGAGTCCGTCGCATGGAGGAAGCCGGAGTAATTCGAGGATATCGCCTGGATCTGAACCCGGCAGCACTGGGGCTGCCTATTGCGGCTTACATTCGCATCCGCCCGAATCCAGGACAACTTCCCAGGATTGCAGAACTGGCTCAACAGATTCCTGAAGTCGTGGAATGTCACCGCGTCACAGGTGAGGATTGCTTCGTGCTCAAGGTTCACATACCTGCCATTGATCAGCTTGATCGACTCCTCGATAGCTTCCTTTTGTATGGTTCAACGACAACCACGATTATCCAGTCCTCACCTGTGCCTCTCCGTCCTCTACCCTTGCCAGAAGACGCATGGCTTGAGTAGACTGGCAAGGAATAAAGCATACGCGTTGCGACTTTTATGAAGCCCTGTTGATGTCCTTGAAAGACTTGTTAACCTGCACTATATATGGTAAGATTGATGCGTCTTAATGAAGAAAAGGCAGAAGAAGAGAGTACGGTATGCCCAGTTTTGGCAGTACGCTTACGCTTAATAATCGCTACCGCCTGGATAAATTGATTGGAGAAGGCGGTTTCGCGAGTGTTTTCTTAGCCACTGATCTGGAATTGAGTCGCCAGGTTGCGATCAAAGTGCTGGAACCAAATTGGGTCAAAGACAAAGAGCTCTTAACCCGCTTCCGCACCGAGGCACGCGCTATTGCTGCCCTGGATCATCCGAACATTCTCCAGATCTACGATTATGGAGTGGGCAAGGGAGCGCCTTATCTTGTGATGCCGTATGTAAGCGGAGGCACTCTCGCCGCGCGCATGAAACAAGGGGCGTTTACCCTGGATGAAACTGGCTTCTACCTGGATCAGATCGGTTCGGCCCTGGATTACGCTCATGAACGTGGGATCGTCCACCGTGATGTCAAACCAACCAATCTATTGATGCGATCCAATGGACAATTGGTGCTGATGGACTTCGGGTTGGCTAAACTGCTCGATAATGTGGCACTTGAAGAACAAACAGCAGTGCTTGGTACGGTTGCCTATATGGCTCCCGAACAGTTCCAGGGACTGGTGAGTGCAGCCAGCGACATATATATGCTCGGCGTGATGCTATACCAGATGCTCACAGGAAAAATACCATTTGAGGGTAATACCACCCGGATCATAGTTGGGCACGTCTATGCAGCTCCACTTTCGCTCATTGGTCAGCCCTGTATGAACGCATTCCCTCCAGTCGTTGTTCAGGAACTAGATCAAGTGATCATAAAGGTGCTTGCCAAGCGCCCAGCTGATCGCTATCCTACCTGCCAGGCGCTCTGCAACGCGTATTATAAAGCGTTACAAGCCGATCCAAAAAGAGCATCCAGAGACTACAGCCGCGATAAAGGCCCCAAAAAACCTGATTTTAGCGAGACGCTGCTCACAGATGAGCCAATGATTGTGCCATCTACTCCGACTTCTAGTCCTATGGAAGGGGCCAAAGGAGTTGAGGTTGGATCTGCCGTAAACGTATCGCCTACGCCGGCTTCCAATCTCAATGACGCTCCAGGCATTCCACCATCTAAACCGTCCACACCTCTAGCGCCCGTAGCGCCAGAACCGCCGCCAACAGCTCCCGATGCCACCCAACTCACTCCCAGCCCACGACAACGTAAAGCGATCATGCTCAAACCGGGGCGCTTATTAGTGACTACCGAGCCTGACAAGATCTTCCGGGCAACTTTTGACTTGATGGGCGAAATGCTGACGCTGGGGCGAGCGACAGATAATAGCATATGCCTGCCTCTTTCGATCATTTCGCGCCACCATGCCGTGTTTACCCGCATTCATAGCGCATCTGGGAAGCCATCCTACAAAATTACCCAGCGCAAATCCATCAACTCCCTCCTTTTTAAAGGAAAGGAAGTACAGGAGAAGGTGCTGGAGAATGGAGATACTATTGAAATTGGGAAGCTGGGGTTTGCTGATTATATAGTGAAACTCACCTATCAGGCCCCGGAATATGGCTTTGAATGAGCAGACAATGCAGGAGAAGTCTTTCCAGGTTGTGTTGTGTAGGTAGTTCGTGGTCAGGGACCCAATCCCGTGAAACGGGACGGGCTTGTATGAGCCCAACCTGACCAGCTCACTTGAAAGAGTAGCCGTTATCGTGGTCATGATACCTCCAGGTGCTCGGCCAGCTTGTAGCTCTATCGTCTCGCATTAAACATCTGTAGTGGGTGAAGGAAGTGTGCGAGACCGAACAAGCCACGATAACTGAGCGAGGCCACCATTACCTGGGAAACCAGAGGTCCGAAAGGGCTACGATGTCAAAAGTGTTTGTCGTAGATACCAATAAGCAACCGTTAAACCCGGTCCATCCTGGGCGGGCACGTCTACTGCTCACTCAAGGGAAAGCTGCGGTGCTTCGTAGATATCCCTTTACTATTGTGCTCAAGAGTGTAGTAGAGTCACCGCAAGTCGAACCGTTGCGCGTGAAGCTTGATCCTGGCTCGAAAGTGACAGGATTTGCCATGGTGAACGATGCCTCTGGCGAAGTGGTCTTCGCTGCGGAGTTGACGCATCGGGGACAAGCCATCAAAAGGGCACTGGATGGCCGGCGAGCAGTGCGCCGTTCACGTCGGCAGCGCAAGACACGCTATCGTCAGGCCAGATTCGATAATCGCGGAAAACCGAAAGGGTGGCTCCCGCCCTCCCTTGAGAGCAGAATAGCCAATGTTCTGACATGGGTGAATCGACTCCGCCGCTGGTGCCCCATCGCTGTGATCAGCGTGGAGTTGGTCAAGTTCGATCTGCAAAAGATGGAGAACTCCGCGATCTCAGGCGTCGAGTACCAACAGGGTACACTCTCCGGCTACGAAGTTCGGGAATATCTTCTTGAGAAGTGGGGGCGTCAGTGTGCCTATTGTGGGATGAAGGATGTCCCGTTGCAAATCGAACATATCCATCCACGAGCCAAACTTGGCACGGATCGGATAAGCAACCTGACCTTGGCCTGTGAACCCTGCAACATCAAAAAGGGGGATCAGGATGTGCAGGTGTTCCTGGTAAACAAACCCGATGTCCTGAAGTGCATCTTGGCGCAGGCGAAAGCCCCGCTCAAAGATGCCTCTGCTGTGAACACAACACGGTGGGCGCTTTTTGAGCGGCTGAAAGCGTTGGGGGTGCCCATCGAATGTGGCAGCGGTGGACTGACCAAGTTCAACAGGACGATGCGAGGATTGCCGAAAGCACACTGGATGGACGCGGCGTGTGTAGGAAAGAGCACACCTGAGCAACTACATATCACTGGTGTTGTGCCGCTGCTCATCACAGCGAACGGATACGGCAATCGACAAATGTGCTTAATGGACAAGCGTGGCTTTCCACGAACGAAACCCAAACAGGCCCAATCAGTGAAGGGCTACCAAACTGGCGATATCGTCAAGGCAGTTGTGACACAAGGCAAGAAAGTCGGAACGTATGTCGGACGCGTGGCAGTTCGCGCTACTGGCTTCTTCAATATTACGACAGGAGCAGGGACGATAGAGGGCATCAGCCATCGTTACTGTCATCCGATTTATCGCGTGGACGGCTATAGTTATCAATTTGGAAGGAGGGCGGCGTTTCCTCCCGTCACCTGAAGGCAGACGGGTCTCCACGCCGCATTCTTTATGAAATTCTGCGTGAACCAGTCGGAAGTTTCGTAGCCCAAAACTTTAGCTTCTCATCGTCTTAATAGCGGCTGGTATTATTGGGCATTCCAGAAACAGTTCTTTATCGTAACGCATCGCAGTGTAAACTTCTATCGTCGCATAAAGGAAGAGCATGTGACACCCAAGCCAGCGGTCTTGGAGCAGGATAGGATATTTGTTTTGCTCTAATTATGAATAACGGCAAGTATATACCCCTATTGTGTACTGCACTGTTTTTTTCTTACAAAAGGAGGCTAGACCTATGGCTGTATCCACGATCGATCAGGTGGGTCGATTACTCAGGGGACGCGAGCTTCAGTTCCGAGCGGTGGTGATTACAGCATTGTGCTCGTACTTTCTCCAGTTATTCGCAATCTGGCTGCACTGGGCTCTCTGGGCCATTGCCCTGGCCACTATTCTTCCCTGGATCCCGCTCTTCACGATGAAGGTGCTCTGGACCAGCAAGCACTATGGATTTATGGCCATTTACCTCGTGATTATGATTCTACAAGCAGGCCACGTCGGGGAACATGTGGTGCAAGTGCTCCAGTTCATCTTCATCTACAACCCGGCACACGGCTGTTATGGCTTTAGCTGGTATGGGATTTGTAAGGATGCCCACGGGGTCTTTGGGGAACTGGATCGGGAAACCGTGCATTTCATCTGGGATGGTCTGATCCTGGTGGCCTGTGTTGCCCTGCGCATCCACTTCCGCAATGTCAAAAACATCTGGTTGACACTGGCAGTGATCGCAGCTGCCATCCACCAGTTTGAACATTGCTTTCTGTTTGGCATCTTCTTGTTTGATAATAATCTCTATACCCACGGGGGGACCTTCCTCGGCATTCACCTGACCGCCTATGGTGCCCAGAATGGCGTTATGGGCCACGATGGCATTGTGGGGTCGCTGATTCCTCCGCTCAACGTCATTCTACCAGCCCGCATCCCCCTGCATTTCATTTATAACGTGTTCGTGCTGATTCCCATGATCCTGGCGTTCCGCCAGCAGGTGCGGGCCATCTATGACGAGTGGCTGGCCAAGGCGCTGCCGCAACTGAGCGAAGAGCAGTTGATTGCGGCTACCGCCCAGTCGGAGAATGTGAAATTCGCCCCGGAACAGATCATCTTCCGCCAGGGTGATCCCTCGGACAAGTTTTATATCATCACCAAAGGGCAAGTGGATGTCTTACGCAGGGATAAACGGACGGGCCAGGAAACGCAGGTAGCGCGGCTGGCCGAAGGGCAATACTTTGGCGAAATTGGTCTCCTAGGGCGCACCGAACGGACAGCCACCGTCAAGGCAGTGACAGAGGTGGAGTGCCTGGCGCTCAACGGCGAAGTCTTCAAGTCGCTGATGGCCTCTTCAGCGGAAGCGTATAAAGACGTGGATGTTGTGCTGCGCCGTCGTATGGTGCAGCTGGGAGCTTTGCAAGGTCTCTCGGTCAAGGACTCGGTCAATGCCGACCCGGATACCGTTTTGAAGACGCGTATGATCCGCGATCGCCTCAAGATGCTGCAAGGGGACGATATCAGCCGCATCCTGGGCCATGGGCCGATCAGCGTCTCGCCGCCTTCGCCGTTTGGTGCCCCGCAAGCGCAACCGCTTCAACCAGCGGGCGTGGCCGTTGCAGAGCGACCGACTGTCCGTCCGAACCCTGCACCGGTCGGAGCAACACCAGCGTTCGATCCCGAGGCCACATACCAGCTTAGCCCTGCCAATAAAGGGTTCCATCGTGGGGCATTAGTGGTGCGGACAGGACCTTCGGCGGGCCAGCGCTTTGAGATCAATGCGCCCCGCATTATCGTAGGTCGCCGCAGTACGGATTCTAATACTGATGTGCCGCTGGTGCAAATCGACGATGCGCGCGTCTCGCGCCATCACCTGGAGATTTTCGCCCAACCCGATGGCCTTTACGCACGCGACCTGGGATCGGCCAATGGAACGTGGCTTAATGGTAGACAGCTCAGTGGTGAACCGGTGCGCCTGGAAGATGGAGCCGAGATCCATGTGAGCCCAGATACTATGCTCAATTATCAGGTGAACTAAATGACAGGTTCATATATCAACAAGAAGCGCATGTTGATTCTTGGAGGAGGGTTTGGAGGCGTTACCACAGTGCAACGCCTCCAACAGCATTTCAAAAGAGATGCACATGTCGAGATTACGCTGGTCAACCGCGATAACTTCTTCGTCTTCGTGCCGCTGCTGGCCTCAGCAGCTTCCGGCTCCATCGAGACACTGCACATTCTCAATCCCCTTCGTCGGATGGTACCTGGGATCACTTTTCGTGCAGAAGAGGTGATGGAAATCGACCTCCAGCGCCACATCGTGACGACAGCCTCCCCCATCACCGGGCGTGAGGTTCGCCTGCCCTACGATCATCTCGTGCTAGGTCTGGGTAATACCATCAACCTGGCCTCGTTGCCCGGCCTTACCCAGCACGCTAAAACCATGAAAAGTTTGGGCGATGCCCTTCACTTACGCAACCACGTCATCTCTATGCTGGAAGCTGCCGATGTGGAGACCGATCCGCACATTCGCGAGGAACTTTTAACGTTCGTGATAGCCGGAGCCGGGTACAGCGGAGTCGAAACAGTAGGGGAGATAAACGACCTTGTACACGAAATTTGCAAAAACTACCCCTCGCTCATGCGAGAGAGTATAAAAGTCATTCTTTTGCATAGCCGGGAGCGCATCCTCCCTGAAATGGGGCCAGGGCTGGCCGATTTCGCGCTCAAGAAGTTACGGCAGCGTGGTGTAGACGTGCGGCTGCAAACGCGCATTGCGGCTGCCACACCTCACGAAGCAATTCTGAATACGGGCGAGCGTATTCCTACCCGCACACTCGTAGTAACGGTTGGAGCGGCAATTAATCCTGTGCTGGCTTCACTGGCTTTGCCGCGCGAGAAAGACCGCATCCTTACCGATTCCTTTATGAGTGTGCCGGGTATGCCAGGTGTTTGGGCGCTGGGTGATAACGCTGCTGTGCCTAACGCGGCAGCCAACGGCGAGTTTTCGCCACCAACAGCACAATATGCGCTGCGGCAGGGCAGGCGCCTGGCCGATAACCTGGCCGCGGTAATACGCGGGCAGCCTCAACAACAGGCACCATTTACCTTTCCCGGGCTCGGCCAGTTGTGCCTGGTGGGGCACCGGGCAGGAGTGGCCGAATTGCCTGGCGGCCTAAAACTTTCCGGCTTTATCGCCTGGCTGATGTGGCGCAACGTCTACCTCATGAAGCTACCAGGCTGGGATCGTAGAATACGTGTTGGCCTGGATTGGACCCTTGATCTCATATTCCCGCCAGAGCTATCCTATATCAACCTGGCGCGTACCCAGGTGGTAAATCAGGTTCACTTTGAGGCGGGCGACTTCATCATCCGTCAAGGAGATGTGGGCGATCAGTTCTATGTTATCGTATCGGGCGAGGTCGACGTCTTCAAAGAGTTACCGAATGGAGAGCAAGCTCACCTGGCTAAGTTGGGCAAGGGCGAGTACTTCGGAGAATCGGCTCTCTTGACGGGGAGACGCCGCAATGCCAATGTTCAGGCCACTACTCGAGTCGATTTGATGTGCATGGGCCGCGATGAATTCAATAACCTGGCCGGTGCGTGGCTGAAATTTTCAGAAAGTGTGCAGTCCTTGTCCGCGGAACGAGGCAAGGCGTTAAGCAGTGACACTGAGCGAAGCCGTGAGTTCCGCACGATCATGGTTAGTTCGGCGCTTAGTGCTCACCTGGCAGGGCTGGGGCCACTACCTGTTTCAGCCATCCCATCTTCCAATGCTGTCAATAGCAGGGAAGCTGCACCGCCCCCTCCGTCCTCCACTTCACCTCCTCCACCACCTCCTTTTTTGGCGCGGAGCGATGGAGCGGAACTGCCGTTAGAAGCCGATGTGTTAAACATAGGACGAGGGCCAGATAACCATATTGTGGTGAATGATAGGAGGGTATCGCGCCGTCACGCCGTACTAAAGCGAGAGGGAACGAATTACGTGCTGGAAGACCTGGGTACACCTAACGGCACATTCGTCAATGATCAACGCATCCAGCGCCAGGTTCTGGCTTCGAGCGATGTAATCAGGCTAGGCAATACTATGTTCACCTATCGACTACCTGTAGCTGAGCAGCGCTAGCCTTCTTCATACCAAGGAAGTTGAAGAAAGGAAACAGGCATTATGATGAAAGCAGCTGTCGCAGTGTTGGTGCTGTATGTCGGAGCTCTTGTGATCCTCGCACTTAGCGATGCTCTTAGCCCATCGGGTATCGGTAGCTTGAGCGGCGGCCCGGCAGCCTTACTTGTCTGCATCCCAATTTCCTTAGCATTATTCGCTTTCCTTGC
>WNFM01250933.1_pt2 | contig 15713 bp, 16 predicted proteins | sample 5400271 | NCBI WGS metagenome assembly WNFM01 (sample SAMN13153352, study PRJNA577476) | soil metagenome | isolation source: 60 cm saprolite on Douglas fir-dominated hillslope | place: USA:California | collected 2013-09-17
GTCGGAAAGACCCTCGAGCGCGTAGTACTCGCATTGCATCGGGATGATCACCGCGTCGGCCGCCGTGAAGCCGTTGACCGTCAGCATGTTGAGCGCCGGTGGGCAGTCGATGACGACGAACTCGTAGTCGCGCGCCTCGCCGAGCGCGTCGCGCAGGCGATATTCGCGCCGCTCGATACCGATCATCTCCACTTCGGCGCCGGCCAGCTCGCGGTTCGAGGGGACGATGTCGTAGCCGCCTTCGCAGCCGCGGATGGCCTGCGGCAGGCCGTACTCCCCGAGGAGCACGCCATAGACGGTCTTCTCGCAGGTCGACTTGTCCACGCCACTTCCGGTGGTCGCATTGCCCTGCGGGTCGAGGTCGACCAGAAGTGAGCGCCGCCCGTAGTGCGCGAGGCTCGCGCAGAGGTTGACCGCGACCGATGTCTTGCCGACTCCGCCCTTCTGGTTGGCGATCACGAATACGCGCGCCATCACGCCGCCTCGAGGAAGACGAGGTGGCGCTTCGCCTCGAGCTGCGGCACGTGCAGCTCGAGGACCTGCGCGACGCGATGGGTCGACGGCACGCGCGCGATCTCGTCGAACGGATAGACGCCCTTCATCGCGATCAGGCGCCCGCCGGGCGCAACCAGGTGGCGCGCCTGCGTCACGAAATCGGCGAGGTCGGAGAAGGCGCGCGAGACGACCGCGTCGAAGCGGTGCTCCGGATGCCAGTGTTCGACGCGGTCGCACACGACATCGATGTTATCGAGCGCCAGCTCGGTCTTCGCTTGCTGCAGGAAAGCGCACTTCTTGTGGCTCGAATCGAGGAGGGTCACGCGCGCGTGCGGCCACGCGATCGCGATCGGGATTCCCGGAAGCCCGGCCCCAGAGCCGACGTCGACGATGTTGCGGGCGCCCTCGAGGTGAGGAAGGACCGCAAGGCTGTCGAGCAGGTGCAGCACCACCATCTGCTGCGTTTCGCGCACCGCCGTGAGGTTGTGCACGCGATTCCACTTGGCAATGAGCTCGAGGTAGGCGGCGAGGCGCGTGCGATCGGCGTCGTCCAGGTCGAGCCCCATCGCCGCAAGACCCTCGGCGATTCTCGCTTCGAGCGTCATGCCCGTTTCTCTTGGGGCATTGCCCCGGCTGCCAGCGAGCGGCGCTTGAGGTGCACCAGCAGGAGGGAGATCGCCGCCGGCGTGACGCCCTGGATGCGCGAAGCCTGCCCGACAGTTTCGGGGCGATGCTGGTTGAGCTTTTGCAGGACCTCCTTGGAGAGTCCGCGCACCGCCGCGTAGTCGAGGTCCGCGGGAAGCGCCAGGCGTTCCTGTGAAAGCTGGCGCTCGACTTCGGAGCGTTGCCGTTCGATGTACCCCGCGTATTTCGCCGCGATCTCGACCTGCTCGGCGACAGGGCCGCCCGCCGGCGTCGGGGGCTCGTCCAGCCAAGCGCTCAGCGCCGCATACGAGACATTCGGTCGCCGCAGGAGGTCGAAGAGCGAGTGCTCGCGTTCCAAGGGCTGGCCAAGTATATCTATTTGATTTTCAATAGGAATACGCGCAGGATGGGCCCAGGAGGCCTTGAGCCTGGCGGTCTGGGCCGTGATCGCGGTGCGCTTTTCGTCGAAAGCGCGCCAGCGGGAATCGTCGACCAGGCCAAGGCCACGACCGATCTCGGTCAGGCGCAGATCGGCGTTGTCCTCGCGCAGCTGAAGGCGGTACTCGGCACGGCTGGTGAACATTCGGTACGGCTCGGAGACGCCGCGGGTCACGAGGTCGTCGACCAGCACGCCGAGGTAAGCCTCGTCGCGCCGCGGACACCAGCCCGCTTCTCCCCGCACCAGCAAGGAGGCGTTGATCCCCGCGAGGAGCCCCTGGGCAGCCGCTTCCTCATAGCCGGTGGTGCCGTTGATCTGCCCGGCGAAGAAGAGCCCGGTGATCGCCTTGGTCTCCAGCGTGGACTTGAGGCCGCGCGGGTCGAAGTAGTCGTACTCGATCGCGTAACCCGGACGCAGGAGGTGCGCCTGCTCGAGCCCAGCGATCGAATGGACCAGCTCCTGCTGGACGTCGAAGGGCAGGCTGGTCGAGATGCCGTTGGGATAGAACTCGTGCGTATCGAGGCCCTCGGGCTCGAGGAAGATCTGGTGGCCCGCCTTGTCGGCGAAGCGATGGATCTTGTCCTCGATCGACGGGCAGTAGCGCGGGCCGACGCCCTCGATGACTCCGGTGAACATCGGCGAGCGGTCGAGCCCGCCGCGAATGATGTCGTGAGTACGGGCGTTGGTGTGGGTGATCCAGCAGCTGAGTTGCCGCGGATGCAGCGAGCGTTCGCCGATGAAGGAGAAGACGGGCTCCGGCCGATCCCCCGGCTGCTCCGCGAGCCGCGAGAAATCGATCGTGCGTCCGTCGATCCGCGGCGGCGTGCCGGTCTTCAGGCGCCCGACAGGGAGCTTGAGCTCACGCAGGCGCGCCGCGAGGGATAGCGATGGAGGATCTCCCGCGCGCCCAGCCTGGTAGCGGGAAAGCCCGACGTGCACCAGCCCTCCGAGGAAGGTCCCGGTAGTGAGGACCACGGCGCGGGCGCGGAACGTAACTCCCAAAGATGTGACCGCCCCGGCGACGCGATCGCCCTCCATGACCAAGTCATCCACCGCGCCCTGGAAAACCCGCAGGTTCGCCTGGCGCTCGAGACGGCGCCGAATCGCCCCCCGGTAGAGAACCCGATCGGCCTGCGCGCGCGTCGCGCGGACCGCCGGGCCCTTGCTCGCGTTGAGGGTGCGAAACTGGATGCCGGCCTCGTCGGTGGCAATGGCCATCGCTCCGCCAAGAGCGTCGACCTCTTTCACGAGGTGTCCCTTGCCGATGCCGCCGATCGACGGATTGCACGACATCTGCCCGAGCGTCTCCACGGCGTGCGTCAGCAGCAGCGTGCTGGCGCCCGAGCGCGCTGCGGCGAGGGCGGCCTCGGTGCCGGCGTGTCCACCGCCGACCACGATGACGTCGAAGCGATCCGGGAATTCCATGAATTGGGGCGCAGGAGCGCCACGAGAGCGAAGCGAACTGGCGAATTCTACGTTGAAAGGCGGCGAGCCCCAACGTTCCACGTGGAACAGAACGGGCCGCGTTCCACGTGGAACCTTCGCCGCGCCCCTACTTGCCGATGCAGAAGCGGGAGAAGATCTCCCCGAGAAGGTCGTCCGCCGACAGTTCGCCGGTCACCCGGCCCAATGCCCTTTGCGCCAGGCGAAGCTCTTCTGCCATTAATTCAAAGGCTTGGGATACTCCTTGGGCCGTAGTCACATGTCCGCGCGCCGCTTCCAGCGCGATCAGGTGCCGCTCCCGGGCCATGAAAAGCCCTTCCCCGTGGGGCTTCCATCCGGCGGCGTCGAGCAGCCAGCCGCGCAACGCCTCGATGCCGGCCCCGGTCTTCGCCGAGACGCGCAGCACGGTCCCGCTCGCGGCATCTTCCCGGCCGGCAGGGCTCCCCGACAGGTCGATCTTGTTGACGACGCGCGCCACCGCCGTGTCCGCGGGAATTCGGGCCAGGTGTGCCGACTCTTCCATGTCCGGAGTTCGGTCGGATTCGGTGATGAAGAGCGCCGCGCCGGCCTCGGCGACCGCGCGCCACGTACGCTCGATGCCGATGCGCTCGATCTCATCGCCCGAGGCTCGCAGTCCCGCGGTGTCGATGAGATGGATCGGCACGCCCTGGAGACTCACGGTGGCGCGGACGTAGTCGCGCGTCGTGCCCGCGATCGGCGTGACGATCGCCACGTCGTCGCCGGCGAGGCGATTCAGCAGGCTCGACTTGCCGACGTTGGGGCGTCCGACCAGGACCACCGTGAGTCCCTCGCGCAGGACCGCGCCTTGCCTCGCCTCGGCGAGCAGCGCGTCGAGGCTGTCGCGAATCGCCGCGAGCTTGCGCGCGTGCTCGCGCCGATCGCCCGGATCGATCTCCTCCTCGGGAAAATCGATGCACGCCTCGACATGGGCGCGCAGGTCGGTGAGCGCGGCGACCAGGCGCTCCACGCGCCGCGACAGCTCGCCCGCGAGCGAGCGCGCCGCACTGCGCGCCGCTTCCACGCTGGAGGCATCGATGAGGTCGGCCACGCTCTCGGCTTGCGCGAGGTCGAGCCGCTCGTTGAGGAAGGCGCGCCGCGTGAATTCCCCCGGCTCCGCGACGCGCGCTCCGAGCTCCACGCAGCGGCGCAGCAGCTGCTGCATGACGACGGGTCCGCCATGTCCCTGGAGCTCGACCACGTCTTCGCCGGTATAGGAGGCTGGCGCCGCGAAGAAGAGCACGAGGCCCTGGTCGATGATGGCGCCTCCGTCGGCGCGAAAATCCGCGAGGGCGGCGTGCCTCGGCGGTGGGAGCGTGCCGGCAATCTCCTCGGCGATCGCGCGCGCGCGCGTTCCGGATACGCGCACGACGCCGATCCCCCCGCGCCCGGCGGGCGTGGCGACGGCGGCGATTGTCTCGGCCTGCGCCCTCAGCGGCGCGCCTTGGCCTTCGTCTCGGCTTCGATGGTTCGGTTGATGTGCCACTGCTGCACGATCGACAGCAGGTTCTGGACGACCCAGTAGAGCACCAGGCCCGAGGGGAAGAACAGGAAGAACACGCTGAACATGATCGGCATGATGAGCATGACGCGCGCCTGCACCGGATCGGCGGGCTGCGGATTGAGCTTCGTCTGCACCAGCATCGAGACCGCGTAGATCACCGGCAGGATGAAGTACGGATCCGGGGCTGAAAGATCCTGGATCCATCCGAGCCAGGGCGCATGGCGCAGCTCGATCGAGGCGAGCAGCACCCAGTAGAGCGCGATGAAGACCGGGATCTGCACCACGATCGGCAGGCAGCCGCCGAGCGGATTGATCTTCTCGGTCTTGTAGAGCTCCATCATCGCCTGGTTGAGCTTCTGGCGATCCTCGCCGTAGAGCTCCTTCAGCTTCTCCATCTTCGGCGTGAGCACCTTCATCTGCGCCATCGAGCGCCCGGCCTTGGCGTTCAGCGGATAGAACACCAGCTTGATGAGGATCGTGAGGAGGATGATCGACCAGCCCCAGTTGCCGACCACCTCGTGGATCGACTTCAGGATCCAGAACAGCGGCGCCGCAATGATGTAGAGCCATCCGTAATCGACCACCAGCTTCAGGCCCGGAGCGACCTGCTCGAGCCTCTCGGTCTCCTGCGGTCCGATGTACGCCGGCACGTCGACCGTCGCGGAGGCACCTGGCGCGATCGACCCGAAGCGCACGACGACACCCGCGGTGTAGAGGTTTTCGCCCACCTTCCTGGTGAAGTAATCGCGTTCGACTCCCGCCTTGGGAAGCCACGCCGAGACGAAATAGTGCTGGATGATGCCGATCCAGCCGTCCTTCGCCGTCTTCACGGGCAGCTGTTTTTCCTTGTCGATGTCCTTGAAGTCGATCTTGTGGAATTTCGCTTCGTCGGTGTACAGGGCCGGGCCCGTGAAGGTCGTCACGCCGGCGAAGGCGCTGGTCTGCGCGGCCTCCTCGCCGGGCGGATTGCCGTCGCGCAAGAACTGGAAGTAGGCGTAGGGGACGATCGCTTTGTCGGATTTGTTGGTGATCTCGTAGGCGACGTCGATCACGTAGCTGCCGCGGGAGAATCGCAGGCGCTTGACGACTTCCGCGCCGCCCTCGCGCGACAGGAGGCGTACCTCGAGCGTGTTCTGGCCCTCGCCAAGGACGAAACTCCGGCGCTCGGCCTCGTACACCGCCTTGTGACTCGGCAGTCCATCACCGAGTAGTCCGGTCTGCGTGACGAAGAAGTGCTTCGAGTCGGGTGCGAGCAGGGTGAGAGGCTGCGCGCGGTCGAGCGCCGAGTGGACCTGCTTCATCGTTACGCGACGCACGTCGCCGCCGAGAGTGCTCAGCTCGACATCGAAGAGGTCGGTCCTGACCAGGATCGGATCGCCGCCGGAGACCTGCGCCGCTTGCGCCTGGGGAACGGCGGGCGTGCCCGGTTGCATGGCCGGCGAGGGCTGCGTCGAGGGCGCCGCAGGCGCGCCGGGCACCGCCGGTGCGGTGCTCGCGCTCGGCGCGACTTGCTTGGGCGCGTTGTGCTTCTGCCACGCGTCCCAGAGGAGCAGCGCGGAGAACGAGAAGACCACCAGGGCGATGAGGCGTTGGGTTTCCATCATGATCGGGAAGGAATCACGGCACCGGGTCGAAGCCGCCGTGGTGCCAGGGGTGACAGCGCGCGACGCGCCTGAGCGCCAGCCATGAACCGCGCAGCGCGCCGTGCTGCTCGACGGCATGCGCCGCGTATTCGGAACAGGTGGGCGCGAATCGGCACTGATTTCCCCACCAGGGACTCAACAGGTACCGGTAGCCGCGAATGGCGGCGAGCAGGATGCGCTTCATCATTCAGCGCGAGGGGGCCCGGCGAGCTGTTCGAAAAGCGCGCGAATCTCGTCCTTCACCGCCAGCGCGTGGCTTGCCTCGAACGCTTCGCGCAGGGTCACCACGCAGTCGAGCCCGGCGTGCTTCAACGCATGACGCCGAAAGGCCTCGCGCGCCATTCTCTTGATCCGGTTGCGATCGACGGCGCGTGGAACCAGGCGCCGCGTAAGCGCGAGGCCAAGGCGCGAATCGGGGCTGCGGCCCGCGATCACGTGGATCACGGCGAGCCGGCCCTTCACCTTGCGTGGGCTCCGCAGGACGACGCCGAACGATCCGTGCGCATCGTAGCGGTGGCGCCGGGAATAGCCCTCTTTCCGGGCGCTCCGCGCCATCGCGACGTTCAGACGGCGACGCGCTTGCGGCCCTTGGCGCGCCGCGCGTTGATGACGGCGCGGCCGCTGGCCGTTTTCATGCGCACCCGGAAGCCGTGCGTCTTCTTGCGGTGGGTGGTCGACGGCTGGAAAGTGCGCTTCATCGCGGCAAACCTCGGGTCCGAAATTGGGGGAGCAAAGCCGTAAATTATAACGGATTGGGCTCACTTTCGCGATTGCGTCGCGCATACAGCCGTCTTTTCAAGGGCTTCCACAGCTGTGGATAACTGCCCGCGATCCAGCTAAAATTTAGGATCGCCCGTCCGCGTTTCTTCGCTCCAGCCCCTACCTCATTTTCATCCATGGATTCGCTTTGGCCATCGCTCGCCGCTGAGCTCAAGAAGGAGCTGCCGGCGCAGCAATTCGACACCTGGATCAAGCCGCTGCGCGCCGAGCGCCGCGAGGGCCAGCTCCTGCTGGTGGCCCCCAACCATCACGTGATGCGCTGGATTCGCGCCAACCTGCTGGCGAAGATCGAGTCGCGGGTCGAGCGTGCCGGCGCCGGCCGGCTCAGCGTGAGCCTGATCCTCGACGAAAAGCCCATCGAGCAGGAGATCGTGCTCCCGGATCCGGTGCCCGTCGCGGCCGCGGAGCGCGCCCCGCGCGAGGAGCATCGCCTCAACCCGGGTTTCACGTTCGGCAACTTCGTGAACGGCAAGGCCAACCAGATCGCGCGCGCGGCGGCGATCCAGGTCGCCGAGAATCCCGGCACGGCCTACAACCCCCTCTTCATATATGGCGGCACGGGCCTGGGGAAGACCCACCTGCTGCAGGCGATCGGCACCGAAGTCCTCAAGCGCAACCCCAAGGCCAAGGTCCGCTACATCCACGCCGAGCAGTTCGTCGCCGACGTCGTTCGCGCCTACCAGCACAAGAGTTTCGACTCCCTCAAGCGCTACTACCGGTCGCTCGACCTGTTCCTGATCGACGATGTCCAGTTCTTCGTCGGCAAATCGCGCTCGCAGGAGGAGTTCTTCTACACCTTCAACGCGCTCTTCGAAGCGCACAAGCAGGTCGCCATCACCAGCGACTGCTTTCCCAAGGAAATGACCGGCATCGAGGAGCGCCTCATCTCGCGCTTCGGGTGGGGACTCACCGTGGCCGTCGAGCCTCCCGAGCTGGAGATGCGCGTGGCCATCCTCCTCAAGAAGGCCGAGAACGACGGCGTGCGCCTCGACGAGAACGTCGCCTTCTTCATCGCCAAGCACATCCGCTCGAACGTGCGCGAGCTCGAGGGGGCCCTCAAGCGCGTGCTGGCGTATGCGCGTTTCAACAACATCATGGTCACGGTCGGAACGGCGCGCGAGGCGCTCAAGGACCTGCTCGCGGTGCTCAACCGCCAGGTCTCGATCGAGAACATCCAGAAGACGGTGGCCGATTACTTCAAGATCAAGGTCTCCGAGATGTATTCGAAGAAGCGCTTCCGCTCCGTGGCCCGGCCGCGGCAGGTGGCGATGGCGCTCTCCAAGGAACTCACGCAGCAAAGCCTGCCCGAGATCGGCGAGGCCTTCGGCGGGCGCGACCATACGACCGTGCTCCATGCCTGCCGCAAGACCCAGGAGCTGCGCGACACCGACCAGGAGTTCGCGCGCGACTACGCTCAACTGCAGCAGATACTGCTGGGATGATCGGGCGCGAGCACATGAATAACCTGTGGACCGTTTCTACCCTTCGCGCCGGCGGCCTCGTTATCCACAGACTCGCCTTGGGCTCAGGGGGTTTCGCCCCCAATGCAATTACGGGACAAGCTATTGATCGAAATGAAAATCTGGGAGTTCTCCCGCTCCCGAGCGTCTCCTATTAGCTATTAACTGGGTTTAATTCTTTAAAGAACTACTAAAAGCTAATGCTGAAGATCAAAACGACAAATGACCGGTTGCTTGCTCCGCTGCAACAGGTCACGGGCATCGTCGAGCGTCGCCACACGCTGCCGATCCTCTCGAACGTCCTCATCAGCGCAACCGGGTCCGGAGTCGAGTTCCTCGCCACCGACCTGGAGGTGCAGATCACCGCGCGTGCTGCCCTCGACGGGTCGTCGGAGGGAGCGGTGACGGCCGGAGCGCGCAAGCTCCACGACATCCTGCGTTCCCTGCCGGAAGACGCCGAGGTCTCGCTCGAATCCAAGGAAAACCGGATGACCGTGCGGGCGGGCAAGAGCCGCTTCAACCTGCAGACGCTCGCCGCGGGCGATTTCCCGAAGATGGTCGAGGCCAAGGATGCTTCCAAGACCATGACGCTGCCGCAGAAGGCGCTGCGCGACGCCCTTGGATTGGTGCAATTCGCGATGGCAGTCCAGGACATCCGCTATTACCTCAATGGCGTGCTCTTCTCGATCGACAAGGACACGCTGCGTGTCGTCGCCACCGACGGCCACCGCCTGTCCTATGCGAGCCAGGCGCTCGGCAGCGACCACGGATCGGTCGAGGCGATCCTGCCTCGCAAGACGGTGATCGAGCTGATCAAGCTGCTCGCCGACACCGACGATCCGGTGTCGCTCGCGATCGGGTCCAACCAGGCGCGTTTCTCCTTCGGCGGAATCGAGATCGTCTCGAAAATCGTCGAGGGCAAGTTCCCCGATTACCAGAAGGTGATTCCGTCGTCGCACAAGAACCGCGTATCGCTCGACCGCGCGACGCTCGCGCAGTCCCTCAACCGCGCGGCGATCCTCTCGAACGAGAAGATCCGCGGAGTGCGGCTGGTGTTCACCAAGGACGCCCTGTCGATCATTTGCACCAACAACGAGCAGGAGGAGGCCGAGGAGGGGCTTGCCGTGGAATACGACGGCGATCCGCTCGACATCGGCTTCAATATCTCCTATCTCCTCGACGTGCTGAACCATGTCGAGTCCGAAACCGTGACCTTCACGATGGGCGATTCGAACTCGAGCGCGCTCGTGCAGATGCCGGGGCGCGAGGACTTCAAGTACGTCGTCATGCCGATGCGCATCTAGAAGGGCTCCAACCAGGAACTCAATGGCAACGCTTCCAGAACTCAGCAGCAATGGCCGCAGCACGGCCGACGATTACGACTCCTCCAGCATCAAGATCCTGAAGGGCCTGGATGCGGTCCGTAAGCGTCCGGGGATGTACATCGGCGACACGTCGGACGGCACCGGGCTGCACCACATGGTGTTCGAGGTCGTCGACAACGCGATCGACGAAGCCCTCGCCGGGCACTGCGACGACATCAAGGTGGTGATCCACACGGACAACTCCATCTCGGTCGTCGACAACGGCCGCGGCATTCCGACCGACATCAAGGACGACGACGACCTCAAGCGCTCCGCCGCCGAGATCGTGATGACGGAGTTGCACGCCGGCGGCAAGTTCGACCAGAACTCGTACAAGGTTGCGGGCGGCCTGCACGGCGTCGGGGTCTCGGTCGTGAACGCCCTCTCCGAATGGCTGAAGCTGCGCATCTGGCGCAACGGCAAGACGCACTACATGGAATTCCGCCACGGCGTCGCGGTCAAGCCGCTCGAGCTCACGGGCGAGACCGACCGGCGCGGCACCGAGGTCCATTTCTACGCCTCGAAGGACACGTTCGGGACGATCGAATTCCACTACGACATCCTCGCCAAGCGCCTGAGGGAGCTTTCATTCCTCAACCACGGCTGCAAGATCGAGCTGATCGACCAGCGCACCGGCAAGAGCGAGAACTTCGCGCAAGTCGGCGGCATCAAGGGCTTCGTCGAGTACATGAATCGCTCGAAGACCGTGCTGCACAACAACATCTTCCATTCGACCGGCGAGAAGGACGGCGTGACGGTCGAAGTGGCGATGCAGTGGAACGATTCGTACGGCGAGTCGGTTCAGGTGTTCACAAACAACATCCCGCAGCGCGACGGCGGAACGCACCTCACGGGGCTGCGCAGCGCCATGACGCGCACGATCAATACCTACATCGACCGGGAAGAGATCGCGAAGAAGGCCAAGGTCGAGACCACGGGCGACGACATGCGCGAGGGCTTGACCTGCGTCCTGTCGGTGAAAGTGCCAGAGCCCAAGTTCTCCTCGCAGACCAAGGACCGCCTGGTGTCCTCGGAAGTCGGGCCGATCGTCCAGGAGATCGTGGGGCAGAAGCTCGCCGACTTCCTGATGGAGCGCCCTGCCGACGCGAAGATCATCTGCATCAAGATCGTCGAGGCGGCGCGCGCGCGCGAAGCCGCGCGCAAGGCTCGCGAGCTCACGCGGCGCAAGGGCGTTCTCGACGGCATCGGCCTGCCCGGCAAGCTCGCCGATTGCCAGGAGCGCGACCCGGCATTGTGCGAGCTCTACCTGGTCGAGGGCGATTCGGCCGGCGGCTCCGCCAAGCAGGGACGCGACCGCCGCAACCAGGCGATCCTGCCCCTCAAGGGCAAGATCCTCAATGTCGAGCGCGCGCGCATCGACAAGATCATCAGTTCCGCGGAAGTCGCGACCCTGATTACCGCGCTCGGCGCGGGCATCGGCGAGGACTTCAACATCGAGAAGCTGCGCTACCATCGCATAATCATCATGACGGACGCTGACGTCGACGGCGCGCACATCCGCACGCTGTTGCTGACGTTCTTCTATCGACAGATGCCGATGCTGCTCGAGAAGGGGCACATCTATGTGGCGCAGCCGCCGCTCTACAAGGTGAAGAGCGGCAAGGAGGAGCGCTACCTCAAGGACGAGCTCGAGCTCAAGCAGCACCAGTTGCGCAAGGCGCTCCACGGCGCCTCGCTCGCGCCCGGCGCCGGTGCCGCGCCCCTCTCGGGCGAGACCCTCGAGAAGATCGCCTCCGAATACCTGGCGACCGAGGCGATCATCGAGCGCCTTTCGATCGCGATGGACCCGACGGTGCTGCGCGCGATGCTGGGCATTGCGCGGATCGCTCTCTCGGACAAGGACGGCGCGACCCAGGCGGCCAAGTCCCTGCACACCGCGCTCATGCCGAATCCGCCCAAGGCCCACATCGAGCGCGACCCGACTTCCGACGGCTGGCGCTTGCGGCTGCAGAAGATCGTTCACGGCAACAAGGTCGAGACCGTCATCGACCAGGCGTTTCTCGATAGCGGCGACTACACCCAGATCGTCAAGACAGCCCAGACGCTCACGGGCCTCATCCAGCGCGACGCGCAAGTCAGGCGCGGCGAAACCGTGCGCTCCATCGCATCCTTCAGGGAAGGCCTCGACTGGCTGCTGGCGGAGGCCAAGGGCGCGATGACGATCCAGCGCTACAAGGGGCTGGGCGAGATGAACCCGGAGCAGCTGTGGGAAACCACCATGGACCCGACGAAGCGCATCCTGCTCAGGGTGCAGATCGAGGATGCGATCAGCGCCGGGGAGATCTTCTCGACCCTCATGGGCGACGAAGTCGAGCCGCGGCGCCAGTTCATCGAGAGCAACGCGCTCGGGGTCACCAACCTCGACGTCTGACGATCCTCACCGGGGCCGGGGAAGCTTCCCGCGCCGGGTTCGGGAAATCGCGCCGCGGGGCGGCTGCGGAATAGACAGCCGCGATCGGACCTCGTCCAGGTATTCGACGAAGCCGTCCAGAGCGCCGCCGTCAGCGTCGCGGAAGACGCGCGAGAGCAGCCGGTAGTAGGGACCGCGCACTTCTTCCAGCTTGGCGATGCCGCCCCGGGTGAGCCGCACGATGCGCGCCCGCGTATCGCCCGCATCCACGATTCGGCTGATCCATCCCGCACGTTCCAGGCGCGCTAGCACGCCGCCCGCGCTCGCGCGATTCACGACCAGGATCTCGGCGAGCTCGTGCTGTCGCAGGGGGCGCTCGCGATAGTCCCACAGGATCATCAGCACGTTGAACTGGACGTCGGTGACGCCGAATGCGAGGAAGAATTCCCTTCCGGCGTCTTCCAGCCGTTGCCACGTCCACACCAGCGCGAGGAACGCCGCCTCGCCCGGCCCGCGGAATTCGCGGTTGAGGGCGATCTCGTGCCTGAGCTTGCGGTACGAGGTGCCGGTGCGCCCGCCGACCGGGACTTTACCTTTTGTATGCATGCATATAGTATGCATCTATACTAACCGTCCGTTCAATGGGACTTGCGCCCTTGGAGGAGCGATGCGGAATGTATGGCTGGGGCTGGCCTTGCTGCCATACCTCGCCGCGGCGGGTGCCGACGCTTGGATGCACGAGCGCGCGCGGCGGGTGCCGCGCCTGGAGCAATGGGCACATGCGGGTCTCGCGACGGGGATGACGGTGTTCCTCGCGGCGGTCTTCGTACGGCGGGCAGACGTGGCGCTGGGCGCGCTCGCTGCGTTCGTCGCGCTCCTCGCGTGGGACGAGCTCGCGTTCCATGGGGGCCTCTCGCGGCGCGAGAGGCAGGTCCACGCCGCCTCATGGGCCGCCCTCGCCGCATTCGTCGTGAGTTGGTGGTTCGTGGATTTCCGATGACCCTCCATCCCGACATTCACGCGAGCTACCCGGCGCTCATGATCGCGAGCATCGCGCTGCTCTTCGCGTTCCCGACGACGAAGCACTTCACGAGCCGTTACGACCGCGGGCGCTACTACACCATGCAGGCCATTACGGCGCTCGGCGCTGCGGCAGGCGCGAAACTCGGTGTGCTGTTCGGCGATGCGCTCTGGCCGCTGCGGCCCTTCGACGACTGGTCCGCGCTGCTCGTGTCGGGGCGTTCCATCGCCGGTGCGTTGCTCTTCGGCTTCGTGGCGGTGGAGGTGGCCAAGCCGCTGCTGCGCTACGACATCCCTCCTAACGATCGCTTCGCGGTCGCCCTGCCGTTCTCGATCGCATTAGGGCGGTTGGGGTGCCTGGTCGCCGGCTGCTGCCGCGGCGCGCCCTACGACGGTCCCCTCGCCATCGCCTACGACGACGGCGTGCTGCGGCATCCGGCGCAGCTCTATGAAGTGATCTTCCAGCTCGCGGCTGGATGGGCGCTACTCGCGCTGTATCGCCGAAACCTCTTCTTCGGCCGCCTCTTTGCCCTGTACCTCGCGGCATATGGCGTATTCCGATTCGGCACCGAATTCATCCGCGACACGCTGAAGCCGTTCGGGGGCCTGTCGGCCTACCAACTGATGTCGATCGGCATGGTCGTCGCGGGCACGGCGGCCATCGTCCTTCGCACGCGCCGCCAGCCCGAATCCTGGAACCGTTGGAGATCCCCGGAAGGAGCGACCCCATGACCGACGACAAGCCCGATTCCGGCTCGAACACCGCCGGCAAGGTGATCATGTATCTCTTCATCGGCGCGGTGCTCTTCATCCTGCTCGTGCTCGGAACCTGCGCGCTATGGATGCGGTAGCGCGCGCTATTCGCCAAAGGAGGACTCCATGAATGAATCACCCGGGAAACCCATCGCATCGCAACCGTCATCATCCACGCCCGGTGCGGACCCCGCCGCGGTGGGAAGGATCCTGTTCCTCATCGCCGGCGGCATCCTCCTTGGCACGCTGGTGTCGTGTGCCTGCGGCCCGATCCGCTAGCGATGCCTCTCCTGCACGGCATCAAGCGGCGACTGCACCGTGACATCGTCGCGGATCCGGTGCTGCACGGACGCGTGCTGAATCTGTACCTGAACGGCGAGCAGTACCCCCATCGCGTGGCCGGGTACTTTCCGATGGCAGCGGTGGAGGATGCCGCGCTCGAGCGGCGAATGCGCACGCACCTGCGCGAGGAAGACAAGCATGTGGCCCTGTACGTGCGCGCCATCCGGTCCCTCGGGCAGCCCGTGGTCGAGCTGCCGATGCAGGACATCTACAACACGGTGATCCGGCGCCACACGCCAAACGCGGACCTCGCGGGCCAACCGGCGCCGGACGCGCGGCGCCTCACGTTGGCGCACTTCCTCGCCCACCTGCACGTCCTCGAATCGCGGGTCGCGCAATCGCTCGAATACCACTTCGACGCCTGCGCGCACGCCGCTAGCCCTTATGCCGGGAAGGCGGTACAGGTGATTCTCGCCGACGAGCACGCGCACGCCGCCTACACGCGCGAGGCTCTCTTCGCCCTGGTGCCCACCTCGGTCGGCCAACACGTTCTCGAAATCCATCGTCACGCCGAAGCCAGCGCCAACAGGGAATTCTCGGCGCGCGAGCTGCATCGTCTCCTTGGCGAGGAAAGCGCCCGATTCCCTCGGGCAAGCCGTGCGCTGTATGCGTGCGGCGTGGCCCTTATGGGTGGAGGAAGATTGCATGGCTAGATCCTTTCCCGTCGCAGTGCGCGTGCAGGCGACGGCGGAGCGCGGCACGCGAACCCTGGAATCACGCCTTGAAGACCTGGCCGCGCCGCTGCGCAATCTGCCGCAAGTGCGAGCCGCCGCCATGTTTTCGCTCCCACCCGGCGCCTCGCTGGTAAAGACGACGTTGAGCCTGTGCCCGGAATGCCTTGCCCATGTCACGGCGGCGGTCTATGTCGAGGCGGGCCGGGTGCTCATTGCGAAAGTCTGCGCGGCCCACGGGATCACGCGCGCCGTCGTCGAGAACGACGAGCGCTACTACCGCCTGTCGACGAAGGATCGTTGGGGGCGCGCCTACGATCTTTCGCGGCTCGATCACTTCCCAGCGTACGAAGGCGGCGGTTGCTGCAAGGATGGGAGCGATTGCGGTCCCGCCGGCCCTGGGGAGGGATTGGCCGACATCACGGACCAGCGTGCCAACAAGAGTTGCACGGTGCTCGTGGAGATAACCGACGCCTGCAACCTTGCATGCCGCGTCTGCTACGCCGACGCGAAGGGCGACCGCATGCTGTCGTTCGCCGAATTCCGGCGCTCCGTCGCGGGCCTGGTCGCGCTCAAGGGCGGGCTGGACTCGGTGCAGGTCACGGGAGGCGAGGCCGCGATGCACCCGCAGTTCTGGGAGATCCTCGATTTCCTGTACGAGGAGCCTCGCATCGCCAAGATCTATCTGCCGACGAACGGGATCGCGTTCGATCCGCCGGGCATGGCCGAGCGGCTCGCGCGCTATTCGGCGAAGCTTCTGGTGCT
>WNFM01194130.1_pt1 | contig 15708 bp, 13 predicted proteins | sample 5400271 | NCBI WGS metagenome assembly WNFM01 (sample SAMN13153352, study PRJNA577476) | soil metagenome | isolation source: 60 cm saprolite on Douglas fir-dominated hillslope | place: USA:California | collected 2013-09-17
CGCAAATGGCCGGAATACTGGGAATTCTGCGACCGCTTCTATTTCGCCGTCGCCGCCGATTTCCCCCGCCATCTCATCCCGGCGGAATGCGGCCTCATCGTCGCCGATCCGTTCGGCGCCGCGCTGCTGAATGAATCGCCGCTGCGGCCGCTGAACGCGGCGCGGCGGCGCGCCGTCACGCTGCGCTTCGCCCTCGTCGGCGCCCAGCGCCTGCGCCGCACCCTCGATCCCGGCGCCGGCGAGGAGACGCTGTTCTGAAGGGTCAGTGTCGTGATGCCAGCGCTTGATTCCTGATCACGTGTTGGCATCACAACACATCCATTTGGTTTTGCTAGTGTTCCGACTCTGACGGTTGGAGACCAACCGTCCGAGTCGGAACACTAGCGGGTGCCGATCTTCTTGATCGTCGCCGTCGTCGAGTGGCCGGCGACGAGGTCGGCGAGGACGACCCTTCCGCCATAGGATTGCACGAGCTCGGCGCCGACCACCTCCTCGAGGCGGTAATCGGCGCCCTTGACCAGGATTTCGGGGCGGATCGCCTCGATCAGCGCCAGCGGCGTGTCCTCGGCGAAGACGATGACGAGATCGACGGATTCGAGCGAGGCGAGGACGGCGGCGCGCGCCGCCTCGGCCTGGACCGGCCGGTTCGCCCCCTTGAGGCGGGCGATCGAGCTATCGCTGTTGAGGCCGACGACCAGCCGGTCGCAGGCGGCGCGGGCCTGCGCCAGCAAGGCGACATGGCCGGGATGCAGGAGGTCGAAGCAGCCATTGGTGAAGCCGACCGTCAGCCCGCGCGCCCGCCAGCGATCGATCTGCTCGAGGGCGGGCGGCAGCGGCCGCGTCTTGCTGGTGCCGTGCTCGGCATCGGCGAGCGCCTCGCGCAGCTCGCTCGCATGGGTCACCGCGGTGCCGATCTTGCCGACGACGATGCCGGCGGCAAGATTGGCGAGCCGGGCCGCCTCGAGCAGGCTGAGCCCGCCGGCGAGCCCGGCGGCGAGCGTCGCGATGACCGTGTCGCCGGCGCCCGAGACGTCGAACACCTCGCGTGCCGCGGCGGCGAGCGGATGGACGGCGCCGGCGGCCTCGACCAGGATCATGCCGTCCTCGCTCAGCGAGACGAGGATGGCGCCGAAGCCGCCTTGCGCGATGAGGGCGCGCGCGGCGGCGACGATCTCGCGCTCGGTGCCGACCGGCATGCGCGTCGCCAGGGCGAGCTCGCGGCGGTTCGGCTTCAGCACGCTGGCGCCACGATAGGCGGCATAGTCGGTCCCCTTGGGATCGACGACCACCGGCTTGCCGGCTTCCATGGCGGCGGCGATGATCGCGGCGGCGATGCCATCGCTCATCACTCCCTTGGCATAGTCGGAGACGATGACGACTTCATGCTCGCCGATCGCCTGCGCGATGAGGCGCAGGAAATCCCCCCGCACATAGGGGCCGAGCGGCGCCACGCTCTCGCGGTCGGCGCGCAGCATCTGCTGGTTGGCGGCGATGTAGCGCGTCTTGACGGTGGTGACCCGGCCGGCCTCGACCAGGATATGCGGCTCGACATTGCCGGGCTCGGCGATCAGCCGGTTGAGCTCGCGCCCCGCCGGATCGTTGCCGATCACCGAGACGAAGCAGGATTGGGCGCCGAGCGCCTGCAGGTTGCGCAGCACGTTGCCGGCGCCGCCCGGGGTGCGCGTCTCGCGCTCGACGCGCAGGATCGGGATCGGCGCCTCGGGCGAGACGCGCTCGACCTGGCCGTAGACATAATGGTCGAGCATGACGTCGCCGACGCAGAGGATGCGGGCGTGGTGCAGGCGCTCGACGCCGGCGATGAGATTGATGCGGTCGGCCATCGTCAATTGGGGTGTGCTATCACACCCTGGGGTTTACGGTCGTTCGGCGCCGGCGGCAAGCAAAACCGCCGCGCCGGCGCTGGGCGACGTTACCGGGCGCCGCCGCCGGCCATCATGACTTCGAGCTGCCGGCGCAGCCCGGCATCCGATTGGAAGAGGCCGAGCATGCGCGATGTGGTCAGGCGCGCGCCGGGTTTCTGCACGCCTCGCATCGTCATGCAGCCATGGGTCGCCTGGATGACCACCGAGACGCCGCGCGGCCGCAGCGCGGTGTCGATCGCCTCGGCGATCTGCGCCGTCATCTTCTCCTGGATCTGCAGGCGCCTGGCATAGGCATCCACCGTGCGGGCCAGCTTGCTGATGCCGACGACCCGGCGATCGGGAAGATAGGCGACATGGGCGACGCCCTCGATCGGGGCGAGATGATGTTCGCAATGCGAGGTGAACGGGATGTCGCTGAGCAGCACGATCTCGTCATAGCCCGCGACCTCGCCGAAGGTCCGCTGCAGGATCGCGACGGGATCGAGCGCGTAGCCGGAGAAATACTGCTCGAAGGCGCGGGTGACGCGCGCCGGCGTGTCGAGCAGACCCTCGCGGATCGGATCTTCGTGCGCCCACCGCAGCAAGGTCGCGACGGCAGCCTCCGCCTCGGCGCGCGACGGACGGTTGTCGCCGCCTTCCCTGGCGCATTCCTCGAGGACGGCGATCTTGCTTGCTGGCATGTGAAGGGGCTCCGATTGGCGACGCAACCCCCAAGGAAAACACGCAGAAGTTTATATTTGGTGATTTTGCCGCTAGCGTTCTTGTCTGGGTTGAAAAAGTAGTGGTGAAGTGCGGTATCGGGGGATGGTTGATGACCGCCATATTGGTGATCGACGACGATGACGAGGTCAGGGATTTCCTTACTAGGCTATTGAAACGCCGGAATTATTCGGTCGTCTGCGCAACCAATGGCGAGGCCGGGCTGGCGGCGCTGGCGGCCGATGGCGTTGCCCTCGTCATCACCGATATCGTCATGCCGGACATGGAGGGATTGGAGACCATCAAGCGGATCCGGCGAAGCCGCCCCGACATCCCGATCATTGCGATATCGGGCGGCGGCAGCAGCCAGCTCGATTACTTGAAATTCGCGCGAAAGCTCGGCGCCGATGCCGCGCTGGCGAAGCCCTTCGATCCGGCCGAGCTGCTGGAGATCGCTGAGCGACTCCTGGCGTAAGAGGGACGGATCCGCCGACCCCGCGGCGTCTCAGCGGCGCAGCTTGTTCGCGGCGGCGGCGCGCAGCTTCTGGAGCTCGCCGACGCTCGGCGCGCCGATCCCGAGCAGGCGGTCGATATGGCGGCCCTGGAAGAGATTGATGCCGAGCGACTGGCCGACCGCCACCGCCTCCTCGCTGTCGCAGCGGCACATGATCGTGCGGGCGCGGCCGAAGCTGGCGATCAGCTTGCGGAACTCGTCGCGCTTGGCCTCGCGGCCGCTGCCCAGCATGTCGGGGTTCCACACGATCTTGACGAGATCGAGGCCGAGACGCTCGCGGTCGATGAACGGCAGGGTGAGATCGGTGACGCCGTCGAGACAGATGCGATAGCCGCGCTCCTTGACGAAGTCGCGGGCGAAGAGATAGGCGCCGAGATCGGAGAAGATGTCGATCGTCTGCAGCTCGAAGATGACGGTGCCGCGCGTCTCCGCCCGAAGATTGGCGTCGAAGGCGAGGAAGCGGTCGGAGAGCAGCGTCGCGACGTTGAGATTGACGCTGAAGCCGCTGGCGATGGCGCGGTCGTCGTTCTTCATCAAGAGCTGCAGCATGCGCAGATCGAGCGTCTGCGTCAGATGCTGGAAGAGCCAGCGGTCGCTGGCGATGTTATAGCCCGGCATGACGATGGAGCGCAGCTCGTCGATCGAGATGTAGAGCTCGCGGAACACCGGTTGCGGCGGCGCATCCGCGGTGATCGTGCAGACCGATTGGCGCCGCATCATGTTGGAGAGGTCGGCGCGCGAGATCGCGTCGACCAGCTCGCCGAGGCGGTGCGGGCTGAGCGGCGGCAGCTCGGCCGGCTGGCCGGGCTGGCCCGGGCCGCTGATCGCGGCGAGGCGGCGGTTGCGTTTCTGATCCTCGTCGTAGAGCGCCTGGGCGACGGCGAGGAACTCGTTATATTGCCGCTCCAAATCAGCCAGAAATTCGGCGTATTGGCCCTGCAGGTCATACCACGAGCAGAAGCGGCTCTCCTGGTGCTCGTCGATATCCTGGGTCAGCGGATCGTCGTTGAAGAGGTGACGCAGGCGCATCACCGCCTTATCGACGGCGACGATGTCGGCGCCATTGCAGACGAAGATCAGATCCGCGTTGCTGAGCGCGAAGATCTGCCCGTCCATCTGCTTGACCAGGAACTCGAAGGTATTGACGGCGATGCGGATATGGTGGCCGCGCCGGTTATAGGCGCGCAGCTGCGAGAGATGGATGTGGATGGCCCGCCGACCGGCGCGGAATTTCGCCAGGCGCTGGGTGAACTCGAAGAGCTGATGCTCCTGGCTCGCCTTCTTCTCATCCAGGGGACGATTCGACACCGGGACCACTCGCTTGCTCGCAGGGAAGGGCAGGCGCGATAGTGCGGCACAGCGCTTACGGAATGGTTAACCATCCGCTGACATTCTTGCGGCATGCCATGCGACCGGCAGATGCTCGATCGGTCGGATAGCGAGGGGGGTTTCTTTGGCGGTCTCACAGGTTTCCGGGGCGGAACGGTTTCGCCCGCAACTCGCCAGCGGGGCGATCGCCGTCGCCGGCGGCGCTCTCGTCGCCCTGCTGCTGCTCGGCTTCCTCCTCGCCGATCGCTTCATCGCCGCCGAGCGCGCCCGCGACCTCGTCGCCTGGCAATCGCGCCTCGGCGTCATCGCCGACGGGCGGGCGGTCGCGCTTTCCGACTGGGTCGAGCGCCAATTCGCCGAGATGAACGGCCTCGCCGAGAACGCCTCGGTGCAGCTCTATTTGACCGAATTGTCGGCCGCCGACGGCGATCGCAGCCAGATCACCGACGAGCCGGTGCAAATCGGCTATCTGCGCAATCTGCTGATCGCCACGGCGCAGCGCGGCGGCTTCCGCGATCCCGCCCCGGCGCCGGCCATCGGCGCCAATCTGCGCCGCCTCGGCATCGCCGGCATCGCTCTCCTCGACGCGCAGAAGCGGCCGCTCGTCGCCAGCCCCGAAATGCCGCCGCTGGAGGGAAGGCTCGCCGCCTTTCTCGCCGACATGCCGGCGGGCGGGCGGGCGCTGCTCGACATCTTCGCCGGCGCCGACGGCGCCCCGGCGATGGGCTTCGTCGTGCCGATTTTCAGCGTCGAGGGCGGCGACAGCCGGCAGATCGGCTATGCGCTCGGCTTGAAGCCGGTCGCCGGCGAGCTCTTTGCCCTGCTGCGCCCGCCCGGCCCCCTCGAGGCGGGGGCCGAAACCCTGCTCGTGCGCCCCGCCGGCGCCGCCATCGAATACCTCTCGCCGCTCGTCGACGGCACGGCGGCGCTGGCGCGCCGCGTCGCCCGCGACACGCCCGACCTCGCGGAAGCCTTCGCCGTCGCGGCGCCGGGCGGCTTCGCGCAGAAGCGCGACTATCGCGGCAGCGTAGTGCTGGTCACCGGCCGCGAAGTGGCGGCGACGCCGTGGACCCTCGTCTACAAGGTCGAGCGCGATGTCGCGCTCGGCGAGAGCGACCGCCGCGGCACAAGGCTCGCCGTCTATTCCGGCCTCGGCCTGGCGCTGCTCGCCGGCGTGCTGGCGACCGTCTGGTACTATGCCAGCTCGCGCCGCGCGGCGCAGGCGGCGGCGGATTTCCGCGCCCTCGCCACTCGCTTCGCGAGCCAGGGCGAGCTCCTGCGCCTGGTCACCGACAGCCAACCCAACGCCATCTTCATCGCCGATGCCGAGGGGCGCTACCGCTTCGCCAATCGCGAGGCGGCACGCCGCGCCGGCCTCGCCGAAGCCGATCTCCTCGGCAAGTCGCTCGCCCAGGTGCTCGGCCCGGCCGCGGCGGAGCGCTATCTGCGTCCCAACAAGGAGGCGCTCGCCGAGGATGCGCCGGTGCGGCGGATCGAGCGCCTCGAGCGCGACGGCGAGGCCACCGTGCTGCAATCGGCGCATGTCCCGCTGCCGCCCGGTCCCGATCTGCCGCGCAGCGTCCTCGTCGTCGAGCAGGACATCACCGCCGTGGTGCGCGAGCGCGAGCGCCGCGAGCGCATCATGAGGCAGCTGGTGCGGGCGATGGCCGCCGCCGTCGACCGGCGCGACCGCTACGCCGCCGACCAGTCGGTCCGCGTCGCCGCCTTGTCCTTCGCCATCGCCGGCGAGATGGGGCTCGACCCGGTTCTCGCCGAGACCGCCGAGACGGCGGGCAATCTGATGAATTTCGGCAAGCTGCTGGTGCCGCCCGAATTGCTCACCAAGGCGGGCAAGCTGAGCGCCGACGAGATCCGGCTGATCCGCTCGTCGATCCAGGCGACCGCCGACATCATCGCCGGCATCGAGTTCGACGGGCCGGTGGTCGAGACGCTGCGCCAGATGCAGGAGCATTGGGACGGCAGCGGGCCGCGTGGCCTTGCCGGCGAGCAGATCGCCGTCACCGCCCGCATCGTCGCGGTGGCCAATGCCTTCGTCGCCATGGCCAGCCCGCGCGCCTATCGCGCCGGCAGCGACGTCGATGCGGCGCTCACCGAGCTGCTCGGCAAGGTCGGCTCGCTCTTCGACCGCCGCGTCGTCGCCGCGCTGGTCGCCTATCTCGATAATCGCGGCGGCCGCGCCCGCTGGGTCGAGCTCAGCCGCGAGCGGGAATGACCGCCGCGTCCTTCGACGTCACGGCGCCACCGTCGAAGGATCCGCGCCAACCGGGGCGCTCGAAGCACATGGCGGCTGGCGCCGCGTCGTCCTATATTCGCGCCATGCTCACCAAGCTCTTTGGTTCGCGCGCGCCGAAAGCCGCGGCCGTTCTTCCCCGCGTTGCCGAGGGCACGCGGGTCTATGCCATCGGCGACATCCACGGCCGGCTCGACCTCTTGAACGAGATCGAGCGGCGCATCGCCGACGATGCCGCCACCGCCGAGGCGGCGCGCAATGCCGTCATCTATCTCGGCGACTATGTCGATCGCGGCAGCCAGTCGCGCGCGGTGATCGACCGGCTGATCGATCAACCGTTGCCCGGATTCGAGCGCATCCTGCTGCTCGGCAATCACGAGGACAGCATGCTGCAATTCCTCGTCGACGTGCAGATTGGTCCGGCCTGGCTCGCCTATGGCGGGGCGGCGACCCTGCTCTCCTACGGCGTCAGGCCGCCGGTCTCCGACCGCGATCTCGTCCGCGCCCAGGAGGAGCTGCGCGCCAAGCTGCCCGAGCGCCACCTCGCCTTCCTGCGCGGGCTCAAGCTGCGCCATGTCGAGGGCGACTATTATTTCGTTCATGCCGGCATCCGGCCGGGCATCCCGCTCGACGATCAGCGGCCGAGCGACCTCTTGTGGATCCGCGACGAGTTCCTTCACTCGCGGCGCGATTTCGGCAAGGTCATCGTGCACGGCCATACCATCACCGAGACGCCCGAGATCAAGCGCAACCGCATCGGCATCGACACCGGCGCCTTCGCCAGCGGCACGCTGACCTGCCTGGTGCTGCAGGGCGAATCATGGTCGTTCCTGCAGACCTGAGCCCCGCGGAATTCGGCGCCGGCGGCACGCCGACCGAGAGCTGCGTCAGCTGCGGCGCGCCGCTGGTCTGCACGCCGGGTCCCGATTGCTGGTGCGCCGCCCTGCCGTTCCGCCCGATGCCGGCGGCGCCGCCGGGCTGCCTCTGCCCGACCTGCCTCGCCGCCGTGGAGCCCCGCTCCGGCGGCCGAGGGCTAGGGCGCATCCGCATAAGCAGGTGCAGGACCGCATCGGTCGGCTGCGGCCATCGACCCGGAGATCGAGGAAGCGACGGCAACGCTGGCAAGACTGCTCGGTGTGACCTGACTGACCACCTCACCGACGCCCTGTAGGCTACGCCGAGTGCCTGCACGGCTCGCCGCGTTTCGAGATGGCGCCATGTCACATAAGCAGGAATTTGCCGGCCGTGTGAACCAGTTCACACGAGGATTATCGGCTTTCCCGTATTGTTGGATAGGGGTCGGCCCAGTGCTTGGGATAGGCCGCGTCAACGTCGCTCCTCTCCTGATGTCGACTGCGCTCTCTCCCAGCAAGCTGCTGAAAAAGTCAGCTTCGAACGATGCCCACGAAACGAAAGAATCGTGGTGGCTCGATCGACGAATCAAAAACGCGCGCAGCGGCGACGGCGCGAATCAACGTTGCACTTTTGCGACCCAAAAATCGATTTTCAACAGCCTGCTAGGGGCGCTCCCATACTTTCCGGAGGTCAACCATGTTGGAAAACGAGAAGATTGACGACGACTACGGCGACCGGCGGATCCATCTCGCTCGTCGGCCTCACGATGTTTCGGGCGCCTGGATCGTCGCCGCTTTCCTTGGACTCGGCCTCGTGCTCGCGTTCGGCGCCGTTTCCCTGCCCGTCGGCGAGAAGATCCCGAAAACTGTTGCGGCATCCGGCTCGAATGACTCCGCGCCGCTCGCCGAGCAGATCGGCATGTTGCCTGAGCGCGCTCGTTAGCGAAGGGGAGGCCGACATGCGCTCGGTTATCACGCTCGGCGCCGTGCTGCTGTCCACCCTTCTCTGTGCGGATGCGCCGGCCGCTTCCATCGACGACGATGCCGACGACCTCGTCGGCGTGTGGGAGCTGCGGTCCTTGAGCCTGCAGGTGCTTGGCGAAGCGCCGCACGATATCTTCGGGCGCAATCCAAAGGGCTATCTCATCTTCACGCCCGAGCACCGGATGATGACCATCATCACGCGCGCCGACCGCAAGCCGGCGACGACGGTCGAGGAACAGGCGGCACTACTCCAGTCGATGGTAGCATACAGTGGCCAATACACTGTCGGCCAGGATCACATCGTCACGCGCCCGGACGTGTCGTGGAACGAGATCTACACCGGCACGGAGCAGGTCCGTTACTACACGCTTTCCGGCGATACGCTCTCGATCAGGACGGCAGAGCAGCCGAGCGCGTTGCTTCCTGGCAAACGCGTCGTGGCGACGCTTACCTACGAGCGGCAGAATTGAGGATCGTCTATTTCCGCCGCAGGTAGAGCAGGGCACGCGGAAGCCTTTGCCTTTTGATTGGATGGTCAGTCGATGTGCAATGCGCCACGGCGCCCGTCAATGTGACAAGCCGGGCAAGCTCATCCGCCGCTTGCTTTGCGCAGCCCATCCTTCAAATGCTCGGTATGAGCGGGCTCGGCATAGAGGTCCAGGGTCTCCCATATCAATCGCGGATTTGCTGCGATCAGCCTTTGCCATTCATCGTAGGCCTCGCGGGCCTCCGACAGTCGGCCGACCTGGGCATAGCTGGCGGCAAGAACGCGGCAGGCGCCGGGAAATGCCTTGAGCTGCTTGGCTTCCAACGCTAAGCGCACCGCCTCATCGTATTGCCCGAGGTGATATCGAGCCAATGCCAAAAGGGTAAGGCGTGGTGCGCCCTGGGGATCATGCGGATTGAGCTGCAGCCCCTTCGTGACGGCCTCGATGGCCTCGGAGAATCGGCCGCAATAAAGGCACACCTGGCCGAGCCGGAGATAACCAAGCGCGAAATTGGGGCTCAGATCGATCGACCGGCGCGCCGCCGACAAGGCCGCCTTGTGGTCGCGCTGAGCCAACGCAGTCGCGGCGAGCATGTAGTGACAGTATGGGTCGCGGTCGTCGAGGTCGACCGCGCGTCGTGCCGCGTGTGCGGCGTCGGCAATGTCCTGCGCGACATTGTCGCTCCAGCCATAGAAGACGCCGGCGTAAATGACGCGCGACAATCCCATGTATCCCCGCGCGAGCTCCGGATCGACGCGGATCGCCTCGCGCATCTGCTCGAGCGCCCTATGATTGTCAGCGGCATTGAATTTGTAGAGATACCACATTCCCCGTTGGAAGAGGTCGTAGGCGCCGAGATTGACCGGGTTCTTCCTGGTCGCACGCTCGCTTTCCATCTTGTTGATCTCGGGCTCGATCGCTGCGACGACGCTGTTGGTGATTTCGTCCTGCACGGCGAAGATGTCGGCGAGATTCCGGTCATAGCGCTCCGCCCAGAGATGGCTGCCGACTGAGGCGTCGATCAGCTGTCCGGTGATCCGCACGCGATTTCCGGATCTACGGACGCTCCCCTCAAGCACGTATTGAGCGCCGAGTTCGCGGCCGATCTGTGGGATGCTGACCGACTTGCCTTTGTAGATGAAGCTCGAGTTTCGCGCGATCACGAGAATCCACTGCCACTTCGAGAGCGCGGTGATGATGTCCTCCGCGATGCCGTCAGCGAAATACTCCTGCTCTATGTCGCCGCTCAAGTTGTCGAACGAGAGCACCGCGATCGACGGCTTGACCGATGACACGGCCGCCGGTTGGGCACGCTTTTGAGGCGTCGCGTCGGCAGTATTCGGGCGAATGCAGAAGACATGCACTGGCCGCGAGATGTTCTTGAAGGAGTGCTCGCCGCGATCCTCGAATTTGAGATCGAGCTTGTCGCGGACGTGATTGCGCACTGTCCGCGATATGAAGACCGTACCCGGCTCCGCCAGGCTCTCGAGGCGAGCAGCGACATTCACGCCATCCCCGTAAACATCGTCGGGCTCGACGATCACGTCGCCGAGATTTACGCCGAGGCGAAACTCGAGGCGCTGATCCGGCGGCATGCCCATATTCCGCACGCTCATTCCGCGCTGAATCTCGATCGTGCAGCGCACCGCGTCGACGACGCTATCGAAGGTCGCCAGCATCCCATCGCCGGTGTGTTTGACGACGCGGCCGTGATGCGCGGCGATCTGCGGATCGATGAGTTCGCAACAGCTTGCCTTGAAGCGTGCGTGCGTTCCCTCCTCGTCGATGCCCATCAGCCGGCTGTAGCCGGCGACATCAGCGGCCAGTATTGCGACGAGTCTGCGAGTTGGGAATTGCTCCAACCGGCTTGCCTCCGCGGGCACAGTTCTCACCGGCACGGCATGCTTGCCAAAAAGTGCTGCAGCCCGTCATAGGAGTTTGCGCCGCTTCGCCGCGGCGATCAACTTCGCATATCCGGCGCGCGCCGGGCTTTGTCACATTGAGTTTTACTTGTTTCTACTGTCTTCCCCGCTAGAGTCAGGCTACGCGATTTGGGACCGATGACGCATTATTGACCCGCGGCAACAACTGCGATTTCATAGAAGCGCACGATTCGCGTTCTCCAACCCAGCGCAGCCTGGGGCACGCGTATCAAGGAATCGTGGGAGGGGTCCGTATCGATCATTCCCGCCACCTCACAATGTCCACTCGGGAGGAAGACGTGCTGCACAGGCTCCATCTATCGTCCGCCGTCGCGCTTGCGATCATCGCCGCCGGCGCCGCACCGGCATCCGCTGCCGACGTCGTCATCGGTCTCATCACCAAAACCAATACCAACCCGTTCTTCGTGAAGATGAAGGAGGGCGCCGAAGCCAAGGCCAAGGAGCTCGGCGTCAAGCTGTCGTCGTTCGCCGGAAAGGTCGACGGTGACAACCAGTCTCAGGTTGAGGCGATCGAGAGCCTCATCGCCGCAGGCGCGAAGGGCATCCTCATTACGCCGAGCGATTCGGCGGCGATCGTGCCGACGATCCGGAAGGCGCGCGAAGCCGGAATTCTGGTGATCGCGCTCGACACGCCGCTACAGCCGGCCGATGCCGCCGATGCCACCTTCGCGACCGACAATTTCAAGGCGGGCGAACTGATCGGCGCCTGGGCCAAATCGACTCTCGGCGACAAAGCGGCCAGCGCGAAGATTGCGCTTCTCGATCTCAGCAAGAACAACGTCACCGTCGACGTGCTGCGCGACACAGGCTTCCTCAAAGGATTCGGCATCGAGGTGAAAGATCCGAAAGTCAACGGCAGCGAAAGCGACAAGCGCGTCGCCGGCCACGACGTGACGACAGGCAATGAGGAGGGCGGCCGCAAGGCCATGGAAAACCTGTTGCAAAGGGAGCCCGGCATCAACGTCGTCTACACCATCAACGAGCCGGCGGCGGCGGGCGCCTACGAGGCGCTGAAGGCGGTCGGCAAGGACAAGGGCACCGTCGTCGTCTCCGTCGACGGCGGCTGTCCGGGCGTCAAGAACGTCAAGTCGGGTGTCATCGGTGCGACCTCGATGCAGTTTCCGTTGCTGATGGCAGCGAAGGGCGTCGAGGCCGTCGTTGAATTCGCCAAGTCCGGCAAGAAGCCCGAGAAGACGCCAGGCCTCGACTTCTTCAACACCGGCGTCCAGCTCATCACGGACAAGCCCGTCCCAGGCCTGCTCTCGAAAACGTCCGAAGACGGCCTCAAGATGTGCTGGGGCTGAGGCCCGGACCGGATAGGATCGGCCGCGGCGATCTTGCGGACGCCGCGGCCGAACCCGCCACCCTTCTAGCGCTGGTTTTTCGAGGAAGATCATTCCTTTGCCCGAGGCGGACCGAAACGTAGCCGACTACGACGCGCGCGCAGCGGGCGATCAGACGGTCGCCGCGTTCGACACGGCGGATCGCAGTCCGGTGAAGCGCCTTCAGAACTCGCTCCACGCCAACCCGACGGCGGTTCCCGCCCTCGTTCTCGTGTTCAGCCTCGTCGTCTTCGGGGCGATCGTCGGCGGACGTTTCTTCCAGCCCTTCAATTTCTCGCTGGTCCTCCAGCAGGTGACGGTCATCGGCATTGTCGGCGTCGCGCAGACGCTCGTCATTCTGACGGCCGGCATCGACCTCTCGGTCGGCGCGATCATGGTGTTGTGCTCGGTGGTGATGGGCCAGCTCTCGGTCAATGCGGGCGTCCCGTCGCCGATCGCGATCTCGGCCGGTGTTCTGGTTGGCGCGGCAGCCGGCTTCGTCAACGGCGCGCTCGTCACCTTGGTGAAGCTGCCGCCCTTCATCGTCACGCTCGGCACCTGGAATATCTTCTTCGCGCTCAATCTCTGGTACTCGCATAGCGAAACCATTCGCGCACAGGACATCGACGCGACTGCGCCGCTGCTGCAAGCCTTCGGCGCCGCGGTCAATGTCGCCGGCGCACGTTTCACCGCCGGCTCGATCTTCATGGTGCTGCTGTTCGGCCTGTTCTGGTATGTCCTCAATTGGACGGCTTGGGGCCGCCATGTCCACGCCCTCGGCGACGATCCCGGCGCGGCGCGGCTGGCGGGGATCCAGACGAACCACACGCTCATTTCCGTCTACGTCCTCGCCGGTGTCATCTGCGCGCTTGCGGGGTGGGTGCTGATCGGTCGCATCGGCTCGGTGTCACCTCAGGCAGGCCAGACGGCGAACCTCGATTCGATCACTGCCGTGGTGATTGGCGGCACCAGCCTCTTCGGCGGCCGCGGCTCGATCATCGGCACGCTGATCGGCGCGCTGATCGTCGGTGTCTTCCGCAACGGTCTCGCCCTCTCCGGCGTCGACGTGTTGTGGCAGGATTTCACCGTCGGATTTCTCAGCATCGTCGCCGTCGCCATCGACCAATGGCTGCGAAAGATCGCGGGATGAGCGAGGAGGTACAACCTATTCTGCAGGCGCGCGGCCTCGTCAAGCGCTATGGGCGGGTCACCGCGCTCGACGGCAGCGATTTCGACCTCTATCCCGGCGAAATCCTCGCGGTCATCGGCGACAATGGTGCGGGCAAGACGAGCCTCATCAAGGTACTTACCGGCGCCATTGTCCCCGACGCCGGCGAGATCTTCCTCGCGGGACGGCGGATCCGTTTCCGATCACCCCAGGACGCGCGGGTGGCAGGCATTGAGACGGTCTATCAGGATCTCGCCCTCTCGCCGGCCCTCAGCATCGCCGACAATCTTTTTCTTGGGCGCGAGCGGCGCGCGCCCGGGCTCGCAGGGACGGTGTTTCGCAAGCTCGACCGCGCGGGCATGCAGAAGGACGCGCGATCGAAACTTTCGGAACTGGGTCTCCTTACCATCCAGAACATCAACCAGCCGGTCGAGACGCTCTCGGGCGGGCAGCGGCAAGGAATCGCCGTCGCCCGAGCCGCCGCCTTCGGCAGCCGGGTCGTCATCATGGATGAGCCAACGGCCGCTCTTGGCGTCAAGGAATCGCGCCGCGTCCTCGAACTCATCCTCGACGTGAAGAAACGCGGCCTGCCCATCGTGCTCATCAGCCACAACATGCCGCACGTCTTCGAGCTCGCCGACCGCATCCACATCCACCGCCTCGGTCGGCGCCTGACCGTGATCGATCCGAAAGCCTATTCGATGGCTGAGGCAGTTGCGATGATGACGGGCGCGATGATGCCTTCACACCCCGGAACTTAAGACAGAGAAGTTGTTCGCGCGCTGGACGTTGGTCCGCTCCGGGTCAAACTGAGAAGGCCATGCGCCACCAAGACGCGGCCGCTCTTCCCTCAACAGCCGACGTGCCGACTGGATACCGATACCGCCGGGATTGCCCCCGCGATCAAGGTTGGCAACGAGGCTCGGCAATGGACACGCGCGCAGCGCTGTCGCCTGCGACGGTCGGCGTCGAGGCGGACGGCGCCATGGTGGCGATCGCCTGGACGGATGGTCGCGCCAGCCGCTTCCCGGCGATCTGGCTGGCCGACAACCGGCCTGAGATCCGGCACGGCGTCGACGGTCAGCGATCGGCCGACACGCTCGATCTGCCCGAGCGCGTCACCGTGCGCGGGGCGGCGATCGTCGCGGCGGGGGTCGAGATCGCCTTCTCCTGCTTCGAGCATCCCTCGCTGTTCCCGTCCGCCTGGCTGCGCGATCATGCGCTCGATGCCGCCTCGCGCGCCGCCCGCCGTCGCGCGCCGCTTCTTTGGGATGGCGCCTTGGCGGCGCGCCTGCCGGCCGAAACCTACGATGTGGTGACGCGCGACGCCGCGGCGCTGGCGCGCTGGCTCGGTCACGTCGACCGGCACGGTTTCGCCCTGCTGCATGGCGTTCCCTTGGTGCCGGGGACGGTCTGCGCGGTGGTCGGGCTGTTCGGCTATGTCCGCGAGACCAATTACGGGCGGCTGTTCGACGTCATCTCGGTCGAGCGGCCTCATAATCTCGCCTTCACGGCGCTGGCGCTCGGCAATCACACCGACAACCCCTATCGCGACCCGGTCCCGCAGCTGCAGCTTCTCCATTGCCTCGAAGCCGCCGACGAGGGTGGCGAATCGGTCGTCGTCGACGGCTTCGCCGCCGCCGACCGGCTGCGCCGCGAGGCGCCCGACGCCTTCGCGGTGCTGACGCGCACCCTGGTGCCGTTTCGCTATGTCGAGACCGGCGCCGTCGATCTGCGCAATGCGGCGCCGCTGATCGAGCTCGACGTCGCCGGCGCGGTGCGGACGATCCGCTACAACAACCGCTCGATCGGCCCGCTCGATCTCGATGCCGAGGACGTGGCGGCGTTCTACGCCGCCTACCGGCGCTTCGCGCGGCTGCTCCACGATCCCGCGCTGACCGTCGGCTTCCGGCTGCGTCCGGGCGATCTCTTCATCGTCGACAACCGCCGGGTCCTGCACGGACGGCGTGGCTTCGCCGGCGGGCGACGCCATCTGCAAGGCACCTATGCCGATGCCGATTCGCTGATGAGCAAACTGAGAGTCCTGGCGGGGCGAGCATGAGCGCGCAAACCGTGTTAGAGGAGATCGAGGCCCTGTTCGCCGCCCATGGGCACGAGACCTATGGCGAAGGCGTCACCATCGAAGAGCACAGTCTGCAAACCGCCGCCCTGGCGCGCGCCGAATCTGCCGACGACGCTCTTATCGTGGCGGCGCTGTTGCACGATATCGGTCACTTCCTCGAGCTGCGCGACGACGAGTTCGGCTATCACAA
>WNFM01019207.1_pt1 | contig 15707 bp, 20 predicted proteins | sample 5400271 | NCBI WGS metagenome assembly WNFM01 (sample SAMN13153352, study PRJNA577476) | soil metagenome | isolation source: 60 cm saprolite on Douglas fir-dominated hillslope | place: USA:California | collected 2013-09-17
GCTTCCGGGGCACCGGCAACGTGGTGTGGGTCGACGAACCTCAGCTGCGCCAGTACTTCGTCGACCACGGGTACGCGTGGGCGGCGTCGAGCTACGCCACGAACGGCTATGACCCCGGCGACGGCGTCGTCGACACCCACGACCTGCTCGAGGCGTTCCCCTCCATCACCGGGCTGCACCCGAGGCAGGCGATCATGACCGGGCTGTCGATGGGCGGCGAGATCACCACAGCCGAGATCGAGGCGTACAAGGGCGACTTTGTCGGCGCTATGCCCTACTGCGGCGTGCTGGCGGGCAACGACCTGTTCGACTACTACCTGGGCGCCAACGTCACCGCCGCCGGGCTGACCGGCACCACGATTACCTACCCGACGACGCTGGCCGCCGGCACCGCCTACGCACCCGCCTACCAGACCGCTGTCCAGTCGGAACTCCCGGCCCTGGGGATCACGCCCAACCCGGCGACCGGCGGGCACACCTTCGCCACCGACCTGACCAGGACCGGGACCCTGTGGGCGGATACGGTCGAGCAGCTATCCGGCGGCACCCGGCCCGGCTTCCAGAGTGCCCTCGGCTACTGGAACTCCTTCGGGTTCGCCCCGCTGACCAAGATCCCGTTCTTGTTCGGCCTGTACCCCGGGCTCAACGGCGGCACTCTCGGGTTCGCCAACGGCAGCGTGGCTGGCAACGAGCGCACCTTCTACACCTTCAGCGACCAGCCCTTCCACATGCTCCCCCAGGAGATCGCGCTCAACCGCGCCGTGCTCCGGGTTCCAGTCACCGCCACCTCCTCGGCCGACGCCTTGTCCCCAGCGGAGCTGCCGGCGATTCACGGAGACCCCGGAATCCCGGTGCTATCGATCCACGGGATCGGGGACCTGTTCGTTCCCTTTTCCATGGACCAGCGCTACGACGAGATGATGGTGGCGCACGGCGAGGGCAGGCTGTTCGTGGACCGGGCCATCCGCGAGGTTACCCACTGCGGGTACACGACCAACGAACTGTCGGCCGGCTTCTCCGCCCTCGTGTCCTGGATCACCACGGGCCGACGGCCAGCTGGCGACGACATCCTCGATCCGAGGGCAGTCGCGTCACCGTTCTTCGGCTGCCGGTTCACCGATCCCACCCCCGGCGACCACCCGGAGTTCAAGGGCCTGCCCTGCCCGCCGAGCACCCGCTGATCGCACGCTGCGACCGTTCGCAGCAGGTTATCGTCTAACGACCTAGCGCCTCGGCCATGATGGTCGTCCCTGTTCGGGTCCACCGCCGGAGCGGTGGGTGTCGGTCAGCGTCCGCCGGCGTCCACTCGCACGGGATCGGCGCCTATCGTGGGAGACGGGGCAGAGCGGGCAACTTTCAAGGCCCGGCCTGATAGAAAGCTCACCATGCGAGCCGGGCAGCTCCCCATCGACCAGCAGGTAGCGCATTTCCGGGCGGCGCTACGCCGCAACCACACGCTGGCCGAGGTACTCGCCCGCGCCGCGACGATGAACCTGCCCAGCTGGTACCTGGTCGCCGGGTGCCTCTATCAGACCGTCTGGAACATGGTCACCAGCCAGCCACCCGAGGCAGGCATTCTCGACTATGACCTCGCCTACTTCGACGGCTCCGACCTGTCCTGGGACGCTGAAGACGCGGTGATCGGGGCCGGGCGCCAGGTCTTCGCTGACCTGGCCGTCCCGGTCCAGATCCGCAACCAGGCCAGAGTGCACCTGTGGTACGAGCAGAAGTTCGGCGTACCCTGCCACCCGCATCTATCCGCCGAGGCGGCGATCGACACGTTCGAGGCGACCACCGCCTGTCTCGGCGTCCGCCTGCAATCGGGTGGCCGGTGGCGGATCTACGCCCCGCACGGGCTCGCCGACGTGTTCAACCTCGTAGTGCGGCCCAACCCCGTTCTCGCGCCCCACCACGTCTACCAGGCCAAGACCGCACGGTGGCGCCAGCAATGGCCAAGCCTCACCGTCCTGCCCTGGCCGGGTAGTTGATCGGCTTGCCACCGAAGACGGCAGATTACTCAGTCCAAGATTCGGTGGCCTGGATACGCTGCTGCCACAGACGCACCCGCCGGGGTCGCGCGCGTCGGTCCGGTCACAACAAGACCTCAAGCGCCTGCCGCAACGACGGCTCGGCACGCGGCAGCTGCCGCGCAAGATCGATCAGCTGCGCCGGGCTTCGTCCGGGGCGGGCCAGCCATCGTCGCAGCGCCTCCCACGCGATGTCACTGCCCTCGCGGTGGCGCAGCCGGACGACATCAACGATGGAACGCTCCTCGGAATAGACGCCCAGCGGTCGGCGGGCACCGACATTCAGCAGTTCCCGTCCCAGCTCGAACGTGCGTCGGTCGAACTGGTGCAGGCGGAATGGTGCCCTGAGAACGGGCCGGGTGCTGCCGCGAGGGACAGCGACGTCAATCGCCGCAGGGATCGCGTCGATGAGCCCATGGCGGGCGAGTGCCGTCTCCAGACACAGCGTCGCTCGCGGGACGCGCTCGGCGATCTCGACCAGGTCATCATCCGTCGGCGGTGCGTCAGCCCACCGGTACACGCCTCCGCCGAGCGCCACGATCTCTCCCGAGTCCCGAAGCCGGTAGAGTCGCTTGTCGCCGACTCCGGCTGCTCGGGCTTCCCCGTACGTGAATGTGTGGCCGAGCAGCCGCCGGAGATCGTTCGTAGCGGCGGGGCTCATGGCAGGAAATCGTACCCACCTACTGGCTATCTGTGTATGATTTCCATCCTCACACTTCCTATCTCTTCGCACAGACAGTCATATTCATGAGCGAGGTGGACCTGGGTAACGCCTGCGGACCTCCTCGCAGACGTGCACGTCGGGCGCGTCGCAGCCGAATGGGCCGGACAGAGACCGCCAAGTCAGCCACAATGGCTCCGGTCCCGCCGCCCCTGTCAGCCGACAGGCTGCCGCCTCGCCGTGCAGGACCAGGTTCAGCACGAGGACGCGGGACGACACTGCCCGGCGGCGAGTTCGGTGAGCAGCGCCCGCACCTTGGGGCGGCGCAGCCAGCCCAGCGCGATCTCGGGTCGGTCGATGCTGCTTCGGTGAATCACTGGAACGGCGAAGCGCCCTGGTCCGCGCCCACCGGTGATCCAGTGCCCGACTGCGCTGCGCTGGACAGATCCTGCGCGATGCCCCACGGCGCAACGTGATGCAATGGCGAAACCGGTAGAACGGCTCCTGGCAGCTTGTGGGGCGCAGCCTTCCTGCCACGAGTGCCAGTAGCAGCCGTTCGGCTGAGGAGCGGTTGGACAACGTGGCGCGGGGACGCCCAAACTGCATCGGCGCAGTTCAGGGCAAGCTTGAGATCTTGATCGGGGGCTCCCTGTAAAACCGTCGGCTAAGCCTACGTTGGACCGAACCCCTCGGGGATGTCGCCACGACCGGCGACCTCGACCAGCCGGTTGCGGACCGGCCCGCAGTGCCTGATTATGGCCCACACGACCTTTCCCGTGTCGCCGGATGTGGTGTAGCCCCACGCGTCAGCGAGCGCGCCGACGACGTGGAGTCCGCGGCCAGTCTCGGCGAGCAGGCCGGGGTGTTTCGGCACCGGGGCCCTCCCGCTGGGGTCGGCGACCGCGCACAATAGGCAAGGCCCGGGCTGCAGCAAGCCGAGCCGGATCGGAGACCGGGGCCGGGCTTCGCCAGAGTCCGGCAGCGCGTGGCGCAGTGCGTTGGTCAGCAGCTCGGACACGACGATCGCAACATCCTCGCAGCTTTGCGTGGCGCCCCACCGCTGCACGGTGGCGACGGCGAAGTCCCGGGCCGCGCGGATCGATCGGACATCCACGCCGGGTGTGCAGGTGGCGACCCGCGGGAAGCACGTCCAGGCCGCGGGGCCGGGTTCTGGCGACAACGGCCAGCTCCCGCTCGCCACGGCGGCCATCTCCACCGCCGGCGCCAGCCAATGGCCGTCCATGCCGTCGGCCAGGCTGCCCGCGAGGCACGAGGGATGTACTGTCATCGCCGTCCGATTCAGCCGCGCCGCCCTGGGGCAGCGCATAGCGGCATCCTTCCGCATGCACGTGGCCGTTGCAACCACCTTCTGCACGGTCCATTACACATTTCTATGCACAACGGTTTTGCACTAGTCCTTCGCACGTGCACTTGCTCTGTTAGGCTGCACTTGCATCCGGCGTTGCGGCGCCCGCGCCGCGCCCCTCGCGTTACGTTCCGTTCTCCACCCCAGGGAGAAGCGATGCACGTCAACAACGGCATCCCGGCCGATCAGCTGCCGATGGCGCGCTGGCGCAAGAGCCGCGTGAGCAACCCCACCGGGAGTTGCGTCGAGGTCGCCGAGCTGCCCGGTGGCGCGATCGCTGTGCGCAACTCCCGGCACCCCTGCGGGCCGGCCCTGATCTATACGCGTGCCGAGGTCGCGGCGTTCCTGGCGGGGGTGAAGCACGGCGAGTTCGATCACCTGTGCCCCGGCGGCAGCGTCGTGTTATCACCGGAAAGGGCCGTGTTATCACTGGAAAGGTCAGCGGGAATGGCGTGTTAGCGTTGCGGCAACGCGGTGATATGGTGCTGTATGCGCCGCTGTATTGCCGCCTGGCGATGCGGTGGCGCCGTGGTGACCGTTCTCCGGCAGAGGGCGGGCACTGAGCGCTGTTCCATCGGGTCCGGGAGCCACGATGAGCACGGTTCGACCGGGCAGCGAGCCGCCTGCCGAGGCTCTGGGCCCCACGGTGCTGCGGATGCTGCTAGGACACCAGCTGCACCGTCTGCGTGAGGCAGCAGGCGTCACGCACGACCAGGCTGGGTATGAGATCCGGGCCTCCCGGTCCAAGATCAGCCGGATGGAAAACGGCCGGGTGGGGTTTAAGGAGCGGGACGTGGCCGACCTGCTCACCCTGTACGGCGTGACCGATGAGCAGGTGCGCGCTGGGGTGCTGTCGCTTGCCCGGCAGGCCAACATCCCGGGCTGGTGGTCGAAGTACGGCGACGTCCTGGCCGACTGGTTCGAGGCGTACCTGGGCCTGGAAGGGGCCGCCTCGGTGATCCGCACCTTCGAGATGCAGTTCGTGCATGGCCTGTTCCAGACCGAGGCTTACGCCCGCGCCGTCACCCTGCTGGGCCACAAGGCCGCACCGGCGGACGAGATCGACCGCCGGGTGAGCATGCGGCTCAAGCGCCAGGACCTGCTCGCCAGGCCGGAGCCGCCGATCGTGTGGTCGGTCGTGGACGAGGCGGCGCTGCGGCGGCCGGTGGGCGGGCGCGCGGTGATGCGCGAGCAGCTGAACCGGCTCATCGAGGTAGCCGCGCTGCCGCACGTCACCGTTCAGGTCGTGCCGTTCGGCCGTGGCGGCCATGCCGCCGCGGGCGGCTCATTCACCGTCCTGCGTTTCGGCGAACCTGAGCTGGCGGATGTCGTATACATCGAGCACCTCACCAGCGCCCTGTACCTGGACAACCGCGACGACGTGGATCACTACATGGAGGTCATGAACCGTCTCACGGCGGAGGCCCTGACGCCAGCCCGCACCGCGCACTTCCTCACCGAGATCACCCGGGAGATCTAGCGCCAGACGCGGATCAGCCGGCTGAGCAGTACGCATTTGAATTGCCCGCAGGCCAGAAAGGGACACCAGTGACGAGCGAAGGCATACCAGCGACAGGCGAACAGCCGGGTGACATGACCTCCGGCGAGGAGGAGCACCCGACGTTCGACACCAGCGTTGCCCATGTCGCCCGGGTGTATGACTACTGGCTGGGCGGCAAGGACAACTACGCAGCCGACCGAGAGGCAGGCGATCAGGCAATCCAGGCCTATCCGGACATTGTCCGCTCGGTCCGGGCGAATCGCGCCTTCCTGGCCCGCACGGTCCGCTATCTGGCCAGGGAGCAGGGGATCCGCCAGTTCCTCGACATCGGCACCGGCATCCCGACCGCCAACAACACCCATGAGGTGGCCCAGTCGGTGGCACCTGACTGCAGGGTTGTCTACGTGGACAACGACCCGGTCGTGCTCAGCCACGCCCGAGCACTGCTGACCAGCCGCCCGGAAGGCGCCACCGACTACATCGACGCGGACCTGCGGGACACGCAGAAGATCCTGGCGCAGGCGGCACGGACACTGAACTTCTCCCGCCCCGTGGCGGTGATGCTGATAGCGATCATGCACGCGATCGGGGACGACGAGGACCCGAACGCGATCGTGGCCACGCTGATGGACGCGGTGCCGCCGGGGAGTTACCTGGCGCTGTCGCATGTGGCCTCTGACATCGTCCCAGCGCAGGCGGCCGACATGATACGACGCCTCAACCGACTCATGTACGAGAAGACCACTCCGCGCCGCCGGCCCGACGTCGCGCGCTTTTTTGACGGCCTGGACATGCTCGAGCCGGGCGTGGTACGGGTTCAGGAATGGCGGCCCGACACCGAGGCCGAGGCCAAGAGCCCGTCAAACATGTGGGGCGGGGTGGGGCGCAAGCGCTGAGCAGAACGCTGACCCAGCCGCAGGCGCGCCGCGAGGCCCGGAGGCGTCTTGCCGCCGATCGGCGCCACACCCTCAGGGCAAGAGGGCCGCTTATCGCCAGGCGGTGGCCATCTCAGGCCAGCGGTCTGACGGCCGTCACTGGGCAATTCTCAATGGCGGGCCCCACGCCCAGACGGTGATCAGCAACGGGGTAACGGGCTCGCCGGGGCTCGTTGCTATCGATCGCAACGCGCGTGTCGGCCCGGACGGATGGACCTTTCGCTTGCACAGATAAATGCAAGCGCTGATGCACGTGCAAGAAATTCGGGGGCGGGAACGGCAATTGAGGCTAAAGGCACGCCAGTGATATGGTCCTTGCACGGCCACCCGGGCCAATGCGGTTACCCCGAAGGTGCTAGCGGAACGCGGCCTCGGGCGGCGGAGGGCGGGCAGTGAGCCAGAGCGCGAACGTCACGACGTCTAGTCCCGATGACCAGACCCAGGTCTTGAGCGTACGGGGAGAACTGGACCTGGCCACGGCCGACGGCCTGTACCGGCAGGGCCGCGCAGCCATCGGCTGCCGCGCCCGGCTGCTTCTGCTCGACCTCGCCGGCCTGTCGTTCTGCGACGCGTGCGGGCTGAGTGCCTTCGTCCGGATCGCCAACGAGGCCGAGGCGGCAGGGTGCCGGTACGGCCTCGTCGCGCCGCCACCGCTCGTTGTGAAGATGCTGCGGATCACCGGCCTGCATGCGCGGCTGCCGGTATTCGCGACCATCGAAGAGGCACGCCACCGCCTCATGGCCCTGACAGGAACCGCAGGCGGCCGTTGAGGGCGCCAAGCACCCGAATAGCGGTCTCACAGGCGCTGATCGCTCCGCGGCTGACCCACCCGGCCCGTAGCCCGGAGTGCTCCTGAACTGGGACGATAACGGTTGCTGAAATCGCGGGGATCCAGGACGTCGTGCCGCCGCCCACGGGATGGTCACCTCTTGCGCCCGACGGCCCCGACCTGCGGTATCTCAGGACCGGGGACGGAGCCAGGGTCAGGCCGCCAGTCCGAACTGCTCCAGGCTGCGGGTGCGGTACGGGACGGCACCTGAGGCCTCGTACTGTCGCAGGGCCTCCTCAAGCGCCTCGCTCGTGTTGATGCTGTCGTTGATCGCCAGGTAGCTGCCGGCCGACAGCCCGTCAAGCAGCCCGGCCACGATAGACCGTGCCTCGGCATAGTCGGTGACGTGGCCGAGGACCCCCATCAGCGTCAGCGCGACCGGCTCGGCCATGTCCAGCCACTTCGCAGCCTCTTGCAAGACCTTGTGGGGGTCGGCCATATCAGCGTCCACGTAATTGGTGGTGCCCTCCGGGCTGCTGGTCAGCAGGGCCCGGGCGTGCGTGAGCACTAGCGGATCCTTATCGACATACACGATCTGTGACTCTGGTGCAACCCGCTGTGCGACCTCATGGGTGTTGTCCACTGTCGGCAGCCCGGTTCCGACGTCCAGGAACTGCCGCACCCCAGCCTCGCCTGCCAGGAAGCGAACGACACGTCCCAGGAAATTACGGTCGGCACGGGCAATATCCACGATTCGCGGGAAGATCGCACTGAACTGGTCACCGGCCGCGCGGTCGACGGCGTAGTTGTCCTTGCCGCCAAGCCAGTAGTTCCAGATCCGGGCCGAGTGCGGCACTGATGCGTCGATTGCGGTGCCGACGGTGTCGTCGGGTTCTTCCGGCCTCGGCTCGGATGGGATTGCCGAACGGTCGTTGATCACGCGGGGATCCTTAAGGGTGTGTACGGTCCGGGGTATTCTGAGTTTGGTTATTTTCCTGGCGTTCCCATCCGGGACGATAGCACCTTCTCGATCTTGCAGTCGTCGTCCTGTGCAGGGCCTGTCATCCGGCAGGAGGCAGGTTCCTTTGTTGTCGTTCTGCTCCCCGTCACCACTGTAGACCGCCCGCCGGGCGCGGCATTCGGGCAGACTGACCGCGATGGTGAGCTACTCGATGTACACGATGTCCGGCAGCTCAGGTTTGGCGAAACGCAGGACGGTGAACGAGCCGCCCGCTGCCGGCTCAGTCCTGCGGCGAGGCTGGCGGGCGCGCTCGGCAGTCCGGGCGGTGGCCGTCGCCGGCGATGGCGCCGCAGTCGGGACAGACAAGGTGGGCCCAGCAGGCTGCGTCGCCGCCTTCGGCTGGTTCGGTGCCTGGGAGGTCGTTGCCTGTGGCTGGCTCGGTGCCGGATCGTGGGTTCTCTGGTATCTGCAGAAGCTGGTCGCTCATGCGCCTGCTCTCCGGTCGTCGTGGGGTACCTGCCGGACGCCTAGGCGGCAGCGTGTCCAGCGAGTGATTCCAGTGGCGTGTCCGAGTCGCGCAGCGCCGCCTTGTCCACCGTCTGGCCTCCGCGTACCAACTCTTGAATCGCGTCGTTGACGTCCCAGACGTTGACGTTCATGCCGGCCAGCACTCGGCCGCCGGCTCCGAGCCAGAAGGCGATGAACTCGCGCTGGCTGGGGTCGCCGCGGAAGATGACCTCGTCGTAGTCGTCCGGCTCGACGTAGCCGGAGTATTCCATGCCCAGGTCGTACTGGTCGGTGAAGAAGTACGGCACCCGGTCGTAGGCGACGTCCTGGCCGAGCATCGCCCTGGCCGCGGCCTGCGGCTGGTGCAGCGCGTTGGCCCAGTGCTCGACCCGGATGTGCTTGTCCAGCCGGGGGTGGAAGGCGTTGGCGGCGTCCCCGGCGGCATAGATGTCCGGGTGCGAGGAGCGCAGCTGCGCGTCGGTCCAGATGCCGTTGTCGACCTCCAGGCCTGCGGCGGCGGCGAGCTGGCTGCGGGGGGTGATCCCGACCCCGGCGATGACCGCGTCGGCCGGGATGTGGCGGCCGTCGGCCAGCCGCACCCCGGTGGCATTGCCGTCGCTGCCAGTGATCTCGCTGATCTGCACGCCGCAGCGCAGGTCCACGCCGTGATCGCGGTGCAGGTCGGCGAAGACCTGGGCGACCTGGTGGCCGAGGACCCGCAGCAGCGGCAGTTCGGCCATCTCCAGCACGGTGACCCGGGCGCCGGCGGCACGGGCGGCAGCCGCGGTTTCCAGCCCGATCCAGCCGCCGCCGATCACCACGATGTGCGACGCTGACCGGAGGGTTTCCTTCATCTGGTCGCTGTCGCCGGCGGTGCGCAAGTAGAGCACGCCGTCGAGGCCGGCGCCGGGCACGGAGAGCCGGCGGGGCGAGGAGCCGGTGGCCAGCAGCAGCTTCGCATAGCCGGCGCGGCTGCCGTCCGCGAGGCTCACCTGGTGCGTGGCGGGGTCGATGCCGGTGACCGCGACGCCGAGGCGCAGGTCGATGTCGTGCTCGGCGTACCAGCGCGGCGGGTGGACGTAGATCGTGTCGCGTTCGGCCGTGCCGAGCAGGTAGCCCTTGGACAGTGGCGGCCGCTCATAGGGCCGTTCGGTTTCGGCGCCTATCAGGATGAGCGGCCCGTCGAAGCCCTCGGCCCGCAGCGTCTCGGCGGCCTTGGCCCCCGCGAGACTCGCTCCGACTATTACATAGGTCGTGTCCGTGGTCATGGTCAGCTCCCTTGCTGTGGTGCTGGCCGGGCTCGCAGGGTGGCGGCCAGCTGGTCGCCCGCCTGCTGCCAGGCGGCGTCGAATTTAGCCAGGGCGTCGTCTTCGAGGTCCTGCATGACCTCGTCGTAGCCGATGCCGAGTGCCTGCAGCTGGCCCAGTAGCTGCTGCGCCTGGTCGTAGTGGCCGTGTATGGAGTCGGCGGGGACCTGGCCATGGTCTGCGACCGCGCGCAGGGTGGCCTCGGGCATCGTGTTGACCACGCCGGGGCCGACCAGGCTGGTCACGTAGCGGGTGTCGGGATAGCGGTGTCGCGGGCACCCGCCCGTCCACCCCGCCGGTGGTGTCGTAGGCCGGGCGGAGCACGTCGCAGGCCCAGCGCACGTCGAAGGTGGTCAGCGCGCGCAGCGCTTCTCCCACGCCGACGCCGCGGGCGGCCAGGTCACGTATCTGCGGGGCGTAGGCGTCCCCGCCGGCGATTGCCCTGGCGAAGATGGCCGGGTTGGTGGTCACCCCCGTCACGTGGTCGCGGGCGGACAGACCGGCCAGGCTCCCGGTGAGGAGACGTTCCCGGCTGAGATCGTCCAGCCAGATCGAGACCCCGGCCGTGCTCAGCGCCGCTAGTGCGTCGGTCATGGCGATCCTCTCCTTCCCGCCTTGCGGCGGCGTTATGGTCAGCGCGCCACGCCGGCCAGGGCGAAGAACTCCGCCCGGGAGCGCGCGTCGGCGCGCAGCGTGCCTAGCAGCGCGGAGGTGACGGTCGTGGTGCCGATGGCCCGCACTCCGCGCAGCGTCATGCACGCGTGCTCGGCCTCCAGCACAACGCCCGTGCCGCGGGGGCGCAGGCGCTCGGCCAGGCAGTCGGCGACCTGCCTGGTCAGCCGCTCTTGGTTCTGCGGCCGGGCGGCGAAGTGCTCGACCAGGCGGGCCAGCTTGGACAGGCCCAGGATCCGCTCGCCGGGCAGGTAGCCGACGTGCGCGACACCGGAGAAGGGCAGCAGGTGATGCTCGCAGACCGTCCGGAACGGGATGCCGCGCGCTAGCACCAGCTCGTCGTAGCCCGCGTCGTTGGGGAACGTCGTGAGCCGGAGGGGCCGGGCGTCGAAGAGCTCGGCGTAGGCGCGGGCCATCCGGGCAGGTGTCTCGCGCAGCTCGTCCCGGTCCAGGTCGATCCCCAGCGCGGCCAGGAAGTCTCCGGCAGCGCGCTGCGCCGCGGCCAGGTCAACGCCCGCCCGGCCGGCCACCACCTGCAGGTCCGAGCGCGAGGATACGGCCGTGTCCGACTCCGGCCCTGACAGCGCCTGCTCGGGCGAAACGAGGGTCAGCTCCTGCGTCATGGCTCTTCGGTCCGCTGATCCTGGCCCGCCGGCTGGCCGGCGCCGATGACCACGCAGCAGCGCCCCGGCCCAGGATCAAGGGCCGGGATCACCCCGCCCGCTCCAAGGCCCGCGACCAGGCCCTCGATCAGCGCCAGGTTCATGCCGCAGACCAGGCCGGGATGCCGGGCGGCCAGCTGATGAAACGGGCAGTTACGCAGCCAGACGGTGCCATCCTCGTCCTGGCACGGCTCGAAACCGTGTTCGCGCAGCGCCATGTCCATGGCCTGCCGCGCGCCGCCCTGGGCGTCGCTGGCCACGCTGCGCCGTCCGAGCTCGGCGCCGAACTGCCGCGCGGCGTCATCCAGCGCGGCCCGGCTCGCGCCGCCGCGGTCGGACTCGACAGCTTGGGCCAGCAGCCGCGCCGCCAGCTCGTACTCCCGCGGCGGCACGGTAACCGCGAACTCGCGCCCGGAGCGGGCATACATCTTCGCCGGGCGGCCAGCTCCTGGGCCTCCCCGCCCCCGGGGACGCTGGTAGGAGGCGGTCAGCAGCCCCAGCTCGACGAGCCTGTCCAGGTGGTAGGCGGCCAGCGGACGGCCGATCCCGGCTGCGGCAGCCGCCTCGTCCCGGCCCACCGGCTCGGCCTGCCCGGACACGAACTCATACAGGCGCCCGCGCACCCGGTCATCGAGGCTGCTCAGCGCCGCGAGTCCTGGGCTGTTGTGCGTCACGACCGCACTCTATCACTAGTCAGAATTAGCTAAATAACGTCGGGGGTGCAGGACAGCCGGGCCGGGCATGAAGGGCGGTCTCCCCGAGGCAGTGTCCATGACCCTGGGCCGCGCGGGCCAGGGCGAGATGGAGCTGCAGGACGCAGTCATCGCGCACGGGCGGTGAGCCTCAGAGGTCAGCATCCAGCCTGGGGTGCTCACGTGCCGGTGACCTGACGAGGTGGAACTCCACCCGGTACAGCAGTGTGTCGTCGGCGATCGGGCCGGCGTGGGCAGCGCGCTGGCGCAAGGACTCCCGGTCGCGTTCCCCTGATCGCCGGATGTCGCCCGGCGTGACGGCGGCAAAGGGCATCAGTTCCACGGAGTCGACCTCGATCTGCATAGGACCGACGAGGTACCGGCCGCCCTGCCTCACCCTGGGCCGGCGCCACAGCCGGAAGGACACGGTGATGTCGCCCGACATCACCGCTTCCCGCAGTTCCCGGCTGAACTCCATCAGCCGATGCTACGTCTGGCGCCGCCCGGCCCGCCGGCAGCGCACCCAGGCCGGCATTCGGGTCTCACCGGCGGCCGGGCCTTGTCGGCAGAGGGTAGAAGAACGCGCCATCGTAGGTTCAGTAAGCCCTAGGCGCTGCCACCTCGTCATCCCTGCCACCTCGTCATCCCTGCCAGTTGGGCCGTCGGCCTGTCGGTGCCCGTGGCTACTGTTGGCGCGTGGACACGCGAGAGGCAGCGCAGCAGTGGGCAGATGAGTGGGAGCGCGGCTGGCGCGAGCATGAGGCCGCCGCCATCGCCGCGCTTTATGCCGAGGGCGCGTTCTGGCAGCAGCATCCGTTCCGCGAGCCGGAGCCGGGTTACCTGTCCCGCGTGTTCGCGGAGGAGGAGTCGGCCCAGTGCCGGTTCGGCACGCCGATCGTCGACGGCGATCAGGCTGCTGTGCCCTGGACCGCGCAGACCAGGCTGACAGATGGCGGCACCGAGAATCTGGCCGGGGTGTCCTTGCTGCGCTTCAGGGCCGACGGGCTTGTCGTGGAAGAACGCGACTTCTGGGCCCAGGGCTGATGCACACCGTCCGACAGCCCTGGGCTCCTATGCGCCCGCCCAGCTCGCGGCATGACCGGACGTTTAGATGGCCGACGTGGAGCCAGGCAGAGGCCGGGGCTGGGGTGTCGGTAGCGCCCGGTACGCTCCAGCCATGGCCAATTTCGCGGTCAGATTGGTCCACGGCCCACGGTGGGATTCCTCGCGTCAGATCCGGGAGCAAGAGGGCTGGGATGGGCACGCGGCATTCATGGACGGACTCGTCGATGATGGCTTTATCGTCCTCGGCGGCCCAGTCGGCGACGGAGAGCAGACGCTGCATGTCATCGAGGCTACGGATGAGAACGAAATCAGGGCACGTCTTGCCGGGGATCCCTGGGCTTCGGCTGGATTGCTCCAGATCGGCACAATAGAGCTCTGGGCCCTCTGGCTCGACAGCCGTGGAAAGAACCCAGCGCACTGGCCCAAACATCCTGCGGCTGATCTTCGCGCCCCAACCTGACGACGCGCGCAAGGCGCTCGAGCACGGCGCCGCGCATCGGGGTCAGCGGATCTTGTTGTGGCAACCCGGGGCGGTGATCTTTGGATGGCGGCCTGGATTGCAGGCAATTCTCAGGGCTGGTGTGCGGCCACGGGGGGTCTTGTGGCGATGTCACCGGGGCGGACGATACCCGGTTGCACCACACGAGTGTTCATCCCGCGCAGCCGCAGCTGCCGGCCGACGCGAGAGTTGACAAAGCGCATTGCCTCGTCGCCGAACCGCTCGACGAATTTCGCACAGCCGAGGTGCGGGGCGTCGCTGACCTGCAACACGGCCTGGCCGACCGTGAGCAGGCTGCCCGCCGGGAGATTGTCAACACTGAGATCGAGGTCGATGTAGAGCTGGTCGCCCGCCAGCGGCATCCGGTCCGTCCCGCCCGCGACGAGCTCGGCCACCCGGGCATTCATCACCGTCACCTGCCGCTGCGGGTCAGCCGATCCGTCCGGCATGTTCCTGCTGCCGCGGGCGAGCCAGTTGTCCCCGGCAAGGCCGGCTACCGGGTCGAGCATCACCTCGCCCGGCAGCTCCCGCACGCCCACGGCTGGGCGGCGGACCACCAGGACGATCTTGCCATCATCCCGGGGCGAATCACGGATCTGGCCGAGCCCCGCTTCCAGGCGCTGACGCGACAGATGCTCCATGGCCCGATTCTCGCTGGCCCGATGCCCTCCTGGCCAACGGATATCCCGAAGCTGGAGGCCGCAGCCACGCCTTCAACCAACTCGAAGCAGGCCAGAGCACCGCCCGCCCGGTACTGCCGGAATACGCATCTGCAGGCCCTTCCTGCGGGCCAGTATTCATATGCGACTTGCCGCTAACGTTGAAGACCATGACGCAGCGGATTCAGCTCAGCCGGCGGACCTCGGAGCCGTACCAGCAACTGCTCCAGCTGCACACCCTCGTCGAGAAGGCCGCGGCCGACGCAGGGCTCGACCAGTGGCTGATCGAGCTGGTCAAGATCCGCGGCTCGATGCTCAACGGATGCTCGTTCTGCCTGGACCTGCACACTCGGAACGCGCGCAAGCTCGGCGAGACCGAACGGCGCATCTACCTGCTCGGCGCTTGGCGGGAGACAAATCTGTACACCGAGCAGGAACGTGCCGCGCTGGCGCTCACCGACGCGATGACCCTGCTGCCCGAGACCCAGGACGTGCCCGACGAGGTTTACGCCCAGGCGATCGGCGCTGCTGGTCAAACCCGCAGAAAGTTGCGCTGATGCTCCCCCTGGCCCACGGCGGGCCGAAGCCGGGGTCGGTGAGCAGCTGTACCGCGTGGGTGATGATGTCCGCATGTCGGCGACGATGTCGCCGGTGTCCGGGATCGGGTGTCGTCGCGGGCCAACTGGGATATAGCGTATTTTCGGAATGCTCGGTGGCGCAGATCCCGGCACCGTAACCCGTGGGATGGCCGCCCGCCGACCCGACAGGAGTAAGCGCATGAAGGTCAACCCGGTTGGGGCGGGACTCGACGAAGGCCGGCTGGAACGGATCACCGAGCACCTGCAGCACCGCTACGTCGACGCTGGGCGCATCGCCGGCTGCCAGGTCGCCGTCGCCCGCCACGGTCACGTGGGCTATTTCCGGTCGCTGGGGTCCCGGGACCTCGGACGGTCCATGCCCGTCGAGGAGGACACCATATGGCGTATTTACTCGATGACTAAGCCGATCACCGGGGTCGCGCTGATGTCGCTGTATGAGCGGGGGACGTTCCAGCTCAGCGATTCCGTGACTCGCTTCATCCCGCAGTGGCGCGACCTGAAGGTGCGCGAGCGAGCGGAGGACGGGTCGGAGCAGCTCGTCGACCCGGAGCGGCCGATGACGGTGCGCGACCTGATGATGCACGTGTCCGGCCTCGGCTTCGCGGGCGGCCGGACCCTGCAGGAGCTGTTCTCGGCCGACAATGTCGAACTTGGCCAGGGATTCGCGCCGGGGTCGCGGCGGGGCCCAGGCACCACCCTGCAGACCATGGTGGAGCATTATGCTGGGTATCCGCTGGAGTTCCATCCCGGTACGCACTGGCTCTATTCGGTATCGACGGATGTGTGCGCACGGCTCGTCGAGATCATCTCGGGGCAGCGCTTCGA
>WNFM01226039.1_pt1 | contig 15704 bp, 16 predicted proteins | sample 5400271 | NCBI WGS metagenome assembly WNFM01 (sample SAMN13153352, study PRJNA577476) | soil metagenome | isolation source: 60 cm saprolite on Douglas fir-dominated hillslope | place: USA:California | collected 2013-09-17
CGGCGTGTCACGTGAGTTTAGTCTCAGCGATAATGAGGTCCCGGCACTCCTCGTTGCCGTCGGCTATCCGACGGAGGCGAATTGGCCGCAGAAGCCGCGCCGGCCCATTTCGGACGTGCTCGCGTTCGCGTAACTCTTCTGACCAGCGCCGGTCGCGTTTCACACCAGCCTCGTCGAACTCTCGGGAGATCGGTTGTGTGGTGAATCCGCCCAGTCATCCGCCCGCCAGAACCGGTTGGTCCGGCCTAAACGCTGGCGTTATCTAACCCGACCTTGAGGAACGTCCCATGACCCAACGTTTGAACTACACCACCATTGCTCCGGTCGGCGTAAAGGCCCTTGGCGGCGTTTACGCCTATATCGCGCAATCGAATTTGCCCCCTCAGTTCGTCAATCAGGTCTATCTGCGCGTCTCGCAGATCAACGGCTGTGCCTATTGCATCGACATGCATTCTCGCGACCTGCTTAAGGGCGGCTTGGCCGTCGAAAAGCTGGTGCTCGTCCCTGCCTGGCGCGAGGCAGGCTCCCTGTTCGACTCACGCGAACGTGCGGCTCTGGCTTGGGCTGAAACAGTCACGCGCGTCGCCGACACCGCTATACCGGATGGCGAATTCGAGTCTGCGTCGGCGGCGTTCTCTGAAAAGGAACTGGCCGACCTGACGATCGCGATCGGGCTGATGAATGCCTATAACCGGCTGGCCATCGGATTCCGCAACCCACCCAAGGCAGCTACTTGAATGTGAACGAAGCACGCCGACGGGCCGCCCATCCGGCGACCGAGGCTGGTTTCGCACGGAGCTTCAGCTCAGGCCACAAGACGGGAAGTCTCGGTATGCTGTCCGGTCACCCACCAGCAGCGTAGCTCCGGCCTTATCTCGACCCCTCTCTGAAGGAAGCGACACTATGACCACGATTTCTGCGAAAAGCGATGTAATGACCCTGATCAACATGTTCACGGTTGAACCGGCAAACCAGCGACGGCTCGTTGAACTTCTAACCGAAGCCACGGAGGTTTCAGTGCGTCGGGCGCCGGGCTTTGTTTCTGCCAGCCTCCATCGCAGCACTGACGGGACGAAGGTCACGATGTATGCACAATGGCGGAGCATCGATGATTATCAGGCGATGCGTCAGGATCCTGCCCCGCTTCCGTTTCTTCAGGAAGCGCTCACGATCGCCAAGTTTGAACCCGGCGTCTACGAAGTCGTGCGAACCTTCACACCCGCCGGCGAGCCGAATTGAAGCGACTACGGTTTTGTCCGCATTGCAGAAGCGGTCGTTCCATGTCGCTCATTGCGCGAACCGCCGAAGACGACTCGTCCGAACGGCGCTGCTGCACCCAAGCGTGCCGCGAGGTCGGGGAAAGTCTCAACTCATGGGCTCAAGTTCTGCCGGCTCCCCAATAGACCCGTAGCAGCGCTCCTCGCCCGAAAAGCACGATTTCAGCTCCAAATTGGTACCACTCCATTCTCTCAGATCGTCCGTTTTGCTCGCCCTAATATCCAATTCTACGACGGGCATGTAATCGACCTGTACCAATTGATCTGCGCGCCGCTTGCGCGCTACGAGCAACAACTCGTCCAGCTTCAAGATGCTTTGTCCAAGGGTATTAATGCCGGAGATTCCGACGCGGCGGAGGCAATCAGAGACCTTGTTGAGACCGTAACGGTCTTCCGAGACCCCTCGCGCGCGCGGGGTGTCACCATTGAGATCGTCGGGCGCCTAAATGCGCTGCTCGGGGAGCAGGCATATCCCAACAAGGTCCGGGGAGTGTGGGGAAAGATGGTAGCGGGAGCGCGCTGCCGCTTTTCCCCACCCGACCCAATTCTGCGATATTGCTTCGGTCTTTTGCCTAATCCTCATTATCTTGTCGAGGGCAAGTTTCAAATCAGGGACACCTTGGTGAACGAATTTTGGAAGTGTGCTTCATTCTCGGTGCTTTGCTTTCGTACCACAATGCGCCTGATCAGCTTGCCTGATGACAGGCTGCCAACTTGCTCGTCCAGCAATAGCTGGGTTGCTTTCAGGGCACGTAGCACCCGTTCCGGATCGAAGGCCGCATAGAGACGTCCGTGCTCGTCCCGCCGGTCGGCGCCTTCGGTCACCCGCCAGCTCAGATAGAGGATGCCGCCGGGGACAAGGATGGCCAGAAGCCTCTCGACCGCTGGGGTGATTGCGTCAGGTTCGAGATGCATAATGACGGTCTCGCAGAGGACGTTGGCAAAGCTTTCTTCTGCAATGCCATCGAGGCCCGGAAGGATGGCCGTGCTAAAATGGATTTGCGGATGCCGCCTTCGCGCTTCGGCCAAGAGTCCTTCTGACGCATCAAAGCCCTTTGTCGGAAAGCCGCGAGCGCTGAGCCAAGCGGCGTCACGACCGCTGCCGCAACCGACATCTGCCGTCGGACCGCGGATAAAGAATTGTCCGACAACGGCGTGCAGGTCGATCGGCGGCGGCTGGGCGTCCCAATCGTCGGCAAAAACCTTTGCATCTCGATCATACGCGCTTAGCGTTGCGTCATCCATCTGGCCATTTCTTTGCTTGCCGGACTGTTAGCTCATCACGTTGAATCGACTCTATGGCTCGACACCCGCGTTTGCGGGCATGTCGAGCAGCCTTTGCAGCAGATCGGTACACAGCAGCAGGTCTTCCTCGCTCCAGGATGCGACCCGATGCCGAAATGTAGCGCCCTTGGCCTGCATCGCGGCCTCCATCCGCCGGCGGCCGTCGACGGTCAACGACAGCACGGTACTTCGCCGATCCGCGGGATCGGTTGACGTCGCGACTAGCCCCAAGCGCACGAGCTCGCGGGTGAGGCGGCTTGCCGCGCTGCGGTCCATGCCGACGGCTTGGGCCACGGCGCTCGGTTTGGCCGGGCCGAATGCGTTGAGCCAGAGCGCGATATGGAAAGCGGCCGGCTGCAGGTCGGTGTGAAACGTGGCCGCTGCCTGCGCCGTCAACGCGCGGGACTGGCTCACCAACGCGTTAAGCACGGCGCCGAGCGCGCGGATCCGCTGTTCCCGCCGTCCATCGTCCCGCGGAGTTTTGCCGTTGTGCGAACTCATCATCCCATCGCCTGGCATTTTGGCTGCTGGACTCAATGCCAGATTAGTTGACAAAAATCCATCATCGATATAGTGGATATTTATCCATTATCAGAAGGAGCGTCCATGTCGCCTTCTCGTCCGACGGTCGTGCTAACCGGAGGAACCAGCGGCATCGGTCGATGCGCGGCGGTCGCGCTCGCGCGGCGAGGAGCCAATCTGGTGCTCACCGCGCGCAGCAAAGCCAAGGCCGACGCGACGGTAGCGATGATCGAGAGTGCCGCCCCGGGAGCGCGTGTCGACGTGCACTATGGTGATTTCGGCAATCTAGCCTCGGTGGCGGCGCTGGGACGCGAGATCGTCGCACGCCATGCCCGGATCGACGCGCTAATCAACAATGCCGGAATTCATGCCTTTAGACAGCGCGTCACCGCGGACGGTTATCCCGAGATGGTCGCCGTCAACTATCTGGCACCGTGGCTTTTGACGAATATTCTGCGGGAAACCGTGATCAGATCGGCGCCATCGCGCATTGTCACGGTCGCATCGGAAGCCTCGCGGCAAGCCGCCGGATTTGATCCCCTCGCCGCACTCATCGACAAACGCCCGTTCTCCGCGCGAGGCTCCTCGGCGATCTACGGTCAGACCAAATTGATGAATATCATGTTCTCGATAGAACTGGCGCGCGGCCTCACGGGGACCGGAGTGGCGGCCAACTGCCTATGTCCCGGGTTCAACGTGACGGGACTCGGGCGTGAACTTTGGTTCGCAGCGCCGCTCGAACGGCTGCTGACGTGGTTGAAGATCGGCACTCCCGAGCGCGGCGCGAGCATCATCGTCCGCCTGGCCAGCGATCCCGCCTTCGCCGACGTGACCGGCGGCTACTTTGCCGTCAGTGACGCGCGACCGCTCGTCCCCGTGGCGCCGGGCGCCGACCGGCAAGCGCAGCAAGCGCTGTGGCAGGCGACGGCGGAACGAGTTGCAGCGTTCTGCCGCGACGAGGTCGTCGAGAGAGGCTCCGGTGAATGAAGTTTATCCGGCTGAAGGAGGATTTTCCGCCGGGCTCTTCGTGATGGGCCGCATTTGAGACGGCGGCACGCCTTTTTTGCGAGCAGCGCGGGGGCCCTTGCACACCGCAGCCTGTTTCGTCAGCACAAACGTGGCTCCCCCATTTGGCATCGCAGCATGAAAATTGCATGGCACAGCCGGGCCCGGACCGTGAGTGCTTCAATGAACCTCATCAACCTCGATATTCGGATGCTGCGCTCGCTGATGTCGGTCGTCGAGACCGGAAGCATCACGGAGACCGCGCGGCGTCTCGGCCGCACCCAACCGGCGATCACGCTGCAACTGCAGCGGCTCGAGGAACTCACCGGAAAGGCCATCTTCATCCACGAAGGCCGCCGGCTGTTCCTGACCGCGGAAGGCGAGACCGTCCTGAGCTATGCGCGCTCGATCCTCGGTTTTCATGACGAATTGCTGTCGCAACTTGCTTCCCCCGATATCGAAGGTCACGTCGTGCTGGGCACGCCCGACCTCTATGCCGCCTTCATGCTGCCGGCGATCCTGAAAATATTCCGCAAAGCCTTTCCGCGCGTTCAGATCGAGCTGAACTGCTCGCTCTCGACGCCGCTGGTCGGATGCGTCAAGCGCGGCGAAGTCGATATTGCGCTGGTCACCCGGATGAACGATTTCACCGGCGGACAGGTGGTGCGGCAGGAGCAATTGATCTGGATGATCGGGGAGCAATCCACCGCGCACAATGAAAAGCCGATTCCGCTCGCGCTGCTGCCGCCAGGCAATATCTATCGCGACCATGCGATCGAACGGCTGGAAGCCGCGCGGCTAAGATGGCGCATCGCCTGTGTCAGCCACAGCGTCAGCGGTTTGCAGGCCGCAGCGTTCGCCGGCATGGCGGTGACCGTGCTCGGCCGCAGTGCGCTGGTGCGCAACATGCGCGAGATCGGCGCCAGGGAAGGGCTGCCGCCGCTGCCCAAGGTTGATCTTCTGTTGTACAAATCGCCGGCCGCGACATCGAAGGCGGCGAGCGCGCTGCACGATTACCTGGCGCATTACCTCAATCTCGACGACGAACTGTTGCTCGGCAAGGAACTGCCGTTGTCGGCAGCCAACGCCGACACCAGCCTGTCAGGACATTCGGGGACGAAACCGGGCCCAGGGCCGCGCGGCTTCGAACGCGGCGGCGATCCGCAAAATAAGGTCCTCGTTGAGCCAAGGCGCGATAATCTGAAGTCCGATCGGGAGCCCGTCAGTATCGAACCCGCAGGGGATCGTCGCGGCCGGCAATCCGGTCAGATTTATCGGCCACGAGAACGGCGACCAGCCTAGGTGGCGGTCGACGGCGACGCCGTCGACATGGTCGACGCCGAGCGCGCCGGCGGAAAATGCCGTCACCGCAACCGTCGGCGTGACGATCGCATCGACCTTCTGAAATATATCCAGGAACGACGACCGCAGGCTGTTGCGACGATAGCCGGCCTCGACATAGTCGATGCCGCTATAGGTCGAACCTTTCGCCACGACGTCGCGGTAGTCGCTGTCGGACGATGCGAGTGCGCTGGCATCTCGGTCTGAAACGGCCGCCGCCTGCTCGGTATAGGCGATCGGCTTCAAAATCCGCTCGAGCATATCAGGCGCGAACTGGACGCAATCGGCAACGATGCTGGCGCCGAGCGAACCGAGGATCTCAACCGCCGACTGAAATGCCTTTCGCACATCGGGAACGACCGCAGCGTAGCCGAAGTCGGCACTGCTTCCGATCCTGATCCCGTCGAGCTTTCGCAGGCTCGCATCGAAACTCCGCGGCGGCACCGGCAGGCTTGCGGCATCGCGCAGATCATGGGCCGCGACCACTTCCAACAGCAGCGCTGCGTCGGCAACCGTGCGCGCGATCGGCCCGGTGTGCGCCAGCGAGGCCCATGACGGCGGAGAAAATCCCGGTGACCTTGGAACCAGCCCGAACGTCGGCTTGATACCGACCACGCCGCAGAAAGAGGACGGCACACGGATCGAGCCTACCCCATCGGTGCCGATCGCGAGCGGACCGCATCCGGCGGCGATCGAAGCAGCAGCCCCGCCGCTCGATCCGCCGCTGGTCCGATCGGTGTTCCAGGGATTGCGGGTGATGCCGGACACCGGGCTATCGGCGGTGAGCTTGTATCCGGATTCGCAAGTTGTGAAACCACGGCCGCATCGACGGTCGGGACCAGATCCTTGTTGGCAGGAGCGCCGCCGAGCGCGCGAACGCCGGCGACATAGACGAGATCCTTGATGCTGACCGGGACGCCCGCCAATCTGCCTTCGGGGCGCCCAGTGGACCATGCGGCGGTGGCTTCGTCGGCCGCGGCGCGCGCCTGATCATAGGTTGAGGGCACGATCACGTTGCAGGATGCGGTGGTCAGTTCCAACGCAGCGATCACGTCTTCAATGACATCGCGCGGCGTGAACCGCCTGGTGCGATAACCCTCCAGCAACTCCACGGCTGAGAGCCTTGCCAATTCGTTTGCGTCGACGGCGCCGTCGGCGCGTGCGCTTCCCAGTTTCACCGCACGCCTCACAAGGTCTGAAGAGCGGCCGTCACGGCCTTTTTCGCCATCACGGTCACGAGATGCGCACGGTATTCGGCGTCGGCGTGGATATCGGAACTTAGGTTTTTCGAATCCACCTTGATCCCCGCGACGGCGCCCGGCACGAAGGATTTTTCCAGCGCGGCTTCCATCGCTGCGACGCGGAAGACGCCGGGGCCTGCCCCGGTCACCGCGACACGGACTTTACCGGCCTTTTTGGCGACGCAGACCCCAACCACGGCGTAGCGCGACGCCGGGGATTTGAATTTGGCATAGCCGCCAGCGGACGGAATCGGAAAGCGAATTGCGGTGATGACCTCGCCCGGCTCGAGCGCAGTCTCGAACAGCCCCCGGAAGAAGGTGTCGGCGGCGATCTGGCGGCGGTCGGTTACGATCGTCGCATCGAGCGCCAGCACGGCGGCCGGATAGTCGGCGGACGGATCGTTGTTGGCGATCGAACCGCCGATCGTGCCCCTGTTGCGCACGGCGGGATCGCCGATGCCGACGGGGAGGCTGGCCAACAACGGTATCTTGCCGCGTACCAGCTCGGACTCCGCGACATCGACATGGCGGGTCATCGCGCCGATCGTCAAGACATCGTCACTGGCCGAAATCCCGAACAGCTGCGGGATCTTCGACAGGTCGATCAGCGCGGCCGGCGCGGCGAGCCGCAGCTTGATGGTCGGCAGCAGCGTCATGCCGCCGGCGAGCGGCTGACTATCGGAAACGCCGCTCAGCAATGCGGACATTTCCGGGACTGTATTCGGCCGGTGAAAGGCAAAAGACCTCATCGCAATTCCTCCTATTCGGCCGCGCGCGGCATGACGGCATTCTGAATGACGCGCCAAATCCGGTTCGGCGTCGCCGGCATATCGACGTGTTGGACGCCAAGGTGCGACAGCGCATCGACCACGGCGTTGATGACAGCCGCCGGCGATCCGATGGTCCCGACCTCGCCGCACCCCTTCACGCCCATCGGCGTGTGCGTGCAAAGCGTGGAATGGGTCTTGATCGTCATGTTCGGCAGGTGATCGGCGCGCGGCATGCAGTAGTCCATGAACGAACCCGACAGCAGCTGCCCCGAGACGTCGTCATAGACAGCGCTTTCGTACAGCGCCTGGCCGACGCCTTGAACGATGCCGCCATGCAACTGGCCTTCGACGATCATCGGATTGATCACAGTACCGACGTCGTCGACCGCGGTATATTTTTCCAGCGTCACGATCCCGGTCTCGGGATCGATTTCAACTTCGGCGATGTGACAACCGCCGGGATAGGTGAAATTGATCGGATCGTAATAGGCCTGTTCTTCAAGACCGGGCTCCAACACCTCAAGCGGATAATTGTGCGGGACATAAGCGGCGCCGGCGATTTCCTGAAAGGTCTTGCCGCGGTCGGTGCCGGCAACTGAGAACACGCCGGCCTCGAACTGAATATCCTGCTCGCTCGCTTCAAGCAGATGCGCGGCGATCTTCTTGCCTTTGGTCACCACCTTGTCGCTGGCTTTGGCAAGCGCGGCGCCGCCGACCACGAGCGAGCGCGAGCCATAAGTGCCCATGCCGAACTGCACGCGATCGGTATCGCCGAACACGATGTCGACGTTGTCGAAGGCCACGCCAAGCTTCTCCGACACGATCTGCGCGAAAGTAGTCTCATGCCCCTGCCCGTGATTATGGGTGCCGATCAAGACCGTCACCTGTCCGGTCGGATGCACCCGAACGGTGGCGCTTTCGTAGAGTCCGCCGCGGGCGCCGAGACGACCCGCAAAGCGCGACGGCGCGAGGCCGCAGGCTTCGACATAGGTCGAAAAGCCAAGACCGCGGAATTTGCCCTCGCGTTCCGAGGCAGCCTTGCGTACGCCAAACCCCGCGGCGTCTGCCGCGGCCAACGCGCCTTCAAGACATCCCATCGGATCGCCTGAATCATATTCGACCAACACCGGGGTCTGGTAAGGGTAGGATTCCTTCGGAATGATGTTGCGCCGGCGCAGCTCGACGCGATCGATCCCCATCTCTCTGGCCGCGACATCGACCAGCCGTTCGACCACGAAGGTCGCTTCCGGCCGGCCGGCGCCGCGATAGGCGTCAACCGGCACCGTGTTGGTGAAGACGACCTTGACGTTGCAGTAGATCGCCGGCGTCGTGTAGACGCCGCTCAACAGCGGCCCATAGAGGTTGGTCGGGATATTGGGGCCGAAGGTCGAGAGATAACCGCCCATATTGGCCAGGGTCGCGACCTTCAGCGCGAGGAATTTTCCGTTCTCGTCGAGCGCGAGCTCCGCCTCGGTGACGTGATCCCGGCCGTGCCGGTCCGACACAAAACCTTCCGAACGGTCCGCCACCCATTTCACCGGCCGGCCGACGCGCTTCGCCGCCCAGGTGATGACGGCCTCCTCGCCATAATGGAATTGCTTGACGCCGAAGCCGCCGCCGACATCGGGGGCCACCACGCGCATCTTCTGCTCGGGAATTTTCAGCACCAGCGCGCTCATCAGAAACCGCACCACGTGCGGAAACTGGCTGGTGGTCCACAGCGTGTAGTGGCCGGTTCCGGCGTTGTATTCGGCGATCGCGGCGCGCGGCTCCATCGGATTGCCGATCAGGCGATTGTTGACGAGGCTGAGGCGGGCGACGTGCGCCGCCTTGCGAAAGGCGATCGCGACCGCGGCCTTGTCGCCGAGCTCCCAGTCGCAGCACAGATTGTTCGGCACATCGTCGAACAGTTGCGGCGCGCCTGCGCGAACGGCTTCGAGCACGCCGACCACGGACGGCAGCACGTCATAATCGATCACGACCGCCTCGGCGGCCGCGCGGGCCTGTTCCAGCGTATCGGCGATGACGAAGGCGACCATGTCGCCGACGAAGCGCACCTTGCCCTGTGCCAGCATCGGAAATGGCGGCTCCTTCATCGGCAGGCCGTCGGTACCGTGGATACCCCAGCCGCAGGGCAGCGATCCGAGACCATCGGCCGCGACATCCTCGCCGGTCAGCACGACCTCAACTCCCGGCAGCGCCAGCGCCGCCTTTTTGTCGATGCCGCGGATAACCGCATGGCCATGCGGCGAACGGATGAACACGCCGAATGTCATATCGGCCCGCTTGACGTCGGCGACGTAATTGCCGCGGCCGGTCAGAAAGCGGAAGTCTTCCTTGCGGCGCGGCGCAGCACCAATCCCGATGACGTTTGACATGGCTATTCTCCGATCGCGGGTGCGTTCATGGCCGCCGCACCGGCCAGGACCGATGCCACGATGTTCTGATAGCCGGTGCAGCGGCAGATATTGCCTTCGAGGCCGTGGCGAACCTCGGCTTCGGTCGGCGCCGGATTTTTCTCCGCCAGCGCCACCGCCGTCATCACCATGCCGGGCGTGCAGAAACCGCACTGCAAGCCGTGATTTTGATGAAACGCCTCCTGCATCGGGTGCAGCCGGTTCGAACCGTCACGTCCCGACAGCCCCTCGATCGTCATCAGCGTGCCGCCATCCAGCATCGGCGCCAGCAAGGTACAGCTCTTGACGGCCTCGCCGTTGAACAAGACGACGCACGCCCCGCATTGGCTGGTGTCGCATCCGACATGCGTTCCGGTCAGGTTCAGCGTTTCGCGGAGCAAATCTGCGACCAGCGTCGCGGGCTCGACATCGACTGTCCGGGACCGGCCGTTAAGCGTGAAACTGATTATCATGGGTGACCTCCGGTACTTTGCTGACATCAGGCAAGAACACGGGCGCGGCCCGCCGACCAGGTAGCGAGCAGGACGTCGCCGATATTGAACGGATCCCGGAAAAAGGTTCGCTCCGGAATGTAGGCGACAAAATCTTCATCGGGGATCGTATCGAGCATCACCTTGACGAACGATCCCTGATATTCGATCGCCAATACCCGGCTCGGCAGCGCCGTCGTCCCGTCTTCAAGGCCGGGCGCACCCGCGCGCATCAATTCGATGTCATCGCGCCGAACCGCCAGATCGATGCGATCGCCGACCTCGATGCGCGGATTCGGGCGCACCCCGATCTGGATTCCGCTGCGGTTCGGCTGCGAGATCACCAGGTGGTCTTCGCCGATCTTTTCAACCTTGCCCGACAGCACATTCTGCCCGCCGAGGAATTCCGCGACATAGCGATCGCGCGGACTAGCATAGACATCGCGCGCCGCGCCGGATTGCTTGATCCTGCCCTTTTCCATCACGACGACGATATCGGCCAGTGCAATCGCCTCGAGCTGCGTGTGGGTGACATGAACAAAGGTAATGCCGAGGTCGCGCTGCATCCGGCGCAATTCCTGTCGCATCTGGACGCGAAGCTGTTCGTCCAATGCGGAAAGCGGTTCGTCGAGCAACAGCACCCGGGGTTCGGTGATGGCCGCGCGCGCCAGCGCTACGCGCTGCTGCTGACCGCCCGACAGGCTGGCCGGCAGCCGATCCGCCAATTCCGTCAGCCGCACCTTCTCCATCATCCGATCGACCGCCTTGTAGCGCTCCTTTTTGGATTGCCCGCGCACCCGCAACGCGAACGCGATGTTGTCGCGGACCGAGAGATGCGGAAACAGCGCGTAGGACTGGAACATCATCGCGGTCCGCCGCTCGACCGGCGCCAGGCCAACGACGTTTTCTCCGCCGATCACGATTTCGCCAGCGGTCGGATCTTCGTGCCCTGCGATCATCCGCAGGATCGTCGTCTTGCCGCATCCCGAGGGGCCGAGAAAACAGCAATAGGCCGCGTCCGGAATCTTCAGATTGACGCCATCCACCACGTTGGTGACGCCATCGAAGCTCTTGCAGAGACCCGCCAGTTCGATATCGCCTTGACCAGCGCGCATGGAAGGATTCCTCAGTGACTTTTTGCGCGGACACCGCGGCGCTTGTTGATGAGAACGATAGCGCCGATGCAGGCGCCGATAATGACGAACGAAACGATCGTGGTCACCGTGCCAAGCGCATAGAGCGAGGGCGAGGTTACGTTGAGCGTCATGCTCCAGATTTCGAGCGGCAGGGTATTGAGAGAACCGGCGGTCTGTAGTGTGCGCGCGAACTCGTCGTAGGACAGCGTGAAGCCAAACAGTGCGACGGCGACGAGACCAGGCGCCAGAACCGGAATCACGACGAGCCTGATGGTTTGCCAGCGGCTGGCCCCGAGATCGCGTGCCGCCTCCTCCCAGGCGCCATCGAAGCGCGACATCACGGCGAACATCACCAGCACGCCGAACGGAAGCGTCCAGGACAGCTGTGCGCCGAGCGCGGAGGTGTACCAACTGGGGCTGATGCCGATCCACTGGAACAGCAGGCCGACGCCGATGCCGAGCACCAGACCAGGAGCAACCAGGCTACCGATCATCAGATAGAACACAAACGTGTCGCCGAAGAACCGGCGCCGAAACGCCAGGCCCGCCAGGAACGAAAACACTAGCGTGATCACCGTCACCAGAACAGCAAGTTTGATCGATCGGTCGAACGATCCCTTGACATCCCCGGTGCGCACCTGCGTGAACAGATCGACGAACCAATGCAGCGAGTGCCCCTTCATCGGAAATACCAGGCCGCCGCGGATATCCTGAAACGAAAGGATGTAGATGCAGACCATCGGCCCGTACAGCGCGGCCACATAAAACGTAAAGACGGCCGCGAGCAGGTAGAATGTCCAGGGCCTGCGGTCGCTTCGCGCCACAACACCGCGTCGGGCCTTAACCATGGAGACATCGAACCTTTCTAGCGCAACCGTCATTGTGCGATTTCCCGGCGCAGATCGACCGCGCGAAGGATGATGGAGATCACAACCGTCAGGATCAGCGTCAGCAGCACGGCGCTGGCCGCCGCGATCGGATATTGCAGCACGCCGACATTTTCATAGAACGCGCTGACGACGGAGGCAGAACTGCCGCCGGACATCACCTTGACGACGAAAAAGTCGCCCATCACGATCGAGATCACGAAGATCGACCCGAGCGCGATGCCGCTTTTCGACAGCGGAATGACGATGTATCGCATGACATCGAGGCGGCTGGCGCCGGCATCGAGTGCTGCTTCGACAATCCGCTTGTCGATACGCGCCAGCGAATTGAAGATCGGAACGACCATGAAGATCGTCAATTGATGGACGTAGGCGATCACTACCGCCAAACTTGAATAAAGCAGCACCTCGATCGGCTCGCGGATGATGCCGGTCATTAGCAGCGTGGAGTTGACGAGCCCCTCCTTTCCGAGCAACGGAATCCAGGAGATCATCCGGATGATATTCGACGTCCAGAACGGCACGGTACACACCAGAAACAGCGAGATGGCGAGCAACTGGTTTCGGACGTGAAACACCAGAAAATACGCGACCGGGAACCCGATGATCAGAGTGAAGAGCCAGGTCAGGACCGTGAACTTCAAGGTCGCGACATAAAGATGGAACGTCTGCGCCGAGGTGAGGACGTCGAGGTAGTTGGCAAGGGTGAACGTCGGCAGCAGTCCGCCGAAGCCATCGGTCTCGAAGAAGCTTGCCGCGAAAACCACCAGTATGGGCAGCAGAAAAAACGGTACGAGGACCAGCATCAGCGGCGCCACGTACAGCCATGCACTCAGATTTCGCCGCAACATCCCGTATGGCCTAACTCAATTTAGCCTTAAGGCTTTGCAAGGAGGAGGGCTGCCGACTCGCGCGCCGCATCGGCAGTCCATGGTTTTGAAATCAAGCGACCTTGAAATCATTCCATCGCTTGTTCATGTAGGCGGCCTGGTCCATCAGCGTGTTCCAGCACGAGATGTTCTTGACGCGTTCGAGGAAGGAACCGCCATCGCGCTTGGTGCCGGGCTTCTCCATCGGAACGCCGTAGGGATCGTTGATGACCTCAGGGGCCGGCTTGCCGTCGTACCAGAAATCCCATTCCGCCGCGGTCAGGAATTTCTTCGCGGTCGACGGCACCGGGCTGTAATAGCCGTAGCGCCCGACGAAGCCGCCTTGCCAGCCCGAAAGATACCAGTTGAGATATTCGTAAGCCGCATCGAGCTTCTTGCCCGACAGATGTTTCATCAGGCCCATGCCGTTGCACCAGCCGCGGTATCCTTCCTTGCCGTTCTTGACGTTGACCGGCGCATAGACGCAAGGGATTTCCTTGACGCGCACGGCGGCGACCGCCGGCGACCACATCGACTGGATCACGACTTCGCCGGCGGCCATCAATTGCACCGACTGGTCGAACGTAGTCCAGGTGGCGCGGAATTGGCCGTCCTTTTTCAGTTCGATCAGCTTGTTGCAGGTGAAATCGATCTCCTCTTTGGTCATGTTGCCCTTGTTGCCGTACTTGATCAGGCCGGCGCTTTCAAAGCACAGCGCGGCGTCCATGATCCCGATCGCGGGAACGTCGAGGATCGCCGCCTTGCCCTTGAATTTAGGATCGATCAGATCCTTCCACTCGGTGACCTCGTGGCCGACGAGGTCGGGACGATAGCCGATCGAGTCCGCATTGTAGACTTGCGGCAGGAACGTCGCCCATTCGGTGACACCGTCGTGCAGGTCGGTCGCATTCGGCGTGGCGATATACATCGCCTCATAGGGGGAGATGCCCTGGCGCGGAATCTTGTGTCCGTCGATCTCGCCCTTGGTGAAAATGGGCAGGATATTATCGAATTCCTTGATCTTCTTGACCTCGATGCCCTGGATCACCGACCGCTTCGCGGCGAGCTTTGCCTGCCAGCCTTCGAGGTCGGCAATATCAACCGAATCCGGCTGACTGATGAAGCGGTTGATGGCAGCGGACGTATCCAGATTCTGCATTGTCACTTTGAAGCCGAGATCTTTCGCCGCCTGATCTCCGATCGCTTTCACCACCGAATAGGACACCCCGACATGCCGCAATTCGATGTCCTTGATCTCCTGCGCCCAGATCGTCGGAAAGCCTCCGATGACGTCCGATCCGATCGCGGCACCGGTTACCGCGGCGCCGGCTTTGAGAAGCGCGCGCCTCGACAATCCTTTTCGCTTCGCCGGCTTTTTTGCAGAAGACGCGTTATTAGAAGCATTGTCATCATCCAACATAACTATCTCCGTTGCCTGTTGATGGACTGGCCCGCGTCCAACCGGCGCGTTGTCGCGACGTGTTGATGATGAAGCGTAGCGGCGGAGATTTCGACTTGTAAAATCGGAAGTAGAAATGCGACCTATAAGGAGAGCTAATGGTTCCGCATTTGCTCATCACGAAGGCACGCCGAGCCAAAGTTTGGCCTTTACTTCTGGGAATGCGCCGAGGCGCGGCCCGATGCGACGCCCCTTTACGGCTCATGCCCTCCATCGAAATCGTCTTCGAAACGCAAGTGCTTGACGCTGCGGCCCTGGCGCCGCACCAGCTTCAAGGCCTCTATCCCGATCTTGATATGCCTTTCGACATAGTTCGCGGTCACGGCCTGATCCGACGCTTCCGTCTTTACCCCCTCGGGAATCATTGGCTGATCGGACACCAGAAGCAGCGCGCCAGTCGAAATATGGTTGGCAAATCCCGCAGCAAAGATTGTCGCGGTCTCCATGTCGATCGCCATGCTTCGCGTACGACGCAACAGCTCCCTGAAGCGATCATCATGTTCCCAGACACGACGATTGGTGGTGTACACAGTACCCGTCCAATAGCCGTGACCGAGATCGCGCATCATCGTTGACACCGACCGCTGCAACTGGAATGCGGGCAGCGCGGAGACCTCCGGTGGCAGGTAGTCATTCGAGGTGCCTTCGCCACGAATGGCCGCAATCGGTAGAATCTAGTCGCCGATTTGATTTTTGCGCTTCAAGCCACCACATTTGCCTAGAAACAATACGGCTTTCGGCGAGATGGCACTTAACAGATCCATCACGGTCGCGGCGTTCGGGCTTCCCATGCCGAAGTTAATCAGTGTGATTCCATCGGCAGTCGCGTTGGGCATCGGTCGATCGACGCCTCGCGCGTGCACGAGGAACTATTTTGGGTGATGGTCAATGCACCGTCGTTACGCCTGAGGGCGCTCACCAAATGTCGCGTTCTGAAACCTTGAGCCATCAACGGGACCAGCAGCAGAGACGCGTTGCCATGATCGAATGTGGGTACGCCTCGAATTCTGGCGAATGTGAGCGTCT
>WNFM01056038.1_pt1 | contig 15702 bp, 18 predicted proteins | sample 5400271 | NCBI WGS metagenome assembly WNFM01 (sample SAMN13153352, study PRJNA577476) | soil metagenome | isolation source: 60 cm saprolite on Douglas fir-dominated hillslope | place: USA:California | collected 2013-09-17
TGAGGCCGCCTCGCGGTCGCCAGCGGAGTTTGTATTGGCACTCGCGCATGCTTCGATTCCGGCAGGGTTGGAGATCAGGGAATCTGACGATGTAGTGCCGTCCCGTCCGCCTGCGTTCGCCATCGATCGCAAGCAGAGAGTTTCCTTGGACGGCTTGATCGCCACTTTCAACGCAGCGCATCCCGATTACCACGCGGTCGTGATGCGGGGCGGAGTTACGGTCGTTCGACCGTTCAAGGGAACGCTGCCATTCCTTGATCAGCCGTCCTCGCTCTCGAACGTAATTGCGGTAACTGGCGCATTGGCGGCTGCGCGGCTGGTGTTCACCGCTGTGGATCCTGGACTGGCAGGCCCGATTCTGAACAGCCTCGGACACAAGGGCGAGGATATTCCGCTGGTGCTGGATGGCAGTGGCGGCCGGACAGTTGTCGATACGTTGAACCAGATCGTCACGCAGGCGCCTGGTCGTTCATGGGTGGTGACAACTCGAGAGGAACGAGATGGTGGCGTGCGGGTGATTGGTTTCGGATTCATAGACGCGGACGGCCGTCGCCTTACCCAGCCAATGCGGGACGCTGAATGATTAGGAGACGGTCCGCCCCGCAGCCGCTGGCATAGCCGTTACAGGACGAGGTCAGGCGGTGCTGCCCACCCCCTTTCGCGGTGGCTCATGCCCCACGCGGATGGCCGAGCTAGTACAGCAGGTACTTCGCGCGCCGGCGGCGGAAGGCGGCGACGTCCCGGGCCCAGCCCGCGGACAGGGTGCGCGGCGAGCGGCCCTCCTCGATGGCGCGGCGGATGCGGTCGGTGCCGCACAGGATGTCGATGGGTCGCTTCAGGTGCTCGTACTCGTAGGGCGGGTCGCGCCAGGCGAACGCCTTCGGTTCCTGCCGGCGCGCGTGGTGGATCAGCAGGAGGTAGGCCAGGAAGGCGGGGAAGCGCTCGCGATCGCTGACGTGCACCTGCACGCCGCCGCACACGCGGTTGGCGTGCTTCTGGAACGTCGGGGCAAAGAAGAGGGGCCGGAAGAGCGCGCCGGGGATCCGCTCGCGCCGGAGGTCCTTGGCGAGCCGCCAGGGGTCGAGCCAGGGCGCGCCCACGAGCTCGAAGGGGCGCGTGGTGCCGCGGCCCTCCGAAAGGTTGGTTCCCTCGACGAGGCACCCACCCGGATAGACGAAGGCGGTGTCTACGGTGGGCATGTTGGGCGACGGCAGCACCCAGGGCAGCCCGGTCTCTTCGAAGTGCATCGGCCGGCGCCATCCGCGCATCTTCACGACCTCGAGCTCGACGTCGAGCCCGCGCTCCGCCCGGAACATCCCCGCGAGCTCCCCGACCGTCATCCCATGGCGCACGAGGAGCGGGTGCATTCCCACGAAGGAGAGGTACTCGGGGTCGAGCAGGTTGCCGCCGAGGCCGCTGCCCCCGAGGGGGTTCGGGCGGTCGAGCACGATCACCCGGCGCCCTTCGCGCGCGCAGGCCTCGAGGACGTGCAGCATCGAATAGATGAAGGTGTAGTAGCGGGAGCCCACGTCCTGCACGTCGAACAGCACCGCGTCCAGGCCGTCCAGCATCGCGGGAGTGGGGACGCGCGTGCGGCCGTAGAGGCTGAAGACGGGCAGGCCCGTGGCGGGGTCGCGGCTGTCTCCGACCTCCACGAGGTCCTGGGCATCCGCCCAGATCCCGTGCTCGGGGCCGAAGAGGCGCACCAGCCGGAAGCCCCGCGCGCCGTGGAGCGCCGGTGCCGCGTGCTCGAGGCCGGAGGTGACGGCGGTGGGATTGGAGACGAGACCCAGGCGCAAGCCGCGAAGCCGCCGCGGCTCGCGAAGAAGCCGCTCGAGACCGGTCTCGACCCGGGGGCGGCCCCGCCTCACTCGGCGTACTTGAGGGTGAAGCGGCCCACCGCGGCCTTGTCGCCGGTGGTCTTCGAGATGCTGCCTTCGATCGTGTCGGCCTTCATGGCCCCCGAGAACAGGCGGGGCGAGCCCGACAGGTCCACGACGAAGCGCAGCGTCCCGTTGTCGTAGACGACGTCGCGCAGCGGGGCCCTCATCTCGAGGCTGCCGGCCTTGGTGGTGAGAGAGCCCGCCAGCTTCGTCCCTTCGGAGCGCAGGCGCACTTCGAACGCCCGGCCGCCGGGTCCGCCTTCCTCCAGGGTCCCGACCCAGCGGCCCTCCACGGCCACCGCAGCCCGCGCCGGCTGATCGGGGATCACGAGGGCCATCTCGCGGAGGGCCTTGGCCATGGTGGTCGAGGGCGGGCGGACGACCCGGATGGGGACGCCGCCTCCCGGCCCTGCCTGCCGGAGCCCATCCGCGTAGATGTCGGAAAGCACCTTGCCGCGGGGCGACTGCTCGAGCACCTTCAGGGGCCGCTGCTTCAGGACGAAGAGCGAGAAGTAGTCCTGCAGAAGCGCTGCCCACTGCGTGGCCACCCCCCGCGCCGTCGCCCGCCGCCCACCCTTGCCCGGAGACTCCCAGGCGCGGCCATAGGCCGCGGCATCCGCCGCGGTCGCGGTGAGCAGCGGGGCCGGCTTGCCCACGATCCCCACCCCGGGCTCGGGCCTTTCCCTGATCTCGAACGCCGGAGCCTGGCTCCCCGCTCCGTCCACGAGCTGATTCAGCGCCGCCGCCGTCCGGGCTGCGCGCTCCGCCGTGGACGGCGCGTCGCCCGGGCCGCCGAGCAGGAGCACGGGGCCCAGCTCCGTGGAGACGAAGGCCAGGTTTTCCGTGGGGTAATCGGTCACGGGCGCGGCGAAGAAGCGCGGGATGAAGACGCCGGACGAGATGCGCATGGGCACGAAGCGCGCGCTGCTCGTCGAGGACGCGCCGTTCGCCTTCACCGTCACCTCGGTCTCGCTCGAGGACTCGGCCGCCGGGGCGGCCACGGTCAACTCGTTCGCAGTGGCGGCGAGGACCAGGGCGGGCATGCCCGAGAACGTCACCACGTTTCCCGAGGGCTTCGCGTCGAAGCCGCGGCCCCGGACGACGACCCGGTCTCCGGCGTAACCGCGGTCGGGCGAGACGCCCAGGACGAGGGGAAGCTTTCCCAGGATCACCTCGGCCGGCCTGGCCGAGTCGGGGCCCACCTGGATGCTCACCGTCGCCTTGTGCCCCTCGACCACGGGGATCTTGGGCACGAGCACCCGAAGGCGATCCGCCTGGGTCTCTTTCACTTCCGCGATCATCCCGCCCACCGCGACCGACAGGGGAGCCCCGTTCAGGTTCTCGCCGCTGACGACGATCTCCTGGCCCGGCATGACGACGTCGGGCGTGATGGAGGTCACCTTCGGGGCGCGGTAGACCTTGAGGGTGACCGCCTTGGAGCGGCCCCCACTCGTCTCGATCGTGACCGCCACGTCCACCGGCCCGGCGGCGGCGAGCACGGCCGGGACGGTGACCGTGAGCTGCGTGTCGGAAGCCGACGTGACCTGACCCGTGTTGTCTCCGAAGCGGACCACGTTGGCGGCGGCGTCGGAAGCGAACTGCTTCCCGCTCAGGCTCACGGTCTGCCCGGGCTCGGTCTTCCCCGGCAGCACCGCCGTCAGCACGGGCGGCTTCCTCCAGAGGTACTTCATTGCGTAGAAGGCGCCGCCGAGGGCGACCACGGCCAGGAGGCCGAGCAGCGCCGCGGGGGGCACCGTCGTGCCAGGACCGGTTCGGAGTGGCGATCGGCTGACCGGCTTCGGAGTCGGTTTTCCCGGCAGGGCGCGCAGAGGCCCCGCAGCCAGGTCCGCGTCGCGCGGCGATTCGAAGCCGCTCGACGCCCCGTCGTGGTATTCCGGCTTGGCCTTGGCGGGGGTAGCGACGACGGGAGGCGGCGGAGGAGGAGGCGGCGGAGTCGGCGCGGGCGGCGGCGGAGGCGGGATCGGTCGGGGGGCGTCCGCCGGGGGCGGCGGTGGTGGGATGAAGGGCACCGAGGCGGGAGGCCGCGTCAGCCGCGGAAGCGCCATCGTTTCCATTTCGCCCGGCGGGGGCGACCCGAACGAGAGCGGCGGTTGCCCCCCGTGGGGGGTTTCCGGCGCGACCAGCGAGAGCGGCTGGTCTGCGGCAGCCGAGAAGGGGCTGTCCGAGGAGCGGGCGGCGTCCAGGGGCAGCGCCGCGCCCGCCGCCGGCAGCCTCACGAGCAGCTTCGCGCTGCTCTTCGAGCCGGGAGGGCCGAGACAGATCCGGTCCCCGTCCTGAAGCAGGTAGTCCGTCTCGATCTTCTCGCCGTTGACGTAGGTTCCGGTGCCGCTGCCGCCATCCGAGAGGAGGAGCCCCCGGGGCCCCCGCGCGACCTTGGCGTGCACCGGGTCCACGTTGCCGAGAACGAGTTGCAGGTCGCAGTCGGTGCTGGAGCCGAGCAGGCGTTCGCGGGACGAGTCGTCGACCTCGAACATCGTCCCGTCCAGCGGCCCCCCCGTCACGATCAGGGTCGGAACGGTCAGGTTACCGGAGCTGAGATCGGTCACCGCTGAGCGCTCCTCAATCGACAAGAGGAACAAAGAATGGGACTTACCGCCCGAATTCAAACACAGCCCCCCGTACCTGTCAATTGAGGCGGGTCGTCCGAAAGGCCGCGACCGCCTTCATTGACACCGTCCTCGGCGAGGTGCTAGCGTCCCTGCGAGCGAGCACTTCAAACATGGCCCGGCCAGCTTTCCTGCAGACCCGGGAGAGGGTTCCCCCCGAGAGCGTCCTCAAGCAGCTCCGCATCCCCTTCGTCCGAAAAGTGACCCTCGTACGGGGCAAGGCGGCGGAGGAGGTCTTCGTGATCGACCTCGGCCTGGCCGGGGTCTTCGTCGAGCGCCCCGAGCCGATCCCGGTGGGTGAGCAGGTCGACATCCGACTCCCGATGCCCGACAGCGAGATCCCCCTGAAGGCCCGCTGCCGGGTGGCCTGGTGGCATCCCGAGGGCGCTCGCCTCGCCTCGAAGTCGCTCCCCCCGGGTGCCGGCCTCGAGTTCGTCGAGATGTCCGCGTTGGACCGCGCCCGGCTCCGGGAGCAGCTCGTCGAGTACTGCCGCCAGCACCCGCGCGTCCGCCGCTTCCTCCGCCACTGGCCCGAGGAGGAGAAGATGGGAGACGATCCATGAAGACCGTTGGAGCCCTCGTCGCGGGACGAGAGGTGTACCACGTCCGCGTGGAGCAGACCGTGCGGGAGGCCGCCCGCTACATGGCGGATCGGCGGGTGGGGGCGGTGGCCGTGCTCCAGGGAGACCGCCTTGCCGGCATCCTGTCGGAGCGCGACATCATAGCCGCGACCTCGTGGTGGCGGACGCGGGTGAGACCCACGAAGACGGCGTCCGCAAGATGAAGCAGGCCGGGTGCCGCCACCTGCCAGTGATCCAGGCCGACCGGTTCCTCGGGATGGTGTCGCTTCGCGACCTGCTCCAGGTCGACCTCTCGGAAAAGGACGAGGAGATCCGCCTCCTCAACGCCTACATCCACTACGTGCCTCCGGGAGGCGGCCAGCACTAGGGTGGCGCGCGTCCGGGTCGTCCTGGTCCGGCCGGACTCTGCCGTCAACGTCGGCGCCACTGCGCGGGTCGTGCGCAACTATGGCCTGCAGGGCCTCGACCTCGTCGCTCCGGGGGACTGGCGAACCGTCGAGGGCTGGCGCACGGCGTGGGGGGCGCCGGACGTGCTGGAAGAGGCCCGGGTCTTCTCCGATCTCGCCGCGGCCCTCGCGGGATCGGCGCTCGTGGTGGGCTTCACGGGCCGGCGCAGCGCCACCGTCCCCGTCCTCGATGCGCGCGAGGTGGCCGGGGACGCGGTGGCCCTGGGCGAAGACGAGAAGGCCGCCCTCGTCTTCGGCCCCGAGACGACCGGTCTCACCCGCGACGAGCTGGCTCTATGCGGCCGCCTCGCCACCATCCCCTCTCACCCCGGCCAGCCATCGCTCAACCTCTCGCACGCGGTGGCGGTGGCGGCCTACGAGGTCTTCCGGGCGGAGCGGCGCCCCGAGCCTCTTCCGCGGCGGGCCACCCACGACGAGAAGGAGGCCATGCTGGCGCTCCTGCGCGAGGGGCTGGGGCGCACCTCGGCCCTGCCCCGCGTCAACTCCGAGGAACACTTCCGCGAGTGGCGGGCGCTTTTCCAGCGAGCCGACCTCACCCCCCGGGAAGTCCGTCTGCTCGAGCACATGGCCCGCAAGATGCGGGGGCGGGAGTGATGGCCGACGAGCAGCAGCCTTTCGCGGACGTGGTGCTCCTCGAGGGCGGCTTCTCGCTGCCCGAGCTGAAGTGGCGGGAGCTGCTGTTCATCGGGGCCCTGCGCGCCGATGGAGGCGGCTTCGTGCGCGACCCTTCGCGCGCGCTGCCGCCGTTCCGCCTCCCGGGCCTCTTTCCGGACGGAGTGCTCTTCCGGGTGACGCGTGAGGCAGGGCGGGTCGTGGTGCGCCCGGCGGGTCCCTGACCCTTCTGGGTATAATCGGGACGTGGAAGCGTCGCCCGGAAACGTCGCTCCGCGCATTCTCGCCCGCGCCGAGCACGTCGTCTCCCGCAAGAACATCGACCCCGATGCCCTCAAGGTCCTCTACCGCCTGAAGAGCCACGGTTTCGTGGCCTACCTGGTGGGCGGGGGGGTGCGCGACCTGCTTCTGGAGCGCCAGCCCAAGGACTTCGACATCAGCACGTCCGCCCACCCCCAGCAGGTGAAGAAGCTCTTTCGGAACTGTTTCATCGTGGGGCGCCGCTTCCGGCTCTGCCACGTGCGGTTCGGACGCAAGGTGATCGAGGTTTCGACCTTCCGGAGACAGGCCGAGCCCGAGGAGGGCGACACCCTCATCCGCCGCGACAACACCTTCGGCAGCCCCGAGGAAGACGCCTTCCGCCGCGACTTCACGGTGAACGCGCTCTTCTACGACATCGCCACCTTCTCGGTGATCGACTGGGTGGGAGGGCTCGCCGACCTCCGGGCCCGGGTGATCCGCACCATCGGAGACCCCGGGGTGCGCCTCCGCGAGGACCCCGTGCGCATGCTCCGGGCGGTGGCGCTGGCCGCCCGGCTGGACTTCTCGATCGACCAGGACACGGTGGAGGCCATCCGCGCCCTGCGTGGCGAGATCGTGCGCAGCAGCCCCGCCCGCATCCTCGACGAGTTCTACAAGATCCTGCGCCAGGGTCGCTCCCGCGAGACCTTCCAGAAGCTCCACGAGCTGGGCCTCCTCGCCTATCTCCTGCCCGAGGCCGACCAGGCGATCGCGGATGGCGGGGCGCGCCTGCTCCGGAGCCTGGGTATGCTCGACGAGTACCGGAACGCGGCTCTCTCCAACCGCGAGCAGCTCACGAACCCCTTGCTCATGGGCTCGCTGCTCGTTCCCCTCGGGGTGCCCCTGCGCCGGGTCGCGGTGCCGCCGGCGCCGCGGCGGCGGGAGGACGCGGGGCTAAAGGAGGAGCCGCCGGTGGACGTGGCGGCGGAGATCGAGGCCCTTGGCGGCGCCGAAGAAGAGGAGGACGACGACGCTCCGGTCGGCCCGACGAACCTGGTCCTGCCCTTTGCCCGGCGAGACCTCGACCGGCTGCGCCTCGTCCTGCTCGCCCAGAGACGCCTGCGGGAGCCGAGCGGCCCCCCGAACACTCGGCAGGCCCTGATGAGCCGCGGGTATTTCGACGAGTCTCTACGGTGGCTCGAGATCCATGGCGGGAACGAGGGACGGCAGCTCGCCGCCCACTGGCGTAGCCTGGATCCCGGCGACGCGGCCACGGCGGCCGATTCCCCGCCGGAGGGCGGGGCCGCAGCGACGGAGCCCGCCCCCGACGAGCCACGTCCCCGCCGCCGCCGCCGCCGCCGCCGCCGTCGGCCCCGACTTGACGCCAGCGGTCCCGTCCAGGGATAGTCCGGGTCGCTCGAGGGGGTAGGCAGATGGCACTCGTTTCCAAGGATGAGATCGCCCGCCGGCTTGCGGCGCTGCCGGGGTGGGAGCTCTCCGGCAAGGAGATCCGCCGCGTCTATGCGTTCCCCGATTTCAAGGGCTCGATGGCTTTCGTGAACCGCGTGGCGGGGCTGGCCGAGGCGATGGACCATCACCCCGACATCCTGGTGAACTATTCACGCGTCACCCTGACCCTCACCAGCCACGACGCGGGTGGCCTCACCGATCGCGACTTCCGCCTCGCGGGCCAGATCGACTCGTGAAGGCCCTCGTCGCCGGGGCCCATGGCCAGGTCGGCCGGGACCTCGTGGCTGCGCTGGGGAGCGAGGTCGTATGGGCGGGCGGCCGCGCGGAGCTGGACGTCACCGACTGGGAAGCGGTGTCGTCGGTGGTGCGGCGCCTGCGGCCCGACGTGATCTTCAACGGCGCCGCCTACAACAAGGTCGACGGGGCGGAAGCCGAAACGGGCCGCGCCCTCGAGGTGAACGCCCTGGCTCCGGGCCTGCTCGCCCGCGCCGCCGGCACGGTAGGGGCCCTCCTCGTCCACTTCTCGACCGACTACGTCTTCGACGGCAGCTCCACGACCCCCTACCGCGAGGACGACTGCCCGGCGCCGCTCGGCGCCTACGGCGTGTCCAAGCTCGCGGGGGAGAGGCTCGTCCTCGCCTCGCCGGGCGAGCACCTGGTGGTGCGCACGAGCTCGGTCTTCGGCCGGGGGGGCAACCGGCAGAAAGGCGGGTCGTTCATCGAGCGCATCCTCGAGCAGGCCCGGGCGGGCCAGCCGCTCCGGGTCGTCTCCGACCAGACGTTCTCCCCGACGTATGCCCCCGACCTCGCGGAGGCCGCCATCGCGCTGGCCCGGGCGGGGGCGCGCGGTCTCGTCCACGTGGCGAACGCGGGCTCGTGCAGCTGGCACGAGTTCGCCACAAGGGGCCTGGCCCTGGCCGGAATCGATGCGCCGGTCGCCGCCATCTCCGCCGCCGAGCTGGGCCTCGCCGCGCGGCGGCCGGCCTATTCCGTGCTGGACACCGGGCGGTACCGCGGGCTCGGGCTCAAGGCGCTGCGGCCCTGGCCGGACGCGCTCGCGGCCTCGCTGTCCACTTGATCGGGAGATCCGCCATGGAAAGCCGCGAGGACCTCGAGAAACGCGTGGCCGAATTGGAGAGGCATGTCGGAGCGCTCAAGGGCGGCGCCCCCCTGCCCATCCGTGGCATCCGTCGGCGCGCCTCGTGGGGCATCGGGGATATCCCTTTCTACGACATCGCGGTCGGACCGGATCTCGCTCGTGGTGAGCTGCGCGGCCATGCCAGGGGCGTCATCGCGATCGGGGACATCGCCACCGGGTTCCTTGCCGTCGGTGGACTCTCGCGGGGTGTGATCGCCTTCGGGGGCCTCGCGGCCGGCCTCCTCAGCTTTGGCGGCCTGTCTCTCGGCATCCTCGGCGCGATCGGGGGTTGCGCCATCGGAGGCCTGGCCCTGGGCGGAGCTGCGGTCGGTGGGGTGGCGATTGGAGGGGTCGCCGTCGGCTACTACGCGTGCGGTGGCGGAGCCGCCGGTGTGCACGTCGTGGCCGCGGGGCATCGGGATGAGCAGGCGGAAGAGTTCTTTCGCGAGTACGGTCTTGCGGCATTCTGCAGGCCGAGGTAGAAGGAGGTCGTCATGGTAGCGCTGCACTCCCTGTGGCTCCCCATCCTGTTGTCGTCGGTGATCGTCTTCCTCGTGAGCTCGATCATCCACATGGCCTTGCCCTGGCACAAGAGCGACTACCCCAAGGTGCCGAACGAAGACAAGGTGATGGAGGCGCTCCGCCCGTTCGCCATCCCGCCGGGCGACTACATGATCCCCCGCCCGGCCAGCGCCCAGGACATGCGCTCGCCGGAGTTCCTCGAAAAGCGGCGGAAGGGCCCGGTCATGGTGCTCACGGTGCTGCCCAGCGGCCCGCCGTCGATGGGGCCGTATCTCGCGCAGTGGTTCCTGTATTCCGCGGTCGTCGGCCTCCTGGCCGCCTACGTCGCGGGGCGCGCCCTGCCAGTCGGCGCGGAATACCTTCGCGTCTTCCGGTTCGTCGGCACCACCGCATTCATCGCATACTCGGTGGCCCTCTGGCAGATGTCGATCTGGTACCGTCGCGCCTGGCTCACCACGTTCAAGGCGACGGTGGACGGGTTGGTCTACGCGCTCCTGACGGCGGGCACCTTCGGTTGGCTGTGGCCCCGATAGGTTCAGGAGGGCATCCCTCATGAGTGGCTCTGCGCCAGCGAGCTTCGGATTGGCCCAGATCGGCCAGATCGCCGTCCCCGTCGGCGATCTCCAGCGAGCCATCGCCTTCTATCGCGATGCCCTGGGAATGCGATTCCTCTTCCAGGCCCCGCCCGGCCTGGGCTTCTTCGACTGCGGCGGGGTCCGGCTGATGCTCGATGGTCCCGCCAAGGCCCAGGCCGAGCACCACGCCTCGGTCATCTACTACAAGGTCCCCGACCTCCAGGCCGCCTTCGAGACCCTGTCGGCCCGCGGCGTCGTCTTCGAAGCGAAGCCTCACCTCATCGCGAGGCTGCCCGACCATGAGCTCTGGATGGCCTTCTTCCGCGATCCGGACGGGAACCTCCTGGCCCTCATGAGCGAGGTTCGGTAGCGATGTTTCGAGCGGGCCGCCGGTTCTTCAGCGCCGGCTCTCTCGCCCTGATCGTGGTCGCCGCCTTGCACACGCTCGGCCATTTCGCCCCCGACGCCGACCCCGGCCTGCTGCGGGTCGAGGCGGAGATGGACTCGTTTCGCCTTCCGTTGGGCATGGGCATGAGGCCATCGGTCCTGGACATCTTCAGCAGTCTGAGCCTCACCATGACGGTGACCCTTGTGGCCCTGGGCCTGCAGAACCTGGTGGTGGCGGCTTCCCGGGATGCGACGGCCCGCCTCATCCGGGGCCTGACCTGGATCAACCTGGGGGCGGTGGGAGCGCTCGTCGCTCTTTACGCGTTCTATCGTGTGCCGCCCCCGCTCGTGACCCTGGCCGTCATCGAGGCGCTGTTCGTCTTGTCCCTGGTGCTCCCTCCAGCTCGTTCTTGAAGACCGCGCCGCCCTTCATGACGAAGCCGACGCGTTGCAGGACCGAGACGTCCTTCAGGGGATCGCCTTCCACCGCGATCAGGTCGGCGTAGGCGCCCGCCGCGATCACCCCGACCTGGCCCGAGAGGCCGAGCATCTCCGCGGGGACCCCCGTCGCCGATCGGATGGCGGCGGCCGGAGTCATCCCCAGCTCCACCATGCGCTGGAACTCCTGGGCGATGGGCTCGCTCCAGGAGAAGCCGCCCACGTCGGTGCCGAAGACGATCTTCACCCCGGCCTTCAGGGCCCGTTGGAAGGACGGGCCGTGCACGGCCACGCGCAGCCGGTCGCGCGCGCCGCCCGGGGTGCCTTCCGGCTCCCAGTGGGTGTAGTAGACGCTCAAGGTCGGGCAGTACCAGGTGCCCTGTCGGACCATCTGCGCGATGGCGGCCGCGTCGAGGTCGAGGCCGTGCTCGATGGAGTCGCAGCCGCCGTCCAGCGCGCGGTGGAGCCCCTCCCCTCCGTACGCGTGGCACGCGACCTTCCGGCCCCAGGCGTGGGTCTCGTCGGCGATCGCCCGCAGCTCCTCGACCGTGAAGGTGGGCTGCGACACGAGCTCGCCCTTCGGGCCCACCCACGAGCGGTGGGTCATGTAGACCTTGATCCAGTCCGCGCCGTGGTCGAGCTGCTCGCGGGCCGCCCTTCGGGCCTCGACCGGGCCGTCGGCGATCTGCACTCCCTTGGGGAGGGTCAATTCCGGCGCGTAGCCCTCGAGGGGATAGCCCCCGGTGGTCGAGATCCCACGGGTCGAGGCGAAGATGCGCGGGCCCGGGATAAAGCCCTTGTCCACCGCCTGCTTGATCCCGACGTCTCCGTAGCCCGCGCCCTCGGTCTCGACGTCGCGGATCGTGGTGAAGCCCTGCTCGAGGGCGCGCCGGGCCGAGACGGTGGCGCGGGCCGCGCGGAAGGCCAGGCCCTGGGAAAGGAGCTGGGCGTCGTATCCGCCCTCGGCGGGATCCTCGCCCTGCAGGAAGAGGTGGGTGTGCGAGTCGATCAGGCCGGGCAGCACGGTTGCCCTCGAGAGGTCCACGACGGAGGCCCCTTCGGGGGCGGCCATGGCCGAGGCCGGCCCCACGCGTTCGATGCGGCCGCCCCGGACCAGGATCACCTGGTCGCGCCGGGGCTCCGCGGACGTGCCGTCGATCAGCACTCCCGCCCGGATCAGGGTGACCGCCGGCGGCGGTGCGGCGACAAGGACGGCGGTCGCCAGCGCGCCCAGGACGACGGTGAGCACTCCGCATGCGGCCAGGCGCCGGACCGTTCTCGCGAAAGCTGCGGCACCCCGGAAAGTTCTCAGCATCGCAGGAGGATAGGCCGCCCAACCCCTAGATGGCAATGCCCCACACCGCCTTTGCCAGGAGGCCGATCGTGTAGGTGACGACCACGGCTATGCCCGTGATGATCAGGTTGAGCACGATGCGGCGCCGGACCGCCATGCCGGAGATGAAGGCGACGATGGCGGAGACGGCCACGATCATCGCGCCCGCCGTGAGCACGGTCGGGAGCAGCCCGGTGGCGCCGAAGAGCACCGGCAGGACGGGAACCACGGCCCCCGCGAAGTAGCCGACGCCCACCACCAGGGCGGAGGCCATCGGGCTCTCGGTCGCCTGACTCGCCACCGTCTCCCCCAGGAAGCGCCGGCGCTCGTCCTCCGTCGCGCGCACCTCCGCCTCCGAGCCGGCCCCGATGTAGGCGCCGGCCGCCATGGACATGGCGCCGGCGACCGCGACCGTGAAGCCCGCGGCGAGCACGGCCGTCGAGCTGCGGAAGGCGGCGAAGAACCCGCTGACCGCGCCGAGGATCTCCACGAGGCCGTCGTTGAGCCCGAGGAAGACGTTGCGCACCTTGTCGGGGTTGATGTGACGCTCCGCGGCTCCGCTCACCACCATGTCCTCGTGCTTGAACTCGTCCTCGAGGATGTCGCGAACGGCCGCCCCGAGGGGGCCCTCCTTGTAACGGTTCCACACGCGCAGGTACTTGCGGATGCCGTGCACCTCGATGGCCTCCAGCACGATGTGGATGGCCGGGGAGCCGAAGAGCCGGCAGGTCATGATGAGCGTCGCCAGCTTCAACCGGCGAGCGGGGTCCAGGCTCGTCAGGTCCTTCAGGCCGAAGAACTCCTGCCAGAAGGCGACGTGCCGCGTCTCGACGAGGATCAGCTCGTCGAGCATGCCGCGGAGGCTTCCGGCGGCAGTGTCCCGCAGAGCCTGATACAGCGCGAGATCGAAGACCTCGTCGAGGACGAGTTGCCGCCCGAGCTGGGCGTCGGTGGGTCCGGTCGCGGGCATCAGGGATTCTTCTTTCGAATCTCCTCGAGCCGCTTCTTGAGGTATTCGTCGTATTCCTTCTTCAGCTCGGGGTCCTTCGGGGTGCCGTAGATCTCGCTCGACTTGTACTTGCCTTCGTCGAACTTCTTGCGCGTCCACTCGTCGTGAATGTGCACCTCGTCGGCGTTGTCGACCACCTTCTGGACGAGGGCGGGAGGAATGAAGTAGACCCCCTCGGCGTCGCCGAAGACGAGGTCTCCCGGCATGACCGTGGCCTTGCCGATGCGCACCGGGATGTTGATCCCGCTGAGCATGACGTTGCTGATGGCGCTGGGATGCGCCTCCCGGAAATACGCCGGCATGTCCATCCGCGAGATGCCTTCCAGGTCCCGGATGGCGCCATCCACCACCAGGCCGCCGTTCTTCGTGGTCGTCATGATGTAGTAGAAGAGGTTGTCGCCGACGATGGTGCCGCCTTCCTGCTGGCCGAAGAGATCCACGACCAGCACGTCCCCCGGCTGCAGCATGTCGATCGCCGTCTGGTTGTACATCCGCGGCAGTCCGGCCGCCTTCGCTCGGGCGTTGATCACGCCATCCAGGTCCGGCCGCACGGGCATGAACTGCACGGTGAACGCGCGTCCGACGAGCTTCGTGGCCGGGTGGAGGATCCTGAAGCCGTCGGCGTATTGGTTACGGAAGCCCTCCTTCGGCAGGATTGCCCACACCTCTTCCGCCGACAGGCCGCGCGCACGCTCGATGAGCGCGTCGGGCACCTTGGGGCGGCCGTCGGGGAACCGCTCGAACGGGCTCTGCGCCGTGAGCTCGATCATCTGGTCCTTGGGGGTGGTGAACAACTGGGCCTGTGAAGGCACAGGCGTCATCAATGCCTCGAGACAGACGGCCGCCGCGAGGATGGCTGGATTCTTCATGGTCGCTCTTCCTTTCCCGCCGCACTTTATACCAGGACCCGTTGACGCTGGTCCGGCCGCGGTGTAGCTTGAGTGCCTTGACTCGTCGCAAGCGCCTCACCTGGATCATCGTGGCCAGCGTGCTCGCCTTGGGAGCCGGGGCGGCCGTCTCGCGCAACTGGAACAAGGCCACGCCCGTCCTCACCGCTCGGGTCGCGACCCAGGACATCGTCTCCAAGGTCACCGCCAACGGCAAGATCCAGGCGGAGAACAAGGTCGAGATGTCGGCGCTCGTGCAGGGCCAGGTCGTGAACCTGGCCGTGCGCGAAGGCGACAAGGTCAAGAAGGGAGACTTCCTCCTTCAGATCGACCTCAACCGCGCCGCCGCGGAGGAGGCCGGCTCCAGCGCGGCCCTCAAGGCCAGCCTGTCCGACCGCGACTCCGCCAAGGAGAACATGGCCCAGGCCGAGCGCGATTTCGACCGGGCGCGGCGGAACTACGAAGCGCGGATCACGTCCGAGGCCGACTTCCAGCGGGCCCAGTCGGGCCTGGAGACCGCCCGCTCCGCCTTCGAAGCCGCCCAGAACCGCGTGGACCAGATGCGCGCCGGCCTCAGCGCCAACCGCGACACCCTCTCGAAGACCACCGTGCGCGCGCCCATCGACGGAATCGTGACCACCCTGCGGGTGAAGGCGGGCGAGGTCACGGTCATCGGCACCATGAACAACCCCGGCACCCAGCTCCTCACCGTCTCCGACATGTCGACGGTGGAGGCGGTTCTGATGGTGGACGAGACGGACACCCCGACGGTGCAGGTCGGGCAGAAGGCGGTGCTCAACATCGACGCCTATCCCGGGCGGACGTTCGACGGCCTGGTCACGGAGGTGGGGAACTCGCCGATCCTCAAGGACGACCCGGACCTCCAGGGCCTGACCACCACCTCCGACGCCATCAACTTCAAGTTCAAGGTGAAGGTCCTGGCGCCGCCGCCCAGCATCCGGCCCGGCTTCTCCGTCACCGCCGACATCATCACCGGGGGCAGGGAGAAGGTGGCCGCGGTGCCCCTGGCCGCGGTGATCGTGCGCGATTCGCCCAGGGGCGATAAGACCGAGGCCGGGAAGCTGAAGACGGAGCAGGGGGGCTACGCGCTGCGCGACGGCAAGGTGGTGTTCGCGTCCATCCAGACCGGGATCACGGGGGAGCTGATGGTCGAGGTGGTCTCCGGGGTCCCCGTGGGCGAGGAGATCGTCACCGGTCCCTTCAAGGCGCTGCGCGAGATCAAGGACGGCGATCGCGTGAAGAAGATGTCGGAGAAGGAGAAAAAGGCCGCCGAGGGGCAGGGCGCCGGGACGTCCTGACCTCCGGCGGAAGGAGCCATGGGCTTCTCCGAGCTGTTCGCCGTCTCGCTCCAGGCGCTGCGCCTGAACAAGCTGCGGTCGGGGCTCACTCTCCTGGGCGTGATCATCGGCGTGATGACCGTGGTCTCCGTCCTCTCCGTCATCAGCGGCCTCAACGACTACGTCCTGAACAAGGTCGTCAACCTCAACCCCGACGTCATCGTCTTCACCAAGT
>WNFM01121277.1_pt1 | contig 15699 bp, 13 predicted proteins | sample 5400271 | NCBI WGS metagenome assembly WNFM01 (sample SAMN13153352, study PRJNA577476) | soil metagenome | isolation source: 60 cm saprolite on Douglas fir-dominated hillslope | place: USA:California | collected 2013-09-17
TCCGGCGGCCAGCAGCAGCGGGTGGCCCTGGCCCGGGCGCTGGTGCTCAACCCGGCCGTGCTCCTGCTCGACGAGCCACTGGGTGCGCTGGACGCCAAGCTCCGCCGGTCGCTGAAGGTCGAGCTGAAGGCGCTGCAGGAGCGGGTGGGCGTCACCTTCCTGTATGTCACGCATGACCAGGAAGAGGCGCTGACCATGTCCGACCGGGTGGCGGTCATGCGCAGCGGCAAGATCGTCCAGATCGGCCAGCCGCACGAGATCTACGAGGAGCCCGTCGACACTTACGTGGCCGACTTCCTCGGCGTCTCGAACCTGATGCAGGTCGAGGTGGTCGAGCGCGGACCGCGCTCGCGGTGCCGCGTCAAGCTCGGCGAGTCGACGCTCGAGGTGGAACGGTGCACCGTCGACGAATTGGGCGCCGCGCACTGCGTGATCCGACCGGAACGGGTGCGGATCGAACCGTTCGGCTCCGCGGGCGCCAACCGGGTTCCCGCGATGGTGGAGCGGCCTGTCTACGTCGGCTCGGCCACGCAGGTCATGCTCCGGCTCGCGCCGGGGGAACTGCTGCAGGCGGTCGTGCAGAACGACGGCACACAGTCAGAACTGGCGCAGGGCACCCCGGTGCACGCGTTCCTGGCTCCGGCCGCGCTGCGCGTGCTGGCCGGGACCGGACCCGACGCGGCGAGCTCGTCGGACCGCGAGCCGGCCGGCCTGCAGCGGACCCGCTGAAACCACATTGCCGAACGGATGTCGCCTCTCACCCGCGGCCCTCAGGCCGGGCTGGGTTGGCTCGCGCCCTCAGATCCCGGCGATCGTGGACAGCGCTTCCTTGCGGTCGCTACGTTCGCCGCGAGTCATCCAGCGGTAGGCGAAGTACCCGACCAGTGCTATGACGAACGACATGACCAGCATGATCGTGCCCAGGGCGTTGAGCGCCGGCCCGCCGTTGCCGCCGCGCTGCTGCGAGTAGATGTACACCGACATCGGCGTGTTCCCGGCATTGGAGTACAGCAGGTCCACGATCACGAAGTCGTCGATCACGCTGGAGAAGACCAGCACCGCGCTCGCGAAGATGGCCGGGGCCAGCAGCGGCAGCATCACCCGGCGCATGGTCTGCAGCTGGGTCGCGCCGAGGTCCGCGGCCGCCTCCTCGTACTGCTTGCCTATCGTCACCAGCCTGGCCTGGACGATGATGGCCGGCCAGCTCACGTTCCAGGTGATCAGCCCGAGGGTCTGGGCCAGCGTGCCGAGGTGGACGAACGTGAACAGCGCCGTGAACACGAAGAACATCGCCACGCCGAAGATCAGCTCCGGGATCACGAAGGACAGGATCATCACGAAGTTGAACGTCGACGCGGTGTAGCCGCGCCACCGGTTGATGCCCAGCGCGAACGCCACGCCGAGCGGCACCGCGATCACCGTGGTGTAGACCCCCAGCCGCACGGTCTGCACGACGGCGGCGTGCAGAGCAGGGTCGTGCAGGACGGAGTTCAGCGGGTCGGCGAAATACCAGCGCCAGGAGAAGCCCTGCCAGACGCTCTGCGACCTTCCGTTGTTGAACGAGAAGAGCACCGCGAGCCCGATCGGTACCAGGGACCAGATCAGGTAGAGCCAGGTGAAGCCTTCGAGCAGCCATGGGTGGCGCCAGGGATTGGGCTGCGGGCGCAGTCGGCTCAGCCCGTTGCGCGTCTCGGTGTCCGGGCGCTCGGCTGGCGCGGCCGTCCCGGTGGTCGTCACGCTGCCTCCCGCGAGGAGCGGTTGGTCGCCAGCACGTAGTAGACCATCGGGACGACCAGGGCCAGCAGGAGCAGCAGAGCGAAGACCGCGCCCTCGCCCTGCAGCCCTGGCGTGCTGAGCTGGTCGTCGATGACGTTGCCCAGCATCGTTGTCCCCGTCGTGCCCGACAGAAGCTGGTTGGTGAAGTAGTCGCCGAGCATGGGCAGCGCGGTGATCAGCATCCCTGTCATGATCGGCTGCCTGGACAGCGGCAGCGTGACCCTGACGAACGTGCGCACCCGACCCAGGCCGAGATCGCGCCCGGCTTCGATCAGCGCCGGGTCGATCCGGTCCAGCCCGGCGTACAGCACCAGGATCAGGTAGGGGATGTAGCCGTACACCAGACCGAGCACCACCGTGGCCGGGAGTCCGCCCAGCCAGTTGACCGGCTGGCTGACCAGGTGCAGGAAGGTCAGCGCCCGGTTCAGGTACCCGCCCGTCTGCAGCAGGTCGATCCAGGCCAGCATGCGCATCATGTAGCTGATCCAGAACGGCGCGATCAGCAGCACCAGGAAGAGCCCTTTGCGCCGGCCGGAGAACCTGGCCACGAAATACGCGGCGGGATAGGCAATCAGCAGGCAGAGCAGTGAGGCGACGGCGACATAGACGATCGTCCTGACGATGATCGGGCCGACGAATGCCGTGCTGCCGGCGACATCGCGCCACGCCGCGGTGAAGTTGGCCGCGCTCCACTGCAGGGGGTTCCAGACCGCGACCGGATATCCGAATACCTGATTCACATGGCCGGCGGCGATCGCGAGTATGGCGTAGAACGGCACGATGAACAGCAGCGCCAGCCAGATGATGCCGGGCGCCGCCAGGGCCGCCCAGAACAGCCTGTGCGGCTCCCTCGGATGCCGTCGCCGGAGCGCTCCCCCGCGTGCCGACACCCCTGGCCGCCTACGCGCTCTTGGCCTGGAGCCAGGCCTGGTCCCACTGGCCGAGCGCGGTCACGGGCAGTTGCAGTTCCATGACGCCGCGCCGGAAGAACGACGGGAGCACGGCGGTGGACATCAGGCTCGGCGGCAGCAACTGCTCCTTCACCAGGCGCTGCGGGGTAATCTCGTTGAGCGGCTGCATGTACCCGTTGAAGCTGATGTTGGTCAGCACGTTCGGCAGGTCGAGCATGTAGTTCTGGAACAGGTGGGCGAGCACCGGGTTGGGTGCCGTGCGGAGCACGGTGATCAGGTCGTTCCCCACCGGGCCCCTGCCATCCGGGGGGAACCAGTATCCGACGACCTCGACCGGAGTTCCCTTGGGCATGTACGACGGCGCCGTGGCTATGTCACCCGACCAGGCGTGGTGGATCCAGATCTGGCCGCTGGGGATCTCGGTGTAGTCGTTGTTGTCGATGTGCACGTTGGTAAGTCTGGCCAGGTCCCCCAGGGCCTTCGCCGAAGCCGCGATCTGGCTGGGGCTGGTCGTGTTCAGGTCGAAGATGCCGTTCTTCATCAGCCCGAGGCTGAGGCTCTCCCGGGAGTCGTCGAGTATCGCGACCTTGCCCTTGTACTTGGCCTGCCACGGCATCGCCCACGGGTTAGCCATCGTGTACGGGTTCTCGGGTACGTGGTCCTTCCGCCACGCGATGCCCGTCGTGTAGATCGTGTAGGGAACGCTGTGGATGTAGCTGTGGTTGAGCGGCTGGATCATCTTCCCCTCGACCAGCTGGCCCATGACGTCGATGGTGGGGAAGAAGATGTCGAAGCTGGCCTGCCCGGTGCGCAGCTTGGCCATCGCGTCGTCCATGTTCTCGAATGTGGTCACCTCGACCTTGCAGTTGTACTTCTTGGCGAAGTCCTTCGTGCACTGCGGGTTCAGGTAGGCGACCCAGTTGAAGATCCGAAGCGTCGCATTCTTCTCTGGCGCCAGGCCGCTCGCGATGGGCTTGTTGTCCGCGAAGATCGGCCAGGTGACCGGTGTGCTGGGCCTGGGCAGCGGTATTCCGTTGCTGGTGATGGCCGCGGGGCTGCTGGAACTGGAACTGGACCCGCACGCCTCGAGCAGCGAGCCGATGCCGCCGGCGGCGCCGAGCATCATGCCTGCGCCGGCGCCCTGCCGCAGGAAGCCACGGCGGGACAGCCCTGGGCGCGGTGGGGTCCCGTCGGCCTTCCAGCCCTCTCTTGGATGCATGGCGCACCACCCTTCGTCGAGCGTCTCGGAGTCCGTGTCGTGCACCCTGCCAGCGCAGGCACGGGGCAGCACGGCGCAATCACCATCACGTCGAATTCCGACTTCACCGCACCTGGTTCAGCTGCCGGGTGCGCCTGCGTCACGGCAGGAAACGGGACGGCTGGCAGTCCTTACGTGATCGGCCCTTGGGCCATCACCGCCCCCAGCGGTGGTTCCAGCGGATGGGCGATCAAGGTCGACAACTCCGGCGGCGGCGTCACCAGTTCGTTCGCTATCGGCGGGATATCTGCTAACTACTCGGGCGTCCCGTTTACCGATCCGGTGATCGTATTGGTCAATGTCAACAACGCGTCCGGCACGACGATTTCCAATGTCTCGGCCAACGAGGACGGCCGCGGCGTTGAACTCGATTCCTCGTCGTACGTCAATCTTGATCAGCTGAACTTCAACAAGATGACTGGAAACTCCCTGTTCATCAACGGGTCCTCGCACATCACGCTCTCGAACAGCAAGCTCAAGTCGACCGCAGACGGGCAGGTCCCGCATAACGCGGACGGCTTCTACGCCGTCAACTCCGCGTACCTGAGCATTGGCGGCGTCCCCGCCTGCCCGAAGAGCATGATCTGCAACAGCTTCGACTACGACACCGGCTGGGGCGTGTACCTGCAGAACACCCACGACGTCACCATCGACCACGCATCGGCGAATGCCGACGACACCGGGGCGTTCGTGCTCGACAACGCCTGGAACGTGAACCTTGGCAACAGCGCCGCCGGGGCGGGCGGTCCGATCTGCATCACGCTGAACGGGCAGAAGACGTTCACCGGGTACCACGCCGACCTGCAGGGCGGCCTCTTGCTGGTGAACGGGTCCCATGACAATGCGATCCACGACGACCAGTTCCCAGCCAGCACCGGTTACAGCATCGGCAGCGGAGGAAACGGATTCTTCGCCAACCCGTGCACTAACTCGAACGAGCCCTTCAGCCCGGTCGAGGCCCCGATGGGCAGCAACAACACGTTCACGAATGTGTGCTACTCGTCAACCGACATCGCCAGCCTGGAGCCTGTCCAACCATGTAAGTAGCCGACGCGCGTGCCAGGCACCGAGAACCACCAGATGACAGGCCCGATCATGTCCGAATTGCGGCAGCGAAGACAGCGAAGTTATCGGTAAAGCGGGTGATGTCGGCCTCGTCGTGCTGGACCGAGATCAGCCACTGCTCGATCTTCCCCCAGGGCGGCAGGAAGACCCCTCCGTTGTGCTGGAACAGCCAGTGCGCCTGGCTGTAGGAGTCGTCGATGCCGAGGAACCCGCGGAAATCGCGGACCGGCTCGGCGGTGAACACCACGCATCCCTTCGCGCCGACGGACACCACCTGCGCCTGCAGGCCGTGGCGGTCAATCTCCCGCTGGACTCCGGTGACGGCCTGCTGCCGCAGCGCCTCGATCCGCTGGTAGGCGGCGGGCGTGGCGACCTCGCAGAGCATGGCCCGGCAGGCGGCCATGGCCAGCGGGTTGCCGTTGAACGTGCCGACCATCTCGTAGTCCCCGTTGGCGACGTGCCCCATCGCCTCCTCGGTGCCGCCGATGGCCGCGACGGCGACGCCGCCCCCGATGGCCTTGGCCAGGCAGATGATGTCCGGAGTGACGCCGGTCATCTTGGCAGCCCCGCCGGGACCGGCGGTGAGCCCGGTCTTGACCTCGTCGAAGGTCAGCAGCACGCCCCTGGAGTGCAGCAGCTGCTTCAGGCCGGCCAGGTACCCGGGCTCGGGCAGGATGATCCCGGCGTTCATCATGATCGGCTCGATGATCATCCCGGCGACCCGGCCGGGTTGCTCGTCCAGCAGCCGGGCCACGCCCTCGAGGTCGTTGAACCCGACCACCAGCGTGAGGTCCACGATCGCCTGCGGGATCCCGGTACTGGATCGGACCTGGGCTGGCTTGTGAGGCGGCCCGACCTCCTCCGCCTCGGGGCAGACCGATACCTGGACCGAGTCATGGTGGCCGTGGTAGCAGCCCTCGACCTTGATGATCAGGTCGCGGCCGGTGATGGCGCGCATCAGGTGGATGGCGTCCATCGTCGCCTCGGTGCCCGAATTGGCGAACCGCCACAGCGGCAGCCCGAACCTGCGGGTCAGCTCCTCGGCCACCAGGATGGCCGCGGGAGTCGGCTGGGCGAAGTGCGTGCCGAGCGCGGCCTGGCTGCGCACCGCCTCCACGATGGCGGGATGTCCGTGCCCGGCCAAGGCCGCGCCGTACCCGCCGTGCAGGTCGACGTACTCGTTGCCGTCCACGTCGTAGATCTTGGATCCCCTGCCGTGGCTCAGCCAGACCGGCTGTGGCCGGGTGGCCTGCCAGCTGGAGGTGACCCCTCCGGCGAGGGCGGAGCCGGCCCGTCCGGCTAGGCGGCGTGATTCGGGCTGGCGCGCGGCGAAAATCTCCTCCTGCCAGGCGATGATGTCGCCGATGCCGGCCAGCGATCCGGTGGGATGGCCTGGTGACTCTGCCGGCGCGGCCTGCTCGGCCATTGCGCGCTCCTCACGCCATTGACTGAATGTTCAGTCTACATGAGCTCCGCTGCCGGGCAAACGGCATTCAGTCCCCAGGCCGGGCTGAGCGGAGGGGGGCGGGGGGAGCGGATCGGGGTGAGCGGGGCCTGGGTTGGTCGCGGATCACCGGCGGTTGGGGTCGCTCACCCGCGGTCGGCGACAGCGCGCCCGTATCGGGACCAGGCCGTGGCTGCGGCCCGCCAGCCGAGCAGGAACAGCCCGAGGAAGGCCAGCGCGACGCCTATGAACGCCGGCGCTGTGCCCTGGCCGGCCACGACCCGCAGGATCATGCCGACGGCGACGGTGCCGAGCCACGCGCCCACGCCACCGGGGATGATCGCGGCCGGCCGACGCCAGGCCCGGGCCACCAGCCAGCCGACCGCGAGCCCGGACAGGAACGGCCACGCGGTGCTGGCCAGGCCGGCCACCCACTCGCCATGGTGATGGCTGGCCCGGCCGATGGCGACAAAGGCCAGCACGCAGCATGCATCCAGGAGCGCGGCGGCGGGCGGCCCGATGCCGTCCCGCCGAGAGTCGGGCGGGCCCATGCGGGCCAGGGTAGCTGGGCCCGCGGGATGACCCTGACCGGCCCAGCCGCAGAGATGCTGCGGACCTCCGGTCCGTACCCGCCGCGGAGGTCACGCCACGGCCCGGGCGGCCGGCAGGCCGCGACCCGCCACTATGCTGCGAGCACATGCCTCGCTTGCTGATCGTGCACCACACGCCGTCCCCGGCGATGCAGGCCATGTTCGAGGCCGTGACGGCCGGAGCGGGCCACGAGGACATCGAGGGCGTCGAGGTCGTGATCAGGCCCGCGCTGACCGCGGCCGCGGCCGACGTGCTCGCCGCCGACGGCTACCTGCTCGGCACGCCGGCCAACATCGGCTACATGTCCGGCGCTCTGAAACACTTCTTCGACGGCATCTACTACCCGTGCCTGGAGGCCACCAGGCGCAGGCCCTACGCGTTGTACGTGCATGGGGCCAGCGACACCGCAGGAGCGGTCCGTGCCGTGGAGGCCATTGCCACCGGCCTGGCGTGGCGCCGTGTCCGTCCGGTGGTGTCGGTGACCGGCGCGCCGCAGCGCGCCGACCTGGAGGCCTGCTGGGAGCTTGGCGCCACGGTCGCGGCGGAGCTGGCCGGATGATCGTCACCGTCACGCTGAACCCGGCGCTGCACGTCGGCTACGCAGCCGAGAAGGTGGGGCTCGGCCGCTACAACCAGGTCACCAGGGTTCATTACCGGGCCGGCGGCAGGGGCCTGGTCGTGGCGCGAGTGCTGCACACGTTCGGCCACGAAGTGGTGGCGGCCGGGCTGGCCGGCGGCGCCTCCGGCGAGATGATCAGGGCCGAGCTGGCGCGGGCCGGGGTCGCGACGCAGTTCACCTGGATCACCGGGGAGTCCCGGCGGGTCGTCGAGGTGACCGACGAGGTCGGGCCGGGCGAGGGCGGGCCGGACGGGCAGATGACCAGCGCCATCACGACGTTCTGCGAGCCCGCCCCGTACATCACCACCGAGGAGCTCGGCCGGCTGGCCGCCGACTACCGCTCGCTGATGGCCGACGCCACCGCAGCGGTGCTCTGCGGGAGCCTCCCGGCCGGGCTTCCCGCCGAGACGTACGGCTCCCTGGCCACCTACGCGGCGGAGGCCGGCGTCCCGGTCGTGCTCGACACGGGCGGCGGCGCCCTGTGGCACGCGGTGACCAGGCGCCCGGCTCTGGTCATACCCGAGCCTCAAGCCGCCGACCCGGCGGAGCTGATCGCGAAGGGTGCGGGGGCCGTGGCCATCCTGTCCCCCGGCCAGGTCAGCGTGGTCACCGCCGAGGGGCGGTGGAGCGCCGGACTGGCCGGCCAGCAGCCTGCGGCAGCCGGGTCCGGGGAGGCGGCTGCGGCGTCTGGGGAGGCGCCCGCGGCACCGGGAAGGGCGGCGGCAGCGTTCCGCGACGCCCTGGCCGCGGGGTTCGTGCCCGGCATCGCGCTGAGCTGGTCCTGGCCGGACACTCTCGCGCACACGGTGGCCCTCGCCGCGTCGTCGGGTCCGGCGGGGGAGGTCGACCTCGAGGCCTACGAGCGGCTGCTGCCCCGCGTGATCGTGACGTCACAAGCAAGATAGACAGACATAACGGGTAACAGGTCAGTTCATCAGTTGTGCTCCGCTCTCATAGTAAACTTCCCAGACTGCCGTTAGGCTATGCGCCGTGACTCATGCTGGCGGTGGACTGGAGCGCCGCCCCGAGAGCCTGCCGATTCGCCCCTCCGACAAAGTCGCGGAGCGCAGCCCGGAGACCCTCTCGGAGCGCCGCACCGAGGTCTCGGAGCGCCTGCCGGTGCCCTACCGCACCGAGCGCGGCGGCGACGCCGCGAACATCATGGGCTGGCCGGAGTTCGCTTCGTGGGTCCACCGCCGCGGTGTCGTGCTCTTCGGCATCGTTCTGATCGCGGCGCAGCTGATCTGGAGATCCCTCTTCCTCAGCCATTACTTCTTCTGGCAGGACGACTTTCACTTCCTGGACGGGGCGCTCAGCCATTCCTTCACCTGGAGTTACCTCAGCCAAGTGGCAGCGGGTCACTGGTTTCCCGGGGTCTATGCGATTTCCTGGGTAGTGGCCAGGGCCGGGCTGTATGACTGGGGGTTCGCGTCCACGATCACCGTGGTCATGCTGGCGGCCGCGAACCTCGCGGCGCTCCGGCTGCTGCGGACGCTCTTCGGGGACCGGCCGGCGATCCTGGTGCCGCTCCTGATCTACCTGCTCTGCCCGCTGTCAGTGATGGACATCCGGTTCTGGGCGGCGGCGATCGAGTTGTGGCCGCTGGTGATTGCCATCTTCATGGCATTGACCGCGCAGGTGCACTACGTACGCACCCGCCGCTTCCGGCATGCGGTCGCGGCCGCTGCCTGGCTGGCGGTCGGGCTGATCTTCAACGAGAAGGCCCTGGTCTTGCCGCTGCTGCTGTTCGCGATCACGTCCGCGTTCCTCATGGAGGGGCCCTGGCGGCGCACGATTCGCGAGTGCCTGGTGAAGTACTGGCGGGCCTGGCTGCTGCAGGCGGTGCTGCTGGCCTGCTACGCCACCGCGCTCGTGTGGTCGCTGAGCAAGTCGCCGGCGAAGCCGAGCGTCCCGGGCACGGCCTCCGCGGTGCTCAGCTTCACCGAGGAGCTTGTGAAGGACACGTTCGTGCCGGGCGCCATCGGCGGGCCATGGCAGTGGTCCGGTAGCCCCGACGCGCAGATGGCATCCGCCGCCACGCCCAACGCGCTGGCCTGGCTGGCCGTGATCGTGGCCGTGGCCGTCATCCTGGCCAGCATCGTGCCACGCCTGTACGCCTGGCGTAGCTGGGCCATCCTGGCGGGATGGGTGCTCGCGGCCGATGTGGGCCCCGTCGTGATCGGCCGGCTCGGGGAAATGACCCCCGGAGTGCTCGCGCAGCAGACCCGCTATGTGGCCGACGCGGTTCCGATCCTGGCCATATGCGTGGGCCTGGCGTTCCTGCCGCTGGCCGGCCAACCGGACGCCAGGAGGCGCATGGCGGCCCCGGACGGGAGCCAGGTCAGCCAGGCGGGACGCTTGGTCGCGGCCGGCCTGGTCGGCGCGTTCACCATCGGTTCGGTGTGGTCGGTCCAGGACCTGCAGAACACGACCTCGGGCCGGGTGAGCCAGCTCTATATCGCGAACGCCGAGGCGGCGGTGGCCGAGGCGCCGGCCGGGACGGTGATTGCCGACTGGCCGGTGCCTGAGACGGTCATGATCGGCGCGTTCGGGCAATTCGGCCGCGCCTCCGAGGTGATCGGGCCGACGGAGAGCGCCGTGGAGAAGACCAATATCCGCTGGTCGCTACAACCGGTCGGCACGATCGATCATCTCTTGATGTTCGGTCCTGACGGTCGGCTGTACCAGACGGCGATGTATGGCCCGGCGAGTATTCCGGTTCCGGCGGGACAGGCTTGCCAGCGTGTGCGCCACGGGAAGGCGGTTGTCCGGTTCACGTCCCCGACGTTCCCCGGTGTGAACGAGCTGCGCATCGCATACGTTGCCGCTCCGGCGGTGCATAGCGTGACCGTCAGCTATGGGGGGGTTGCACAGGTGCTCGCCGTCCAGGAGGGCCTGCACGCCGCCTATCTCCTGGAACGGGGAAGCGTGGACAGCGTCACCATCTCGGGGGCAGCCATGAGCGGCCGTGGATTGTGTATCGGTGACATGGCGGCGGGCATCCTTCAGCCGTCGACCTCAGGGCCGGTGATCCCGGCCACCTACTGATCGGCCGAGGTTCCCACGGCGTCGCCGATGCGTGCCCGCTCAAGCAGGCGTGCATGCTCGTCGTCGGCGACGGGCGCGGCCCGCTGGGCGAGCATCACGGGAATGTCGTTCTCGATCCGGTAGCTGCGCCGCAGCCGGGGGTTATAGAGCAGAGCCTCATCGGAGAAGTACAGGAGGCCGCCCTTGTCAATAGGGCAGACCAGAATCTCAAGCAGCGCTTCGTCCAGGGCCATGAATCCCACCTTTCGTTACGCCGGATTCGCCTCGCCTTGCTCCCGGGCCGGGCACCGCCACGTCCGACAGCACCCCCGCGCCCTGCCTGGACAGCAACACCACCACGCAGCCCGCGATGAGGATGCCGACGAGGCGGAGCGCCAGTAGCGCCGGGTCGGAGGGAAGCCGCTCGTGGAACAACCAGGTAGCGACCACGATAAAGTAAATGCTTCCGAGCACGTTGGAAACGGGGGCAACGATGGAAATACGGCAGCGTTGCAGCGCAGTCTGGAACAGGAGCAGGCCGACCGCGGAGCACGCCGCCATCACGTAGAGGTACGGCGACGACACCACCGCGATCAGGATGGCCGCGACCCCGTGACGGTGCAGGAGCACCCCGGACAGCGCCTTGATGGCCAGCGCGGCCACGCCGTACAGCAAGCCGGTGGCGATGCCGTAAGACACGCCGGTCACCGGCGGCCCGTGCCTGCGCGAGTGCGCCTGTAGCGCGGGGACCGCGGCCACCAGGCCGAGCAGGACCGACGGGATGGCCACGGCCGCCACCCAGGTGCCGCTGACGTGGTGGCCCACCTCCGCGGGCGCGCTCCCGACCGACAGCGCAAGCAGGATGACGGACAAGGCCATCACGGCGACGCACGCGTACTCTCCGCGGCCGAGATGCTCGCGCAGCACGAGCCGGGACAGGACCAGGACGACAGCGACGCCGCTGGCGATGATGGGCTGGACCAGGGTCACCGGGGCGAGCGTCAGGGCCAGGACCTGGAACGCCAGGCCGCAGACCATCAACGCGAACCCGGCCAGCCAGCGCGGTGACGACCCCAGCATCAGCGCGAGGGAGACGACACGCCGGCCGCTTATCGCGGGGAGCCGCCCGAGCGCCTGCTTCTCCACGATCAGGCCGCAGTTGTAAGACGTGGTCGCCAGGAGCGCCAGCGCCAGCCCGCCGTCAGTGCTGCCGGTCACTTTCGGCCTCCCGGCTCGTGATGTCGCTCAGCGCGGCCGCGTAGACATCGGCGAACCGGGCCGCCGCAGGCTCGCTGAACAGGGCGTGCCGGTACCGCAGGCACAGGTGGAGCTTCCCGCCGAGCGTGACCGCGCCGACCGACAGCCCGCGCGGCATGTGCGCGGACGTCGAGAACCAGATGTGGGTGGCGAGCGCGGGCCCGAAGCGGGGCGGGTCGGCGACGATGCCGAGATTGGAGACCAGGGACGTATCACAGATCAGCGGTCCTGCCGTACGCAAGGCCAGCCGCAGCAGGCGGTGCCTGACCGCCGCCGGGCACCATGGGGCGGCCAGCGCGGCGCTCAGCGGATCGACCTGGGGCCCGGGGCGGTTCTTCGCGGTGAGTGTCTGCGCGGCCACCTCCGCGATCAGTGGCCGAACGTCGCCGCCCGGAGCCGGCCGCGCGGTGACGGCGGTGAGGCGGGAGAGGTTGCCCGCGGCATCGTCCTGGCCGGGCGCCCGGGAGTTGACCGGCATGGTGATCCGGATCCGGCCCGATGACCGCCCGTGGGCGGCGTTCCAGCGGCCGATGGCCACGATCAGTGCCGCGATGAGCAGGTCATTGACGGTGACATGAGGCTCCAGCCCGGTGCGCCGGACGCTGGGCACGCGCTCGCACGTGATCAGCCGGAATCCGTAACCGGACCGGTCATGTCCGGCCGGGCGGCTGCCGGGAGAGGGAATGACCTCGGCGGCGATCCTGGCCGCCGGCCGCGGCAGCGCGTTCGGCCGCCAGGCCCGAGCCGCCCGGCCAGCACCCTCTGGCACCAGTGCCACCCCGTCCGTAGACGGCAGGGCGGGCACCGGCGCCGCGACCGTCGACGGGCCGGCGGCGCCCTGGTAGTGCCGTGCGATGCCGCGCAGCAGCTCGAGGCAGGAGATCCCGTCGAGGGCCGCGTGATGCGCGTTGAGGATGAGGCAGTCCTCGCCCGGCCCGGCCGCCAGCAGCAGCCGGACCGGGGGCGAGCTGTCCAGCGGAGGCGAGGCCGCCAGGAACTGCATCCGCCGCTGCGCGAGTTCCCCTTCGTCAGCCCAGGTGGTGCAGCTCAGCGGGTCATGATCCGGATGTCTCGGCACCTCCCACGCGTAGCCGCGCCGCCACCAGCCCCCCCGGGCCCGGCGGGCCCGCGCCCGGGGCCGCTCGGCCAGCGCTGCCTCGGTGGCCCGGTGCAGGGCCGGCTCCTCCAGATGACCGGGGACCCGCAGCTCGATGTGCACGTTGCATGGTTCGGCCGGCGCGTCGTAGTAGCAGCTCAGCTCGTCGGCGGTGCCGAACGGTGCCCGCGGCAGCGGCTCTGCCTGCCCCGGGGATGCCTGCGGCCGTGGCTCCGACAGGCTGGACGGTGCCCGCGGCAGCGGCTCTGCCTGACCGAAGGGGGCTCGCGGCCGCGGCTTGGCCGGCCTGACGGCCTTCCCGCCGGTGCTGAGCGGCCGGGCCGGCGCGGGTGCCGGGAGTCGGGCCCTGCTGCCCTGGGCGGGCAGCGGGCGTGCTGGCTGCCATCCGGCCCGGTCGGCCGCTGACGCGAGGGCGGCCCGGGGCATCAGCGCGGCCGCCAGCGCCACCAGCGCGCAGGCCTGGGCGGCAGGGCGGAAGGCGCCAGCCCCGGTGGAGGCGGGCGCGGCCGCCGTAGCGGCGATAAGCCCGGCGAGCAGCATCGCGGCCAGGGAGATCACTGGGAGCCACCGCGGCCGCAGGGCCGCGATGGCGGCCAGCAGCGGCACGGTGAGCACGACCGGCCCGCCGATCAGGAAGACCAGCACGCCGACGGCCACCGGGCCGATCCAGTACCGGAACGCAGCCGAGCGCCCGGCCGCCCGGTGCCGGATCCTGTCGGGGCTGTCGGTGGCCAGGCTCGCGATCGGTCCCTGGGCGCGCGGGGTGCGCCGCACAGATTCAGTCCTGGGGGTCTTCGGAGCAGGATTACCGCGCAACCGGGCGATGGCCAGGGCGGCCACGGCAGCGGCGAGCACGGCCAGGAGCTCAAGCGGCACCCACAGGGCCGCCCCACGCCCCGCCTTCAGCTGCACGCTCCAGCCGACCTCGACGAAGTAGGCGAGAGGCAACACATAAGCGATCCATCGCCTCAATCCGAAGGCGACCGCGAGCAAGCCGATGATGGCCAGGACGGACAAGGCGAGACCGATGTGGTACAAGGTCGTCGGTGCGAACGTCATGGTGATGACGCCGCCAGCGCCGGCCGGAACGATGAAGGCCTGCTGCCAGCCGTCCAGCCGGGCGGAGGCCAGGCCGCGTCCGTTGAGCGTGGCCGTCCATCCAGGGTTGGCATTCTGGTGAACCTCGACGTACGCGGCCTGCCCGGGGCCGATCTGGACGGTGCGGCGGTCCGGCTGCCAGCTGACCACCTTCAGGGTGCGGGCCGGCACGGCGGCCGCCGAGCCGCCTGCTGAGCTCTGGAAGGCCATATCGGTCATCGTGAACAGTCCGGGCGAGGCGACCACTCGGTGCTGGCCGCTGCCTAGACTGACCGCGGCGCCAGGGGTGCACAGCCGCACCCGGACGGGCAGGTTCCCGGCCAGCTGCCCGAGTGTCCCGCTGACGGCCGTCGTGAAGCTCTGCCCATCCAGGGTCACAGCTGGCCCGCGGCCGCAGGCCAGGCTGAACGGAGTCAGCGGACTCGGGGGGGTTACGTGCAGCCGGGACAGGGCGGGGATGATCAGCTTGGCCAGGCCCAGGACGAGCTGCCCGGGCTGCGTGCCGGGCTGGGCCGCCGATGACCAGCCAGGAAAGCTCAGGTCAAGCTGGTCGGTGAGCAGCGGGGGCGATAGCGTCGCCACTCCGCCCAGCCCGATCGTGGCCTCACGGGTCCCGAAGAAGCTGGTGACCTCGATCTTGCTCGGCGCGGCGGCGAAGCCGTACGGGGGCTGCACCACGATCCTGGAAATCCGCCGGCGACCCTGCCAGTTCAGGTGGATGACCGGATCCGAGGAACCCGAGATCCAGGGTGTCGTGGTGGCGCTGAAGAGGTTATCCGGCCCGAATTCCGGCACCGATCCCCACGTCGAGCTCGCGCTCACCAGCAGGGAGGTTCTTTTCGGGGGTGCGAGCCTGCCGATCAGGTTCTCCAGGCTCGCGCTCGGCTGCGCCACGGCCGCCCCGGTCATCTGCAGCCGCAGCGGGACTGGCAGGGTAAACAGGCGCGCGATCGGCTTGGTCGCGCTGGGGTCGGCCTGGCCCGCCGGGGCGGGCGCGGCCTGGTGGAACGAGAAGGCCACGGACGCGTCCTGCGGCGGCTGTAGGTACCGTGTCACGCGGACGCCGGGGATCAGGACCTCGCTGACGCCCGCACCGGGATTTCCGGCGACGACGTTGCTGGCCCCGGTGATGGTGATCCGCAGCCACCTCGTCGGGCCGGCCCGAACCCGGAGCGGCTGCGTGGCGCTCGTCGGTGCCGTCGCCGTGGTGACCTGGCCGGCCGCGGTGCTGACCTGCAGCTGGTTTGCGATGGACCGGCTGAAGCTGTCGTCAAGCAGCTGGATGCTGATGCTGTCGGGCAGGCTGATCTGATGATCGAAAGTGATCTGGATCCACTGGCCGACGGGAGTCTGGGGGCTGGCTTCCGCCCAGGCGGTCGCGCTGTTGCCGTCGAAGGCGTTGACCGGGTCGTATTGCGGCTGGTAGCTGAGCCAGGTGCCGTACGACGAGGCAGTGACGCTGGCGGCACCCGACAGCACCGCGACGGTCTGATGGCCGGCGGCCGGCACCGGCAGGATCTGCCGCGGCGGGCCGCC
>WNFM01219712.1_pt2 | contig 15696 bp, 18 predicted proteins | sample 5400271 | NCBI WGS metagenome assembly WNFM01 (sample SAMN13153352, study PRJNA577476) | soil metagenome | isolation source: 60 cm saprolite on Douglas fir-dominated hillslope | place: USA:California | collected 2013-09-17
GGTAGCATTCTTGCCGCTGGTGCTGGCGGGAGACTATGCGAGCGGAAAACTCAAGCCAATCCTCCGGTATCTTTCGCTTGCGGGTATGACGCTGCTCTTCATAGGTATCTTGTGGAAGGTTCAGGGTGGCCGCTTTGGCCCGGCAGTGATTTCATTTGTGGATAATCCACTCTCCAGCCTCTCCCCCGGCTGGCGAATACTGAATGCCCTGCGAATTGCCTGGAAATACGTCGGTCTTCAACTCTATCCTGGCAAACTTTCTTGCGACTATTCATTCAACGCGATCCCGGTGTACCGAGACCTGCGGCACACTCTTCCAGCTCTTTTGGCGGCGTCGGGATTGCTGACGGTATGGGGATGGGCAGTATGGAAGCGCAAACCAGTGCTGATTATTGCGGGTGCAATTTATTTTGCCGGTTTCGCGGTCACCGCAAACATCGTCACCCCAACCGGGACGATTATGGCTGAGCGGCTCGCCTATCTTCCCTTGGCCGGGTTCTGCCTGCTGCTTGCATTGGTGCTGGTCTGGCTGGAATCCCGCCAGCGCATTGTGGCGATTTCAGTCACTGCAATTCTGACCGTGGCTTTGGGGGCGCGAACCATCGTCCGTAACCGGGACTGGAAGAACGATTTGACGCTGAACGAGTCCGCGGCGCGTACGGTACCGGGCAGCGCGAAAATTCATTCAACGCTCGGTGGCATTTACCTGCTGCAACGGCGGTTGGGCCTGGCGCGAACGGAGCTTCAGCTTTCTCTGCAGATTGATCCCAATTCTCCGGATACCGAAGAGTCTCTGGGGTTGCTGGAATCATGGACTGGCGACAATGCCGAAGCTCTTCGGCTGCTGGATCATGCACTGCACTTCAGCAATCGAAAAAATATCAATTACGATTTCATGGCCGTGAATCTCGCGGCGCAACTATTGCAGATGGACCGGCTCGGCGAGGCCGCGACCATCCTAGACCACGAAGTTGCAGTGGCGCCTGGTTACGCGCGCGCCTGGTCAAACCGTGCCGCGCTTCATTACAAGCGAGGTGAATTGGATGCCGCAAGGAGCGATGCGGAGTCCGCGTTACGGCTGGACCACAACAATTCGCAAGCTCAGAACGTATTGGACCTTACCAGCCGAACGAATTCTGCCCCACAACAGCGGTAGCACTTCGCGGCAGCAACTGTCTCTAAAGAGAGTGCTGAGTCAACGCCTGGACTTCTTTTGGCTTTTTGCTTTCGCCGGTTTGTAGTCTTTGCAGCGGCACTCCGGAAAATTGCACGCGGTTCGCAAAGATCGATTCGCGTACATTCGCGAATGGATGCTCTTGGCGTGAAAACACGCGCAGCGGAGAATCGCGTGCACGGCTCGTTTCGGAACGACCTTCTTGCCGCCGACCGCGAGCGACATTCGCCCTCCAGCCCCCACCACGACGCGAGACGAAGGTTCGGGCGAATCTGGCAATCGGGGTTGGGATTCCGCGAAACTTTGCTCCGGGCCGCTGGAATTCTGCAAGACTGCTGTTTGCCGGTTCACGAGAAGACCTCCGGCCACAATCGATGGCACCGGAGACCGGCCGCCACACGAATATTCGATTCGTGTGAAGTTACTCGCTCGTTATACCATGTTAGTTACCTTAATGGAACTTATTTGTTGAATGAAGCTACTCCGGCCGGGTTACCCGCGATTCCCGCTTATGGCTTCTTTGTTTCCGGGTAGTCGTACACCCCACGGCCGGACTTCCGGCCCAAACGGCCCTCCGCGACCAGCCTCTTGAGCAGTTCGCTCGGGCGGTATTTTTCGCCGAGCGTAGCATGCAAATATTCAAGGATGCGCAGACGGACATCGAGGCCAACCAGGTCCACCATTTCAAATGGACCCATGGGATGGTTTAACCCCAGCTTCACTGCTTTGTCTATCTCTTCTGCCGAGGCGAGGCCTGCCTCCAGCATCGCAAATGCTTCGTTGCCAATGAGCGCGTTAACGCGGCTGGTAATAAAGCCCGGCGACTCCTTGACGACCACAACTTCTTTTCCCATGCGGGCACCGACTTCGCGGCACGTGGCAATGGTTTCGTCGGAAGTCTTCGGCGCACGCACCACTTCGATCAAACGCATCTTCGGGACCGGATTGAAGAAATGCATCCCCACACAAAGTTCCGGACGGTAAGTCATTTCCGCCATATCGGCGATTGAGAGCGATGAGGTATTGCTGGCCAAGACGGCATTCGGCTTCGCGAACTTGTCGAACAAGGTGTAGCATCTCTTCAGGAACGGCTTCAATCAGAAAATCGGCCTCACGAGAAACATCTTCCACCGACGAAGCAGTTTCGATGCGCGCCAACCCTGCCTTTGCGTCATCAGCGGACAATTTGCTGCGTTTCGCGCCATCATCGAATGCTTGCGCGATCCAGGCGGTGCCCTTGGCCAGCATCTCCGGCATCACATCTTCCAGAACGGTGCGGTACCCACCGAGTGCGGCAGCGTAAGCGATACCGCGCCCCATCGTTCCGGCGCCAATGACCCCGATCGTTTTTACGTCCATTGAGTGTCTCCGGAAAAAACTTCGCCTAAGAGTTGCGATACGTCTCTTATCTTAGCAATTTCATGTACGCGGTCACGTCCAGCCCGAGCACGATCTGATCCCCGCACACCACTACCGGCCGTCTAATCAGATTTGGATTCCTCGACATCAGCCGAATCGCCGCATCGCGCGCCGGAGTCTTCTCCGCCATCTTCCGTTCACGATAAAGCTCATTGCGCGGATTGAGAAACAGTTTGTAGTCGCGCGCTCCAATCAACTCATCCAGTTCTTTTTCCGATAATGGATCGGCGTCCAGATCGCGCAATTCCAATTGTGCTCCCAGCTCTAGCAAGAGACCTCTTGCTTTGCGGCAGGTGGTTCAAGATAGCTTTTGAAAAAGCTTTACCTTAACTTTGGGCATATCTTCTCTCCGGTAGGCTGTGAACGTGCTGCAGCGGGATGTCAGTAGCGTGGAACGCTCGGGTCGATTTCCGCGGACCAGCGATCGATTCCACCGGCCAGCGACCGCGCGTTTTCGATTCCCTGCGATCTCAACCATGCGGCCACGTCCAGGCTGCGCATCCCATGATGACAATAGCAGACAATGTCTTCGTCGCCGTCAAGGGCTTGCAGGTTCGCGGGAATCATCCTCATCGGAATCAGTTTCCCGCCATCAATCCGGCAGATGTCGTACTCCCATTGTTCGCGGACGTCGATCAAGAGAAACTTTTCACCGTCCTTACGACGGCGCTGTAACTCTGACACAGTGATCTCGAGTTCGCTCATTGATCGTGGATTTTCTTCAGCGGCCCTGGAATTTCGGCGCACGCTTTTCCGTAAACGCCTGAATTCCTTCCAGGCAGTCGTCCGACGCAAAGCATCTCATTTGGTGCTGGACTTCCGCTTCCAAGGCACGGTTGAGGGCGTCCTTCTCGCTACCGAAGAGCGTCTGCTTCACGGCGCGCATGGCGATCCCCGGGCCAGCAGCGAGTCTGGCTGCGAAGGCTTTCACTTCCGTTTCCAATTGCGCGGCTGGCACGACGCGATTAACGAGTCCCAACTGCAGCGCGGTCCGTGCATCGATCATGTCGCCGGTGTAGAAAAGCTCGGCCGCTTTCGATGGCCCGACCAGTTGCGGCAAAAAGTAGGTGCCGCCATAATCCGGAAACAATCCAACCTTCGCAAAGTTCTGTCCGAAGACCGCTTCTTCCGCCGCAATGCGCAGATCCGCCGCCAGCGCAATATTCATTCCAGCGCCGGCCGCGGCTCCGTTCACAGCCGCGATGATCGGCTGGGGCATCATGCGCATGCGAAAAACCGCGCCACAGCCCGCGCGCAGGATAGGCTCCAACTGCTTGACGTCGCGCGCTTTTCTTCCCTTGCCGATAATCTCCAGGTCGCCGCCTGCACAAAACGCGCGACCAGCCCCGGAAATCACCACCACGCGAACGTTGCTATCTTTTCCAATTCGTTCGAATGCCTGATTCAACGCCGTTGCCAGCTCGCCGTTCAGAGCATTCAGCTTCTCCGGACGGTTCATGACCAGCAGCGTCACGCCATTCGCAGTGGATTCGAGCAGAACGGGGCTGGCAGCGGCCGCAGTCGGGGGATTGCTCATGAGTTCCTCACTAAAATTTATAAAGGCTTCGCGTCTCGTGACGTCTCCACTTTTCGCACTAACGCGGCGAGCTTGCGAAAGTGTACCAGCCGTTCCTTGGGCTTTTGCCCGTGCTGCGAATCGGTTGCCGGCAGCACATAAACTCTGGCGCCATACAACGGTTCTTTTTGCAGACCGAGTTTCGCGCGGCGCTGCGCGAACTGCTCGTAGACATTTTTCCCGTTGAAGGCGATCACGTGCGGCACGTATTCGCCGAGCTTCTGCGAGAGCACGATACGGCCTTCGGCGTAGTCCTCGCGAGTGAGTTCCTCGATTGCGCGAGTGGGACGCTTCACCAGATCGGTCAGACCGATAGCAAATTCGATGATGCGCTTATCGTCGCGGTATTCCAGAGGTTCCGGAATGACGCCGGTTTCGTAGAGCGTGGGCCAGAACGGATTGTCGCGCCCGGAATAATAATGGCCGGTGCGCACCGAAGATTCGGTCGGATTGCATCCGACGATAACGAGTTTCATCCCTTTGCGGAGGTGATCTGGCAGCGTCTTCATATTCCGTGTCTACCCAATAAGAATAACGCGGCGGGCACGAGTTAGGACGAAGTGTTAGAGGTGGAATCCCAAAGAGGCAACGCCCGGCCCAGCTTCTGTTCGCGCGCCAATCGGTAAACACAGGCTGCCGCGGCAAGATCCCACGCAGCAATTCCGTTGGATTTGAAGAGCGTGATCTGCGAGTCGTCTATTCGCCCAGGACAAATCCCCACAACCAGCGACGACAGTTCCCGCACGGTATCCCAGCGCTGCTCGTGCCCGGCGAATCCCAGCACCAGATCCCCGGCTTCCTGGCGCGACTGTTCGATCGAATCCACGTAAATCCTGCTGCACTTTGCGACCGTCGCGGTGTCGAGTTCGCGTTTTCGCATGTGATTTGCGCCAATAGCGTTGATGTGGGTCCCAAGCGAGATATTTTCGCCACTTACGATCGGCTGGCTCGCGCTGGTTGCAGTGCAGACGATCGCCGCGTCTGAAGTGGCCTCCGCGGACGACGTCACGGCCTTAACCGGAATTTCCAGCAGCACGGACATTTCGCTTGCGAACTTTTCGCGCCGCTCCGCATTACGGCCAAAGACCCTCACCGAACTGAGACTTCGAACCGACGCGACCGCTTCCAACTGAGTCCGCGCCTGCCATCCGGTACCGATCATCCCCAGCGTCGAAGCATCCTTGCGAGCCAGAAATTTCGTCGCAACGCCCGTGGCCGCGCCGGTCCTCATTTGTCCCATGGTGTCCGCTTCTATCAGCGCCAGTAAATCTCCACTCTCGGTGGAAAAAAGACAAACCAGAAACTTCAATTTTCCGCCCACATAGGTGTACTGCTTGGTGGCTACCAGACCTCCCGGAATATCAGCCGCTGCCATGTGGTGAAAGAATACGCCGCCAGGCAGTTCGAATCGCCGTCTCGGGTGCACCAGAACTTCGCCCGCGGCCTGACGTTTGGAAATGGCTTCCACCGCCTCAATTGCCAAAGGCATGGTGAAAACGCGTTTCACTTCCGATTCATTGATATGCAGCGTCAATGTACAAACCCTTCTTCGACGTTCTAGTATGCCGCAATTGCATAATCTCGACGCGGCTCAGCGCCCTAGCTTCGACCCAATATTCTTCGCAGCGGGTTTCTTCGCAGGCTGCGCAGATTTTCGCTTGTCCGGAGCCTCGCCATCTTCACGCACGCGCCGCACCACGGTCTGGGTCAAGCGATACAGGCGTTCATGCTGCGGATCGTCAGCCTGGAAGAAGCGAAATTCAGGGGCCCCAGTTGCAGATCTGCCCGTCTGTATCGGCAATTTACCGCATAAGTTGTTTTCAATAAACGCCGTTTCGTAACGCGACTTTTTGCGGTTCCAAGTGTAAACCCGCAGCACGGAAAAATCGCATGCCTGACCTTCCGCGCCGCGCGCGGCGGCTAAGAGATATTGCACCTTCAGGCGATCGGTCGCAAGTTCGCCGAGTTCGCTCCCTCGCGCACTGCATCCGGCACATCCAACTCCAGGAATCGTGCAATCACCCATCCCGCAATCGGTACGCTCTGATCTCCCGGATCGGTTGTGTTGGAAGGAACCACGGGGCGGGCAGTAGTCTCGCTCGGCGGACGCGTGGCCACTCCTCGTACCAAGAACCAGTCCTCTTTTTTGGTTCCCTGCGGCTCACCCGATTCTTTTTCGTCTCCGCTTTGCGCCCAGTCTGCCATCGCGCGTGCCAGAATCTGCACTGGAACGCCCCGCCCAAATTGATAAAGCCGCGGCGCGGTGCGTCCCGGCTCAACGCGCAAATTGGTTGCCACTTTGGTTCGCCCGCTTCCCTGCACTGGCAACAATTCCGCTCGCTTCAGCAGATCTTCTGAACGTTGCCACAGGGCTGGATCCATCAACAGGCGGCCGTCCACCCAGCCCACGGTGCCGGCAATCGTCCGCACTTTCACAAAATCATTGCGCTTGGCCAATGTGTCCACACGGTCGCCGTAACGCAAGGTGCCCAGCGGTTCGCGTACTTGGGCCACGCCGCTCCACAGTGTCACGCTCTTTTCGCTGACGTACGCTTCGCCGAGCAGTTCGCGCTTAGGCCGGAAAAACCATGCCGTCAGTGCAACCAGCGCTAGCAGTGGGACCGCGATTAAGAGTTTTTTCTTCATTCCGAGTTTCGCGGCATCCTTCGCGCCGCCCATTCCGTCGCAACGAACTGGTTCTGCCAGCGGGCACAGCCACCCGCAGTGCACCGGCGAACCTAAATTCTACCTGATATGTACAGCTCTTCGCCCGATACCGGCCGGAAAATCATGTTCTGCTAGAATGCACTTCGTAATCTTGCTTCGAACCGATTGTCGCGGAGGGTTGCGTGAAGTTTCTAAATTCGTTTCAACCGCTCGGCCTGCTGGCGCTGCGTCTCGCACTGGGCATGATTTTTCTCACCCACGGGTATCCCAAGTTGATGCGAGCGAGCGGTCCGCTGCAAACCATGTTCGTGCAGCACGGTCTGCCGGCGCAGTTGGTTTACGTTTCGGGAGTGTTGGAAACTTTCGGAGGCATTGTCCTGATCCTCGGGCTTTTCACGCGAGGTGCCGCGCTACTGCTCGCGATTGAGATGGGCGTAGCGATTGTGAAGGTGCACAGCGTGCATGGAATTATGGCGTTGCACGAATACGACTTTCCGCTGGCTTTGGCCGCAGGATCGATTGCACTCGCGACGGTCGGCGCGGGCGTGGCTTCCATTGACCATTTGTTGTTCGGTGAAGGCGGTTCAAATCGCTCACGCGTCCTGAAGCCCGCGAAAAAATAGCCGTCAGCTTTGCGTCGCAATAGGAGTTTGAGGCGGTGCGGGAGTTGCAACCACCACCGGGAACGGCGCCAGCGGCAAAACAATCCACAAAATCGCGTAAAGCAAAATCCCGGTGCCGCCGCACAGTACCACCAAAAGCCACAGTACTCGCACCAGCGTCGGATCCATGTCGAAATAATCGGCCAAACCGGCGCACACGCCGCCCAATTTCTTGTCGGCGCTCGATCGCATCAACTTCTTCGGACCGCCAGTCACGTGCGCCACGTCGGGCGCTCCGGTCACCACTTGTTGTGCGCCACAGTTGTAGCAAAACCTCGATCCATCCGCGATATTCCGCTGGCAGCTATTGCAAGTCATGGTCGACCTCCGGCAAGCAGGCTGACGCCCTGCTCTCTAGCAATATACGCCCGAATGCCCCAAAAAGTTTCCTAGATGAATTCCCATACGGTCATCGGCCAATGGGACTGCACACTCGAGGCCGCCAGCCGTTATATCCGCTGGCAAACAAGCTCCGCACACTTGGTAGTTTTAACTCTTGGACTCTCGAACTCTTAAACTAGACTTCAGTATTCCAACAGCTTCCTCACCGCCGCAATCACCGTATTTGACTGCGGCAGAATCGCGTCCTCCAGCTTAGGGTGGTACGCGCAGAACGTGTCCATCGCCCCAATCCGCCTGACCGGCGCATCCAGCTCATCGAAAAGCTCGTCGCCAATTCTCGCCGCCAACTCCGCGCCATAGCCCCAGCTCAACATATCCTCGTACGCCACAATCACGCGATGCGTTTTGCGCACCGAAGCGCAAATTCCATCCCAGTCATATGGCGAAAGAGAACGCAAATCCACAATTTCAGCGGAAATTCCTTCACGCTGCAAGTGCGCCGCGGCAACCTCCGCGCGATGCACAAACGCGCCGTAAGTGATTATGCTGACGTCGGTGCCTTCCTTCACCACTCGTGCCTTACCGAACGGAATCGTAAAGTCCGGCCCGGGATACTCCGACCGGTTATACGGCTGCCGGTAGAGATGTTTGTGCTCCAGGAACATCACCGGATCATCGCAGCGCATCGCGGTTCGCAGGAGTCCAGCGACGTCCAGCGCGGTCGAAGGCATCACCACCCGCAATCCCGGACAGTGCGTGAAAATCGATTCGCCGCTCTGGCTGTGATACACCGCGCCGCCGGTCAGATAGCCGCCAATCGCCACGCGAATCACCATCGGACACTTGTAGGCGCCGTTCGAACGCCAGCGCAGCACGCACAGTTCGTCGCGAATCTGCATCATCGCCGGCCAGATGTAATCGAAGAATTGTACTTCCGGCACTGGCTTGAGCCCGCGCGTGGCCATTCCAATTGCCCGGCCGATAATCGCGGCCTCTGCCAGAGGCGTATTAAAAACGCGCGTCGAACCGTACCTCCGCTGCAGGCCAGCCGTTGCCTTGAAGACGCCGCCCTTGCCTTTCACTTCCTTCAAATTTTCTTCGCGGCTGGCGTCGGCGACGTCTTCGCCAAACACGGTGATGCGCTCGTCGCGAGACATCTCGTCGTTTAGCGTCGCCGCCACCATCTCGACCATGGTCTTCGGCGCGCCGTGCACCTGCGCTTCCGCTTCGAATGCCGCCGATGTTGGGTCCACATCCGGCGAATACACGTTCTTCAAAATCGACTCCACCGTCGGAGGCTCCGCCGCCAGCGCGGCATCGGCCGCCTGGCGCACTTCGTGATCCACCTGTGCTTCGAGTGCTTCAATCTGTTTTTGATCGAGCACGCCTTCACGCACCAGAAACAACGCAAATTTCGACAACGGGTCGCGATGTGCTTCGGCTTCCCGCTCTTCCGGCACCTTATAGAGTTTTTCGTCGTCGGAGAGCGAATGCGAATACGGTCGTGTAACGTGCGCATGAACCAGCGCCGGGCCGCGCCGCTCACGGCAGTAGTTCACCGCTTCCTGGCAAACGGCGTAGCTGGCAACGGGATCTGTCCCATCAACTTCGGCAACGTGCAGGCCTGGAAAACTCTGAACTAACTTCGAGATGCTTCCGCCCGCCGTCTGCACTTCCACCGGAACGGAAATAGCGTAACCGTTGTCCTCGACCAGATAGAGCAACGGCAATTTCTTGGCGCACGCGGCGTTCAACGATTCCCAGAATTCGCCTTCGCTGGTCGCCCCGTCTCCGCAAGATACGTACACGATCTCATCCGCCGAATGCCTGGCCAGTTCGCCAAGCGGCGCCTTTTTGGCCTGCTCCAATGCTTTGGGATGCGCTTCGTAATATAACGTCGACTCCGCTGCGCCCACCGCGTGCACGAACTGCGTACCCGTGCACGACGATTTACTGACGATATTGAATTTTGCGTGGCCCCAGTGCGACGGCATCTGCCGCCCACCCGAACTTGGATCGGCCTCCGCGCCCACCGATTGCAGCAGCATCTCCAACGGCGTAACGCCCAGCAGCAGGCACAGCGCGCGATCGCGGTAATACGGATAAAGCCAGTCCTCGCCTGCACGCAAAAGTAACCCCATAACCGCAGTGACCGCTTCATGGCCCGCGCTTGAAATCTGAAAGTAAATTTTGTTTTGCCGCTTAAGTTGAATCTCGCGATCGTCCACTTTTCGCGAACAGTACATCGCGCGGTATAAACGGATCAGCGTGTCGCGGCTGAGGCTTGCATGTCGTTCGGTTTTGCTGGCGTCGTTCTTGGCGGGCTTAACGCGGGTTTGCACGGCCATTCAGTGGGACCTCGGTCGTTGGACGTTTCCGGCGCTTCCAATTCAAATTATACAAGACCCTTTCTCGGCACCTTCCTCCGCGAAAAAGCAGCGCTCCAAACGTTTCAGTCCAATTTGGACTACAGCTCCGAGTGTCATCCCGAACCCCGTGCCTTCTGAAGAGTGAGCGAGCCGCCGTCCGCTCTCTTGCTCCGCCGAATGAACCCTACTCCAGCGCGTCGAACACCGCCGCGGTCTCATCAAAACCGGGTTCACCCTGCCGCATCACCGCAGGCGCCGCGTCTTTGAACGGTTCTTCTCCAGGAATTCTTTTAACCAATCGCTCTTCGGTCATTTTTTCGTGCCCGGAAAATCCCAATCGTAAATGCAACTTCACCGGCCCCACCGGTGTCGTCGCCTTCTTCTCAACCTCCGGTTCGGCTTTGGCTTTCCCCTTCGTGGCCTTGCCAGTCTTTCCGGATTTCTCGGCCGTCGCGGGCTTTTCGATCTTTTCCGCGGCTACCGGTGCCGCCGAGCGCACATCCGGCCCCGTCCGCTCAAACTTGTACAACAATTTCTTGTCCAGCCGGAACGCCTGCTTCCACATCTCCAGCTTGTGACGCGCCAACTGCGCCTTCTCTTCATCCGTCCCAAAGTCAAAACTCATGTAAATGTGTGCCATGTTTTCAGTCTGCGTCGCCATCCACTCCAAGTCAAGAATCACTACGCGCTATGTTCCGATAGACAAATGGAACTTCGCTTTTTTGGAGTGCGGCGGCTTGGCGCCTCTGTTCGACAGCCACCACACCTGCTGCTGGACATTCGGCTACAGATTTAGCGTATCATTTAAGAACGGCTCGCAATTAAATTGAACCGTATGGCCATGCACGCAAACTCCCCGTCCCGGCGTATCACCGCCCTGATCAGCTTGATCACGATCCTGCTGATTTACGCCCCGATCGCGAGTGCAACGTTGATGGCCGTCACCGGCGCCTGTTGCACCGGTGACCAGTGTCCCATTCACGGCAATCACCATCCATCGAAAGAACCCCCCGCGCAACGCAGTGACGATTCACCGACGGACTGCGACCATCACGACCATGGCGCAAACAAAATGCAGTCCTGCTCAATGTCCTGTTGCCACAACGGAGAACAGCCTGCAGTGCATGCCCATATTTTTTTGCTGACTCCTCTATCTCTCGACGCCGAGCTTGCGCCGCTTTCTCTCGCCTCGCTGTCGGCAGCACCAAAAAAGTTCTCTTCCGTATTCGCTCCGCTCGCACCCCCTCCTAAATCCTCCGCCAACTAAGCCGACTCACCCTCGTTTTTTTGATGGCCCCGACTGAACTGGGGCGTCTCGTTCCTGCCGGTCATTGCCGCGCAGCCACTGGTATTTGGGAGATCGTCTTCGCTATGAAGGGAATATCTGCTTTCCTCAGTTGCGTTTGTCTGTTGCTCATCGCGCCTTTGTCAATATGCCCGGCCTTCGCCGGCATCTTCGGCACCGTCCGCGGCATCGTTCATGACGCCCAGCATCGCCCGATCAACTCTGCTAATGTCTCTCTGCAATCCAGGACCTCCGACTGGAATCGCGAGGCACTCACCGACAACGAAGGCAAATTTCAATTCGACGCTGTCCCCGCCGGTGACTATACAATCCGTATCTCGCACGACGGCTTTCGCGATTCTCAGGCCGACCTTGCCGTCGCCGCCGACTCCGCCCCGCTTCGCCACTTCCCACTGGAACTCGCCAGTGTCACCGAAAAAGTCGAAGTCACCGAAAACGCGCAAACTGTCGACACCACTTCCTCGTCAAGCCAGGCCACTCTCACTCGCGAAACCATCGACTCCACGCCCGGCGCAACCCGCGCCAACAGCCTCAGCCTCATCACCGATTACACTCCAGGCGCGTATCTCGTTCACGATCAACTTCATATCCGCGGGGGCCATCAGGTTTCCTGGCTGGTCGACGGCATTCCCGTGCCCAACACCAACATCGCCTCGAATGTCGGTCCGCAATTCGATCCAAAAGATATGGACGTGGTCGAAATTCAGCGTGGTGGATACGCCGCCGACTACGGCGATCGTACCTATGGCGTGTTCAATGTAATTCCGCGTTCCGGATTCGAACGCGACCGCGAAATCGAACTGCTCGCCACTTACGGCAACTTTCAGCAGACTGACAGCCAAATTAGTATCGGCGGTCACACCGAAAGATTTGCCTACTACGCAAGCGTCAGCGCCAATCGCAGTGACGTCGGACTCATGCCGCCGCAACCGCGCGCGCTGCACGACGACAAAAACGGCGTCAGCGGGTTCACCTCGCTCATCTACAATGCCACGCCAAACGATCAGCTACGCCTCGCTGTCTCCGCCCGCGCCGACTTCTTCCAGGTGCCCACTACCCCCGCTCAGCAATCCGCCGATATTCGAGACACCCAGCACGAGCGCGATGGTTTCCTCAACTTTTCCTGGGTTCACACGGTGAACACCGGTCTCTTGCTCACCGTCTCTCCGTTCGTGCACTGGAATCGCGCCGATTACGATGGATTCTCCCCTATCCCGAGTCTGCTGCCCAGCCAGCCGCCGATTCCCACCGATCACAACAATTCGCGCTACGAGGGCGCTCAAGTCACGCTGGCCATCACCAAAGGCCTCCACAACGCACGCTTTGGCACCTACGGTTTCGCGCAGCAGGACAATTCTTTCTTCCGCGTGGTCGCCACCGACGGCTCCGGCTCGATCGCCTCGGAAACCGACACACCCTCCGGCGGTCTCTTTACGCTCTTCGCCGAGGACCAGTTTCGCGTCACCGGTTGGCTCACTTTCAACGCCGGCGTCCGCTACACCCATTTATTCGCCGGAGTGGTCGAGGATCACACCGACCCGCGCATCGGCACCGCACTGCGCATTCCAAAACTCGGATGGGTGGCCCGCGCATTTTACGGCCGCTATTACCAAGCGCCGCCCCTCACCACCGTTTCCGGCCCGCTGCTGCAATTCGCAGCCACACAGGGTATCGCCTTCTTGCCGCTGCACGGCGAAACCGACGAGCAGCGCGAATTCGGGCTGACCATTCCCTTTCACGGTTGGACCACCGATTTCACGAACTTTCAGACCCACGCTCGCAATTTCTTCGACCACGACGTTCTCGGCAATTCCAACATTTTTTTCCCGCTGACCATCGAACGCGCCCGCATTCACGGCTGGGAATCCACTGTGCATTCGCCGCGTGTCAAAAAAGTTCTCGATGTTTACCTCACCTATTCAAATCAAATGGTCGAAGGTGGCGGCGTCATCACCGGCGGTTTGCTCTCCGATCCCGGCCCGCTTTGCGACAGCAGCGGCTTCTGCTACCTCGACCACGACCAGCGCAACACGCTCAGCACCGGCTTCCACGCCGCACTTCCGTGGCGGGTCTCAGCTTCGGCGAACATTTCCTACGGCTCCGGCTTCCTGAATGGCAACGGGCCGCTACATTTTTCCGGTCACGCCGAGGCTTCTCTGTCGTTTTCAAAATCTTTCGGCGAACGATTCTCCCTCGGCCTCACCGCGCAAAATATCAGCGATGGCCGCTATCAACTGGACAGCTCCAACACTTTCGGCGGCACTCACTGGAACTACCCGCGCCAGATCAGCGGCGAACTTCGTTACCGCTTCCATTTCTAGCGCTCATATATGGAGTGCGGCAGCCCAGCTGCCGCTTTCTCCAATTCTCGTCAGCCACATTCCTAAACAGCGGGAGCCAACCGCCCGCTCGGCTCCCTGTCGCGCCGGAGCCGGCTCTCGCTAAACTTGTCATCCTGAGTCCGCCCCACCCCAAACCTGTCATCCCGAGCCCGCCGAAGGCGGACGGAGGAGCTCAACGTAACAATCACCACGCCTCCCGACATCCACCACCGCCCACGGCCATTTTTGATTTATGCTGTTTCCGCAACACTCGCAGCAAAGGAGTGACTGCTTGAAAATCTTCCTGATCGCGCTCTTCGGAGCCATCGGCACGCTCGCGCGTTACGGCCTGCAAGGCGTCGTGCAACTCCGCATCGGCAGCGTTTTTCCCTACGGCACTCTGCTCATCAATCTCTCAGGCTGTTTCCTGCTCGGGTTGATCGGTCAACTCACGTTGAACCGTATGTTGGTCTCTGCCGATGTGCGCATGGCCATTGCCGTCGGCTTTTTCGGCGGCTATACCACTTTTTCCAGCTTCGGCTGGGAAACCGCCAAAATGCTGGAAGACGGCGAATGGCTGCGCGCCACCACTTATGTCGGAACCAGCGTCTTTGCAGGAATCTTGCTGTCGATCGTCGGAATTCGCCTGGCCAATAAATTTTAGGAGCCCGCTGTCGGGGAGCACTCTATGACTCACGAAAAATTCGAAGGTGAACGCACCTTGCTGCGCATCCACATCGGCGAATCTGACAAATGGCATGGCAAGCCGCTTCATGAAGCCATCGTGCAAATGCTGCGCAAGGAAAAATTCTCCGGCGCCACGGTGCTGCGCGGCGTCGGCGGCTTCGGCTCCTCTAGCATCTACCACACCGATAAAATTCTTCGCCTGTCGCAGGATTTGCCGATCGTCGTCGAGGTGATCGAGTCCACCGAGCGCATCGAACAAATCCTACCCAACCTCGACGAGATGGTCGAAGGCGGCCTGATCACTCTCGAAAAAGTGCGAGTCATTCTCTACCGCGCCGCGAAAAAGTAGATGACGCAGATCCAAACGCCATCGCAGCCACCGCGGAACAATTCGAACGGCTGGCTCAATCGCACCGTACTCGGCGTCGGCCTCACTTCCCTTTTCTCTGACTGGAGCCACGAAACCGCCACTGCAGTGCTCCCCGCCTTCCTCGCCGCGATTGGCGCGGGCCCGGCATGGCTCGGCGCCATCGAAGGTATCGCCGACGGCCTTTCCAGTTTCGCGAAACTTGCTGCAGGCCATTACACCGATCGCCTCAAGCATCGCAAGCCGCTCGCGGTTTTCGGCTACGCTTTCACCGCGCTCGCAACGGCGTCCTTCGGCATCGCCACTCACGCACTACAAGTTTTAGCAGGCCGCTCTGCGGCATGGCTCGGCCGCGGTGTTCGCTCGCCCGCGAAAAAAGCGCTGCTCGCCGCCGACGTGCCTCCCGGCGCCTACGGCCGCGCCTTTGGCCTCGAACGTTTGATGGACACCCTCGGCGCGATCCTCGGCCCGCTTACGGCGCTCTGGATCTTGCAGGCCACCAATCACTCCTACCGGAAAGTCTTTCTCTGGACTCTTCTTCCCGGAATGATTTCCGTCGCATGCTTCTGGCTTCTGGTCCGAGAACGGCCCTTCGAAGCAAAGCAGAAGAAATCCTTCCTCGTTGGATTGCAAGCCCTTCCCGCAGACTTTCGCAAGTTTCTTGTCGGCGTAGGAATTTTTGGCGCTGGCGATTTCTCTCACACCCTTCTGATTCTCTACGCGACTAAAATGCTCGCTGCACGATACGGAATGGCCCACGCCGCCAGCCTCGCCGTGATCTTGTACACGCTTCACAACGTTTTTTA
>WNFM01357970.1_pt1 | contig 15695 bp, 17 predicted proteins | sample 5400271 | NCBI WGS metagenome assembly WNFM01 (sample SAMN13153352, study PRJNA577476) | soil metagenome | isolation source: 60 cm saprolite on Douglas fir-dominated hillslope | place: USA:California | collected 2013-09-17
GCCGAGAAAATCGAGCACGAACCCGGTAGGACGCCTGCTCGGGTGGCGCGACAGATCAACGACGCGATACGCTACACATTCTGTTTCGAGAATGCGAACTACTCGGTTGGATATCGAGATGTCAAGCAGCGACTTGAGGCAAACGAGTTCCGGATGGTATACAGCAAGAACCACTGGCTTGGCGATCCGGAGTACAAGGGGATCAACACTCGCTGGGTCACACCCGAGGGTCAGCGGTTCGAGGTGCAGTTTCACACAGCGGAGAGCTACGACGCCAAGCAGCAAATCACTCACAGCTCCTACGAGCGGCTGCGGAACCCGCTGACGCATGATAACGAGCGACAGGAACTACGGGCGTTCCAGCGGGACGTGTCCCACTGGATTACCGTGCCAGAAGGGGTCGCAGATATTGTGGACTACCCTCGGAAAGGTCGCGGTTAGATGCCGGACAAGATAACCTTCTATGCAATCGTCGACGACGAGACAACGGTCGAGAGGCCGTATGGGTTGCTGCGCCGGCTGGAATTCGATGGCAACGGCTTCACCGACGAGGGGCTTCGTCGCGATTTCAGCTGGAGCTTCACTCCGATCATCGTAGAGTGGGAGCGGAGCGACTTCGATGACGAGCTAGTCGAGGTCAGTCATGCGCAGGCTAGCAAGATCATCGAGTATTTTCGCGAGAAATGGGGTCCCTTCGGCCAGCCCGTGGACTCGTGACTCAGGGCTGACGCGCGTCGGGTCGAGAACGTGCTTTAGCAAGACGACGTGCTCTACTACGGCCATCGCTTACCCCCTCGTCGATCGGATTTGTGACCGCACAAGGAATCCGGATCACTCTACGTAGCGGATACATCACATCAGGTCATCCGCAAGTAAGCTCTGCTGCCTTCCGGTAATGGGCCCTTCCTGAGCCGACGTGTTCTCGCCAAGATCGGGCGCGCGGATACTAAAACAAGCGGCCTCACACCACTACGCTGGCCGGGCTTGGCTGGCCTAGCGGAGGCGGGCAATAATCGAGCCCGAAGACGACGCGGCGCGCCGTCCAGCGGTCGGCTCACGAGAGATGAGACGCGTGTCGACCGAGGGCCCGGCCGAACCAGTCTGCAGCCCGCACCTGTCGCCTGTTCCTTGCTCCCGGTCGGGGCTCGGCCGCTTTGGGCGGCTTGACCCGATGGGCGCGGAAGGTACCGTGGGCAGGCGTTGCGGGTATGAGGTCAGCGGGATGGGGGTGTCATGAGGCGGCAGCGGGTGAGGCTGCCGCCGCGGGTCCGAGGGCTGCTCGGGTTCGTGTGCGTTCTGGTGCTCGTTGACACCATGTTCTTCACCGCGCTGACCCCGTTGCTGCCGCACTACGTGCACGCCGCCGGGTTGTCAAAAGCAGGAGCCGGCATCCTGGTCGCCGCGTATCCGCTCGGGACCCTGGTCGGGGCGCTGCCGGGCGGGCTGCTGATCGCCCGGCTGGGAGCCAGGCAGGTGGCGGTGCTAGGGCTTGCGCTGATGAGCGTGTCGACGCTGGTCTTCGGCTGGTCCTCGGCGGCGGGCGCCCTGGACGCCGCGCGTTTCGTCCAAGGCCTGGGCGGTGCGTGCACCTGGGCCGCGGGCCTGGCCTGGCTGGCCGCGGCGAGCCCTGAGGAGCGGCGCGGGGAGCTGATCGGCATCGCGCTGGGCGCGGCGGTGGGCGGGGCGCTGTTCGGCCCGGTGGTCGGGGCGGTCGCGGTCCAGGTAGGCACCGGGCCCGCGTTCTCCGCCGCCGCGGTCGCCGGGGCCGTCCTCATCGTGATGGCCTTCCTGGTGCCAGCACCCGTCGGCGAAGCGGAACAGGGACTGCGAGCGGCCTGGCCCGCGGTACGGGACCCCGATGTCGCCGTCGGCATGTGGCTGACCATGCTCGCGGGGATAGCGTTCGGGGTTTTGGATGTGCTGGCGCCGCTGCGGCTGACCAGGCTGGGCGCAACGGCGTTGCTCATCGGGGCGACCTTCCTGGCGTCAGCGGCGATCGAGTCCGGGCTGTCGCCCCTGGCCGGCCGACTGTCGGACCGACGCGGTGAGCTGGTGCCCGTCCGGCTGTCACTGGCTGCCGCCGTCGTACTCAGCTTGCTCGCACCGGTGGCAGAACCGGCGCCCCTGCTCATTGCCCTGCTGATCGTCGGCATGCCCGCGTTCGGAACGCTGTTCGCCCCGGCGATGGCGCTGCTGAGTTCAGGCGCGCAGCGGCTGGAACTGAACCAGGGGCTGGCGTTCGGCATGGGCAACCTAGCCTGGGCCTCCGGCCAGGCGGTGGCCGCCGCGGCGAGCGGCGCCATCGCTCAGGCGACCTCGGACATCGTTCCGTACGCCCTGCTCGGCGGCGCCTGCCTGGCGACCCTGATCGCGCTGCGACCAGGCCGTTCCCGGGCCGTCCCGCGCCTGGCCGACGGCAGCTCGGAACCAGCGAGAGTACCGGTCGCGCAACCAGACGAGGACGGAACGTTATCGCGCGGCATTACGCCTGCTAGGGGTCGCTGCGGTGTACGCTACCGCCGTGCTTATTCGCAAGCTGTTTGCCATAACGTCGATCTGCGCAGCGGTCGTCGTCGTAGCCCCGGCCGCATCCGCCTGGGCGTCCCCCAGCCACTCTCAGGCCACCGGCACCGGTACGCTCGGACAGTTCGGGGATCCCACCGCGCACGTGAACGCCATTCAGACCGCAGATGGCCTGAAAGGCGGCTTCACAATCACCTATCCGGACGGAACGTTCGCCACTGGCAGGGCTACCTGCTTGTTCGTGGGCGGGAACACCGCGTATGTTACCGGCAAGATCGCTGAATCGGGCGGGCCGCGCCAGCAGGCGAACAACTGGTTCGCCGGCGACTTCGTTGTCGTCGGGGTCCAGGACAATGGCGAGCCGGGCACCGCGGGACCCGATCAGCTGAACTTCTCCCCCGGGTTCGCAACGGATCCTGGATGCGGACCGAACAGTGCAGCGACACCCGTCTTCCCGATCGTGGACGGCAACTACCGGGTCTTCGCCGCGCGCTAGCGCGGGAGGATCGTGATACCGCGGCAAGCAGGTCCGGCAAGATCGTCGGCTCGTCCTCGTGTTTACTGGCAAAACGACGGGTAGGCATCAGGCCGGACGGTCCGAGGTACTTCTGGGCCAGCTCCGAGTAGGGGATCTTGGTGAATCCGGCCGGCGGGGTCAGGGTGAGCAGGGCCAGGTTCCCCGGAGTGGGAGATAGCCAGGTCACGTGGTCAACAACTGGCGACCAGGTCACCTTGCTCCCGAATACGGACCCGCCCGGGACGGATGCGGACCCGCCCGGGAGATGAGGCACGAAATGCTCGGTCTGAACCACCAGGTAAGTGCTGGCGTCGATCCAGATCAAGCTCGCACGGGCCAGGGAAGGGCCGCTTGCCTTGTAGTCACAGGCTGGGGTGCCGGCAGATCGTCCTTTCACGCCACATGTGGGCTTAACGCGGATCAGGATGGTGTCACGGCCGTTCAGGCTCCGGTGGCCGACCACCGTGATGATGCCCGCCTTCAGCGCCTCCTTGAAAGCGACGGCCGGGTGCGGGTTTGTCTGCAGCGGGAGGAAGGAGGAGAGGGTTACGTGCACACCCTGATCCATGCTGCTGGTGGTGAAGGTGGAGTAGACATGGTGCTGGTATTCGACGTCGGTTTCCTTATAGGCGCCGCCGCCTATTGCCGTCGCGATTTGGAAGTATGGCTGCCCTGACGAATCGAGCAACGCGCTCACGATCCGTTGCTGCTGGGTTGCCACGTCGGTGTAGACGAGGCCACTGCCGGTGCTCTGATCCACGCTGACCATGCGATACGAGTTCACTTGTGCGGCCGCGGCCCGGTCGAGCACATAGGCGGCGGTCCGAGCCTGCAGGCTGGTCGTCTGCCGCCTGAGGGCCGGCGGGCCGGATGATCGGCCGGGCACGGCGGCGATCACGGTCGCCACGACCGCCACGGCCGCTGCGGCGCCGACCGCGCCGGCTAGGCGGTTTCGCGCCTTCCGCTGGCGATTCCGGCTCACCGCGCGGTCCAGCAGATCGGCGGGCATGCGGATGTCGGACACGGAAACGGTCATGATGGCCCGGAGCTCGGTCCCAGGATCGGAGTCACCGAGGTCGGCATCGTATCTGGTCATAGTCCCGCGTCCTCCGTTGATAGTTTCGGCGCGTATTCCATATCCGGGGTGATCGCCTGACGGAGCGTCTTGAGGCCGCGCGCGGCGGCTGCTTTCACCGCGCTGACCGAGCAGCCGAGCGCTGCCGCGGTCTCCGCCTCGCTGAGCTGCTCCCAGTAGCGCGCCACGACCGCCGCTCGCTGCCGTGGCGTCAGCAGCTCAAGCGCGGCGATGAGAGTCAGCCGGAGGTCCAGCCGAGAAGCGTGATCAGCAACTGCGGCCTCCGTCGGGAGGCCGAGCACTTCCGGGCGGCGGGCCCGGCTCCGCCAGCCGTCGACGGCGCGGTTGTACATGATGCGTCGCAGGTAGCCCTCCGGGTCGCCGTGGACCTTGTGCCACTTCCGAAGCAGCCGCTCCAGTGCCTCCTGGAGCAGGTCCTGGCCGGCTTCGCGGCCGGGCGTGAGCAGGACCGCGGTCCGGAGCAACGCGTCGCCACGAGCGTCGACAAACGCCGCCAGGTCGTCGTAACGACCATCTTCTGGCATTAGGCATCCTCCTTTCGGAAAGAAGTACGCCGGGAGGACACAGAAAGTCGCGCGCTTACGGCAATCCGGGAGCCAGTTGTGACGCAGCCCGAGCTGGTCCACGCATTTGGAGACGACGGCCGCGCGGAGCGTTGACCCGCCTGTCGACTTCCTGACCAGCCAGCGTGGACATGACCGAGGCGCTGCGCAGGTCCGCCGGATCGCCGGGACTTCGACTGCGTTACGGCGCTGACAGGGATGCCGGGATGGATGGTGGGACCTAAGGCTCGGCGCCAACCGGCGTTCGGAGCTACCGGTGGGCGAACGTGGTCAGCGAGAGGGTGTTGCCGTCCGGATCCTTGAACCAGGCGACCCGGTCGCCTCCCGGCGTGGTCCAGATGCCGAGCTCGTCCTGGTCCATGCTGTCGTAGCGGGAGAAGCGAACTCCCCTCTCGGCCAGGCTGCGCGCGGTCGCGGTGATGTCGGGCACTTGCCAGCCGGCGATGGTGAAGGGCTGGGCGGTGAGTCCGGGTACCGGCGTGAGACGCAGCATCGTGCCGTTGGCGTCGAGGACGACCGCGAACGGCGCGTCCTCGACGACGCGGAGCCCGAGCGTCCCCTCGTAGAAGTTCCGGGCCTCGGACGGGGCGCGCACGGGGATGAAGCCGATGAACGGCGCTCCGGCCAGCACCGGCTGACCGTACCACGGCGTCCCGACGAGCGGCGGCCGCAGGACTCCCTGACCCCGGTCATGGCAAGGCAGCCCGCCGGCCGGGCGCGGCCATGATGTTGCACGGGCCGGAGGTGGTCGACCGCGCCCCGTCCGCGGGCACGCTCGCGGTGGCCGCGGATGAGGCCGGCCGGGGTTCAGGCCGTCGCGTAGGCCTCGGTGATGATGCCGACCAGGCGGTGGTCTTCGATCACCGGCAGGCGCTTGACCTGGTGGTCTTCCATCTGGTCCAGCACCTCGCCCACGCCGGCGCCGGCCTCGACCCAGAACAATGTTTCCTGGGCGAGGTCACCGGCCCGGACCTGGGCGGGGTCGCGGCCTTCGGCGATGCACCGGATCACGATGTCGCGGTCGGTGAGGATGCCCTTCGGTGCGTCGTCGGCGCCGCAGATCGGCAGCGAGCCGACACCGAGATCGCGCATCTTCTGCGCGGCGGCCGCGACGCTGTCGCCTTCGCCGACGCATTCCGCCCCCCGGTGCATGATGTCTCGCGCCTGCCGGACCGCCCGCATTCGCCTGCATGAGAGCGTCCAGGGCAGCGAACGCGCGGGCCACTTCCTGGTGTGTTCCCTCACCGGAGTGCTCGGCGAAGCACGCCTCGCCCAGTTGCCGCACCAGCATGGCGTGCTGCTGCCGCGCCTGCATTTCCATCAGCCGTGCCCGGCCCTGCGCCGCGCCCTGCCTGGCCTGGCTCAGGGCACCCTCGGCGGCCGCCTTGGCCTTGTCGACGATCGACATGACTCCTCCTGTTCTCCTTGAGCGCCTGCTGGGTTCTTTCGCTTGTGGACGTTATGCCCGGTGGGGTCCGGCAGGCACATGGCGGGACGCGGCTTCCGGCGAGGGGAACCGCGTTCTGTGGTATCCAGTGATCACTTACCTGGGCTGGCCCGTCACCTCGGTGTTCCTGCACGGCGCGCAGAACCGCAGCTATGCGACCGCAGGCGCCGGACGCTCATAGGCGATGAATGGACCCTTGCCGCCAGTGCGCCGTCTGGCATCGGTAACTCGCCGTCATCCGCTGGCCAGGCAGTATTACGGACGGCCCCCGCTGCGCGAGGCGCTGCTGCTGCCCGCCGGCGCACAGGCGCCCGCCCGCAAGTACCTTGACTGGCACCGGCACAAGATCTTCGTCGCCTGACCAGGACTCTCGTATACCACCGATATACTCGTGTACCGATGGTACAGAGGGATACCCGCCAGGTGCTCATCGACGCGGCGGCCGAGGTCATTGCCCGGCACGGCGTCGAGGCGGCGTCCACCCGTGAGATCTATCTCCGGGCCGGCGTCAAGGCGCCCACCCTCTACCACCACTTCGGCGACAAGCAGGGGTTGCTGGACGCCGTGGTCACCGATGCGTTTGAGCGCTACCTGGCCCAGAAGCGCGCGCTGCGCGCGACGGGCGATCCGGCGGCCGACCTCCGCCAGGGCTGGGACGTGCATGTTGCGTTCGCGCGTGCCAACCCCTCCGTCTACCGGCTCATGTGGCCGGCGGGGCACGCGGACTTGCCGCCGGCCGCAGCCGAATCTGCCCGGGCATTGCGCGAGGGCTTCGCCGCGCTGGCCGGCCGGGGTCAGCTCCGGGCTGGCGTCACGCCCCGGGATGCTGCCCGGGCCCTCTCGGCGGCATTGAGCGGGGTGACCGCGGCCATCACCCGCGATCCGGATGACCCCGGCAACGCCAGGCTTTCGGCTACCGTCCGGGACGCCGTGATCGATGCCCTGGTCGCGCCCTCCGCCACACGCTCACCCCGATCGCAGGCCGAGGCCGCGCCATCGTCGCCGGGGACGCCCGCGCCCGGAGCGGGGTCCGCGCGGCCCGCAGGCCACGCGGACCCTGGCGATCAGCCGGAGGAGCAGTGATGCGCGCGGTCGTGACCGGCGCGACCAACGGGATCGGCGAGGCGATAGCCCGTCGGCTCGCGGGCGAGGGGCTGACGGTCACCCTGGTCGGCCGGACTAACGAGCGCCTTCAGGCGGCGCGGGAGCGGATCGATGCCGCCGTGCCGGGAGCCGACCTCGTCCTGGAGCGGGCTGACCTCGCCGAGCTTGCCCAGGTGCGCGATCTGGCCGGGAGGCTGCTCGCCGGGCCGCTCCCCGATGCGGTCGTCAGCAACGCGGCGCTGGTAACAACGCTGGACCGGGTGACCACTGACGCCCTGCCGCGCGTGCTGGCCGTCAACCACCTGGCGCCCTACCTGCTGCTCCGCACCCTCGCGGCGGCCCTGGACCGGGCGCGACTGATCGTCGTGGGCGCCGACCCTGTGTCGCTGGCCCGCAGGCCGGTCGATCTCGACGACCTCACCTTCGCCCATCCCGAACGCCTCGGCGAGCCCGCCGAGCTGCGGCCGTTCTTCGCCTACGGCCGCACCAAGAACATGAACGCGATGTTCGTCTACGCGCTCGCCCGCCGCCTCGCCGGAACCGGAATCACCGTCAACGGCGCGCACCCCGGCATCATCGCCGGCACCGGCCTCAGCCGTGAGGTGCCCGGGCTCGGTGCGCTCGTCAGGCAGGCCTTCCGGTCGGGTCAGCTGCCGCCACCCGGCCCCCAGCCCGGCGCCCACGGCTTGTCGGCCTTCCCCCGTAGATGGTTGGCTGGCTACCGGGCGGCCCACAGGTCCACGGCGGCATAGGCCGACTGCCATTCGTACTGGCCACCATCGGGCTGTTCCTTAGTGGGTGCTGGCCCGTCCTGGTGCGGAAGTGTGTTCGGAAATTGCTGTTATAGCGCACTTTCCGAACACGCTTGGCGCTGCGGCCCCAGGACAGATGCCATGGGGCTATCCCCGGGTCCAGGTAAGGCCGCGCGGCGCCTGCGGAGCCCGCGCGGGCGGGGCTTCCCGTTCGGGAAAAAGATCACGAGGGGCCCTCGGAGCCGCCGGGAGCTAGCGGGCAGTGGGGCGAGTCGACTTCTTGAGCGCCTCGGCCAGGGCCTCCACTGGTCGGAGAGCTGGTCGACGCACTTGGAGACGGCGGCGGCGCGCTGAGCCTTGATTCGCCTGTCGATTTCCTGACCCGCCGGCGTGGAGATGACCGAGGCGCTGCGCAGGTCCGCGGGGTCAGGGATCCGGCGGATCAACTCCAGTTCCTGCAGCCTCCCGACGACGCGCGACAGCATGGTCGGGTTCAGCCCTTCAAGATCGGCGAGCTCGGCCAGGTTGATCGGCCCGCGGAACACCACCAGCCCGAGCACCGAGGCCTGCGACGGCGTCAGCCCCTGACCCGTTGACGAGGCGTTGAGCTGCCGGGCGAGCCGGGCGATGACCCCGCGTAGCCGGGTCACCCCATCAGCGTCCATTCTGGCTGCTCCTCCGCCGGTCACTCGGCACACGGAACCCCGGCAACAGGATACTAGTTGCTTGCCAGCAAGCAGTGTAGTGTTCAGGGCATATGGCCACGAACCAGCAGGCTGCCGGAACAGCCCGAGAGGGGGAGCTCGAGGCAGTCGCGGGCCGGTATGTCGTCTTCACGATTGTGTCCCTGGCACTGATGATGGCGTCGGTCGATCAGACCATTGTCGCGACGGCGCTGCCCTCCCTCCAGCGCGACCTGCATGCTCAGGTCAACTGGAGCAGCTGGACCCTCACCGTCTACGCTCTCGGCCAGATCCTGGTCATGCCGCTGGCCGGGAAGCTCGGCGACCAGTACGGGCGCAAGAAGATCTTCCTGGGCGCGGCCGTCCTGTTTACCACGGCCTCACTGTGCTGCGGCTTCGCCGGCAACATCTACCTGCTGATCGTCCTGCGCGGCGTCCAGGCCATCGGCGGCGGCGCGTTCATGCCATCGGCCACCGGGATCGTCGCGCAGCAGTTCGGCCGGGAACGGGACCGGGCGGTGGGCCTGTTTTCCAGTGTGTTCCCGCTGGGCGGGATCATCGGCCCGGTGCTGGGCGGGGTGTTCGTGACGTACTGGTCCTGGCGGGGCATCTTCCTGGTCAACGTCCCGCTCGGGCCCGGCGAGCACCTGGCGTCGGGACCAGCGCCTCGACGTCCGAGGCGTCGCGTTGCTTGGCACCACGCTGCTGGCCGCCATGTTCGGGGTGGCCATCCTCGGCGACGGCCGTTCCCCGGCCGATCCCGTCTTCCTGATCCTGGAGTCCGTCGCCGTCGTCGCCGCGATCCAGTTCGCCCGGCATACCGCGCGGTCGCGGTCGCCGTTCATCTCCGCCGAGTTCCTGGTCGGCCGGGGGTTCTTCGTCATGAACGTCATCAACTTCCTGTTCGGCAGCGCCGTCCTCGGGGTCGCGGCCCTGGTCCCGCTCTACGCCCAGCAGCGATACGGCCTTCCGGCGCTCGCCGCGGGAACGCTGCTGAGCGCTCGCGGGGCTGGCGCGATTGCCACCGCGGCGCTGGCCGTCGCGCTGCTGCGCCGGACCGGCTACCGGTGGCCGATGCTGGCCGGTTTCTCGCTGACCGCCGCGGGCCTGATCGGCCTGGCCGTCAGCCCGCACGGCCTGTCGGCCTACGCGTGGCTGGCCCTGGCCGCGGGAGTCACCGGCGTCGGGATGGGCACCTCGACGCCGGCCGCTAACAACGCGACGCTCCAGCTCGCACCCGATCAGTCCGCGGCGGTCGCCGGCCTGCGCGGCATGTTCCGCCAGGCTGGCGCGATCACCGCCGTGTCCGTGATCGCCGCCGTCCTGGCCCGCAGCGCCCATCCGGGCATCGCGCAGGCACGCATGTTCGCCGTCTTCGCGGTGATCATGCTCGGCGTACTCCCGCTGATCCTGCTGGTCCCCGACCACCGCGGCAGGTGGTAGCTGCGGCAAGCCGGGAATTTGCGACGGGATCGGCGCCGCGCAGCACCGCCGGGTGGGCCCCGGCCCTTTGTACGCCGTGGCTCCGGAGAATGCCTCGCCCGTGCAAACAAGGCGTGTCTCGCCGAGGCCAGCAAGCGCACTGGTCCGTCAAGCATGTGCGATGACGAGCTCACCGTAGCGCTGGAGGGTCTCTCGTACGTGCCCCACGCTGTCGCCGGGAAGACCGACCTGGGTCCAGGTGACGCCGAGTGCGGCGAGGCGGTCAAGGCCGGCGAGGTGGGCGTCGGCATCGAAGGAATCGGCGGCCGGATTGCCCCCGGCCGGGTTGGCGAAGGCGATGTCGATCGACGCCGGATCCCGGCCGACGGCGTCGAGCCGCCGGCGCAGGTCGTCGATGGCCAGTGCCAGCCGCTCAGGCGAGTCGAGGGCGACGGTGCGGGCCGTCTGCGCGAGGTCAGGTGGGGCGAGGAACGGGCACCAGCCCTGGCCGCGGTCGGCGACGCGCTGCCGGGCCTGGCTGCTGTTGCCGCCGATCCATATCGGCGGGTGGGGCTCGGTCACCGGACGCGGATGCGCAGTGACGCCGCGGGCGCTGAAGTGCCGGCGGGAGAATGAGACGTTGTCGGAGGTCCAGATCGCCTTGAGCACGTCGAGGGCCTCGTCGAACAGGTCGTTGCGCTCGGCGTGGTCGACCCCGAGTGCCGCGTACTCGCCCTTGAGGTATCCGGCGCCCGCCGCGAGGGTGAAACGCCCGCCCGAAAGGAGATCGAGGGTCGCGCCGGCCTTGGCGACGATGAACGGGTTCCGGTACGGAAGAACCACGATGTTCGGGATCAGCCGCAGCGTCGTGGTCCGGGCCGCCGCGAAACCCATCGCCACGAACGGGTCGAGGGCGTCGTGGCCGCCGGACTCGAGCCAGCGCTGAGATGGCGCGGGATGGTCGGTGAAGCCGAAGCCGTGGAATCCCGCCGACTCGCCGGCCGACGCCACGGCAATGATCCCTGGTCCCGAGACCAGCTCAGGGTCGTAGGGATGGCTGACCATTGGATGAGTGACCGCAAATCTCATGAGGCGTGCCGGGAGATCTTGTCCGTCGGGTTGGAGCGCTCGAGCATCCCGAACGTCTCCTCGCCGTCCCACCGGTAGCGGACGCCGGCCTGCTGCAGCGCGGGGAAGTTCGGCATCTCCTGCTTGAGTGCCTGGGTGACGAATGTCTGGTCGTCGTGGTGGATGTCGAAGGTCGACACGACCGTCTCGCCTTCGATCCGGACCGTGCCGCGACTGGTCTCGAGCACCAGCGAGACATCCTGGCCCAGTGGTTGCAGGGTGGTGAGCCAGGGGGCCTCGGCCACACGGGCAGGAATGAGGTCACCGTCACCGTCGAAGAGGTAGCCCTCGTTGAAGGTGGGCTCTCCATCTGGACGGGGCGGGTAGGCGATGTAGCCGAACGCCCGCCCGCTCGGGAACAGCGCCGACTGCCAGCAATGGCCCCGGAAGCCGGCGAGCCGGCGGACCCCCTGGCGCCGGATGCGCAGGCCGGTGCCCGTAAGGCTCTGTTCCTTGCCATCCACGCGGAGCGACCCGGTGGCTCGGAACAGCTGCTCGTAGCGAGGGCCGCCCATGAGGTCGCCTTCGATCGAGGACTCGAGCTGCGCGCCGGCCTCGGCGCGCAGAGCGCCCTGGATCCATGGCGGTGTGGCCATCGTGGCCTCGACCTCGAACCCGACATGGACGAGCGGGCCGTCCTTCTTGCCTTCAGCGAGGTCGACCGACGAGGTCTGGACCATCGGGCCAGCGAACGTCATGGTCCAGGTCCGGAACGGCTCCGCGCACCGGAAGCTGAGCGGCCCGGCGCCGAGCACCGTCGGCAGCCCCTCCGGGCCCTCCGCCGGCCACGTCTTGCCGTCCTGCCGGAGGCGGAACGCCCGTCCGTCGGGGAAGGCGACGTTCACCTGGATCCCGTGCGCCTCCCAGTTCGCGGCGACCGCCTCGATCCCGACGCGCGGCAGGCCCACCTCGCCGCGGTCGCCGAAAACCCAGAAGCTGGCCGAGTCGCGCATCGCGGGGTTTCCCGGACGCTCCGCGAAAACGTGCTCCCGGGCGGGGTCGATGCCGCCGGTCAGGTCAATGGCCATGCGAGTACCTCACGTTCAGTGGGTGGTCCAGTCCTTGGAGCGCGTGACGTACTCGGCGAACAACGGCCTGACCTGGCCGAGGTCCAGCCCGAATGCCGCCGGGTCCGGGTGCGTGCCGGGCTCCCGGTTCTCCTCGTTCGCCGCCCACCACCGCCGCATCGCGGACTCGAACTCCGCGGTGACCGGCTCGCCGACCCACGCGTAGAGCCCGCGGACCTCGCCGATGGGGTCCGCCTGCATAGCGCGGAAGTCGATGTCGTAGAAACGCTGGTCAGCGCCGGAGTCGCGGAACTTCAGCGCCCGGTTCATGCCGACTGACCAGTGCTCCACGTTCAGGCGGGCCAGGTAGTGACGGTCCAGGTGGTCCGTGAACACGCCGGCGATGTCAGCGTAGACGTCGGCAACCGACAAGATCACATCGGCCGGGTCGCGGTGCGTCATGACGAAGCGAGCATCGGGAAAGGCGCGGTCCAGGTACTCGAGGAAGAGGATGTGCGCCGGAGTCTTCAGCCGCCACGGCCGCGGCGGCTCGCCCCACTGCAGCAGCTTCAAGACCCGCCTCTCGTAACGGTACGTAGAGCTCAAGTCGGCGTCGAGCAGCCAGGCCGAGTACGACGGGACCTGGGCGAACGCCTGGTAGATGTGCGTCTTGAAGTCCAAGGCCATGAGGTCCAGGCACTCCATCGGCCCGCTGGCAGCGGAAGGGGTATGGTCCCTGGTCCCTGCCTTCTCGCCCGGCTGCTGGATACGGGGGTCGGGTCCTTCGACCGTCGAGGGCGGCGGACAGGGCTGGGTCGACTCCCACTGCCGGAGATATCGGATGCTGGGGTCCTGGGCCAGCAGGAACGACAAGGCTGTCGAGCCGGTTCGGGGCAGGCCGAGCCCGATTAAGGGTGCTTCGATGGGGACGTCGTCGATCTCGGGCCGCCGCCGGTACCAGTCCTCGACCTGGAGACGCTGGGCCAGATGGCCGACGATCCGCGGGTACAGGAACGCCTCGCCGACAGCGTTCAGGCGCGCCTCGTCGTGCAGCGACCGGACGAGGATCTCCAGGCCCTCCCGGAACGAGTCGTCGCCGAAGTCGTCCAGGCCGGTCTGCGCCGTCGCCTCAGCCATCAGGTCCTGGGGTGCCGCCATTGGCCCCCTCTCGACTATTCGCGACAGTAACATGTCACGATATTTGAGCGGTGGTCAAGAGAAAGCGGTCGTCAGGAGAAAGAGGTGACGACGTGGCCGAGACCCGCCGCTACGACAGCCCGGCGCGTCGGCGCAAGGCCGCGCAGACGCGTGAGCGCATCGTCAGCGCGGGCTCGGAGCTGGTGCACGGCTTCGCGAGCTGGGACTGGCGGGAGCTGACGTTCCGGGCCGTGGCAGAACGCGCCGGCGTCGGCGAGCGCACGGTGTACCGGCACTTCCCCACCGAGCGACACCTCCACGACGCCGTCATGCAGCGCCTGGAAGAGGAAGCCGGCATTACCTACGAAGACGTGGGGCTGGCGAACCTCGGCGACGTCACCGCCCGGGTGTTCGCGTCACGCGACTCCTTCGCGGTTCAGGGAAGCGTCCGCGAGCCAGACGACCCGACCTTCGTGGCCGTCGACCAGCGTCGGCGGGCCGCCTTGCTGCGCGCCGTCTCGGCGTCGGTCCCGCACTGGTCCGGCGCCGAGCGCGAGACCGTGGCGGCGCTCCTGGACGTCCTGTGGAACCTGCCATCCTACGAGCGGCTGGTCGGCGTGTGGAACCTCGAGAGCGCGAACGCGACCCGCGCGATCACGTGGGTTATGAGCAAGGTGGTGCAGGCCATCGAGTACGACGACCCACCACCCACGCGAGGCGGGTCGGGGTAAGCGGGACGGTCAGCAAGTCGGTGGGCGACCTGGCGGACAACCAGCTCTGGCAGGTGCCCACGGCCGGCTACCCGACCACCGCCGGGTACGACGCCACGACCGGATGGGGCACGCCGAACGCCCCCGCGTTCCTGGCCGCGGGTGCCGCTTGCGCCGGGCGATGGCGCTAGGTGTGCTCGGGCTCGGCCGCTGCCGGGCGCCGAGGGCGTTACGTCGCGTTGGCACCTTCAGGGAGACCATCCGGCGCCAGCCCCCGAGCCTCTCGTAGAGGTACACGGCCTGGATGCCCGCCGCCAGTAGGGCTGCCTTCGCCCTGGGCCAGCGCAGAATGCGCCCCAGGTGCGCCATGACCGCCTTGCTCACGTCGCGGTAGATGGCGATCTCGGCGAGGGCCGTCGCGCGCAGCGTGCGCCGGATGGTGTCCGCGTGCCCGGCCGAGGCCAGTCTGAGCAGTTCCTCCTGGCAGTAGGCGAGATGGTTGTCCTCGTCATTGGAGATCATCCTGATCGCGCGGCCGACGTCCTGGCGGGAGCCGGCGTATTTCCGCAGCGCCTGCATCTGCTCCGACGCACGCTGCTCGGTGACCCGGCTGTGCGCCAGGTACGTGATGATGTCGCTCTCGGTCAGCTTCTCGTCGCGCCGCAGCTGGCTGTGCGACCGCCGGGTGACCAACGCCGAGCTCACCCCCGCCGGCCGCACGCTGACCGAGCGCGCACTCGCCGTCTACTCGGCCGGACTGCGCGAACTCGTGCTCCAGCGGCTGGGACTCAACGGGCTGCGCACCCTAGCCGACCACATGAGCCGGCTCGGCTGCGACGTCCTGCCCGAGGACTGACCGGCCCGGTCGGGCCGGCGATCCTGCTTGATGTCACACTCTTCAGCTTCCACGCCGTCGCGCGACCCTCGACCCTGGGCGTTAGGTATTCCGGGGTCGCGATTCCTTTCGGGCTGCAGCGGGTCTTCATCGAGGAAGGCTGTCGCTCTCGCGGGCCTTACGGCCAGGCAGCGCTGGCGGTCGGAACCTGCGGGACACCGAGATCGAAGTGTCACGACGGGAGAAGACCATGACCAGCAACAACACCACCTCGGTCCTGGAGGAGCAGGACAGCGCGGTGCGCGCCGTGTTCGGCGAGGTGTCCAGGGCGTGGGCGGACGGCGACGCAGAGGCGTTCACCGGGTGGTACGCCGACGACGCGACGGTGATCCTTCCCGGGCTCTACCTCCCGGGCAGGGACGCCATCCGGGCCAGCATGGCGGCCGCGTTCGCCGGGCCGCTGAAGGGCTCAAGGCGGATCCACGAGGTGCAGAGCATCCGGTTCCGCGACGACGGCACGGCCATCATGATCAGCAACAGCGTCACCGTCTTCCCGGGCGAAGCCGAGCCTCCCGCGGACCGGCGGGAGCGGGCGACGTGGGTGCTCACCAGGCATCACGACAGGTGGCTCATCGACGCCTACCACAGCTGCCCCCAGCACGCGGCGTGAGCGCAAGAACGAGATCCATAACGTTGTCGGCCCGCCGGTCAGAACCGCTCAACAACTGCTACCTGACGGCAGCGGCGGCGAAATCCTGGGCTCTCCAGGCA
>WNFM01056515.1_pt1 | contig 15687 bp, 14 predicted proteins | sample 5400271 | NCBI WGS metagenome assembly WNFM01 (sample SAMN13153352, study PRJNA577476) | soil metagenome | isolation source: 60 cm saprolite on Douglas fir-dominated hillslope | place: USA:California | collected 2013-09-17
TGGCGTGCTCGATCCCGAAATCATCAATGGCATTCTGGCGTGAACCGTCGGAGCGCGGACGCCCACGTCCGCATGCAGTTGGCGTAGCGCAGACATGCCTGTTTGCCGTATCACGTTTTATCCGGCGGCTGGTACCGACCGGGCCGACCTCGGAAACGGTTCGAATTGCTGGAGCTACCGACGGCGTGTTTGGCAAGTAGATTGGCGTCTTCTGCTAGTGACAGGCTTTTGATCGAAGTTATGCTCAAACCATGACTACGACCAAAGTCCAAACTTAATGAGTGAAAGAACGGAGTTCAATATGGAAATCAAAAGAAACGGTTCACAACCTTCCGGCAAAGGACCGGCCGATTGGTTTACCGGCACGGTGCGCATCGATCCCTTGTTCCAGGCAAACGCCCCGGCACGCGCGGCCGGCGCCAGTGTCACGTTTGAACCCGGCGCACGCACCGCGTGGCACACGCATCCACTCGGTCAAACGCTGATCGTCACAGCCGGCAGCGGTTGGGCGCAGCGTTGGGGAGGCCCCATCGAAGAAATCCGCCCGGGTGACGTGGTCTGGTTTCCGCCGGGCGAGAAGCACTGGCATGGTGCGACGCCAGCGACAGCCATGACGCACATCGCCATTCAAGAAACGCTCGACGGCAAGGTCGTGGACTGGATGGAAAAAGTCAGCGAAGAACAATACCGGAGGTGATGTGAAGGAATGTGCAACCAAACACCACACCATGAAAATTAAAGCACACACGCAGAGGATTTACTATTCTGTTACGACATCAAGGCGCGGGGCCGATAACATCACCGCCGACGTCTAAGTCATTCCGAATAGAAGGAAGCCAATCAAGACAGCACTCGCCGAATGGGAGACTTTTCCGTATTGTCATTAGCATCGGCCTTGTTACCCTCTGCCACGTTGAACAACCAAAATAAATAAGGAAAACAGCCATGCATCGGATTACAGCTATCGTGGCCAGCGCATTCTTGCTGGTGTCAATCCCGGCTTCTGCCGGCGAGATGAAGTATTCAATCACCCCCAATTTCTTCGAGCAAAACCCAGGCGGACGTCTGCTCGGCCCGTGCCACGGCGGCGCTGTCATCGATAAAGCGGGCAACATTTACGTCAGCACCGACACCGACCGAGGGATGGTGGTGTTCTCCCTTGACGGCAAGTTTCTGCGCGCGGTCGGCCCCACCCGCATTCACGGCTTGGAGATCCGCGAGGAAAACGGGGTGGAATACATCTACGGCGCACGGCCCAGCGATCATGAAGTCGTCAAGCTTAAGCTCAACGGAGAACGCGAATGGGCCATTGAATATCCCAAGGAAGCCGGCATCTACAAGGACGCCAAGGGTTTCAACCCTTGCGCCGTCACCGTAGCGCCCGATGGGTCAATTTTCATCGCGGACGGATACGGGGCAAACTATGTGCTCAAGTACGACAAAGAGCGCAAGTTTGTGAAGGCCTTCGGCGGCCCCGGAGAAGAAGAGGGAAAGTTCAAGACCTGTCACGGGATTGCCCTGGACACGCGGCAAGGGCAACCCCTGCTGCTGGTGTGCAACCGCAACAGCAATCGGGTCGAATACTGGGACCTGGACGGGAAATTCGTAAAAGTCATCCAGAAGGGCCTTCGGATGCCGGCGGCGGTGCATATCCGCGGCGACTATGCAGTGTTTCCCGAGTTGCAGGGGCGGGTCACTGTTTTGGACAAGGAGGGCAACATTGTCACCCAACTCGGGGACAATCCAAACGAGAAGCAGCGCGCCAACTTCGGACTGTCCGCCGATCAGTGGAAGGACGGTATCTGCAACTCCCCGCACGGCGCTTCGATTGACAAAGACGGCAACCTGCTCGTAGCCGAGTGGAGCCAGTTCGGCCACCTCCACAAATTCGCCCTCGCGAAGTAGCCGGAGCGGTTGCGGATTCCGTGTGTTCCGAGTATTCCGTGGTTTGAAACCTCATGGGAACCATTAGTAATCTTATGTCTTCCCTTTGGCCGCCGCCAGCTCAGATCGGATGCCAACGTAGCTGGGGAATCGCGGCACGCCTCCGTCGGAGAGTTCCTGGTAACGGAACGTTACCGTCGCGCCCACGGCCGGAGGAGTGGCTCGCTCACGGTCGCTGAAGCCTGTCCCGATGGCGAACTCGGTGCCGTCAGGCAGGCGCGCGCGCAGCGCCCCCAGCCGGCCTTTGTGCCTCCCGGCGCCGGCTTGATGGCCGATGACAAAGGCTTCGGCGTCCTGGAAGTTTTTCACCTTCAACACGACCCCGGTTGCCGCAGCATCAGCCCTTCCCCGCCCAGTGACTCGATCCGAGCCAGCTCAGCGCGGAGCGCGTCCAGGTTTTTGCATCGTTGGTGCGGATGGGCCTGAGCGAACTTCGGAGCGCCCCTGGCCAGCGCGTCCGTGAGGAAGCCGAGCCGGTCCTCGAAGCCGCCGGGTGCGACAGGAGCATCGAAGACGAGGAACCGCACTTCGCTCCAAAGCTCGGTCTTGTCCTGACGCCGAACGATACTGACGGTACGCTGAAATCTCTTGCGACCGATCCACAACTCACCATCCAGCGGCTTTTCCGGCAGGGCGTCGATGAACCACGCCGGAGCATAGTAAAGATTGCCCTGGCGGGAGAGAAATTGCCGGCCATCCCAGTAGGCCCGAACACCGTCAAGCTTCTCGCTCATCCACCAGTCGGATAGATCGGCGGCATTGTCCCAACTCTCGGCCAGAAGCAGCGACGGCCCGGCGTTTTCGCACGCATCACCCTCTTCGCCGTCGGAGGCGGCTTTGACGGGCCGTCGCGGAAGCGCACCGCCGACGCGGGCTTCCTCGGCAGCATCGCCGCGCAACTTGCGGAGGTGTTTGCAAGTGCGACGCTCGATCCCAAGGGATTGATTCCGCCAGGCCGGGCAAGTGCAGGAATAAACCCCGCCTGTATTTTTCAGGACGTAAGGTTTGGCGCCCGAACCCTGCATCTCAAAAGTCTCGCCGTCTTTCAAATCTTGCATAAATCCCCTTCCATGCCTGCGATGCTATTCCCATCGAGATGCCAGTCAAGTCTCCGGTTTGGCCGGACTCACCAGACAAAGGTGGGTTTTGAGGTGGCCCCCGCTCAGCCCCGGAGGGGCGCAATGTCTATTGCCTTTTCCGTCCTTCATGCTCGTTCATTTTCTCATCACCGGCGCGCCGCATCCGTCGCTAAACCAGGCTGCCAATCCGAGTCAATCGGATGGCCGGTTCGCTTGCCGCGCGTGATCGAGTCAGGTCCACCTCGAACTCGGCCACCCAATCGTTGTGTTCGGCGGGATCGATCAACATCTGCTGGACGACCCAAGTGCGTTTGTTTTCGGAGGGTGTCACGTATGTATGGCGCAGGTTTCGCGCATTTGGATCGAGACAGATATGTTCATGTTCAAGCCGGTATTCGTCCAGCGATTTCTTCAATCGTTCGGCGGTCCAAGGCTGGCCATCCGGGTCAGCCGGCGAGTCGAGATTCGCCAACGCTTGTTCGTATTCGGCGTTCACCAGGCCGCGCAAGAAGCTGAAGATGCGGTTGCGAATGGCCGCGGTGAAGGCCTTGGCATCGCGAGTGATGTCCTGCGCCGCCTGCTCAATTCCGGGCGGACGAACCTCCGCCGCCTGCTCCTGCGGCCGATAATTCGGGTCGCGCATCCGTTCCCATTCGTCGAGCAAACTGGAATCAATCTGGCGGATGACTGTGCCCAGATAAAGTTCCATGTCACGGATCGTGTCGTTCTTGGCCGCGTCCGGGACCGTCTGAGTCAACACCTTGTGCGCGCGCGACAGGTGCCGCAGCAGCAGCCCCTCGGCCCGCTGCAAGTCGTAGTCCTTGATGTAATCGGAGAACGAGCGGAACGACTCGAACATCTCGCGCGCGATGGATTTCGGGTGGATGTTTTCCTGTCCCACCCAGGGATGGCGGTCGGCAAAGGCGTTAAAGGTCGAATAGACGAATTCGCGGTTGGGTTTCGGGTATTCGAGCTTCTCCAATTCGTCCATACGCTCCTGATAATCCAGCCCCTCCTGCTTCATCTCCGCCATCTTCTGCGTCTTGAGCTTGTCGAGTTGTTTGCGGAGGATGATGTCCGGATCCTCCAAAATCGACTCAACCAAAGTCAGCAGGACCAGGGCGTACTCAGGGGCCTGCGGGTCCAACATGGGAACCGTCTCCAGCAGATACATGGAGAGTGCCTGATCCATCGAAAAATCGTCCTGCAACTCGACGTTGACACGCAGTTTCGGCATATCGGGGGTAGTCGGCGTGAGGAACTCGACGATCTTTCTGTCCACCAGCGAGCGGAACAGTTGCCAGGCCCGCTTGAGGTGGGCCTTCTTCGCCTTGGGCGTTTCATGGCAACGCCGGATCAAATCCTGCATGGCCCGACAGCCGTCGCTCTTCCGGCTGAGCACGTTCAACAACATCCCGTGGGAAACGCTAAATCGTGATGTCAACCTTTCTGGAGGCGCAGCCATCAAGCGGGCAAAGGTGTTCTTGTCCCAGTTCACGAAATTCTTCTCGGGCGGTTTGCGTTTGACGGCTTTCTTGCCGTCCCGCGCCGCTTTGCCCTCCAGTTTGAGGTTTTCGACCGTGTGCTCCGGGGCCTGCGCCACCACCCAGCCGCGTTCATCGAATCCTTTGCGCCCCGCCCGCCCGCCGATTTGATGAAAATCGCGCGCGCTCAGGATGCCGGTTTTCTCGCCGTCATACTTGCACAGCTTGCTGAAGAGCACGGTGCGGATGGGCACATTGATGCCAACGCCCAAGGTATCCGTGCCGCAAATGATCGTAAGCAACCCCTTTTGGGCCAATTGCTCGACCAGGACGCGGTACTTGGGAAGGAGGCCAGCATGATGCAACCCGATGCCGTGCTTGAGCCATCGCTTGATTTCCGGCCCGTACGGGCTGCTGAACTTGAACCCTTCGAGGGTGTTGGCGATGGCGTTCTTTTCCTCGCGCGTGCAGACGTTCACACTGGTAAAATCCTGCGCGCTCTGCGCGGCCTCGAGTTGGGTGAAATGCACCACATAAACCGGACAGCGGTTCTGGGCCACCAAAGTTTCAAGCGTCTGAGCCAATGGCATTTCCGAGTAGGAATACTCCAGCGGCACCGGCCGATCCTTCGACTGAACAGTCGCCGTTGGGTGCCCGTTCAGCCGGGTGAGTTCTTCCTCGAAGAACATGGTATCACCTAGAGTGGCGGACATCAAAAGGAACCGCGCCTGCGGCAAGGTCAACAACGGCACTTGCCAGGCCACGCCGCGTTCACGATCGGCGTAATAGTGAAACTCATCCATGATGACCTCGCGGACGTTCGCCTGAGCGCCTTCGCGCAGAGCGATGTTAGCCAGGATTTCGGCGGTGCAACAGAGGATGGGCGCTTCGCGATTGACCGAGGCGTCGCCCGTGCTCAGGCCGACGTTGTCCGGCCCGAACTCCCGGCAAAGCGCCAGCCATTTCTCATTGACCAGGGCCTTGATCGGGCAGGTGTAAACCGACCGCTTCCCCTGGGCCAGCGCCTTAAAGTGCAGCGCAGCCGCCACCAACGATTTGCCCGACCCGGTGGGCGTTTTGAGGATGACGTTCTTCTCCTCGAACAATTCCAGGATGGCCGATTCCTGGGCGGGATAAAGCTGAAGCTGCCGCCCTTCGACATACTCCAGGAAGCGTCCCAGCAGGGCATCATTGCTCCGCTGGCCGTCCTGCGGCATCAACTGATAAAGCGATATCGACAAGCCAATCAATCTACCGCGTGCCGGGCGGATTGAGAAGGAAGGAAGTAGATGTTTCCTGCTTTCGGGCGATTATATGGACATCGAGATTATGTGGACCTTGGGGAGGAAAGGCCCGTTTTTCATGGGGTTTCCGCCGGGACATGTCCACATCATAATTGAATACCTCCGGGCAGTCTTCGCAACCTGCGGCGATGAAAACCATCGCTCCTTCGTCATGGATCGACCAGTTGGTCGATGAGTATCACAGGCATTTAATCAACGTGGCCGGACTCCAGCCGAGCTCCTGCCAGAAGTGGATCCATTTTGTCCGCCTCTTTTTAAAAGCGCAGTTCAAGCCCAGAGCCCCTGAGATCCCGGAGCGCGGCTTCGCTGTTAACTCTGTTCCCTCTTCTCCAATTCTGAATCCGAATGGACGGTTACGGCCAAGCCCTCTCGTTCCTCCACCTCTGCCAGCCAAGTATTCGCTCCCGCGGACAGGCTCGGGCGCAATTCCTCCGGCGAGACTGGACAATCCGCGTCCGTCCGGGATGCAGAAGCTTGAGCGTGGTCCGCCACTGGCCTCTTCCGATAATCCCCCCGGCTGAAGTATTTTTCGAGCCAGACGTAGGCGCAGATGAAAAAATAGCGGCTGCCCATTTCCTTGATTTTGAGCTTCGGTTCCCCGGTGCGCCGGTTCCGCCAGGTGATGGGAATGGTCGTCCAGGAGAAACCGCGGACGATGGCCTTGAGGGGCAATTCCACGGTCAGGTTGAAGTGCGGCGCGATCAGAGGACGGCAGCCATCGATCACTTCACGGCGATAGGCCTTGAAGGCGTTAGTGGTGTCATTGAGCGGGATGCGAAACAGCACTTGGATAAAACAATTCGCGCAATGGTTCACAAACAACTTGATCCGCGGATAATCAATCGTGCCGCCACCCTTGATAAATCGGCTGCCGAACACGCAGTCCCAGCCTTCGTTGAGAGTTTTCCAGTAACGCACGACGTCGCGACAATCGTCAGACTCATCGGCCATCATGATCACCACGGCGTCGCCCTTGCTGTGGTTGAGCCCGCAGGCGATGGCGCGGCCAAAGCCCGGCAAGCCGGCGTTTTGCGTGGTCGCAAGCTCGTCGATGGTTTCCTTCAGTTCGCAAAGAATCTTCCATGTCGAGTCAGAACTGCCATCATCCACGACCACGATCTCGTGCGGGACGTGATGGAGGCGCAATTCCAAATGCAAGTGTTCAACGGTCGAAGCGATGCAACCTTCCTCGTCCCGGGCGGGGATGATCACGCTCAAAAGCTTCAGGGGTGAAACCGGGCTCCCGCCGTTCAAGGTTGAATTTGTCATCAGGAAGACCTCGATTCAGGAGGATGCGAGCCGGCGGCGGGTTTTCGGGCCACAACCAGAAACTGCCTCCCGAACACCCGCCAGAGAAAAGGCATCGCCAGGTAAACCCGGACCATCCACAGCGGGTAGCGCAGAGCGTTCACCATCGTAAAAGGCAGGAATCGCTCCACCACCTGCTGGAGTTCAAAGCCGGTGATGGCCAGGGCCTCGCCGAGCGAGGCTTCTGTCAGCATGGTGTGGTGATCGAAAAAATCCCAATACTTGCCCGCCAAATGCTTGATGTTAGGCCCCAATGCGATCAGACAACCTCCCGGCTTAAGGCAGCGCCAAGCTTGCCGGAGGGTGCGGAGCAGATGCTCTTTGTCCGCCAAGTGCTCAAAAAAATTGCTGGTGAAGACCACATCGAGCTCGCCGGGGAGCAACTGCCATTCGGCGGAGCAATCCTGGCAAAGATGTTGGATCTCCGGATGCAAATGTTTCGGCACATCAGGGTTCAAGTCCATCGCGATTTTTTTCGCGGCGCGGATTTGGTTGATGAACTCCCCGTAACCGCAACCCAGATCGAGGACGGTGGCGTGCGCGGGAACCCAGCGGCTGAAAAAGTATTGCGTGAGGACCGACCAAACCTGTCGTCGATAGTCGGAAGTATTCTCGAAACGAAGCCGATAAATCACCGCAAGGTTTTCAGAGGAATGATCCATGGGAAGCAGGTTTTAGAATGCCGCGGATAGATCGAGCCAGTGTGGGTTTTTCTCCGCGTGCCGGGCGATCTCCTCCAGGATCTCGTCGGTCCTCGTCGCCGGTTGCCAGTGCCATTGCCGCGCCGCCAGTGCCGATTCCAGCACTATCCACGGCACATCGAACGGGCGCGTCCTGGCATCGCTCGCCACGGGATGCGCGCCGAATCGAGCTTGGCACCACTCGCTCAACTGCGCCAGTGAGCGCGCCGAAGCAGCGCCGCCGGAAACATTTTGCACGCGCAATTTGCCCTTGCCGGTGGAGGCCATTTGCTTTTCGAGTAGCGGAATGAGATCGCGCGGGTGCAGGCAGTCGCGCACTTGATGGCCTTTGCCGCCAAAGCCGATGAATTTGAGCGGTCTTTTCCGCGACCAGGAATTGAGCCAGTAGGCGCATATGCCCTGATCCGCGCGGCCGAATTGCCCCGCCCCCGCCAGCACCCCGCAACGATTCACCCACACTGGAAAGGAAAACGCCTCGCCGTATTCCAGGGCGAGAGATTCGGACGCCAGCTTCGTCGCCCCGTAAAGGGAGACCGGCGCCGCCGTGGGAAAGCATTCGCTCAGCCCATCCCGAGTCAGGCCGGCTGTTCCTTTTTTCAGGGCCGGACGGAATGCGTTGTTCACGGACTCCAATTCCAATTCCGCCAGCGGCTTGATGGAGTAAACACGGCTGGTGCTCAGGAGAATAAAACCGGCGCGTTGTGCCCGGCAAAGTTCCAGGAGGTTAATCGTGCCGCCGAGGTTGTGCTCGACAAGCTGTCGGCAGCTCGTGCCTCCCTCCAGGCCCGCCAGCACGCTGGGATTAGCGGCGGCGTCGATCGCCCAATCAACCGCGGGCAGGTTCTCCAGATCGCTGGCGTTTCGCAAGTCGCCGTGAAAGAGCTTTACGCCTAGTGCCTTCAGGCCGGCACGATTCGTTTCGCTGCCAGGGCGGATGAAATTATCCAGCCCGAATAAACGCCAATCGGAACGCGCCGCGCGAATCCCGTGCGCCAGGGCGTTCCCCACGAATCCGCAGATGCCGGCGATGAGGATTTTCATTTGCGCTGCGGCCGCGTCGCCATCATTTCTTGCGTGGACGCGCTATGATTTGCGTTTGACATAGAACGAGAACATGCCGTCACGGCCCTGCAATTCGTAATGGCGCAGGCTTCCGCCATCAATGGCCAGGCCCTCGGAGGTCAGGACGAGGGGAAGATGGTTCATGGTGAGATGTTTGCATGGCCGCTTGGGATTGGACGGGGATTCGCAGGCACAATGTTGCAGGGAAACGACCAGGCTTCCGAAATAGCCGGCCTCGATCAAAGCGCCGATGCCTCCGGCTTCATATTTCCGCCCGGCCTTGCGATCCAGTGGATAAGTAAACGCGTAAACGAACTGCGGAGGTTTGGTCTGCAACCAGGGCAGATTGACCGCCCTCTCGTTAATCCAAACCGGGCCGGGCAGATGGCTCAGGTGCTCCGTAAGTCGGGCGACCATTTCGGGCTGGCCGCCGGCGCGGACTGTGTTTGACGGCGCCAGCGCCTCACGCGCGGGCTGATCCGATTTCCAGCGCGCGACGGTTCGATGCGAGGTCTCATAGAGCAGATTTATCGAGGCTGGCAGCCCTTTAGTTAAAACCATTGCAAAAAGCGAGCACGTTGCGAGACGAAGGCCGCCGGCCATCCTTCGCTCCCATCGGGGTTCGCATTCGGCATCATTGGAGCAGAGCAGCCAGATCATCCCCAGGATGGAGAATAGCAAGAGATAGTTGAGGTAGGCGCCTTGCTTGCAAATGCCGATCAAGGCAACTCCGAGTGTGCCCACACACAGATAGGTGAGGAAGAGCGGAGTGTCTGCCATGGTGCCAGGCCGCCGACACGCAGCCATGATAGCCAAACCGATGGCCAAAGGCGCAAGCTGCGGGGCCAGGGAGAAGGCTGCCTTGATCGTGTCGAAGCCCAGCGCGGGACTGAATTGACAGTGCATCTGAGATTCCAGAAGAGCGAACCGGTATAGGCTCCCCCCGAGAAACAGGCTAACACACCACAGCCCTCCGGAAAGTCCCCCCAAAACGAGGAACTCGCGCCAGCGGCGCCGCACCGCCAGAAAAATGCCGAAACCGAGCAGGACATTGACGCTATTGTGTTTGAACCCCCAAGCGGTGTAACAGGCCGCCACCGTCGCATACAAATGCCAGCGCTTATGGGATCTGAGATACTGCAACGCGCAAAAAAGCCCGGCCAATTCGAAAGCCAACGCTCCAAGGTCGGGGCGCGCCGTACTAATCCATGCTCCCGTCAGGGGATTCAGGACCAGGACGAGGCTAAGCGCCAAGCGGGATGCATTTCCGAGGCAGAGGCGCACGGGGAGGAATTGCAAAATAGCGTAGAGGAGGCCGATGCATCCCGCGGCAAATCCGAGAGTGACCAGTCGCGCAATGGCAGGAAGGAGGCTTTCATCCAAGTTCAGCAAAAACAGCGTCGATTTGCAAATTCCTCCATAGGCCGCGTAAAACAGCCAGTTAAAATAACTGGCCGCAAAAGGAATAGCCGATGAGTCCGCATAGACAGGTTCGCCCCTGCAAAATCTCCAGATGGAAAACAGCCCCTCTTCCTCACATCCCGTGGTGGTGACTTGCCCGAGCATGGCCAAGGCGCTGTGGACAGCCGAGAAACCGAGCAACGCTGCAACCAGAAGCATGACCATCTCGACCGCCTTGCGCACCCGTGACCAGCGAGGCTCAGTCACGACAGGGGGCCGGACTTCGGCAGGCGCATCCGCTGCCAAGTCTGTCTTCTGGCCCGATTGTGCCGGCGGGAGAGCCGTCAGGTCTGATACCCACGGCCCCACTTTCCGTTTTTTTGAAATTCCAGTCAGCATCTTCGTCTCGCCCCCTGAGCTCGCAGGCAAGGCCGGAATTTCCTTCAGAAGCAAGAACCGAGCCGTCGCGCGGTCAGTGAAACAACCAGCGGCTCGCTCCTCAGGAAACGCTCATGGCATCGGCAACCTCTGCCCCCGAAAAGGCGAGCCCCGATTCTCCGCCCTTCTGCTTGCACACGTCCTGGAGAGCGGCTTTGCCCAAACTGAAGAGTTTGCCATGCAAAACGGCAAAGGTGTGAAAGAGCGTGAAGGCGATGATCTATCTTCATTTCGCTTGCGCTTTTCCGCCCGGCGTTAAAGTATCCTGGCATGGGCGACGTTATTTATCCACGCAGCCCGCGTGAAGGGATGGCGGGCTGGGTTTACCTGCCACGATTCGTTGATAAAGTCCGGCTTCACCTTGCCGGGAAGTTGCATCCAGACTATCAGGAGAATCTCACCAAAGGCTTCGATGGCGCCTGGCTCAAAGCGGCCGGGGTCGCCGCCGAGCAATTCATCGCTGTCGTTAAAGATAGCCTCACGGATGGCGAGGTTTGCGATTGGGTCAGGAAAAACGTTCAGAAAACCGAGGCCGAAAAGGCGGCGTTCCGGGATTTCATCCTCAATCGCGGCCGCGACGGCGACGAAATCAAAGCCCGCCTTCAACGGCGAAAAATGGAATCCGGCTTGTCCTACCGCGACGATATCCAAACCTTCGTCGATTACATCGACGCGGACGAAAAAAGGATTTAGCCGAATTCGGCATTGGGCGTGCGATTACGGCTTCTGCTCCCGTGAGGCGGCCCATAGCCCACGCCGCTTGTGCTTGGCCTCGGCTTCCAGCGCCTCCAACCGCCGCTGCATGTAAGCTTTGGATTTCTTCAACTCTGAACACTGATCACCGAATGCTGATTACTAAATACCATTTTCGCACTACGCATTTTTCCGTCTGAAAATCACAATATGCTGCCGTGGCAACGCTGAGATCGTCTCGACCCATTCCAACGGTTGACTCGACATCTCGTTGCGCACCTGCGCCTCGGTCATTTTGTGAAGCGGCTTGATGGGCACCTCGGGGTCTTCACCCCGGAATTCCACGAAGGCGACACGCCCGCCGGGTTTGAGAGATTTGCAGATGTTCTGCATCATCTCGACCGGATGCGAAAACTCGTGATAGACATCCACCATCAGGACGAGATCGACTGCGGCGGCCGGCAGTTTCGGGTCGGTGATGGCGCCGAGGATCGGGACCACATTGGTGATGTGCAGCTTGGCCATTTCATTGGTGAGCAACCCAAGCATCTCCGGCTGAATATCGACCGCCAGGATCTGGCCTCTGTCGCCGACTTTCTTTGAAAGCCGCCGGCTGAAGTAACCGGTTCCGGCGCCGATGTCCGCCACCACTTCGCCCGTCTTCACCGGCAGGGAATCCACCAGCAGTTGGGTCTTCTCCTCCTCCTCGCGGGTGGGCCGTTCCAGCCAATCCGCGGCCTGGTGTCCCATCATGTGAGCGATCTCCCGGCCCAGATAGAACTTCCCGATGCCGTCGGGGCTGTGATCCTGCCGATATTCGTAGCGTCCGGGAGCGCCTGCGCCGGTTCCCACCCCATCAGCGCCTTGCGCAAGGAGTGCCAGCCAGAGCAGTGGGAGGAAAAGAAGCAGGTTGCGAGTGGCGAGTCGGGTCGTCCTAAAAAAAGACGGTAAAACCACGAAATACACTAAACACACGAAACCAGGAGGATTTGCTACGGCTGAAGTGTTAACCCAGGCGATGGACCCCACTCTTTCTGCCAGTAATCCATTTTTCGTGTGTTTAGTGTATTTCGTGGTTTGAATCCCTGTTTTTAAGATCATGCAACGAGTGTGGGCTGGTCCGCCCGCGGTTTCAAGGCGCTTGTGTGTAGGGATGTGCGTCTTCTCAAATATCTGCTTTCCCAAACTTCTGCTTCAGGCATGATGGAACAAAAACAATATGCCGCGCAAACTCAGTTCCATCGCGCCGGATTGGTGGGATTACACCACGCTCGACGAGGACATTATCCAAGCCGCCGCCCAACTCACGCCGCAGGCAATGGTGAAACTATCGCGCCCCGGCTTCCGGGTCGTGCTTTACGACACGCTGGAGGATTTCTACCTGTCGGAGGCGCTCGAATACGTCACGGCGTGGCGGCAATCCACTGCCGACAACCCGGTGGGCATCTGCGGCCCCATTGGGCCCACCGAACAATTGCCGCTGGTGGCCCGCCTGGTCAACGACCTCAACCTCGACATCCGCTCGGCGCATTTCTGGGGGATGGATGAATGGTATCTGGAGGGCCGCGAAGCGCCGGTGACGCACCCACTGTCCTTCGAGCGGGCGGATCGCGATCTGTGCTTCAGCCGCATCCGGCCAGAACTGGTCATGCCGTCGCAGAATCTGCATTTCCCAAAGGCCGATACGGCTGCCTACCGAAAAAGTTGGGACGGGGTGCGCTGCGCGGTCATGCAGGGAGGCCAGGGGGACATCAAGCACTGGGCCTTCAACGACCCGCCAAAACGCGAAGGCAAATACAAGGAGCGCCCGCCCACCCCGGCCGAGTACCGCCGGCTCGCCACGCGCGTGGTCGAACTTCACCCCTTGACCATCGCGCAAAACGCTCGCACTTCGGGCGGCGGCAACATTGCGCTTGTGCCGACCAAAGCCATCTCCGTCGGCCCCGTAGAAACTTGGAAGGCAGAGAAAGTTTCCATCTGGCACGCCGGCTTCCATGACAACCCCTTCGGACAACGTCTCACGACCTGGATGATCGCCCGCAAAATACCCGACACTTCCGTCCCCATGTCTCTGCTGGCCGAACACCCGAACCTCCAGTTCAACTTCTATCGCAAGGGCATCGGCACTTGCGACGTGGAGATGCGCTAATCGGCGAGGATTTTCCTATCCCTCCCCTCCAATCTCTGCTAGTCGTTTTGGCATGGCTTCATCATTGGCAAATAAATGGGTGTTGATCACCGGCGCTTCCAGCGGCTTCGGCGCCGCCGCCGCGCGCGCCTTCGGCGCGCAGGGAGCAAAACTTCTGTTGGGTGCCCGCCGCTTGCAGCGCCTGGAGGACACGGCCGCCGCCGCAAAAAAAAATGGCGCGGCTGCCGTCCATATCCATGTTCTCGATGTCGGCCGCACCAGCAGTGTCGAGGAATTCGTGAAATGGGTCCGGGCCCTGACCGAGCAGCTCGATGTGCTGATCAATAACGCCGGCGGCGCGCATGGCCTCGATCCCGTCGCCACCGGCAAGGACGAGGATTGGGAAGCCATGTTTCAATCCAACGCGCTGGGCGTGCTGCGCATGACTCGCGCCTGCCTGCCCTTGATGGTGAACAACCAGGGCAGTTCCATTCTCAACGTCGGCTCGGTGGCCGGGCACACCGCTTATGAAGGCGGCGCCGCCTATTGTGCCGCCAAGGCAGCCGAGCTGCAGATCACCCGCGCCCTCCGCCTGGAACTTTGCGGCACCGGAGTGCGCGTCGGCACCATCGATCCTGGCATGGCCGAGACGGAATTCTCCATGGTCCGATTCAAAGGCGACGAGGCCCGATCGAAAAAAGTATATGAGGGCGTAATTCCGCTCACCGGCGAGGACATCGCGGAAACTCTGGTCTGGGTGGCGAGCCGCCCTCCGCACGTCAACATCGACGAGCTGCTCATCAAATGCACCGACCAGGCCGCCATCCACAAAGTCCATCGCCGAACGGCTCCGAAGCCGTAGGCTCATACTCGTGAGGACAACGCGCATCTGGCTCTTGGCGATTCTTGCTTTGGCCGGCTGCTCCTCACCGCAGGGAAAGTTTCAGACGCAGGCGGACCCTGCCTACCACAGCAAGTTGGAACGGGTGCTGGTGTACTATTTTAACGTCGATACCACGACAACTCTGGGCCGTGACTTTTCGGATCGCTTCGCCAGCCGGCTGTCCACCTTGCTGGCGCAGAAAAACGTGCCCTCGGAAGTCGTCCGGCTGGAACGGAGTGCCTTGGACAGGAACGCGCCAATCCAGGCTGCAGCAGCCCGCTTTCGTCCCGGGCAATACTTCACCTTTGGAATCACCCGTGTCGCATCGGTCTCCGGGGCGCATCGCGCGGTGCCAGGTGATTTGCCTCAATTTCAATCCGACATGTCGGCCACGTTGGAATTCAGCTTGATGGACGCCCGGAACGGGCGGACGGTGTGGCGGGCCAGCAGTTTTTACTACGCCCCGCCCCGCGCGGAGGATGTGGCAGATCAAGTGATTGACCAGCTTGCCGCCGGCCATTTTCTCTGAGCGCACATCGAGGAGAGTGTTGAGAACGAGTTGAGGATGAGGCGCTGGCAAATAATTTCAGAGAGCTTGATTCTGTGCAAAGCGCGGCCATCGAAGGCATGAAGGATTTTCGAGTCACCCACCATACACACACCTGGATGCCGTGGATTACGGAAGCGCAGGCCGAGGTGGTCCAGTTTTTAACGAGGGCCATTTCTCCGAAAACGTAAAAAGCCGGGGATAAACGTAACAAATTGGGCCAAACAGCACGAAGTTGAAAGAGCACCGAGCCGGAGAGTTGAACCACGGATTGCTGATTACACGGATGCGGATTGAACAAAAGCAGAGGAAGGGGACGAAGAGGGTGAACCACTAAGTGCTAATTAGCGATACTCCGGCGTGCCTGAGGTCCCCGTTCGTGTCCTAAAATATTTTACCGCCCATAAGCGGCCTTAAGTGCTCATAGCTGCCCGTAGGCGCCCATCCACCGCCCATGACCGCCCTTTCGCGCTCCGTTACGTCGCGACAAGTCGGCGCGACAAGTCCGCCTTCACTGCGCTTTGGTGGGAGAGGGGGTGACACATGGGGGTCTGGAGCCGTGACACCGTGACAACCCGTGTAAACATTGATTGAAATTGAGGTTTCGACCCGTGACCGACCCGTGACTTGCCGTGACCGACCCGTGACATCGGTGAGAATCAGCCCTGAGCCGCCTCTGCTTCTTCCTCCTCCTGGCTGGCTGGCGGGCCATCTC
>WNFM01207027.1_pt3 | contig 15686 bp, 19 predicted proteins | sample 5400271 | NCBI WGS metagenome assembly WNFM01 (sample SAMN13153352, study PRJNA577476) | soil metagenome | isolation source: 60 cm saprolite on Douglas fir-dominated hillslope | place: USA:California | collected 2013-09-17
CCGCCGTGTCGTGCAGGCCCGCCACGTCGGCCGCTTGATCGCGGAGCGCGCCAAGGCCGCGGGGATCGAGCGCGTGGTGTTTGACAGAGGCGGGTATCTCTATCATGGGCGCGTGGCGGCGCTGGCCACCGGTGCGCGCGAGGGCGGCTTGGACTTCTAGTGAATGACGGCGGCTCGCCCGGTGTGGAGGCCGCGACGCGCGCAGGGGGAAACATGGCACGAATCGACGCGGATAAGCTCCATCTGGAGGAGACAGTCGTCCAGGTGGCGCGCGTCTCCAAAGTGGTCAAAGGTGGCCGGCGCTTCAGCTTCCGCGCGCTGGTGGTCGTCGGCGATCGCGCCGGGCACGTCGGGGTAGGGCTGGGTAAAGCCGCTGAGGTGCCGGACGCCATCAAGAAGGGCGTCGAAGACGCCAAGAAGCGCCTGATCGAGGTGCCGCTCTCGGGGACGACGATTCCCTATCTGGTGCGACGCTCGTTCGGCGCCTCCGAGGTGCTGCTCAAGCCGGGCGCGCCCGGCACGGGGGTGATCGCGGGCGGCGCAGTACGCGCGGTGGTGGAAGCGGCAGGCATCCGTGATATCCTCACGAAGTCGCTCGGCAGCTCCAACGCCCTGAATACCGTCCATGCGGCCATGGAAGCGTTGCGCGACCTGCACTCCTTCGAGTCGGAGGCGGCGCGACGTGGCCGTCCGGTGGCGGCGCTGGTCGGCGCCCGGCGCGCGGCGCAGATCGCGGAGGCCGTCGCGGAAGCCGCCGCGTTCGTGCCGCCCGATCGTGAAGAGCGAACCGAGCGGCCAGAGCGAGGCGGCCGGGGCGGCCGTGAGCGGAGTGGCGACCGCGGCGGCGCGGGCGACCGTGGGGGAGCAGGAGATCGCGGTGGGCGCGCTGGCGGGCCGCCGCGGCGTCGCTAGTGCCGTGCTCCTCCGCTCGTGGGGACGAAGGTACCCTTGGGCACTAGTTCAGCGGTGCCGCAGGTGGTAAGATACGCGTGCGTGGAGTCGCAGATATGGGTAAAGTACGGGTGACCTGGACGAAGAGTGCCATCGGGTACAACGTCAAGCAGAAAGCTACCATCAAGGCGCTGGGCTTGCGGCGCCTCCATCACACTGTCGAGCATGAGGATTCCCCGGTGATCCGGGGGATGATCAACAAAGTGTCCCATCTGGTCACGGTCGAGGAGGTGGCAGTATGAGGCTCGCTGACTTGCGGCCATCTCCTGGCTCGCGCACGCCCCGCACGCGCGTGGGGCGTGGCCACGGCTCCGGCCATGTCAAGACGTCCGGTCGCGGCCAGAAGGGCCAGAAGGCGCGTACGGGGTCGCACATCCCGGCCTATTTCGAGGGCGGCCAGAACCGCTTCTCGCAGCGCATGCCCTATGTGGACGGCTTCAAGAACCCGTTCCGCAAGGAGTATGCGGTGATCAATCTGACCCAACTGAGCACGTTCGCGGCGGGCAGCGAGGTGAGCGCCGAGACCCTGGCGGCCAAGGGCCTGGTGCGCGGCGCCGAGGCGAAGCGGATGGTCAAGATCCTCGCCGAGGGCGAGGTGGACCGGGCGCTGACGGTGCGCGTTCACAAAGTGTCGGAGAGCGCGCGGAGCAAGATCGAGGCGGCCGGTGGCACGGTGACGCTGATCGGGCTGCCCCCGCGGGCGAAAACCAAGCGCGCGCCAAAGGAACAGCCGTCAGCGGCGGCTGCGGCGCAACGTTAAGGCCAGCGGCGCGCCTGCCGGCAGGATGGCTGCCGGCGGCGCGGGACCCGAACGAACGGCAGGTGGGTGGCCGTCCCTGGCGCATTCGGGAACGCGACAATCATGCGGTTGGAGGCGAGCATGTGGGAACGACTGCGTAGTATTTGGACGATCCCCGATCTACGCAACAAGATACTCTTTACCATAAGCATGCTGCTGGTCTTCCGCTTGATGGCGCACGTTCCCGTGCCCGGCGTCGATTCCGCAACCCTGCAGAGCGCGCTGAGCAAGAATAGCGGGCTGAACCAGGTGTTTGGCCTGCTGGACCTCTTCTCCGGCGGCTCCTTCCAGAGCACCTTCTCGGTCGTGGCGATGGGCGTATATCCGTACATCACGGCCAGCATCGTCGTGCAGCTGCTCCAGCCGATTATCCCGCGCATGGCGGCCCTCTCGCGTGAGGGCGAGTCCGGACGCAATCGTCTCTCCCAGATCACCCGTTACCTGGCCGTGCCGCTGGCGCTGCTGCAGGCGTTCGGGCAGATCGCCATCCTGGTGAAGGCCAATGCGATCAGCCAGACCTCCTTCGGCCTGTTCAACGCGCAGACGCTGATTCCATCGCTGGCGATCCTGATCTCCCTCACCGCCGGCACGATGTTTCTGGTGTGGCTCGGCGAGCTCATCACCGAGAACGGGATCGGCAATGGTATCTCGCTGATCATCTTCGCCGGCATCGTCAGCCGGCTCCCGCAATCCGTTGGCTCACAGTTGGTGTCCTCGAGCTCGACCAGCGGGGGATCGAGCAATGCTTCGGTCATCACGATCGTCGTGCTCGGCGCCCTGGCGCTCGCGCTCATCTACGCGATGGTATATGTCTATCAGGCGCAGCGGCGCGTGCCGGTGCAGTATCCGACGAAGCGGCGCATCATGCAGGGCGTGCGCAGCGGCTCGCAGACGACCTATATCCCGCTGCAGGTCAATAGCGCCGGCATGATCCCGCTGATCTTCGCGAGCTCGATCCTGTTGCTGCCCACGGTGGTCGCCTCCTACCTGACGTACAGCACCAATAAGGGGCTGTCGCAGCTCTTCACCAACGTGCGCGTCTTCCTGGACTCGTCCAACTGGTGGTACTGGGCCATCTATGGCGGCATGGTCTTCGCGTTCACCATGTTCTATGCGACCGTGGTGTGGGACCAGCAGAACCTGCCCGAAAACTTGCAGAAGCAGGGGGCGTTCATTCCGGGCATTCGGCCGGGCGAGCCGACGCGCCGCCACTTGGTATGGATCCTCTACCGCATCACCTTCGGCGGAGCGCTGTTCCTGGGCGTGATCTCCATCGCGCCCGCGATTGTGAACCAAGGAGGGGCGTCGACCAGCCGGGCGGGCCTCGCCGCGAGTCTGCTCATCGTGGTGGGCGTGGTGCTCGACACGGTCAAGCAGCTCGAGGCCCAGATGGTCATGCGCAACTATTCTGGCTTCCTGCGCTGAGTGAGCGCGGCGAAGCGACGTGCCGGCCCATCGTGGGGCATGGGCCGGGGCGAGCGTCTTGGGCGGGCGCGGTGGCTGGAGCCATGCGCGCTCGCGCCGTTCCTGACGAGGTGGGCACGCCGAGCTTGGTCGGCCCGCTCACCTCCGAGGCCGAGTTTGTCATGTGCGGCGTGCGGTGGCCGATGGTTTGCCGCCGCGAGCTTTGGGCCGGGCGCGTTGATCCGGTCCGCATGCGCGGCACGACACGCGTAGGGACGGCGCAAGGAATCGGGAAGAAGCTCGGCGGATCGGCCGCCGGCGCATCGCCCGGTTCGCAGCGTCGAGACTGGTCTTGTCCCAGCACAAGGGCGTGCGGGGACCCTGGACGTCGGGTGTGTGGCGTTCAGGACTACGAGAGAGGAGCCAGCCGTGAATCTCATCCTTATTGGCGCCCAGGGATCGGGCAAGGGCACGCAAGCGCAGCGTCTCGTCGCGCTGCTGCACCTCAGGTCTTGCGCCAGCGGCGAGCTGCTGCGCAAGGCGATCGCGCAGGGGACTCCATTGGGCAGGGCCGCGCAGCCGTACCTGGATCGTGGCGATCTGGTCCCCGACGACCTCATCATTGGGCTGGTGCTCGACTGCATGGAGCACCGTGGCGATGTGCAGGGCAGTGTTCTGGACGGCTTCCCGCGCAATGTGGCGCAGGCGCGGGCGCTCGACGAGCGTCTCATGGAGCGACGACAGAAGATCGACGCGGCGGCCTATCTAGACGTCCCACGTGAGATGCTGCTGGACCGCCTCTCCGGGCGCTACGTGTGCCGAGCGGCGGAGCACGTGTGGAACGTGAAGACGAATCCGCCGCGGGTGCCCGGCATCTGCGACTACGATGGCAGCTCGCTGTACCAGCGGCCAGATGACACCCCCGAGAAGATCAACCGTCGCCTCGACATTTTCTTCAACGAGACCATTCATCTGACCGACTATTATGGGCTGCAGGGCAAGCTGTTGCGCATTGACGGCACCGGCGCGATCGATGACGTGACCCACGCCATCGTGAGTGGGCTCAGCGAGGAGCGCGTCAATCGCGCGGTGGGGTGAAGGGCACGGCTGGCGGCGTGGTGGCGGCGCAGGGCGCGCTGGATCCGGCGCCGCCGCTCGCTGGCCGGTGGCCAGCACGAGACAGAGCAGACGTAGGCGCGAGGAGATGGCAATTACCTATCGCAGTCGAACTGAGATCGCGGGGATCCGCACCGCCGGTCAGGTGGTGATGGCGATCCTGGCTGAGTTGCGGCAGGCCGTGCGTCCTGGGGTGACGACTGGCGAGCTGGACGCGCTGGCGGCCGCAGGATTGGCGCGGCACAACGCGCGCTCCAACTTCAAGGGCTATAGCCCGGGCGAAGGCATCCCCCCATTCCCTGGCGTCATCTGCGCCTCGGTGAACGATGAGATCGTGCATGGCATCCCTGGCAAGCGCGTCCTCAACGACGGAGATATCATCGCGATCGACTTCGGGGCGATTGTGGATGGTTGGCATGGTGATTCCGCGGTGACGCTGCCTGTTGGGGCGATCTCCCCCGAGGCGGAACGCCTGCTCGCCGTCACGCAAGAGGCGCTGCGCCGCGGCATCGCGCAAGCGCGGGCCGATAATCGAGTGTCCGACATTAGCCGCGCCATTCAGGAGTATGTCGAGGGGCAGGGGATGTCGCTCGTACGGCAGTACGTGGGGCACGGCATCGGCCGCGCGCTCCACGAAGAGCCGCAGATTCCGAACTACGTGGATCCGCGGGCGCCCGACCCACGGCTGCGACCTGGCCTGGTGATCTGCATCGAGCCGATGGTCAATCTGGGAACGGCGGCGACGCGGGAGCAGCGCGATCACTGGACGGTGGTCACAGCGGATGGCAGCCTGTCAGCCCACTTCGAGCACACGGTGGCGGTGACGCGCGGCGAGCCGGAGGTGCTGACAGAGCTGGCGGGGGATGGCTAGCATGCCCGAAGCGCGCTACCCGCAAATTGCTACTTGCGATCCGCTACGGCTGGTGCTATACTTGGAAGTTGGCTGCACCAAGTAGCTCTACTGTACGTGCGGCGACGACACGAGTGTCTCTGGGAGCATCCGGAAAGGAACGTATGCCCAAGCGTGATGTCATCGAGGTGGAAGGCACGGTCACCGAGTCACTACCCAACGCGATGTTTCGGGTGGTGCTGAATGAGGGTGGCCACACCGTGCTCGCTCACCTCTCGGGCAAGATTCGTCTGAACTTTGTACGCATCGTCCCCGGCGACAAAGTGAAGGTGGAGCTTTCGCCCTATGACCTAAGCAAAGGCCGCATCACCTGGCGTGTCCGCGGCTAGGCGGACGGTTGCCCCGCGCGCAGCGGCAACGGTGCGCCGCGCGCGCACTGGCTGCGGGGGCAAGACGAGGTGGCGCGACATTTCCGCTGGGAGTCTGTTGTCTCGTTCGGCACCTCCATCGGATAGCGACGGAGCCGGCGAGCGTGTTGACACCTTTGGATACCAGAGACATACAGCGACGGCCGGGTTGAGTGAGGATAAGGCGAGATGAAAGTGCGGGCATCGGTCAAGCCGCGCTGCGAGAACTGTAAGGTGATTCGCCGGCATCAGGTAGTGATGGTGATCTGCAGCAAGCACCCCAAGCACAAGCAGCGACAAGGATAAGCGCCCGGCCTTCGCGGGGAGGCCGGGCGGCGGCGTTCCTGACGGGCCTTGGCTGTGAGCGGACGAGACCGCAAGATAGAACACGACGAGAGCAGGAGGGGCCGGCGCATGGCGAGAATCGCCGGGGTTGACATCCCACGCGAGAAGCGCGTGGAAACCGCGTTGACGTATATCTTCGGCATTGGGATAACCAGGAGTCAACAGGTTCTGAACCGCACGCGAGTCAACCCAGACACGCGCGTGAAGAACCTGACCGAAGACGAGGTCGCCCGGCTGCGCGAGTTCATAGACCGCAATTATAAGGTGGAGGGTGATCTCCGCCGCGAAGTGGACATGAACATCAAGCGGCTGATCGAGATTGGCAGCTATCGCGGCCAGCGTCATCGGCGCGGGTTGCCGGTACGCGGACAACGCACGCGGACGAACGCGCGCACACGTCGCGGACCGCGCAAGACGGTAGCCGGGCGCAAGAAGGCCGCCAAGAAGTAAGGCGCCGCGCTTGGGAGCAGCGCGCCGGCACCTCGGTGGGTGGCTGGTGCGCTGGCTGAGCGATACAACAGGTCGTAGAGGAGAAAGCAGGCATGGCGGAGAAGGCACCTAGGCGTGGGCCAGGTCGTCAGCGGCGGCGTGAGCGCAAATCGGTGCCACGCGGCCAGGCGCACATCCAGTCAACGTTCAATAACACTATCGTGACGATCACAGACCCGAACGGGAACGTGGTGTCGTGGGCCAGCGGGGGGGCCGTAGGCGTCAAGGGCTCGCGCAAGAGCACGCCCTACGCGGCGCAGGTGACGGCGGAGAGCGCGGCCCGCAAGGCGATCGAGCATGGTGTGCGCCAGATCGAGGTCTACGTGAAGGGGCCGGGCGCCGGGCGCGAGGCGGCGATCCGCCAGCTCCAGGTATCTGGCTTGCAGGTGGTGTCCATCACGGATGTCACGCCGATCCCGCATAACGGCTGCCGCCCTCCGAAGCGACGCCGCGTCTAGGCACGTAGGCTGCGGGCAGCGGTGCGCGATAGGACCTGCGATGCTGCAGGCAGCGGCGCGAGCGGCCTCCGGGCTGATCGTTGCTCCAGGTGTTCTCTCCGTGGGGCCGCGAGATGCGAGCAGACATGCCCCTGGCACGGCGACCGATTTGAATACGGACTGGCTGATGTCCTCCTGGTCATGAGTCCCACGGTTCCACTGCGGCTGGTGGAGCGCCCGCGGGCAGACACTGAGCAGGACATTCATGGCATCTCAAGCACCACGACACATGGATCCCTACCTGGAGGAGGAGAAAGGCCAGCGATGGCACGCTACACCGGCCCTGTCTGCAAGCTCTGCAGGCGTGAGGGCGTCAAGCTATTCTTGAAGGGCGACCGCTGCATGAGCAGCAAGTGCGCCATCGAACGGCGCAATACGCGCCCCGGCCAACATGGGCAGGGCCGGCCGCGCAAGGCGTCTGGCTACGCGCTGCAGCTGCGCGAGAAGCAGAAGGTGCGACGCACGTACGGGGTGCTCGAGCGACAGTTCCGGCGCTACTACAAGAACGCGGCGCGCCGCACGGGCAAGACCAGCGAGAATCTGCTGCAGACGCTGGAGCTACGCCTGGACAATCTCGTCTATCGTCTGGGCTTCGCGGACTCCCGCGCGCAGGCGCGGCAGCTGGTGGCGCACGGCCACTTTCAAGTGAACGGCCGCAAGACGGACATCCCTTCGGCTGTGCTCAAGCCCGGCGATGAAGTGGCGGTCCGCGAGCGCAGCAAGAATCTCGAATATTTCAAGGCCCGTGCGCTGATGGTAACGCAGAAGGGCATACCGGCCTGGGTGTACCTCGATGGCGCCGCGCTTTCCGGTCGCGTCCAGACAGTGCCCACTCGGCAGGAACTCGAACTGCCCTTCGACGAAGCGCTAGTGGTCGAGTACTACCAGCGGTAAGAGAGGGTTTCCCGTGCTCGACATTGCTCTGCCTCGGATGATTTCTACTGAGTCCACCCAAGATTTTGCCAGCTATGACATCGAGCCGTTGGAGGCAGGGTACGGCATGACGTTGGGCAACGCGCTGCGGCGTGTCTTGCTGTCGTCATTGCCTGGGGCCGCTGTGACCTCGATCAAGATCGAGGGCGTCCAGCATGAGTTTCAGGACGTGCCCCACGTCAAAGAGGATGTCACGGACATCGTCTTGAACGTCAAGAAGCTGCGCCTGCGCTCGTTCTCCGACGGCCGCCCGGTCTCGATGCATATCGACATCACGGGCGAGCGCACGGTCACCGCGGAGGATATCCAGGTGCCCAGCACCATCGAGCTGGTCAATCCTGAGCAGCTCATCTGCACGCTGGATAGCGCCGATGCGCATCTGGAGATGGAGCTGGTCGTCGAGACGGGCAAAGGCTATGTGCCCGCAGAATCCAAGGAAGATGCCCCGATTGGGCAGATCCCTGTGGATGCGATCTACACGCCGGTGCAGAAGGTGAACTACACCGTCGAGCACACCCGCGTGGGTCAGATGACCAACTACGACAAGATCATCTTGCAGGTCTGGACGGATGGCACCATCACCCCGGACGATGCCATGCGCCAGGCGGCGCAAGTGCTGGTGCAGCACTTCCAGATGATCGCAGAGTACGGCGGGATGGTGCCGCCGGGCCCCTTGCTGGACACCAAGGGCGGCCCCACGGACTACCCGATTCCGCCGAAGATCTTCGATACCCTGATCGAGGAACTGGATCTCTCGGTTCGCTCGTATAACTGCTTGAAGCGCAGCGGCATCACCAAGGTCGGGCAGGTGCTCATGATGAATGAGGAAGACCTGCTGGCCGTCCGTAACTTCGGCGAGAAGAGCCTGCTAGAGCTGCGCGAGCGGCTTGTGGCGCGAAACTTCCTGCCGAATGTCCGCCAGGTGGATCGGCGAGGCTCGGACGGCCTCTCCGGATTCAATGGCGATGCAAACCATTCGCGGGAGGAGTAGTGTGAGGCATCGTGTAGCCGGTAACCGTGTCAATATGCCGGAGCCGCGGCGCCGCGCCGCGTTCCGGAACATGATCGATGGACTGTTTGTCTGGGAGCACATCCACACCACCGACGCGCGGGCCAAAGCGGTCCAGGGTGAGGCAGAAGAACTGATCACCAAGGCGATCCGCGGCCACAAGGCGGCCATGGCGCATCTGCGGGCTGTGGTGCCGGATGACTATATCGCCGAGCAGGTGCTTGCGCTGGCGCGCAAGGGGCGCTTCTCGGTCGACGACCAGGTCCTGACGGATGATGAGCGCAAGGCAGCCAACAAGTATCCCATCTCCGCGGCAACACGCAAGAGGCTTGAGGATCGGTTGGCTGCGCGCAAGAAGGAGCTGCTCTCGCTGATCAAGGATCCCGCAGACGCGCAAGCTGCCCTGACCGCCGCCCGCGAGGCGATGGTCATCGAGCTGCACGCGCGGCGCACGATCCTGAAGCATCTGCCGCGTGAGGTAACGGTGCGCAAGATCTTCGAGATCTTTGTGCCGCGGTACATGAGCCGCCCCGGCGGCTATACGCGCATCAACAAGATCGGGCGGCGCCAGGGAGACGGTGCGGAAATATCGCGATTGGAGATGGTCCAGCAATAAAGGTCGCGTTGCTCGTCGAGTACGACGGGACGCGCTTCGCCGGCTTCCAGCGCCAGGGGCCTGCCAGGGGTCCCACGGTGCAGGGAGCGCTCGAAGCGGCCCTGGAGCGGATCGCGGGCGCCGTCGTGCGCATCGAGGCGGCGGGACGGACAGATGCCGGGGCGCACGCATCGGGCCAGGTGGTCAGCTTCAGATCGACGGCACGGCTCGATCCGGCCACCTGGGCGCGGGCGGTGAATGCACACCTGCCGGACGATGTGGGTATCCGGGCGGCGGCGGCGGTGGATGAGTCGTTTCACGCGCGGTACTCGGCAGTGGCGCGGAGCTATCGCTATCGGGTGATCGGTGACGGAGCGCCGTCACCGCTGCGCGAGCGGTATGCCCTGCGGGTGGCCCGGCCGCTGGACGTAGGAGCGATGGACGCGGCGGCGGCGGCGCTGCTGGGCGAGCACGATTTCGGCGCGTTTGGGTCCAGTCCAAGTGATCGGCGTGCGGACGGTGTGCGCGGGCACTGCGTCCGGGTGATGCAGGAGGCGCGCTGCCGTAGGGTGGCGGCGGAGGAGGGCGGCGAGATCGTCGCCTTTGAGTTCACGGCGAACGCCTTTCTGACGGGGATGGTGCGACGGTTGGTCGGGGCGCTCCTGTTGGTGGGCGCCGGGCGGATGACTGAAGAGGGCTTCGCCGCGATTCTGGCGGCACGGGAGCAAGCGCATGCAGGGGCGGCAGTGGCCGCGCGCGGACTGTGCCTCGTGGGGGTCAGCTACCCACCGGGGGCGGTGGAATGGAAGAGAGTAGGATGAATCCGAAGACATACAGCGCCAAGGTGAGCGAGCTTGACCCTCAATGGCACGTCATCGACGCCGACGGGGTGATCCTCGGCCGCCTGGCGACGCAGGTCGCGCAGATCCTGCGCGGCAAGCACAAACCGACCTATACACCGCATCTGAACTGTGGTGACTTCGTGATCGTCGTCAACGCCGCCAAGATCGCCGTGACGGGCAACCGGCTGGATGACAAGATCTACTATCGGCATAGCCAATACCCGGGCGGCATGAAGATGGAGACGCTGCGGCATCTCCTGGCTCGCAAGCCGGAGGCCGTCATCGAGCGCGCCGTCAAGGGCATGCTGCCGCATAACCGGCTGGGCGACGACATACTCAGCCGGCTGAAGGTGTATGGCGGCCCCACGCATCCGCACCAGGCGCAGAAGCCGATCCCGTGGCTGCGGCCGCACGCGACTGAGACCAGCGAGGCGCCGGAGAGCGCCGAGGCGTAACGAAACGTGATCAGGAGATGGCGCTGTCATCTCCGCAGCCATGCGCAGTGTGATGACTCAGACCGGAGGGCACAAGTTGGCGGAGAACCGCGAGTCCTACTACTATGGCACGGGGCGGCGTAAGACCGCCGTGGCCCGTGTGCGCCTCTATCCGAACGGTGATGGCGCGATGACGATCAATGGCCGCGACGCGGAGGTGTACTTCGGTCAGCAGCAGCGCCTGCTCTCCCAAGCCAGGGCGCCGCTGCGGCTGCTGGAGCTGGTAGGTCGCTTCAACGTGCGCGTCAAGGTGGCGGGCGGCGGCGTGAGCGGTCAGGCTGGTGCGGTGCGTCATGGTGTGGCGCGGGCGCTGGTGCGCGCGGACGAGGAGTCGAAGTCGGCGCTGCGCAAGGCCGGCTTCCTGACGCGCGATCCACGCGTCAAAGAGCGCAAGAAGTACGGCCTCAAGCGCGCACGCAAGGCTCCGCAGTACACCAAGCGGTAGCTGGCGATCGTCTGGAATCTGGGACACCACACGCCATAGCCCCGGCTGCTCCACCACGGAGGGCCGGGGCTATGTGATCGGCCAGCGCGCCGACCGTCTCGCTTCTGGTGGCGTGTCCGACGCGCCGTCAACACTCGCGGCGCGTGCGCAGCCAGCCCCGGCGCACGCTCGCGTCTGGCGGGTACTCTGGGCCCGGCGGAGACACGCACGATCCGCCGCCGCGCTGCCGGTGGGCCGCCTGTTCTCTGAGCCGCCTGTGTGCGTCCCGTCACGACGCCACAAATGCCGCGCACCAGCTGGTCGGCGCTTCGCACGGCTCGCAGCGGTTCCTCGGCAACGTATACTTCGGGCAGGGACCACGTGAGGAGGTGCGAGCATGGGCCGCTACGATCCCTCAGAGCCTGGCGACGACTTCAAGGCCGAAGTGAGCGACGTTGGTCCCCGCGCAGGCAGCGCTCCTGGAGCGCCCGCGCGCTCACCCCTCGAACCGCGACTCACGCCGCATCGGCGGGTCATCCGTCTGGTCGGTACCGGATTGGCGGGGCTGCTGGCGCTGGCGCTCGTGCTGGGCAGCATCCCCTCCGTGCGTGGGCAGGTTCGTGCGCTCCTCACGAGCCCGGGGCCCATACCCATGCCCACAGCGCCGCCCGCCCAAGGCTTCTTCTACCTGCTGCCGAATCCGCCGGGTGTGACGGTATCGGTGGACGGGCGAGCGCTCGCGGCGCTGCCCTACCCAGGGAACATCCATCCGCTGTACCTGACGCGGGGTCACCACACCTTCTCTTGGCGCTCGCGGCTGTTCCCCTTCCCGCCTCTGCAGTGCACGCTCTCCGTGCCCTTTGCGACTCGCGATACCTGCGAGCTCGTCTCACCGGAAACTCTGAATCAGGAGCACGCCATCCCGCGGGCACCGATCATCGCCACGCATCTCTCGCTCGCCGCGCTGGTTCCAACCCAGCTCAAGGCGGCCATTCAGCAGGCGCTCGACGACCACCGCTCCAGCGCCCTCGTGCCGAGCGGCGAATACTACTTCTCGTGCCAGCCTCAGCCGAGCTGCGCGCCGGTCACGACGAGACAGCCGCTCCGTGCCACGCTGAGCTACCGGTCTATCTCCGAGCCGGGCTACCCTGAGCCCTGCTTCCTCGGCCAGGGGATCCCCTGTCGCGCCGCTGGACAGGACTGCACGCAGCTCTGCACCATACCTATAGCGCCACTAGCCGTTACGGGCGCGGATGCCGCGCGTACGTGGGTTACGGTGGCGATGGTGCATGCGACGTGGGACTACGCGACATTAGACGGGGAGGCGGTGGCCAGCGAGGGGGAGTCCTTTGGCGCGCAATTGGCGGTGCTGCGCATCACCTGGGACCAACAGGGGTGGCACGTCACACTAGTATTCGGCCATACCCCTAACTTTGACGTCGCCGACGATGCTGTCTGCGATCCCGCACGCTATTGGCTGGGACAGAGCGGCACATGGGCCTTCATGGTGGCCGATGCGCACCCCGGAACGGCGCAGTTCGTTTCGGACACCACGCCTACGGATGGTTGTCTGGTGGTGCTGGATCCGCATCCGGGGAGCGATGTGCCCGCTGTATTCCTCGAGCGCTTCGGCGTGCTATTGGCGGTCAACGACGTCGCGTACACTTCAGCCGACCGCCTGCCGATAGCCAATGCCGCGGAGCAGCGGATGGCTCAGCAGTTGCTGGCGCAGCTCCAGCCGTGACGGCGGCACAGTCAGAGCGCGATCTGCACGCATCGGTCGCTCTGGCGCAAGCACGGGGGTCTTCCTGGTCGCCCCCCGCGTCCTTGGCTGCCTCGCCCCTGGCTGAGCTGGATCGGATCCAGACGTACACAGCTCAGTCGGCAGTCGAGCGTGGCTGCGCCTTGCTCAAGGATCCACGCTTGCTGGCGTCTTCGGTCTTGGTGAACGCGCCAGGACGCGCGCCGTAGGAGCTGGCAGGGTTCCCGGTGCGTGACGAAGCCTCGAAGCATCATCAACTTCCTCACGCTGATTGCCCTACGCTTGTCCAGGGACCCTGCCGCTTTCTTGAGAGGATGAGGCGGCGCGTGCCGCCTCATCCGCGTTGTTCCTCCTACGCCTCTCCGCTCTTAAGCGGCCACCCGTCAGTGGGTATGACCCCGAGTGGACGCATTACTCGCGGCCGGGCTCGCCGGCGATCGCTGGCTCCGGCTCCTCAGCTCCCGGTACGAATCCCTGATACGACGGAGACATCAAAGGGGAGGAGATGATGAAATCCGCCGTCGCCCGATTGCAGGCGACGGGGATGTTCCACACCACCGCGACCCGCAGCAGGGCCCTGACGTCGGGTTCGTGCGGAAGGGACTGGAGCGGGTCCCAGAAGAAGATCAGGAGGTCGAGCTCACCTTGGGCGACCATCGCGCCCAGTTGTTGGTCGCCCCCTAGCGGCCCGCTGTGCAATTTGTGGATATCGATCCCGAGCTGGTGCTCAAGGAGCTCGCCCGTCGTTTCGGTGGCATATAACACGTGTTGGGCCAAAAGTAGCCGATTGAAGCGCGCCCACTCCAATAGGTCGCGTTTCTTCTCGTCGTGCGCAACTAGGGCGATGCGTTTCTGCTCTCCCATGCTGCTTCCTTTCTGTTGCGTCTCCCCCGTCCCTGGCTCAGCCAGAGATAGGGGCCTCCGCCGCATGTCGCACGTGACGGAGGGCTGGGTCGTAGCGCGTGGCGCCGGTCATATGCGCCCCACTGGGGCTCACCCCGGTCAGGTTGGCATGCGCGAGTGGGGCTCGGCCCAAGGACGCGCCCCAGTAGCGTGCCCCCGCGGCAGGCCGCTCGCACAACTCGCCGGTATTCATGCTGACTGCGCTCACTTTCTCATAGAGCCGGACACATAAAAGCCCGCCCGATCATCCTGTGATCAGGCGGGCAACATTGTCCTGGTGAGTGCTTCACGACGCGTCGTGAAGCACTCACGCTCCTTCCTTATTATACCAGTCCATCGGCTGGTTGTCCATGAGCGTGGGCGAGTGGCTCTATCATCCGGCGTGCCACTGCAGACCCGCGGCGCTCGCGCGCCCTCGTACGCAACGGGCGCGCTCCCTGCGGCGAGGCTCCGAGGTGCGGCCTCACGCTCCGGTCGTCATCGCTCAAGCCGCACCCGTGCTCAGCTCTTGCCAGCGCACCTGGCTCGTCACAGCGCCAGCTCGCGGCCGTGCTGGCGCAGCCAGCGGCGATGGACGGCGTGGTCTGGGCAGGCCAGCGTCACCAGCTTCCAAAATCGTGGTCCGTGGTTCATCTCTTTCAGATGGCACAACTCGTGGACCACGACATAGTCGAGCACAGGCAGCGGCGCCAGCAGCAGGCGCCAGTTGAAGTTGAGGTTGCCCAGCTTGGAGCAGCTGCCCCAGCGGGTCTTCTGCGCCTTGACGCTGACCCGCTGGTAGCGGTATCCATAGGGACGATTGCAGGTGGCGAGCCGCTCGGCAAATACGGCCTCGGCCTGGCGCCGATACCATGCTTCGAGCGCGCGCCGGGCTACGGCGGGATCGGCTTCAGGCAGCGTGAGGGTCAGGGCGTCCGCCACCAGCGAGGCGCGATAGTGGCCGCGCGGCGCACCGATGCGCACCACCAGCGTCAGCTCTCGCCCGGCGTAGCGCAGGCGGCTGCCGTCCGTCAGTGGCCGGGGCGCCAGTGAGGCCGTCGCGAGGCGCATGCGCTCGAGAGTGGCGAGTATCCACCGCTCCTTCTCGCGGAGAAACGGCTCGTGACTGGCGAGCGGCGCGCTGTGCGGCACAATCACCTCCAGGCCTGTCCTCGGCCGAATCACCAGGCGCAGACGCCGCGCCTGCGTGCTCACTTTCAACACGTACGGCACCCGCTGACCCCCGAGCAGGAGGGAACGCGTCTCTGGCGGTGGCGCCTTGGGTCGGCGGTGCGCAGGCGGTCGCTGGGTCACAGCGTGCGGGCGTGGTGAGGGAGATGTCGGCTGCTTCACGGATGCTCCTCCAGGCGCAGCCTTCGGCCACGGCACGGTGGCCTGCTGCGCGTCCTGCCAGACATTGTACACGGCGTGCAGTGTTTCGCGGCATGGATCGCCAAACTCGGCTATAATAGCACCACCGGCCCAAAGTACCGGTGCTCATTGACGAGCTATCTGCGTTGGGATATGCTGTTGAGGCAGCGCACAGACGCGTGTCTCGCGGCGTGCTCTATCCAGCGAGCAGGCACGATACGAAGCGCGCCACAACAGCCGAGGGCCTGGCTCACAAGTAGCGCCGCGCGACCAGCAGGGTGGCTGCACGCCGCGGTATCGCTTCATTCGAGCGCCGGGCGGCGAGACAGAGGAGGAGTGCCTCGTGCCACAGTCGCCATCCCAGACTGAGCAGCTCGCGCCTGGAACCATCCTGGCTCAACGCTACCGGATCGAGCAACATATCGGGAGCGGCGGCTACGCGAGCGTCTATCGGGCCATCGATCTGAAGCTGCGCACTGAGCGGGCAATCAAAGAGGTGACCGACACGGATGCCGG
>WNFM01014524.1_pt4 | contig 15681 bp, 13 predicted proteins | sample 5400271 | NCBI WGS metagenome assembly WNFM01 (sample SAMN13153352, study PRJNA577476) | soil metagenome | isolation source: 60 cm saprolite on Douglas fir-dominated hillslope | place: USA:California | collected 2013-09-17
CTGACCATATTCACTTGAAAGCAGGGGTGCAGGGGATGCAATCCCCTGACCATATTCACTTGAAAGCAGGGGTGCAGGGGATGCAATCCCCTGACTGGGTTCCAGGGCTGTGCCCTGGCCTCTCTCTACTGGCCCGCGAAGCGGGCAACATTTCAAAGGAGCAAATAAGCATGCAATTGTTTGGTAAAAAATCTCGCGTAGAAATAGAAAAGCTTCCCGATGGGCAAGACCGGCTGCCACCAGGTCAGTACCTGACAAAGAAATGGCCCATCTTGAGCTACGAGCGCACCCCAAATGGTCTGCCGGCGGATTGGAAACTAAAGATCAGCGGCAAAGTAGAAAATCCCTTTGAGCTGACATGGGAAGAATTGCTGGCCCTACCGCGCACAAACCTGACCGCCGATATTCACTGTGTAACAACATGGAGCCGCTACGACAATAACTGGGAAGGCGTGCATATTCGCGAGATTTTACGGCGTGCCAGGCCCTTACCCAGCGCCCAATTTGTAATGGCCCACTCCTGGACAGGCTACACAACGAACCTGCCCCTGGCCGATCTCGATGATGATGATGTTATGATTGCCCTCAAACATGATGGAGAAGACCTGGAAGCCGAGCACGGCGGGCCTGTACGTCTGCTGGTTCCCAAGCTCTACTTCTATAAAAGCGCCAAGTGGCTCGACGGCCTGGAGTTCATGGAACGCGACCACCCCGGCTTCTGGGAGCAACGCGGCTATCATAACCACGCCGATCCCTGGCAAGAGGAGCGCTACTGGTGACGACTCCCCACGGCTACAAGCCGGGGGCTTCTGGAACGACTGGGCCTGCTCGTCCACAGGCTTGCTTTGCTTCTGCTAGAATTACGAGACTCCCATTGTGGTCCCTGTGCAACACCAACCCACACGCTGGACACTCATAGACCCTGACCGAGAGCGGCATGGGTTGGCGATGCCCACAGGAGGAGCACGTTTGGGAGGTATACGCTGGATTCACCCGAACCACTCTACGCTCAGCTTCCTCCGCTTTAGCGCACAAGGTTTGGGTGAAGGCTGACCAGGCAGCGTCAGCGATACTCTTGGCAAGTTTACGGTTTTTGAGCATATTGCGCACAACGAGCGCTTCCACCGCAATGAAACCAAAACGCTTGATAAGCTTGCAAACCTCTTGCTCGATGAAGTTCTTGCGGCGGTTGCGGATGCGCTCATGCACGCGTGCCACGACTGTGCGCCGCTTTTCCCGCTGTTTGCTCCCTTTGGGGGCCTTGGAGAGTTTGCGTTGAGCGCGGGCAAGCGCGGCCTCCTCTGTGCGGAAGAAGCGGGGATTGGCAATCTCTTCCCCACTGGACAGATAGGCAAAGGTGGAGAGCCCCATATCAATGCCAATTTCTTCCTCGCAGGCAGGCAGACGCTTGCCCGCTGCTGTTTCCTCTCCGATCTCAACACTGATACTCACAAACCATTTTCCCGTCGGGGTGCGTTTCACGATGGCTGTTTTTGGGGTACCGTTGATGATTCGGTGCATGACCATCTTGACATGCCCTAATTTGGCGAGCACCAACGCTCCCTTGTTCTTCTCGTTGCCTGGGAGTACGTCAAAACTATTCTGGTACTGTTTGAAGGTCAGGGAATCATAACGGAAACGCGATTTAAAGCGGGGATAGCCTAGTTTCTGCCCTTCCTCGATGCGCCGGAAGAAATCAGCAAAGGCGCGATCTACTCGTTTGACCGCATCCTGAAGCACTTGAGCAGGTACCTCACCCAATTCGGGGCGCACCTCTTTGCATTCCGGCAATTCGGCACATTGATGAGCATAGGAAAGCGAGATGCCTGCCATGCGATAGGCACTTTTGCGCTCATCGAGCGCGGCATTGTAGGTTTCACAACACAACCACAGCCACCTCTCCAGGATGGTGATTTGCTTGCTTGTCGGATAGATGCGAAACTGATACGTTTTTCTCGGTTTCTGTTTTTTCGTTTCTGTTTTGGGCTTTTTGCGGTGCTGCTTTTTAGACATGCTTTTGCTGCTCAATGTACTGCTTGATGAGGGAAAGGGGCGCGCCCCCAGTGGTCGCACAAAAATACGAGTTCGTCCACAACGTCGGCAACTTCCGTTTCAGCACGGGAAATTCCTGGCGCAAGAGCCGGGAAGACCGTCCTTTGACCACCTTCATCAGCCGATGGATGCCGAACTGCGGATCGACACTTACCAACAGATGAACATGGTCGGGCATGACTTCGAGTTCTTCAATCTCGGCGTCGTGTTCTTCGCAGACTTCGCCAATGATCTGTTTCAGCCGCTCATCAATAGGCGGCACAAGCACCTTCCTCCGGTATTTGGGACACCAGACCACATGATAGTGACAGGCATAGCACACGTTCCGGTTGCTCTTGTAGGATGGGTCATCCATAAAACCAATATACAGCATCGCGCTATCTATGTCAAGAGCGTTTGTTCCAGAATGTTTCCCCGCGCCCGAAAGCCCCTGTGATTCATCCATGGGGATGAATCACAGGGGCTTTCGGGCGCGGATGCTGGTAAATATAAGTTAACCTAAATTTCTAGCGGGGCATACGCCCCGCTAGAAATTTTAGGTTAACTTATATTCCTCTACTTCTCTAGCGTACTCTTGCTGTTCCTTTCTCCATCATAGGATAGCAGGATGCGCTTGCCTTCATAGAGTGTTTCCAGGTGGACGGGGCGGCCCCACATAGTGTAAACATGCTGGAGGGTCTTTTCAGCATAGATCAGGTCAAGTTCCTGGCCCTCAAAGAGATGTTTGATATAGAGTTCACGGTTGCCGCGATAGTCGCCATTCTCTACAACCAGGTAGGGATAACCGAAGTTGGTCATGCTCGCAACAATGCCATCACGCACCTTTTCCCAGTTCTTCTCGGCGATGACCCACTCGTCACCTTCTTTCTTGTAGATATACAGATCGAGGTCTTTAATCAAATCTTCGGTCAGGTAGTTGCGCAGGAATGAGACATCGTTCTCCATCTCGCGCACCTCGAAGATCTTTTGACGCCCCCTCCCTGGTTTGCGCCCAAATTTCTCCTGTTCCTCCGTCGTCGGACTATCCCAACGTTGCTCGATATCCTCCAACATCTTAAAACCCAGATAATAGGGGTTGAGCGAAGTTGGTGAAGGCGAGAGAACACTTGAGTGCAACTGCGCAAACTCGATTGTCTCAGAGTCGGAGATGACGCCGCGATCACCTAATTCGCGCATGATACGCGAGTGCCAGAGGCTATTGTGATGTAGCATGCCGTTGGCAACATAGCGATGCGAACGATCCACCGTGATATCATACACATCAGCCACGCCATGTTCGATGCTAACGACCTCATCTGTTGGGTCTTCCCTGAGGAACCACTTATGGCTGGCTATATACTGGTTCAAGCACTGTTGCTTACGAGCAAGGCCAAAGCCGATTTCCTCAGCAAACACGCGCGCCGATGAACTCTTAATCCTCACATTAGGGCCATAACGACGGCTGAGAATACCATAATTCAAGAGTAATATCTGGAGGGTCTGAGCAATATCATCACTGAAGGTAGATAGAATCACACCTTCTTTGGCTGATGCACAACCATCACAATCAAAGTATGCCCGCAAGAATGCGCTTACCACAGGTTTAGGAGAACGTAGGATGACATCGGGTATACGCTTCTTTGGAGCTTTCGCTCGCAGGTCAATGCCTAGCGATTGCAGGAGATCGAGCACATTCGCTGAATAGAAGACCACTCGCCAGCGGCCACCTTCACCATTGAGAGTTCTCGCATCCCAGAAAGGCACAGCTTCAATAGCAAACAGTTCTGTGACAAGCTGGGCATAACGGTCGGCCAACTCACGATCACCACTTGTAAAGCCGATGGCCTGCTTGGAAATGTGGATATTCCCATCACCAACGAGATAACCAAGGAATTCGGCACATGCCTCGGTAACATGCGTTGGGCAAACAAGAGGTAGGCGATGAGTATATATTGGTTTACCGCTATTGCCAAACCGGTAGCCCGTACTTTGGACGGCAGAAGCAATACGGTCAGCCGCGAAAGAAGTCTTGCGACCCAGCGAACGATATACCGTATGTACACCTACACCCGCGGCTAACGCGACATCTTTTACGGTCGGGGCAACTACCTGCACAGGTTTAGCAATGGATACGAGTTGCTCAGGCCATACATTTTCGCCCACACTCAATGGGATACTCTGTCCAACCTTCACATCTTTCAGTGCAAGCCATTGGTCTAGTCCGATGCTCAGTTTGTGCTCCTCTGCGCCTTCCAGTACGAGACCACGCCGGGTACGCAAGCGGATGGTAGGCGCATTATGGCGCACGTGCCGATCTGTAATTTTGTCTTGCACACCATCGCCACTACTTACTGTAACAGCTTCACCGCGAGCAAGCATTTTGTGCAAGGCATCATAGCGTACAAAGCCATATTCAGTGAGTACGAGGCTCTCTCCAACGAGGCAGGCCCAGCCTTCATTCATGACCTTTGTTTGCATCTGTGGCACGAAGTAGAGCATTTCGCTACGTACGATCTCGATGATATCGCGCTGCCATGGTTGCAGGTTTGGTGAGTAGCGAATCAGGAAGAGCAAGAGATCTTTCTCGGGCTTTTCTGGAAAGCGAGGTGGTCTCCCTGATTTCTTCTCGCGTTCTTCTGCAGCCTGCTTCTCTTTTCTATCCAGGCCCCACAGGTCATCATACTCGCTGGTACGTTCTAAAGGCTTCGCATCCTCTTTTTTCCCGGGTTCATCACTGCGCAGCAGCAAGTTATAATCAACATGTTCTTGAATAGAGAGAGCAGCATCCAGGAAACGCTCGACTTCAGCTTTGCCGTGATCGAACTCGTACTTGGCAATGCGCTCGGCATGAATGCTCACCTTATCGATCATACGCCGCGAAGTATGCTGGAAGTACGCATTGTTTTTGAAAAAGTCGGTATGGCCGAAGACGTGGGCAGCAACAAAGGTATTCTGAAGTAGATTATTCATCTCCATCAGGAAGGCATAGCTTGGATTGGTGTTGACCACCATCTCGTAGATTTTGCTCAAGCCGAAGTCATACTGCATCTTTTGCCGATAGTAGGATTTACCATGCGTCCAGTGGCTAAAGCGGCCGGGCAAACCATACGAGGCAAATTCGTACATGATGCTGGCAGGCACCAGTTCAAAGTGCGTGGGGAAGGGATCAAGCCCAAACTTGCTGGCCTCCTCCCAGGCACAATCTATCGAATCACGTAAACGTTCAATATCACTATCAACCATCAGAGGCTCCTTACATAGGGGTGCCTGAGTGTGGATCTAAGGGACACCCGACCGGGGACGGCCACAAAAGCAATCCCCTCCATTAACTCGTTGGAACAGTGTCGCGCAGGGCAAAGAATTTGCGGAGCGCAGGATAGACCTCTTTCTTATCCGAGATGGTGACGGCAGTAAACTTCTTATCGTTAATCTTGTTGTAGGCGCCCATCAAGGTGCTGGGCGAGCGGTAGTGGCCTTCGCGAATTTCGCCATAGCCAAAGATGTTACACTGTTCCATTAATTTAGTGACCAGCTGAACGCAGCGATCATTGTCCCAGGGCAGATTATCTCCATCAGAGAAATGGAAGGGATAGATGTTCCAATCGTCCGGATTGTAACGCTCTTTGATGATCTGCAAGGCCAGTTCATAAGCAGATGAAACCTGGGTACCGCCGCTCTCACCTTTGTGGAAGAACTCTTCCTCGGTGACCTCTTTCGCTTCGGTATGGTGGCTGATGAAAACGATCTGTACATTGTTGTACTTTGTACGCAGGAAGCGCACCATCCAGAAGTAGAAGCTGCGGGCAATATATTTCTCGAATTCACCCATTGAACCCGACACATCCATCATGCTGATTACCACAGCATTGGACTGGTAGCGAATGGTCGGTTCCCAGACCTTAAAGCGCAGGTCTTCTGATTTGATATTCTGGAACTTGGCCTCACCCTTGGCGGCGTTGCGCTTCATGTTCTCCAAAATCGTACGCTTCTTGTCCAGGTTGGTCATGGGACCTTTTTTACGTACATCAGTGAAGCGCACAGCCTCAGTCTGGAGTTCCTGCTGGCGTTTCTGTTCAAGATTTGGTAGGCCAAGATCTTCAAAGATCATAGCGGCCAATTCTTCCATGGAGATTTCTGCTTCGTAGTAGTCCTGGCCGGCCTCTTTACCTGCCTCACCCTTCTTGCCCTTGCCAGGCCGGGGTTCTTGAGCTACCACATCACCAACTTTACTTTTACCGTTGCCTTGACCGGAATGTTGTTGGCGGCCTGGATCATAACGGAAACGATACTCGTCGAGGGAGCGAATGGGAACACGAACTCTCTTGGTGCCATCTGACAGGATTATGCTCTCTTCACTGACGATTTCACCCAGGTTTTTCTTGATCGCTTCGCGAATCTTCTCTTTGTGACGTTCCTGGTCGATCTGCCCCTTGCGGTGCAATGACCAATCATGCTGAGAGACAGACATAGAGCGACTCCTTTGTTATCACAATGCAGGAACGTAATAATGTACCTTGACAGATTAATCTGTATAGCCTGATTCATTTGTCAAAGTACATTAATTCGCCCTACATTATTATCATTACCGGTTGAGCAAACTTCCTGTATAGCGAAGAATTTCGTTAGCGCACACATGGCAGTAGCCGTGTTCCGACATGAGGCGGTTAACGACTTCATTGATTTTGCGCAACTGGTCCTTGTCTGGTGTACGTGTTGACGTGGTAATCTTCACGACGTCACGCAGGTCAGCAAAGAGTTTCTTCTCAATAGCCTCTTTCAAGCGCTCATGACTGGTATAGTCAAAGGTTAATCCCTTGCGGGCCAGCGATGAGATACGAATGAGAATTTCTTCGCGGAAGGTGCGCTTGGCATTCTCGGTGATGCCAATTTGCTCTTCAATGGAGCGCATCAATTGTTCGTCAGGCTCCATCTCCTCATCGGTGATGGGGTCACGCATCTTCGTTTTATTGCAATACGCTTCAACGTTATCAAGGTAGTTATTTAAGAGGGTACGCGCCGACTCTTCGTAGGAGTAGACAAAGGCGCGCTGCACTTCTTTGACGGCCATCAAATCGTATTCTTTACGCGCTTCGCTGATGAAGTTCAAGTAGTGTTCGCGCTCTTCGCGCGAGATGCTCGTATGCTGATCGAGTCCATCGCGCAGGGCTCGCAGGGCATCAATAGGATTGATACAGGTGACATTCTGCTTGATAAGCGCATTCGAGAGACGGTTGATGACATAGCGCGGCGAGATACCATCCATGCCTTCGCGCACCGCTTCTTCCTGTAGCTCCTTGATATCTTTCTGCTTGAAATCTTCGATATCTTCACCATCATAGAGGCGCATTTTCTTCATCAAGCTCATGCCGGCTTTCTTTGACTGCTCCAGGCGAGTCAGAACAGCAAATATGCTGGCAGTGCGTAATGTATAAGGAGCAATATGGACATTCTGCAAGGCGCTCTGCTTGAGGAGCTTCTCGTAGATCTTAATTTCATCGGAGACGCGCAAGTTGTATGGAACCTTGGCCAGAATGATACGGTCCTGCAAAGCTTCCGACTTCTTGTTACCCACAAAGGACTGGTACTCATGCTCATTAGTATGACTGACAACCACTTCATCGGCGTAGATCATGCTAAAGCGCCCCGTTTTGATGTTTTGTTCCTGGCTGAGTGTGAGCAGCACATAGAGGAACTTTTCATCCGTTTTGAGCATTTCAACAAATTCCATGATGCCGCGGTTGGCAATATTGAGTTCGCCATCGAAGCGATAGGCGCGCGGGTCACTTTCAACGCCAACTTCACCAATGGTAGAGAGGTCAATGCCTCCCACCAGCTCGCTGATATCCTGGCTTTTAGGATCTGAAGGGGTAAATGTTCCTACGCCAATACGATACTTTTCGCTAAAAGTAATACGCTTGACGGGTACAGCTTCAATCCGTCCTTGATAATGATTGTCGACCATATAGCGGCAATGAGGGCACAAGTCACCTTCAATATAAAGACCAAACTCTTTCTCGACATCTGGCCGCAGATCATTGGGGATGAGATGGAGAGGCTCTTCATGCATCGGGCAGTCTTTAATAGCGTAGATGGCACCCTCTTCAGTGCGACTATAGATCTCCAAGCCGCGCTTAATAAGGTACACAATCGTGGATTTACCACCACCGACGGGACCCATTAAGAGAAGCACTCGTTTGCGCACTTCCAGGCGTTGAGCAGCCGAGTGGAAGTAATCGACAATCTGCTGGAGCGGCTTTTCGATTCCGAATATTTCCTGGTTAAAAAATTTATAATGTTGTTCGCCTGTACGGGTTGTTTCAACCCCTGCATCCATAATCATATGGTAGATGCGCTCATGGGAAAGGCGGCTTACTTCAGGCGTTTTTGATGCTAACTCGAAGTACTGGGCGAAAGTGCCTTCCCACGAAAGTCCTCGCTCACGGTCGCGATATTCTTCTAACCGTTTCACCAGGTCCATATGGTTACCCTCTCTCTGTTATGTGCTGCTCAACCACCTGTGAAATGATGCTTCAACAAGGGAGATAAAACAGCGGGAAAACGCACTATATGATCGGGCTATATATTTAATGACGAATATGTGAAGCTTATGGCTTCATACTTGTATAGCTTCGCACGAACGCTTAAGATAGATACATGAGTCCAAAAAGGCTGGACTCTTTACTCGGAAACCGAGGGAAAGAACCAGCCCATTCCTACGTTGCTGAGGGTGTCTCGTTTTTAAATTGTGTGATGCACCGTCTTGATGCTCCTGCAATGTTTCAATCAGTCCTTTCAGTATCAATTCGTTTCATCCGAGATGCGAAACGAGCCACCCGATACCTCCCCAGAACGACGTCATCCACTACAAACCCACGTCTTCGTGACAAAGCTAAGCTTAAAACATTGCTGGTAATGTTAGCATACCGTACAGATAAGCACATGTCAAGAGTTGGACCATGCTTATTGGATATATGGTGTGAAGACACTGTGAAGATGGATTCTTCGTCTTACAAGGCCTTACTATCGGCTAGAGTAAGAATAGCGGGCGTACCCACACTCGCGCCGAGCACACGCGCAGCACTACCATTACGCACAGCAATACCTACAAAGCCAGAACTATCTGCAAAGATAAAAGGTCGGCTGCCCTCCTCACCCTGAGCAAAGAAGCGTCTGCGTTGATCTACAACAGCTTGAGAAGCGGGGAAATCCACGCGTGCGCTGGGACTATCGAACAACATGGGGACCATTGTCAGCGGGATGCTGGTGATAAGGTTACCAAAATGATCGACATGTATGATATGGCAAACGATGCGCGCCCCCTGCCGCTCAGGGGTGATTGCCGCTAAACGTTGAAGGGTGGCAGGATCTACCTGTTCACCAAGGTCGTGCAGGGGAACGCCCTGAGCCAGGTGAGCGCCCGTAGGAGCGAAAATATCACGGCCATGAAAAGTCGAGCTAACCTGTGGTAGGTGATAGGCAGGATTATTCAAGACCACGGCTTCATGTATGGGCTGCTCATGATAAATGTAGGTAAACAGGCCGTTATCCGGCCCGACAAAGAACCAGCTCCCGGCGTGTACGGCGATAGCTCCACGCGTACTGCCGACACCTGGATCAACCACACAGATAAAGACAGTGTCGGGAGGATAATAATGGTAACCAGAAGCAAGAATCCATGCTCCGGAAACTATGTTCTGGGGCGCTACTTCATGGGTCACATCAATAATATGTACATTGGGAGTAATACCGGCAATGACGCCTTTCATCACTCCCACGTCACCATCTTCAGAGCCAAAATCGGTCATGATTGCAACAATGGGGCGCTTCGTCGAAGGTGAATAGGGTTCGCTCATAAGATGTATTCCTTATATATATTTGCTCGTACCAGATTATATAAAATAATTACCTCGCTTTGTCAACATATATCAATGGTACCGTTAGCTATCACAGTGAAAGATTTGTATGCTATACTAGCGCAGTGATAATATGTGGAAAAGGGGCCATTGAGCCAACATATGCCCTCTACACACCTAACCGGTGATATCCATTGAAGGAGAGTTTGACACAAGAGTCAAGTACTGATACTTTTTAAGGGCAAATTGCTTTTATATATGGAGAAGAAGAAGATGGATTATACAGCAGGGTCAGGTAGACAATCTATCGATCAAGCTTCATCTGAGGCAAACCCGCTTTCGTCTGCCCCTGCGAACTCTATCAGAGCACGGGCGTTTGCCGCAAGCGGAGGGAATGTAGGGATGAACATCAGTGCAGGCGCACCTCACATTCTTCTTTTTGAACGAGATCAGCAACTTATGGGGTTGCTTACAAATGAATTACGACAAGCGGGGATAGAGTGCCATACCGCCCGTACGGCAGTCGAGGTCTTTGACGCAATTGCCCGCTATCCCATTCGTATGGTCCTGGTCAACCTGGCACAAGCAGCAACGGCACGGCGTGAATTCTGGGTGGCCCTGGATACGCAGCGCAGGGGACGCGGTATTCAGGTCTTTACATTCCACTGCACAAACCTGGCCGGTTATGGACCTGCCGTTGATGATGATGAGGAACGTTCCTCCTCAGTGATCGCCGATCTGGAAGTAGATGGCATGATGGGTGTAGTCAACCTGGTCAATGCCGTACACTCACGTTTGGCAGCATCAAATACGGGGGCTGCAGGAACAATGTCAAAAGCTGGAAACAATGCAGCTTCAACATCGACAATGGGAACACAGGGTACTGCACCTGCCTCCTCTATGCCAACGCAAAACGCTGGCCACACTATAAGGAGTATGGTCTCACCAAATCCTTCACAGGTACCCTCATCGCCTACCCCTGTAGAAGCTTCACGTTCGCTTGGCAATTATACGGACAAAATTCGCGCGGTCATCTATCCAAACCAGCGTTCCTGGAGCACATCCCCCGCACATGACAATAGCACTAATGATGGTCAGTATGCTTCGACCAGAGAACAACAACTGTCTGTCCAGGAGCAGCAATGGGCTGGGCGCAACCCACAGAATTCGGACATGTCTACTTCTATGGCGGCCACTTCTACACCTATGAATATTACACCGCCTATGGTTGATCCCGCCAGCAGGCAAGGCAGGCGACCCATCAGTGATGCGGGTATTCCGAGGGAGTCCAGTTTAGCCCAACTATCGCGCATGTTACAGGAGCAGCGAACTCCGGCCCTGGAAGAGCTGGCCCAGCGCGGTAGCAGTGAACCAGTTAACTCTTTCCAGGAAGAGACTACTATCCACCAGCGTGTACGCCCCACAAGTGACACACCTATCAGTTCTATACCGCTGCGTGCATCACCTATTCAGGATATGCCCGTAGAACGCAGCTCGGGTGGGCAAAGTGACATCTCGGCGCAAGTGAACACGAGATGGCATGAAGAGCTGCCTGCAACTCAATATACGCAGGCTTCAGCTTCGCCGCCCCTGGCATCTTTAAGCATGCCTTCCACGCCACCAGCAGTTTCTACCACGGCACAACCACCAGCCTCATTTCAAACACCTGCATCTTCGGCTTCTTTCCAGGGACAAGCGCCAGCATCCGCTTATTTGCAAGCCCCTGGGCCTGCCCAGGCTCCCAATAGAGAAGAGAGAAGCCAATTTTCTGCACTCGTAGAGGAAGCACCAGTGTACTATGCACCTTTCGTGGCATCCGAAAAGCCGGAGCGAGAAGAGCAATATCAAGACACACCAGGAACTGAACAGAACAGCCACCACATCGAGCGCAACACCAGCACATCAACGGAGCAACAGCCCACCATGGCATTGCCAACTACACCAAGAACACCCGATAATGCGCTGCTGCTGGATATTATGCAGAGCTTGCCACCTATGACTTCACCGCCGCCGCAGCCGCAGACCCTTAATGGGCGAGCCACGCGCACGTTAGGAAATGTGCTGCTGGAAGGACACCTGGTTCCAGAAAGTCGCCTTGAGGTCGCCCAGGGTATTCAACGCATGCTGAGTGGCGTGGATATGAACTATCAGCTTGGGGAGATCCTGCTGATGTTCAAATTGCTCACGCCTGATCAGTTATTGGCTGCAAGTCTGGTAAGCTATGGGTTGATTACAACCACACAAATTAGCGCCCTGGGGCGCATTCGCCAGGAACTGCACGTGATCGGCCTGGAATATGATCTGGAGAGCCTGGTGATTCTCTTCCGCATCCTCACCTCTGAACAGTTGCGCGAGGTGCGCACAGCTTGGTCGTGATCATTAAGGCCAATATGTCTCAATTTGAGACATGTTATTTTTGGATCAATGAATAAAACCAACAAAACTGCCTACCAGCAAAGCCGGTAGGCAGTTTTGTTGGTTTTATTCATTCTTGTATTTTGTTTGAACTAAACGCGGCTTTGCTGGTACTAACTGTTATGAGGAGGCAACGGACGGTTGGCAAAATTGGAGTCCTTCAAGTTACCTGGAACAGTTTCTCAACGCATATCCCGCCAGGAGAACAGTGAGAACGTTTTGCTTGCACGCGTGGCAAGGAGAGAACGACCAGCACTGGCCGAGGTGTATGAGCGCTTCCAGCGACCCCTTTTCAGCTATCTCTTTCACCTGCTTGGTCAGAAAGAGCTGGCGGAAGATGTCTTGCAGGAAGTTATGCTCATCGTGTGGCAAAAAGCCAGCACCTTTAAAGGGTCGGGATCAGTTTCAGGATGGATCTTCGGTATTGCTCACCACCAGGCTTTCAAGGCGCTGCGCCGTGATGCGGGGAGAAACCTTATCGAGCTGGAAGCTGCTCTTGACATCCCTGATGAGGCGCTTACCCCGGAAGAGGGCGCGATACACCATGCAACAAATGCAGAAGTGGTCGCAGGTCTCGCTTGCCTGACGCCTGAGCACCGTGAAGTGCTGGAATTAGCCTTCATGCAAGACTTCTCCTGCAAAGAGATTGCTGCCATTATCGCTGTACCAGAAGGAACAGTGAAGAGCCGCTTAAGCTATGCGCGACGCGCTCTCAAGGCAGCTTTACTGCGCAATGGATGGGAGGTATAAACAGAAACACTATGCATGACAAAACATTCATGTCGCCATCACGTTCCGCCTGTCCCATAGAGCAGTTGGGCTGGTATGCTAACCAGGCACTCTCAGTAGAAGAACACGCGGAGGTTGAGGCACACCTCGCGCAGTGTGCAGCATGCCGCCGGGATGTGGCAGAGTGGTCCGGCGTGCGCGAGGCACTGGATATAGTGCATATGTCTACGCCCCAGCCACGCGCTGATCTTTTCAGCCTGATCGAGCAACAAATCGCTAAGAGTGAGTCTCGCAGTATAGCGCAGCAGGTGCTTCACATCGCTAGCTTGCGAGTGATGATTGTATGCGAGCATTTCTGGGCACAACTGCGATTGATCCGGAGAGACCTGTGGTGGATGCCGTTGATACTTTTGCCTCTTACTGCATTGCTCGCGGCCACACCATATCATTGGCAGAGTCGCGCAGGCATCCTGGCATTCACAGGCGCATTGATTACGGCACTAAGCATGGCGTTTCTGTATGGGCAAGAGGCTGACCCGGCACGCGAGATGACGCTGGTTACACCCACGTCGCCACGCGTGATCCTGTGTACGCGTGGCTGTGTTGTGTTCGGCTATAACCTGCTCATCAACCTTACAGGCATACTGCCCATTATGCTGACGCATAGTGCGATTACGCCGATGTGGTTACTGGCAAACTGGCTCGCACCACTGTGCTGCCTGGCGGCTATTGCGCTACTCATCAGTACGCTGATCAACGCAGCCACAGCGGTCTTTACCTGCGCGCTGTTGTGGGTGCTGCGTGCCTTGAGCGATCCTCAAATGATCCATATTACGTTTTTACCACAGCAATACGAGGACTTCTGGCATCAAGGGCCACTCTTGTTGGCTATCGCGGCTATCGCTGTGAGCCTGACATTCATATGCCTCGAGCGAAGGGAGCGTTTTAACGTATGATCCAACCATCACTGGCAGTCCCAGGTAAAGGCCCTGCCGCAGTAACAGGACAACTCTGGGCGACTATGCGCGCCGAACTTCTGATGCAGTGGCGTCGCTGGGGATTATGGCTGGCCTTTGGAGCTGTGCTTGCGATCATGAGCCTGATATTCATTTCGAATGCAGCAAATATTAAGTACGAGCCTCATGCGAATGGCCCCTACAGAACATTAGATGAGTTTACGAATCTTTATCTCTTTGTTACCGTGAGATATTCAGTCACGCTGATGGCTATTATTGCCGCACTGTTGGTCGCTGACCGCATGGTACGCGACCAAAGATTGGGCATGGCCGAACTACAACGGGCAACAAGCGAGGGATACCCGGTGTATGTGTTGGGAAAGTTCATAGGAAACTTTGTGGCGATGCTTGTCCCGGCTTTCGTCGTCCTGATGTCCTGTGGTATAGCGCTGGTTGCTTTGGGTTTTCCTGTGCAGATGCTTCAATCGCTGGCGTGGGCTTTTGTGCTGGTGTTTATACCAGCATTTGCGGTCGTGATAGCCTTAACGCTGCTGCTGGCAAGTATGGTGCCGCTGCGGGTGGTGCAGATTGGCTTCCCGCTGCTCTGGCTGTACTCAACGATCTCGCCATTGGGCTGGCATACGCTGAACGATACCATCTTCAATCCAGTTGGACGTTATATCTATCCCGTGTTTTTCCCCGCGTTATGGGATAAAGTGCGTCCCGGGATGTACACGTTCCAATTAGCCATGCTCAATATCACGTTGTTGCTGGTGACGGCACTGGTCGAGCTGCTCCTATTGATGATAAGCCTGGCTGTGCAGACGCATAGAGAGGCCAGCAGATAATAAGGAATAACTTTGATTATGCATAATGTAATATCTCCCGCAGTGGAATATAGCGGTGTAACGGCCTCACCCAGGATATCCTGGCGCGAAGCTATACTGCTGGCAACATATCATATACGCCTGCTGAACTGGTGGTTGTTTTTGCTGATGGCGCTGGGATTTGTGGGCTCATGCGGGGTGTTCTGGCTGACGGCACATACTGCCACACTGGTGGCGCTAGGGCGCGGCAATGAACTGAACCGTTTCGTGTTAGAGTCAGGGGCAGGATTGGTGGCCAGTACGCTGACGAGTTTCCTGGTGGTAGGCGACCCCATGCTTGAAGTGATGATGACAACACGCACTGGTATCTATAAAGTCTTGGCATGGCGCTACCTGTTAACGCTGATGTTCTTGCTGATCTTTTCAGCGACTTACCTGGCCTGGAGTTTATGGTATGGGACAACTTACACTTCACATCAAACGATTTTGTTTATCCTGTTTACCTGGCTCGCGCCCGTGCTTGTTATGAGTATGCTGGGGTTGTTGGGTGCACTCATGACGCGTAACGCTACTCTGGGAGCAGTTATCGCAGCCCTGCCGTTGATGGCCGATCTGTTCCTGCACGACGACCTGTTGCCAATCGCGCTATGCCGCCCGTTTATTATTCCTTTTACCATCTGGGAACACGACTCTTCAGACTGGTGGCTCAACCGTTTTGTGCTGCTTGGCTGTAGTCTTGTGCTGGCATTGTGCTGCTGCTGGTGGTTACGGCGCGAAGAACGCTTACTGGGCAATTTACGATAATAAGATAGCGGAAAAAGGACAAATACACATGGAAATTCTGATCGAGAACTTGCATAAGAAATATGG